>Ga0097684_1000002_pt1 | contig 316494 bp, 349 predicted proteins | sample GBSwatmcommunity_FD_72841 | JGI IMG/M metagenome (GOLD analysis project Ga0097684, IMG submission 72841) | Hot spring microbial communities from Great Boiling Spring, Nevada - sample 1 v2 (version 2) | ecosystem: Environmental > Aquatic > Thermal springs > Hot (42-90C) | place: Great Boiling... | reverse complement strand
TGGAAGGACAAGAAAGCTTTAAGAAGATTTAGCCAATGGTTTTATTCAAGGTTTGCAAGCAGGCTTGAAGAGAAGGCAAGGCTTTACAACTTAAAAGTCATAAAAGTAAATCCCGCACATACGTCAAGAGTTTGTCATAAGTGTGGTAAGGAAGGTCAGGTAGAAGGATTAGTTTTTAAGTGTTCTTGTGGGACATACGATAGAGATTACAATGCAAGCGTTAATATAGCATTTCGCCTGACAGAAGTAGAGGGTATTCCAGGCAGGTTTCCGTCCCGTCTTCCGCAGGTGGAATGGAAGGCTCTTTTAAGCTTTATCTCTTTCTCAAAACTTCTTGCTTGGCTTCGGATAGTTGAAACTTCTCAGCTCAAACTCAAAAAACTACTCAAGTGGGTAGGTTCGGATAAGTATGGTTAAGGAAAATGGGACGGTAAAGAGGATATCCCAATGAGGAATTTTTCGAACAGCCTCATAAAAAAGCTTAGGATTGAAGACCTAATCTTGGGATCCATAGTCGCACTTGCACTGTTTTATCCCATAATAATTGCGGTAATCATCTATAAATCTGAGTCTCGCAGTTCAGATGAGCGTTTGAAACTTATTGTGGAATACCTTCAAAGTGAAGACTGTAAGAAACATCCTGTAAAGAAGCTAACGGAGGTTTGCAAGAAAATAAAAAAAGAGGGCTATAGTCCGAGAGATTCAAAGATAGAAAAGGACAAAGCAATACTCGTTTACGGGAAAAAGGTTAAAGGTTTAGAAAAAAAGCTTGTGATAGAAATAAACTTTGAAGGAGACGAAATAGCTTCTTTAAGTTATGAAGAAAGGGATTGATATTGGCGGATCTTTCATAAAGGTCCTTTGGGAGGATGGAAGGCGGGAAAAGGTCTATGTAAGGGATGTATCTCAAAACAAAGAGGCTTTTGTTGAAAAACTGAGGGAAATTATAAGGGAAGGGAATCCTACAAAGGCAGGTATAGCGGTAGCTGGTTTTACTTCTTTAGAAGGTGTGGTCTATAGGTCTCCAAACATACCTGCATTGGACGGGGTTGATATAAAGAGGATCCTTTTAGAAGAAGGCATAAGCGGAATAGTGCTAAATGATGTAAGCGCTGGTGCCTTTGGAGAGTGGTATTACGATCACAGGGACAGTAAAAACCTTCTTTTTGTAGCCATAGGCACAGGTTTGGGGGCTGGTTTTGTTTGCGAAGGGGAAGTTTTTTTAGGCAGTTGTGGAAGCGCTTTAGAACTTGGGCATCACATAGTGGAGAAAGATGGAGAGCTTTGCAGTTGTGGAAGGCGTGGATGTTTGGAAGCTTACTGTTCTTCTTACGGATTGGAAAGGATATACAAAAAGCTCTCTGGGGAAAGCTTAAAAGACTATCAGATAGTGTTAAGGGCAAAGGAAGGAGACCAAAGGGCATTGGAGGCTATAAAGACCTTTAAGGACTACCTTACCATAGGCTTGATGAACGCCATTCATATACTAAACCCAGATAGGGTAGTTTTGGGAGGCGGGCTTATACAACAGCTCAGAGAGTTTATGGATGATTTGGAAACTCGTCTGAGGGGAACCGTGGAAACATTACCTTCTCAATGCTTTAAGCTTAGCTTTTCCAAGTGCGGTGAATTCTGCATGGCAAGGGGGGCTTTAGCTTTGACCTTAATGGACGATAGATAAACCTATGGAGATCCGTCGCATAGAGGGCGTTTTCCTACAGCACGCTTTGGAAACTTCTCAAGGTCTAAGGGCGGAAAATGTAAGTAAGGAGTTAAACCTTAGATTGCTATCCACAGTTCCCGAAGCCCTTCTTCAGGCTTTCTCAGAAGGTTCGGGTGGATTAAGAGGATACGTATTGGAAGCCTACGGAAGGAACCTAAGGATCTTGCTAAACAACAGTCAAGAAATATTGGCAGAAAATATGTCCGATGTTGAGGTGCAAGAAGGGGATCACTTAGAGCTTGTCCTTGAAAGTAAAAACCCATTGAGCCTGAAGATAATCTCACTTCAAAGGAAAACTGACATAAACCAAATCTTAGACCTTGCTTTTGAACCTTCAGAAGGTTTTCTGTTTAGCCTTGAAAAGGAGGATATCTTGTCTCTGATAAAAAATTCGGGCATTTTTTACGAGAGAAAAATTCTGTATTTTCTTAGAGGGGCGGTAAGCTTAAAGGAAATCTTGAAAGATGCAAAGGCTCAGATAATACAGAATATTTTGAACTTAGCGGAAGAGATAAAAAGCCAGCTTGGCACACAAAACCAAACTGACCAAAGTCTTGAATCTATAAAAACTCTATTTTTGTCAGTCCTGAACAAAACAGAAGGCATAGCTGAAATAAAGAGCTTTTTGAGAAGCCTCTATCTGGAAAGCTTAAATAATTTGGAATTAGAACAGTTTGTAAAGTTGGTGGAAAACTTAGGGAACAAACAGATCTTAGAGGCAATGCAACAAGGAGATAAGGAAGCTCTTATTAACCTTCTCTACAGAGAAATCCAAAACTTACTCCACACACCAATTGGCAGAACTCTAAAGCTGGCCTTTGAAAGGCTAAAAGCTCTAATTCTTCAATTGAAAGATCCAGAAGTAAAGGAACTCCTTGAGAACTTTATAAAAGCATTGGATGACGGAAAACTTGAGAACTTGAGAAAAAGCCATAGAGAGCTGATATCTCTTTTAGAGGAAAGGGAAAGGCTTTTGCCTCTGAGGGAAAAAGTAGAAAGAGATGGGCTTCAGTGGATAGATCGTTTAAACGCTATTATTCAAATACAGAGAATTATGGCAAAAGATGGGGTATTGGTTATACCATTCAGATGGGAAGGTAAAAAGGCAAGCATTATTCTAAAACCAAACAAAGAAGATTACAAAGTTTTTATAAACCTCAACTATCCAGAGGGCTTTGTTTCTGCCATGCTTTTATACCCTAAGTCAAAGCAAGCAAAGAGCTTGAGTCTGCACTTTTATACAAACTCTGAGCTTTTCTACAACAAGCTTGAAACCGCCAAACACATCTTAGAAAGTATGTTAGAAGAAGAAAACCTTAGAGTAAAGGAAATAAAGCTTAACATTATCCCTACTTTTCAAGAGCTGAGAAACATTGTAGGGCAACACGTTCATAGCACAAATCTTTATTTGGTGGTTTAACATGGCAGAAAGGAAAAAGGCGATAGCAATTAGATATGATTCCCACAAAGATACTGCACCGGTGGTTGTAGCAAAGGGGTTTGGAGAGCTGGCTGAGAAGATCATAAAGACCGCAAAAGAAAATGGAATACCCATCGTGGAGGATAAAGAGCTCGTATCTGCTCTTATAAAAGTGGAGGTTTTTGAGGAGATCCCACCAGAGCTTTACAGGGCGATAGCAAAGATTTTGGTCTTCGTAAAGCGAATAAGAGCTTAACTCATGTTTTCGTAAGATTTTGCAGCGGAATATAGGTGAAACTTCAGTAGTTGATAAACCCTATTGATATACTGAGATGCTGTTTTAACCTTTTCCTCGTTCCAACTGATAAAAGTATCCTCCAGAAGATAGATTGTCTCTTGGACGTCCTTTATCAGCTCTCTGTCCGCAAACACAGGCGAAAGGGCGCTCAAAGAAGGTAAAGATACTAAGGTTAAGGAGGTAGCCTCAAGGGCAAGCTCCAAAAGGTAATCCTTCTTACCTTCTTCCTCTATAAATTCTATGTTGCTTAGCAGTTCAAGAAGCACTCCAAAGACATCTAAGTAAAAGAGCGATATCCGTAGGGAACTCTCTGGAGGTAGCTTTATCTCCTTAGCATAAAGGATGATGTTAATTAACCTCTCTTGCTGAGAAACCAAATCCTCCAATCTTCTTACAAAACTGTATATGTATCCTTCCATCATAGAATATACCTTGAAAGTTCTACATCTTTTACAAAATCGGACAGCTTGGCTCTAACAAACTTACTGTCTATTATGATACGCTGTCCTGAGAGTTCAGGAGCATTGAAGGATATATCCTCCAACAGTCGCTCCATTATGGTGTATAACCGCCTTGCTCCTATGTTTTCCATCTTGTTGTTTATCTCTTCCGCTATTGAAGCGATCTCCTCTATCGCATCATGGGTAAATTCTAAATCTACCCCTTCCGTTTTTAGAAGCTCTACGTATTGTTTAACCAATGCATTTTTGGGTTCCACCAAAATGCGCGCAAAGTCTTCCTTAGTCAGTGGTTTTAGCTCCACCCTTATAGGAAAGCGCCCTTGCAGTTCAGGAATAAGATCAGAGGGTTTGGACATATGAAATGCACCAGCTGATATAAACAGTATGTGGTCAGTCCTTACTGGTCCATACTTTGTTCTAACAACCGTCCCCTCCACTATGGGCAAAAGGTCCCTTTGCACACCCTCTCGGGAAACGCCTGGACCAACTCCAGGCGTCTTTATCGCTATTTTGTCTATCTCGTCAATAAATATAATGCCAAAGTTTTCTGCTCTATAAACAGCTTCCGATGCTATTTCCTCTTGGTCTATCAGTTTCTCCGCTTCTTCTTGTTCCAGTATTTGCAGAGCTTCTTTAACCTTTACCTTTCTTCTTCTCCTTAGGGGAACCATACCACCCAGTAGATTTCTGAGTTGATCTTCTAGCTCTTCAAAGCCCGGCGGACCCATTATGCCCAATACGGGAGAAAACTTCTCCTGAACTTCTATTTCTATAACCCTGTCGTCAAATTCCCCTTTTCTGAGTTTTTCTCTGATAACAGATCTGTTGGCTGTGCTTTGGGAGATTCTTGAGCCAAAACTGAGCTGTTGGGATATTAGGTAATCAATTAACCTATCTTCTGCATTTTTCTTTGCCCTCTCTCTAACCTCCTGCATTCGTTCTTGCTTTACCATCTGATAGGAAACCTCCACCAGCTCCCTTACCATAGATTCCACGTCCCTACCCACATAACCCACTTCAGTATATTTGGTAGCCTCTACCTTGACAAAGGGAGCCTTGATAAGCTGGGCTAATCTTCTTGCTATCTCGGTCTTTCCAACACCCGTGGGACCTATCATCAAAAGGTTCTTTGGTGCAATCTCATCCCTCAGATGGGGAGGTAACTTTTGCCTTCTCCACCTGTTTCTTAAGGCTATTGCAACTGCTTTTTTTGCCTCTTCTTGTCCAATAACGTATTTGCTCAGCTCCTCTACAATTCTTCTGGGTGTTAGCTCTTCTAAGGTAGGCATCAAACTTTTCTCTTCCATCAATATCCTCCAGATCTTTCTTTTGTATGTAGGTTTCTTACAAGATGGTCAAGGTAACTTTCCAAGTTTTCTGGAAATTCTTCTAAATAAAACTCGGTGGGAAAGACCTTTTTTATCACGTCTATGGGAGGATTGCCTACGCCTGTAGCAGGTAGGATGTCCTTGGCACCTCTTCTGATGGCTTCGTTGTAAGCTAACTTGTAAGCAACTTTCAGTGCTTCTTCTATGTCCGAAAATCTGTCTATCTCGTCTCCCAATTCATAGAGCACTACATGTTTGGCGCTTTTTTTGAAGTGGTCCCAATCTAATATCCGTCTGATGTAGTGCTTTTCTTCCAGTTCCATCAGCTCTACGCTGGATATGTCCGAAAGCTCAAAGGTCACTATGTAGTAATCTATCAACTCTCTACCTGCGTATATGTCTGGAAAAAAGAAAAGTTCCACAATACTTAATATAAACGATAAAATGGTTTTATGATACCTACTCAGTGGTGGCTCTCTGCACAGAGGTATCTGTTAAATCCCAAAAGGGCAGAGGAGTCCTTTACAGAACTTTTGAAAAGACATCCAGAACCTAAAACTCTTTTGGACTATCTGAACGAAAGAAGGTTTATCCTTCTTCTAAAGCTAATGGACCAGTCCGAATGCATACGGAAGTTTTTGATCAATCATCCCGAAGATTTCCAAAGGGTGATCCCGGGTCTTTGGTATGTGTCCAAAAGAAAAGAAGATTACCTGAGGGAGCTTAAAAATATCGTAAGTGATTCGTTGGACGATGAAAAGTTTTCCAAGAGTTTAGCTTATTATCGCCACAGAGAGCTTATGAGACTTTTATCAAAGGAAATACTTGGCACCGCAAACTTAGAGGACATTCTAAGGGAATACTCCGAGCTTCCGGATGCTATGTTAGAGTTGGCTTATTCAAGAGCCTTTCGGGAAGCGGTGGAAAGATACGGAGAGCCAAAGGAGGAAAATGGAAAAACCGCCAGCGCATGTATAATAGCCCTTGGCAAGCTCGGTAGCTATGAACTCAACTATTACTCAGACATAGACCTAATGTTTATACACTCTTCTGACAAAGGCAGTGCGGGGAAGCTAACCCTTGTGGAGTTCTTTCACAAAGTTTTCCAAAAGTTGGTAAGCCTTATGACTACCCAAACAGAAGAGGGCAAACCCTACGAGGTAGATTTGGGCCTCAGGCCCTTTGGAAAATCTGGACCTATAAGCATGTCTTTGAGAAGTGCAGAGCTTTACTACGAATCCTACGGTAGGATGTGGGAGAGGTTTGCCCTTCTTAGGGCTCGCTACAGCGCAGGAGACGAAGAGCTTTTTAAGACCTTTGATAGGGAAGTAAGACAACCCTTTGTGTTCAGAAAATACGTGGATTACAGAGTCCTTGAGGAAATAAGACTAATAAAAGCTCAGATAAATGCGCAGGCAAAAAGCAAGCTTATGAACCGCACAAACGTAAAAACTGGCGAGGGGGGAATAAGAGAATTGGAGTTTATGGTTCAGGCAATGGTTATCCTTCTTGGTGGAAAGTATCCTTTTCTTAGGGAGAGCAATACCTTTAGGGCACTTTGGAAACTAAATCAGAAAGGTGTGTTTTCTGACGAAGAGGTAAAGTTCTTGGAGAAAGCATACACCTTTTTAAGAAAGCTGGAGCACACTATACAGCTAAGAAATTGTCTGCAAACCCAGAGCTTTAGCGAGTCTGAAGCCACTCAAATAGCCAAGCTTATGGGTTTAGAAGAAAAAGAGTTTCTTTCAATGTTTAGGACTTACACCCAAAAGGTAAGCAGTATGTTTTATGGTATCCTGCCTGCACAAGAAGAGCAAGAGATTGACCCTATTATGGCTGTGCTCTTAAACGGCGATGCGGATGCGGGAAAAGAGATTTTATCTTCCTTAGGATTTAAAAATCCAACAAGGGCATTTAACATACTTTTAAACTACACACAAGGAACGGTGGGCATAGGGCTCTCTTCAGAAGAGAGGAAACAGCTTATAAAGATCTTACCTCAAATGGTCAATCACATAGCAAAAACGCCAGACCCAGACGAAACTTTGAACAACTTGGATAAGTTCTTTTCTAATCCTACGGGAAGGAGGGTGATTCTAAGCAAATCAAAGGAAGACTTTAGGTTAAAGCTCTGCAAAGTCTTCTCTTTGTCTTCCTATCTTTCCACTTTGATAAGCAGGAATCCGGATTTGGTGGAGGATGTGCTAACGCTGTATCAGGATTATCCGGAAGAAGAAGAACTTGAAGAGGAGTTTGAAAAATATAAGGAAATCCTTAGTTTGAGTGCGGAAAATCTGTTTAGAAGGTTTAAAACTGTTTGGGAAGTGCGCATAGCTTTGGTCTATCTTTTGAAGCAAGAAGATAGATACACAAAACTTGAAAAGTTTTTTAACCGCCTTACCCTTCTTGCGGACTTTTTAATGAAAAAACTTTGGGAACACCTGAAAATAAAAGATCACAGCTTAGTGCTGTATGCCTTGGGAAAATATGGAAGCATGGAGCTTACCATTGGTTCAGATTTAGATTTGGTGTTTGTTGGAAAGTTCCCGAGCTTAGAAGAAATAAAGTTAGCCCAGCAGATGATAAAGTTCATAACCCTGCACACCTCAGAAGGATATCTCTACAAGCTTGACTTTAGGCTAAGACCTATGGGTAGCAAAGGAGAACTTTTGCCGTCCATAAGCTTTTACAGGGATTACTACGAAAGAACCGCCAGAACTTGGGAGAGGATCGCCTGGACCAGGGCAAGGTTCATCGTGGGAGATACCGCTTTAAAGGAAGAGTTTGAATCTATTCTTAAAGACTTCCTTTTTGGCAAACCCATCACAGAAAAGGAGAGGAGAGAAATAAGGGATATGCGCTTTGCCTTAGAAGGCAACGCAAAAAAAGATAAAGATGTGGTTGATATAAAGTTTGGAAAAGGCGGTCTTATAGACGGGGAGTTTTTGATCCAGTTTTACATGCTTTTGGAAGGTATAAGAGAACCTTCAATGTTAAAAGCCTGCAGGTTGCTGATGTCAAAGCACGAGCTTCTTAAAGAAGTTTATGACATATACCTTTTTCTCCGGCTTGTGGAAACAAGACACAGGCTATCTAAGGAAAATGCAGGATCTTTCTTAAACCGAAAGGACAGACAGAGGGTAGCTTCTTCTATTGGCATGAATCCAGAAGACTTTGAGGAAAAGCTTTTTGAAAGTCTAAGGAGAATGCGGGAGATCTTCTTAGAAGTTTTTGACTAAAGGATTTTACCTGCATCTCTTGCTACTCCCCTTTTACTGCTTTGGATAAATTCTACAAGTCTTAGAACTTCCTGATGTTCTCCGTAATCTTTGAGCAAAAGCTCTATGGCTTCCCTCCTCAAAAGATTGCTCCTAAAAAGGATACGGTAGGCCTTTTTTAGAATGTTTATCTTTTCTTTTGAAAATCCCCTTCTTTCCAGCCCTACGGTGTTTATACCGTATAGGTGGGCGTGTTGGCCAGAAGCCCTTGTAAAAGGTGGAATGTCTAAGGAAACTCCCGAAACACCGCCCACCATAGCGTAGTCTCCAACCCTTGCCCACTGATGGACTGCAGAAAGGCCACCAATAAATGCATACTCTCCCACCTCTACATGACCTCCAAGCGTAGCACAGTTTGCCAATATAGCCCCTCTTTTTACCACACAGTCGTGGGCAACGTGAGCATAAGCCATAAGCATAACATCGCTTTCTATAACAGTCACTCCTGTTCCAAAGGGCGTGCCCCTGTGAATGGTGACGTATTCCCTTATTATTACCCTGTCTCCTACAATTACCTTTGTTTCCTCTCCTGCATACTTAAGGTGTTGAGGCTCTTCTCCTATGACCGCACCGTCGTATATCTTGCAATCCCTTCCTATGCTAACCTCTCCCTTTATGCTCACCCTCGCTCCTATCTTAGTTCCTTTGGCTATGGTTATTTTTCCCTCAAGCACGCTGTAGGGTCCAATCTCTACATCCTCTTCAAGCTCAACCTCTCCGCTTATGATGGCAGTAGGATGAATGCGTTTCATTTTAAAACTCCCAAAAGAAATTTTCTTATTAGGTTTAGGGCAAGTTGGGTTGCCAAAAAGCGATTTTCGTTTCTGCTAAAACGCAGGATGTGCCTTTCAACATAAACCTCTTTGTCCGTGCATAAACTTATGTATGTAAGTCCTACGGGCTTTCTTTCGCTTGTTGATGGACCAGCTATGCCAGTTATGGCAACTGCTATATCCGCATCAGTCTCTTCCAAAGCGGATATGCACATAGCCCTACAAACTTCTTCGGAAACCGCTCCGTATTTTTCCAGCAGTTCCTTTTTTACGCTCAAAAGCTTGGTTTTTAACTCGTTAGAATACACCACAAAACCACCCACAAAGTAATTACTGCTTCCTGGAACATTTACGAGACGAGCGGAAAGCAAACCCGCTGTACAGCTTTCTGCCACAGCAAGTTTAAGCCCCCTTTCCCTCAACAGCTCTCCCACCACCTCTTCCATTTCCACCCTTCTGTCCGCATACACGTAAAAACCAAGACTTTCCTTAGCCCTTTGCCAAGACTCTTCGTCCTTAAAGTATATATCCACCCCTCCAATCCAATTTACCACTTGAGAATAAGTTAAAGACTTCGCATCTAAGCCAAAGGTTCTGAGTATGTATCCTTCCGCAAATTCATTCTTACACAACCCAACTATCACTCCAGCACCTCGTATCTGTAGAATGGATATTTACAAAAACTACCCACGCTGTGTCCAGGGTCAAAGGGTTGAAACTCTTCAAAAGAGGAAGGAATAAAAACCATCTCGTCTGCTATGTTTGGACTGATAACAACCTCAAAAACTTTACCATTTAGCGTTATTTTGTCCCTAACTCTGAGCCTATCTGCGGTTTTTTTTGATATGTAAGCCTTCTGATACTTTTCCATGCTGTGGGTCCATGGGTTCCAATGCCCAAGCTCTTCCACAAGGGAGTTAGCAGTGTGTAAAACAACTCCTTGGGGCAGTTGTTTTTCCTCAAAACTCTTGCCTCCAATTGAAGGAAGTTCTAAGCTTGTGCCTTCCAAGGAAGTATCCAACGTAATGAACTCTTCTAACCTTACCTTTATGTCAAAAAGCCTTGAAAGAAACTCGTAGGGGACCACCGCACCTTTTGGTTTTGATACGCTTTGGGGACAGAAATAGACTCTTCCAAAGGAGTTTCTGTATGCTATAAAGTCCCTCTCTGTAAAGTTGGAAGCGCCTATGATTAGAGTGGAGTAGTGAGAAGTGAGGTTGGGAAAGAGCGTAAAGTGTATGGAAAATCGGTTTTTAATTTCCTGTCTTATTTGTTCTGGTATGTAAATAAGGGGATTGCCAAAGAATATGAAGCTATCATATTCTTCAAAATTTTCTACGAATTTTTCAAGTTCCATAGCGGGGAAAGGCATAAGGTCACCCACAAAGCTGTAGTCTACGCTGTAGTGTTTGATAAGGTCTTTTAGTATGTTTAAAACGCTGTTTCTGAAAGGAGAGGATAGAAGGTTTGTGCTTATGAGCAGTAATCCTCCAAGGAGGTAGAGCTTTTTCTTAAGTGCGGTTGCGGTGGGGTCTTCGTGCTCTGGTTGTGTTATTTTTTCATAAAACTTATTTGCTGAAAAGGGTTCATCAAAAGTTTTGTTTTTGCCTTTGAGCAAACTGTAGAATACCTTGAGCTCACACACACAAGGTTTGAGCCTTTCTCCACCGCATCCACCAAGTATCTCATGGACATAACTTCAGAAAATACTGGTTCTGCCTCCCAACTAAGTATTAGCTTAAAATCCTGCCATCTGTTAAAGAAAACAGTGGAGGGCTTAAAATCCACAACGGGCGCATCCACAAAAACATCACCCACAGACCTTGCCAACAAGTATTCCTCAAGACTAGACAAATGTCTATCCAAAATTATGGCTATCTTTCCCTTTAGTTTCCGCTTTGCCATGTCAAAGGCTTCAGATTCGGAAAGGGCGACAGGTTCTCTTTCGTTCAAATAAAAACCTATAAGTCTTAAAGGATTGTTGGTAATCTCTTGTATGTAGGTTATACCCTTACTACACAAACTTCCCATACCCTTTGGGTCCGCAGGGTGTCCATAAAGATCCACAAGCTGGCCTTTTTCTTTGTAAAGCACATAAGCACAAGCACAGCCACAACCTGCACAAGCGCTTACCACTTGTTCGTCAAAGGACTTTACAGTCAGCGCTACAGACGGGGGCTTCATTATGAAAAAAAGATTTTAAATTATTTTTGATACTTAGTGGGTTCTTTAAAACTTATATGCGCGAGCTTTTGCAATAGCCAATGCTTTATAAGTGGAGTTTATGAATTCATAATCACTTCTTAATTGCTTTCTTAAGTTTCCTTGATTAAAATCTACCGCTAAAACCAAAGGGAGGTGTCATTATGAAGAAAAAAGCCCTTTTAGTGGTGGCACTTTTAGGACTTTCTGGCTCATCCCTTGCTACCAACGGGGACAACCTAATAGGCGTCTCTCCCGCCTCAAGGGGTATGGGTGGTATAGGTGTAGGTATGCCCGTAGGTCCCACCGATACCATCTTTAGAAACCCAGCTTGGATGAGCTACTACAAAGGCTTTAACCTAAGCTTTGGTGGAATTTTATTTATGCCAAAGGTAAAGGCAAAAGTAATTCCGCCTTTGGGACCTGCCCGCACCAGCATCAGCTACCAGCGAAGCGGACTTTTTCGTAGTCCCAGAGGTTGGAATAGTCCATCAAATAAATGACAAGTTAAGTTTTGGAATAGGTGCCTTTGGTGTCTCTGGTATGGGTACGGATTACAGAAACAAAGACCCACTCCTTGCTAACATGCACACCACGTTTCAGTTCATGAGAGTGATCCCAGCCCTTTCTTACAAAATAAACTCCGCTATATACGTGTCTGGTGCTGTTCATCTGGCTTACGGTTCTTTGGACATGGGGGCTAATATGTGTAATCCTGAGGATCCTACCCAATGCTGGAACGCTGGGGGTGGCCAATCTCAAACATACGGCGTAGGTGCTCAGATAGGCTTAGCTTACAACATGGGAGACTTCCTTTACGCAGGTTTGACTTACCAAAGCCCAGTGAATATGACCTATAAAAGGGTTTTTGATAGTGACGGGGATCGCGCCTTTGAAGACTTCAAACTCACTCAACCGCTGGAGCTTGCCTTTGGTTTGGGTATAAAGCCTATGGAAAACTTCAAAGTGGGTATGGACATAAGATGGATAAACTGGGGAGATGCAAAGGGATACAAACACTTTCAGTGGAAGGATCAGTGGGTCATAGCCGTAGGTGGTGAGTTCAAACCAACCCAAAAGCTTGCCCTCAGGGCTGGCTATAACTACGGAAAGTCCCCTATAAGAGGTGGGGCTAAAGATCCAACGAACGCTAACAACATACCTAATCTTACCGCACCATTTAGTGATTTTAAAATAGCCTTCTTCAACCTTGTAGGCTTTCCAGCTATTACAGAACACCACATTACCCTTGGTCTTGGCTATGAATTTACCAAGAACTTTGGGATAGACTTAGCTTACAAGCATGCGTTCAACAAGAAGGTAAGGGCAACTGGAGGTCCTTTTATTGTTGAAGCCCAAAACTCCCAAAACGCTATATCCATCGGTTTGAACTGGAAGTTCTAAACCATGTCTGCCCCCACCTGGGGGCTTATATTTAACTTCTATGCCAAAGCTTAGGCAAGACTTAAAACAGCTTTACGAAAAAGACTTTATCCTGTGGGTTGAAGAGAACTTAAGGCTTATCAAAGAAAAAACTACGAGGAAGTGGATTGGGAAAATCTGCTTGAAGAAATAGAAGATATGGGAAGAAGGCATTTAGACAGTGCAATAAGCTACATGGCTATAATAATGGAACACCTTTATAAGCTTGAACACTTCAAAATTGACGAAAAAATGGGAAAAAGTTGGATAAAAAGCGTGCTTAATGCAAGAGATAGATTGGAGCTTATGTTAAAGAGAGAACCTTCACTCAGAAGGAAGTTAGAGGAAAATCTTAGCTGGGCTTGGGAGGAGGCTGTGCTGAACCTGATAAGCTGGTTCAGGGACAACGAAGAGTTGGCGGAGAAGTTCTTTGGAAGATTGCCGTCAAAAGAGGACTTCCCTTCAGAATGCCCATACACCTTTGAAGAAGTGCTAAGTGGAAAGCCTTGGGAACACTCCTTATAATATCTTTCTTATGGACTACAAAAATACCTTGAACCTTCCAAAAACCGACTTTCCTATGAAAGCGGACCTTCCCAAAAGGGAGCCAGAGATCCTAAGAAAGTGGGAAGGGCTTTACAAAAAAGTGCAGGAGCTAAGAAAGAATGCAGAGCTTTTTGTCCTTCACGATGGACCACCCTATGCCAATGGACACATACACATAGGACACGCCCTGAACAAAATCCTAAAGGACGTTATCGTCAAATACAAGCTCTTAAGAGGCTACAGAGTGGATTATGTACCGGGGTGGGACTGCCACGGCCTTCCTATAGAGCAACAGGTAGAGAAAGAGCTAAAGAGCAAAAAGCTAAGAAAAGAGGATATGTCAAAGGTAGAGTTCAGAAGGCTTTGTAGGGATTATGCCCAAAGGTTTGTTCAGGTGCAAAGGGAGGAGTTTATAAGGCTTGGAGTGTTGGGAGATTGGGACAATCCTTACCTTACTATGGACCCAAAGTATCAGGCGCAAGAAGTAAGAGAGCTTGGAAGGATCTTTGAAAAGGGCTTAGTCGTAAGGAGTAAAAAGCCGGTTTATTGGTGTATTTACGATAAGACTGCGGAAGCGGAGGCAGAAGTGGAATACCACGAAAAGGAAAGTCCAAGTATATACGTAAAGTTTCCATTGAAGGATTTGGAAAAGACATACCTTCTTATATGGACCACCACCCCTTGGACCCTACCCGCAAACTTAGGCGTTATGGTAGGTGAAGAGTTTGAGTATGTGTTTTTCAAAAGTGGAGATGAAACTTACATACTTGCAAAAGCACTGCTTGAGGAAATAAAGAAAAAGATAAAGTTAGAAGGAGAAGTTGTAAAGCAAGTTTTAGGTAAAGAATTGGTAGGTTTGGAGTATTACACGCCTTATGGGGGAAGGGTAGGAAAGGTTTATCCGTCTGAGTTTGTAGAACTTTCCACAGGCACCGGAATTGTGCATATGGCACCGGGACACGGTAGAGAGGACTACATAGTAGGTCTTAGATACGGACTTGAGCCCTATGCTCCAGTGGATGACGAAGGTAGATTTACAGAAGAGGTAGAGGAGTTTTTAAGAGGTCTAAGAGTTTTTGAAGCAAATCCACTGATAGTGGAAGATCTAAGGTCAAGGGGTTTGCTCCTTCATCAAGAAACCTACAGGCACTCTTACCCTCACTGCTGGAGGTGTAAAAATCCCGTAATCTTTAGAGCAACTCCCCAGTGGTTTATATCCATGAAAGGACTAAGGGAGATTGCTCTAAAGGAAATAGACAAAGTAAAGTGGATACCTTCCTCAGGATACAACAGGATAAGGTCTATGGTGGAAAACAGACCAGACTGGTGTATATCCCGCCAAAGATACTGGGGAGTTCCCATAACTGTCTTTTATTGCAAAAACTGTGGGCATGTAGTAGCAGAAAAAGAAATATTTGAAAGAATAGCCAAGATTATAGAAGAAAGCCCAGAGGGCGCGGACATTTGGTTTGAGCTAAGCGAAAAAGAGCTATTACCGGAGGGCTACACGTGTCCCAACTGTGGTTCCAAAGAGTTTAGAAAAGAAGAGGACATCCTTGACGTTTGGTTTGACTCTGGCTCATCCCACGCCTCTGTTTTAAGAAGCAGAGGCATAGAAAAAGCAGACCTGTATTTAGAAGGCTCAGACCAACACAGAGGATGGTTTCAGGCATCTTTGCTTGAATCCTGCGCATCTTATGGGCAAGCTCCATACAAGGGGGTATTAACCCACGGCTTTACGGTGGATGAACAAGGAAGAAAGATGTCCAAGTCCCTTGGAAACGTAGTCTCTCCTCAGGAAGTTATAAAAGATTACGGAGCAGATATATTAAGGCTTTGGGTTGTGTCAGAAGACTACTCAGAGGATCTAAGACTCAGCAAGGGTATAATCCAAAGGCTTGCAGAAGATTACAAAAAAATCAGAAACACTCTTAGGTTCCTTTTGGGGAACCTTTATGACTTTGAACCTTCAAACGCAGTTCCTTACCAAGACCTTCATCACCTTGACAGATGGATGCTTTCTTACCTTCAAGGTGTGATAGAGCAGAGCTTAGAGCATTACGAAAACTATGCCTTCCACAGGGTTTTCCATCTGATAAAGAACTTCTGCACTGTGGAGCTTTCCTCTTTTTATTTGGACGTGCTAAAGGACAGGCTATACATCTATGCTCCAAACTCTTGGGAAAGAAAGTCTGCCCAAACCGTCCTCTTTGAACTTGCTAAAGCCTTAACCATTATCATCTCTCCTTTCCTTAGCTTTACCGCAGAAGAGGTTTGGGAGCATCTAAGAAGGATAGATAATTCCCTTCCGGAAAGCGTTTTCTTGAGCCTTTTCCCCACACCAAAAGAAAAGTTAAAGGACGAAAAGCTTTTGAGGGATTACCAACTGATACTAAGCTTAAGAGACGAAATCATGTCTGCGGTAGAATTGTGCAGAAAAGAAAAGGAGGTCAATCATCCTTACGAAGCCCAAGTATTCCTTTGGGGTAATCATGAAGTTATGAAGGTTCTTGAAGAGTATAAGGAAGATTTAAAGTATATCTTTACCGTTAGTAGGGTTTCTTTTGGAGAAGGTGGAAAGCATAAAATCCCTTCCGAGAACTTCCCGGGCCTTTGGGTTGGTGCAGGAAAAGCGGAGGGTAAAAAGTGTCCAAGGTGTTGGATGTATTACACAGAAGAGGAGTTTGAGGGAGAAGTTTGCAGGCGCTGTAGTGCGGTGTTGGTAGAAATAGGAGTATGAAGGATGATTTTTTCTCAAAAATGCTGTTGTTTCAGGAACAAGAGGAAGAAATCATAAAAAGGGAAAGGTTCATAGAAAGAGTCAGCCAAAGGCTAAAGGAATTAGAAGCAAGCATAAATCAAATGTTAGAAGAGCAAGCAACAATAATATGCGAGCTAAACAATGTGATAGACCAAATAAGAGAAGAGGAGTTAAAGATAAGATCTTGCAAAGAGAACTTAAGAAAGTTTGAGGAAAGGGCTAAAGTGGTAAAAAAAGCAGAAGAATACAAAGCCCTTTTGAGGGAAAAAGCTAAAAACGAAGATTGTATAATCAAAGGAGAGAAAAGGTTGAAGGAGTTAAAGGATTTAAGGCGCAAGCTGGAAAGCCAATTGCATAATAGCTCAAGAAGACAGAAACTAAGAAGATTAGAAGAAGAAAAGGCAGAACTTTTGAAAGAAAAGCGGGAAGTAGAACAAGACCTTGATAGGCACAAGGCTGACCTTGAGTCTTTGAAAAGAAACTTGGGCGAACAGGTGTTTGAGGAGTACGAAAGACTAAAAAGGGAGGTGGGCTTTCCACCTTTTGTAAAAGCAGACATGGGCGCATGCAGTAATTGCGGGACAAAACTGCCCACTTTACTTTACTCTAAGCTAACAAGAGGTGAAAAAGTAAGGTGTCCAACCTGTGGTAAAGTCCTATATCAATAGCTTAATAAAGTCCCTTGACTTTGTGCTTGTATTTTCTCTTTTTTTCATTTCCTGCATTGGACTTTTGGGGGTTTATAGTGCAACCTATTCAGAGGGTGTGTCCCCACTGTTTTTCAAACAAGCTCTATACTTACTATTTGGCTGGCTTTTGATTTTTTCCCTTTCAATGCTGAAGTTTAGAGTTTTATTAGAGTATGCACCCATATTTTACGGAATAAACCTTTTGCTTCTTGTTCTTGTCCCCTTTGCAGGGAAAACGGTTTATGGTGCCAAAAGGTGGATAGACTTAGGTCCCATAAACATACAACCTTCCGAGCTTATGAAGTTTTCCCTTCTTCTTCTGAGCGTTTATATTTTGCCCAGAATAGAAAAACTGCGTAGCAAAGAATTTATTACGTTTTCCTTAGCCTTTGCGGTTCCTTCTGTCTTGGTTCTAAAACAACCCGATTTAGGGACTGCTACGACCTATTTTGTCATTTACGCTTCCGCACTATTCTTCTTGGGTCTAAAACTGAGATACTTTATAATAGCCTTCGTCGTTTTGGTTATCTCCTCTCCACTTCTTTGGTCCCTTTTGAAGGATTACCAAAAGAGTAGAATTTTAGCAGTTTTGGACCCATACCAAGACTATGCGGGCAGTGGTTATCAGCTCATTCAGTCAGTCATAGCGGTCGGTTCAGGTGGATTATGGGGAAAGGGCTTTATGCAAGGCACCCAAGCCCATCTGCTTTTTCTGCCAGAAAAACACACAGACTTTATATTTTCAGTCATAGCGGAAGAGATGGGATTTTGGCTTAGCTTTCTATTCATAAGCGCTTTTTTCTTTATCATCTGGAGATTGTTCAGTTATACTCAGAAGGCAGATATAAAGGAAGAGGTTTTGTTTTTGGGGACTTTCTGCTCTTTGCTTACCTTCCAAGTTTTCGTAAATTTTGGTATGGCTATGGGGCTTGTGCCGGTGGTGGGAATGCCCTTACCCTTTGTTAGCTACGGCGGTAGTGCAATTTTAACCTTTAGTCTCCTTTTTGGTGTAGGTTTATCAATAGTTAGGGAGATCAAAAGCAAACCTATAAACTTTTCCCATGGTTGAGGGGCTATACTTTCACATTCCTTTTTGCAATCAAAAGTGTCCGTATTGCGATTTTGTTTCTTTTGTTGGTGAGCCATCAGAAGAATATCTAAAACTTTTAGAAATGGAGTTAAAACTTTATGAGGACTTAGAGTTTAACCTAAGGACTATCTACTTTGGCGGTGGAACACCTTCCCTTGTGCCTACAAAGCTTTGGAAGAAGTTTTTTAAGTCTTTGGATTTAAGAGGAGTTGAAGAAATTACATTGGAATGCAATCCGGAGAATTACAGAACGGAGGACTTTGAAGAGCTTCTGAGTTTGGGGATAAATCGTCTGAGCTTCGGAGTCCAAAGCTTTTTGGAGAAGAACCTAAGGTTTTTGGGAAGGAAGCACTCACGGGAAACAAGTCTTAAAGCCATTCAACAAGCCCACGCTGTAGGCTTTAAAAATATAAGCATAGACCTAATATACGGACTTCCCGGACAAACTCTGAAAGAGCTTAAGGAGGAGATAAGCATACTAAGGGACCTTCCCATCACGCACCTTTCTGCTTACCTTCTAACTCCTTACGAGGACACCCTTTTTGGTGAGCTTTGGAAGAAGGGAAGCCTAAAGCTTCCTTGCGAAGAGGAAATAGAGGAAATGTTTCTTTTCCTTTCTGAAGAGCTAAGTTCTTTGGGCTTTGTTCATTACGAAATAAGCAACTTTGCAAAGGAAGGTTATGAGTGCAAACACAACCTACTTTATTGGACCCACAAGGAGTTTTTGGGACTTGGAGTGTCCGCATGGAGCTTTGTGAATAAAAGAAGGTTTGGCAACTACAAAAACCTGCAAGCCTACAGAAGCGCAATCCTGAATGGCAAAAAACCCGTGGAAAAAGAAGAAATACTGGAAGGAAAAGAACTTATAAAAGACTACCTCTTTGTAGCTTTAAGGACGATATATGGTGTTCCAAAGCATATGCTTGGCTCTATTCCGGAGGGCTTGGAGGAGTTTTTCATAGAAGAAGGGGAAAACCTAAGACTTTCAAAAAGGGGTTGGCTTTTGATAAATGAAATATGGAGCATACTTTCAAAACAATTTTCTACATCCCGGCGGATGGGAATATAATTTTTGATTATGATATGCTTGACCCACTTAGAACTTTGTCCCCACTGTAGGAGAATAGCCTTAAAGGTTTGCGAGTATGACGAGCCTTATCCAAGGGTAGAGGCCGAATGCCAATGCTGTGGCTATAAAGTTAAGGATAGACCTATGACCTTAGGAAAGGAGGACTTCAAAGCTATCTTGGATAAGCTTGGGAATAAGATGGTAGGAAACATCTGCATAGATGATAGGTGCGGTTCAAAGAGAGTTATAAAGCTTTTGAGTGAAGGCAATTATGCTGAGTTTAGATGCTTGGATTGCGGTGCGGAATGGAATACCGATGAGCTAAGGAAAGCAATACAGAGGGTAAAGGATGCCCAAAATGCCATAAAAAACGGCAACAGACTGCTGAGCGTTTTAAAGGCTGGCGAAGGAGAATGTCCCCTGTGCGGATGGGATATAGGACACCTGCACTCTGGATATGCGGTTGTGGTTGAATGTTTTGTGTGTGGATATCACAACATAGTGGAGGAACACATACCCGAGGTGGATTTAACAACTCTAAACTGTCCTGACTACGAATACTCGGAGGAGCCCGGTTGAAAACTCCTTTTCGGGAGTTTTTTAGGTATGCAGAGTGGAAAGAGCGTTTTCTAAAAGAATACGAAGCTATACGATCTAAGGATTATTCCATATACGAAAGTGAAATAAAAAAGCTCTATCCGGAGGCAGAGGAAAGGTCTTTAAGGGCCTTGGTGTGTATGTATGTAGGGGGCTACGAAAAGAGGTTGGAGGACGAAGATGTGCGCTTTTGGGCTAATTGGGCTTTTGTGAAAACTTATAAAACCTTTGGTGGTTTGCGACAGCTTTCTGAAAAGGAACTTTGCTTTTTGTTTTACTCTATGGGTAAGCTCTTTGTTCCACTTCTACTACACGAAAAAGGGGTTAAGTCCGAAAGTTTTAAAGCTCTCAGCCGGGAAGAACAAGAAAGGGCGGTTTCAGACGTATTGGAAACGGTTTGGGAAAACCACTTTATAAGAATTTTGCAAATACTACCCTCCTTGTTTGAATAGAACCTGCGCATAAAAACCTTTTTCCCTTGGAATTACCTTTATTTCCCAACCGTGCATTTGAAAGATGTGCTTGACTACCGAAAGGCCTAATCCCATACCTTGTGGGTTAGAGGAACGATAAGGTAAAAATATGCTCTCCTCTTCCCCTTTTTTTAGTCCCTTTCCGTCATCTTCGTAAGTAAATCCCTTCTCTGTTAAAAATATCCTTACACTCTTTGCGCCCCACTCCAAACTGTTGTTAAAAAGATTAAAGAAACACTCCTTTATCATGCTTTTGTCTGCTCTGACAACGCTATTTCCTACAACTTCCAAATTTAAGGTAGGATAAAGTTTTCCCATCTCCCTTATCAGATCTCCCAGGTCAAAGCTCTCTATCTTTATTTCCCTGCTGTAAGATATGTCTCTAAAGTAATTTACCGCAGACTTTATTCTTTCTATCTCCTCAAGTAGCATTTGACATACCCTTATAACCTCCTCTTGGGTTAGCTTGCCTTTTTGGGCAAGGGACTGCAACCTTTCTAAGTTTAGCTTTATGGGAGTTAGTGGGTTTTTTATCTCGTGTGCCAATCTTTTTACCGCATCTTGCCAGGTTTTAAACCTTTCAGCCATAACAACTGGCCTTAGGTCTTCGTATATGTGTATGATTCCGTAAGAAGTTTCAAGCTTAGTGTGTTTAATCTGAGGGTCCTCTGTATCTATCTGGTGGTAAGCCCTGTTTTCCAAAACCTCCCCCTCTTTGCTTATAAACTTTATACCCACCGGCAAGTTCTCCACCAGGGCTTTAAAAAATTCCTTTTCCTTTTCCAAACGCTGATAAAAGGCTTTTAGTTCATCCTTCATAGAAGAAAAGGATTGGGCTAACTGAGATATTTCGTCCCCCGTGCTATAGACCTTCAAGCTTACGTCAAAATTACCTTTTGCAATTTCTTTTGCCTTTGAAGAAAGCTCCTCCAAAGGTATGCTTATGTATCTTGCTACTAAGTTGCCAAACCAAAAAGACGCAATCAGGGCAACAAAGGACAAAAGCACAAGGAAGTATAGATATATACCCCCTATTATGTCCCTTGACTTAACAAGGCTTCTCAAATCCCTTGAAACCTCATAAAGGGAATTTATGCTTTCTCTTAAGGCTCTATCTTTAAAAACCTCTATTCTGTATTCAGCAACGCAAAGCACAAAAAAATCTGCAGTTTCCTGCTCTACGCACCCTTCTACCTTTGAGACACTTTTTACCTGTTTTAAATTTCTCAAATAATCCTCCAAACTCTCTCCCCTTTTAAGAACCGAGCTAAAAAAAGCTCTGTAAATTTCTACTCTTTCCCTTTCCTGATTTTCAATGCTTTCTTTTAAGTTTTCCGTTTTCTTTACCACGTCCTTTAGCTGGGAGCTTACAAAGGTTTTTGTTGATTGCAATAGCACCACAGAGGATGCTAAGTTCAGAAAAAGGACAGGCAAGAACATGTAAAGGAAAAGCATACTGGAAAGTCTCTTTCTTAGTTTTCCTTTTTGAGCCTGGAGGTAGGTTTTTATAAACTTTCTAAGGAACAGAAAAAAGGCTAAGATCAAAACTAACAGATCCAAGTTTATTACCAGGAGTATTAGAGGAAAGCCTACCGTCCATATCTTGCGTAAGTTATCCAAAAAGGCTATGTTTATGCCGATGAAAAAAGCAAGAAAAACAAGAAAGAGGATAAAGAGCCTGATCCTTCCCATTAAGAATAGATCGCTACCGAATTGTAAAAGGTATCCCTCTCTACCGGTATTTTTCCTGCCTCTTTGATAAGTTTTATAAGTTTTTCTTTGGTTTGTTTGTAAGGACTTTTGGTGCCTGCGGCGTGGACTATCCTTTCCTCCTCTATGGTCCCGTCTAAGTCATCTGCTCCCATGTTGAGGGCTATCTGTGCGACTCTTTCTCCCAACGTTATCCAATAAGCCTTTATGTGAGCAAAGTTGTCTAAGAAAAGCCTTGATATGGCTATGGTTTTTAGGTCATCCACCGAAGAAGTGCGCTTTCCTCCAAGTCTCGTGCCTTCGGGCCAATAGGCTAAGGGAATGAAAACTTGAAAGCCTCCCGTTTCGTCCTGAAGTTCCCGAAGCCTTAGCATGTGTTCCACCCTTTCTTCGTAAGTTTCTACATGACCGTAAAGCATGGTGGCGTTTGATGGTATGCCAAGCTTGTGTGCTGTTCTGTGGATTTCTAAGTATTCCTCCGCATTGGCTTTATATGGAGCTATTATTTTTCTCACTCTTTCGGAGAAGATCTCCGCACCACCTCCGGGAATGGCAGAAAGGCCCGCTTCCTTAAGCTCAAGGAGAATATCCTCATAGCTTCTTTTTGAGATCTTTGCCATGTGATGTATTTCTACAGCGGTCCAAGCCTTCACTACAACCTCTGGAAACCTCTCTTTTATTTTTCTCACTAAAGAGACGTAGTCCTCCACCCTCCAATGGGGTGGCACACCACCCACTATGTGCACTTCCCTTCCTCCCTGCAAGTAGGTTTGCTTAACTTTTTCAAGGATCTCTTCCACGCTCATTTCGTAAGCCTTAGGGTCAGACTTTACCACTCCAAAAGCGCAAAAATCACACTGATAGACGCATATGTTAGTAGGGTTTATCTGACGATTAACTATAAAGTAGGCAAACATTCCGTTTTTCTTTCTGTTTACCCATTCTGCAAGGGCACCTATGTAAGCCAACTGGTTTGAATAAAAAAGCTCTATAGCATCTTCTGGGCTTAACCTTCGGTCTTCCAAAACCTTCTGTCCTATTTCTCTTAGCTTCCTATTCTTTTGATTTTTTACCAATACTTCTAATTCCATACCGCTTTCTCCAATTATTTAAATTTAAGTGAAAGAAGTTTCTAACAAAAGAGTTCTCCTCTGCATAGACAAACAATCCATAGAGAGCACTCCAACACCTTTAGCTCTCTCAAGATACCGCATTATAAACCATCTTCCCTTCCCAAAAGGTCATCACCACCATTCCCTTCAAAACCTTTCCCCAAAGTGGAGTATTCTGAGACTTTGAAAGGTTGGTTTTTTCGTCCAATATCCATTCCCTTTCGGGGTCAAAAACCACCAAATTGGCAGGTTTTCCTACCTTTATACCTCTTTCTACTCCCAAGAGCCTTGCAGAATTCAAAGAAAGAAGATAAACCAGCTTTTCAAGGCTTATTATACCCCTTCTTACCAGCTCTAAACACATGGGAAGTGCGGTTTGCAGTCCTATCATACCTGGCATGGCACTTTCTAAGCTTGCTTTTTCTCTTTTTGTGTGAGGTGCATGGTCCGTCGCTATGCAATCTATGGTTCCGTCCTTTATGCCTTCCAGCAAAGCTTGTTTGTCTTCCTCCTTTCTAAGGGGCGGATTAACTTTTGCGTTAGCACCAGATTCTAAAAGCTCTAATTCGTCAAAGAGAAGATGATAAGGATTGACTTCGCAAGAAACGGGTGCACCCTTTTCTTTAAAAAACCTGATGATATCCACAGAAAGTTTGGAAGACAGATGCTGGATGTGTATTCTTCCTTTCGTGTAGTAAGACAGTATGCAATCTCTTGCTACCAAGATATCTTCCGCAGAAGGACTTCTGTAGGCTATACCCAAAAGGGAACTAACATATCCCTCGTTTATGTGTCCCTTTGATAGATTGTCATCTTCGCAGTGGTTCATCACAAGAAGGTCCAACTGTTTTGCAAGCCTTAAAGCCCTTTCCATAAGCCCTGAGTCCATAAGGGGAGAGCCATCGTCCGTTAGAGCGGGACAGCCAGCCTTTTTGAGCGCATAAAAATCCGTCAGCTCCTTTCCCCGTCTGCCCTTTGTGATAGCACCCGCAGGGAGCACCTGACAGAGTCCTACCTCTTTGGACTTTCTTATAACATACTCCGCTACTTCCGGAGAATCTATAGGTGGTTTTGTGTTGGGCATGCAAAGAATTGTGGTAAAACCTCCCGCCACTGCGCATTTGCTACCGCTTTCTATGTCCTCTTTGTATGTCTGTCCAGGATCCCTAAGATGCACGTGCATATCCACAAAGGAAGGACAGATCAGCAAACCATTAGCGTCAAAAACCTTTGCATAAGAAACCTCTATTCTCTTGTCTATACCCGCTATTTTTCCGTCTTCTATGAGCAAGTCCCCCACAAGGTCCAAGTTTTGGGACGGATCCAGTATTCTACCACCCTTTATAAGAATTCTCATCTTTTCAAGCTTTCAATAGCCCACTTTAAGGCATCAACCACCTGGTCTATGTGTTCTTTTTCTACCACCAAAGGCATCATCAGAACCATCACATCCCCCAAGGGCCTTAAAAATACCCCCTTTTCTCTGCACTTGTAAGCAACCTTAAAGCCCATTCTTTCACCATATGGGAAAGGAATGCCCTTTTCCTTGTCTTTAACTAACTCTATGCCTGCCATAAACCCAAGCTGACGCACATCTCCCACAAAGTCAAGATGCCAAAACTCCTTCAGTCTTTCTGAAAGGTATTCTATCTTAGGTTTTAGTTTTTCTAAGGTCTTTTCCTCCTCAAAAACTTCAAGGTTTGCCAACGCTACCGCACAGGCTAAGTTGTTTCCTGTGTAGGTGTGTCCGTGGTAAAAGTGCTTCATCTCCCCAAACTCTCCCAAAAAGGCGTTAAAAACCTCCTCTGTGGTCAAGGTGACTGCCAAGGGAAGATATCCCCCGGTTATACCTTTACCCAAACACATAAAGTCTGGACAAACTTGCTCTTGCTCACAGTAAAACATAGTCCCCGTCCTTCCAAAACCGGTGGCAACCTCGTCCACGATCATCAAAACATCGTATTTTTTTGTAAGTTCTCTAACTCCTTTCAAAAAGCCCTTTGGAAAGGGAAGCATACCCGCCGCAGCTTGTATCCCTGCCTCCAAGCTCACAGCGACTATGTCATCCCTTTTTTTCAGTATATCCTCCAAAAGTGACAAAAGCTCTTCCTTGCATTCCTCCGTAAGCTTTCCGTATCTTTCTTTACAGAAAAGATAAGGAGAAGGAAGCTTTATGGTTTCAAAGATTATATCCTTGTATGCTCCGTGAAATAGGTCTATTCCTCCAAGGCTGACCGCTCCTAATGTGTCTCCGTGATAAGCCTGAGAAAGGGTTATGAATATCCTTCTTTTTTGCCCTTTGTTTCTCCAATACTGATAAGCAAGCTTTATGGCTATTTCTACCGCTTCCGCTCCATCCTCTGAGTAAAAGACCTTTGTCAAACAGGGTGGTGTTATATCCACCAACCTTTTAGCAAGGACTATGGCTGGCACGTTTGAACTTCCAAGGGTTGTTGTATGAGCAACTTTTTTAAGTTGGTCTATAATGGCTTGATTTAGCTTTGGATGGTTGTGTCCATGGACATTGCACCAAAGGGAAGATATGGCATCTATGAACTTTCTTCCCTTTACATCATACAGATAGACCCCTTCTCCCCTTTCAAATATTAGGTTTTCTTCTTCTCTATAAACCTTCATCTGGGTAAAGGGATGCCAAAAGTATTCTTTGTCCCAGCTTTCTAAGGTTCGGTAGTCCATGAAGTAAATTTTAAACTTCTATTCCGTAGAGTTTTATTTTTCTGTAAAGGTTGGACAGGTCTATGCCTATAACCTGGGCTACTTTTTTCACGTCGTTGTTGTATTCTTTAAGCTTTCTTTGGATGAATAGCTTTTCAAAGGCTTGCTTGGCGGTGCGCAGGTCCTTTTCCGCAAACAAAAAGCTGATGTCTTCTTCATAAGGAACACCGAGAAACTTTTCCACATCGGTTTTGGAAACCTGTTCCCCCTCGTGAAGAATACAGAGCTTTTCTACGAAGTTTTTCAGTTCCCTTACGTTCCCCTTCCACCGATAACTTTTTAACATGTTTAAAGCTCCCTCGGTGAATGTTTTTCTGCAAGCATACCTTTTGAGGAAGTGTTCAATCAAGATGGGTATATCTTCCGTCCTTTCCCTAAGAGGTGGCACGTGTATGACTATGGTTGCTATTCTGTGATACAGGTCCTCCCTAAACGTGCCTTTCTCCACCATGTTCCTTATGTCCTTGTTGGATGCGCTTATCAACCTAAAGTTTGAAGTTATTATCTGATTACCACCAAGTCTGCTAAACTGCTTTGTTTCCAAAACCCTTAAAAGCTTTGCCTGAGCTTTGGGACTGAGGTCCCCTATTTCGTCCAAAAACAGTGTCCCATCGTGGGCAAGCTCCAACTTTCCCTGTTTCCTTGAAACTGCAGAGGTAAAAGCGCCTTTTTCGTAACCAAAAAGCTCTGACTCAAACAGATCGTCAGAAATGTTAGCACAGTTTAGATCTACAAAATTTTTTCTTTGAGAAAGCTTGTGAATACGCCTTGCGACCAACTCTTTACCCACGCCACTTTCTCCAAGAATCAGAACGCTTGCATTACTTTTGGCTACCTTGTTTATCAACTCTTTGAGTGCCATTATGGACTTGCTTATCCCCACTATGTCCTCTTCGTCCTTTTGAGGCACATAGGAAAGCTCAAGGGCTTTTTTCAGCGTTAGCAATAGCTTTTCCATAGAAAAGGGCTTTTCCAAAAAGTCAAAGGCTCCCTCTTTTATAGACCTTACCGCATGCTCTGTCTTTCCGTGTCCGGTTATTACGATTATGGGAGACATGGGAAGGTATTCTTTTAGCTCCTTTATAAAGTCAAGGCCGTTGCCGTCGGGAAGCCAAAGGTCCAAAAGAACTGCGTGAAAGTATTCCCTTTGGGCTATCTCTCTTGCCTTACTCATACAATCTACTAACTCCACATCATAGCCCTCTTCTTCCAGTATAGTCCTTAGGGTTGTACCTACCCCTTTGTCGTCCTCCACTATAAGCACCTTTGTTTTAACTTCTGAAGTGATCAAAGCCGTACTCCTCCAAGGGTTTGTTATCTACAAAAACCCCTTCCCCATCCTGCACATAACCTATTTGAGTCATGTCCAGAAAGGGGTTTATTTTCTCCGGTGGATGGGTAAAAAGAAGCTGGTAATCCTCGCCACCCTTCAGCGCATATTGGTATGGGTCCTTTCCGTGTTTTTTTGCAAACTCGTAAAGCTCCCTTGAAAGGGGCAGTTTCTCTTTGATGATGTTAAATCTTAGACCGCTTCTTTTTGCCATGTGTCTGATGTCTGAAGCAAGCCCGTCGCTTATGTCCATACTGGCGTTGGCATACTTTGATATGTGTCCCACATAATCTATCCTTGCGGTAGGCCTTAGGTGTCTTTCTATCAGGCTAAGTTCAAAGTCCTCATAGCTCTTTTTTTCCATAAGCAAAAGTTCCAACCCTGCCAAAGAATCGCCCAAAGTTCCACTAACAAAGACCCCATCTCCCACCTTTGCGGAACCCCTACCCACAAACCTCCTTGTCTGCCCTATAGCAAAAAGGTCTAACCCAAGTTTTTCTGACTTTACTATATTGCCCCCCACTATCTTAGTTCCGTAAAACTCACATGCCCTTGTCATACCTTCGTAAAGCTCTTCCACTTTCTTTAGCTCTAAATCTGGAAGAAGAAGGGTTACAAGCAAATAAAGGGGCCTTCCACCATTGGCTATTATGTCGCTGATTGTAGCACTAACACTCTTCCAACCTACCGCAGACATCGGATAAAAGGGCAAAAAATGCCTTCCTTCCAAAAGACTATCACAGGTAAGAAGGATTTTTTCTCCTCCAAGCTCTATGCAAGCGGTATCGTCCCCCACTTCCGCCAAAGAAAACTTGTCTTTAAGATGTTCTATCAGTCCAAACTCTCCGAGGTCTGAGACCGTCATTCCGTAAATATCTGTCCTTCTATAGGCTGAACTATTATTCCTTTCTCTTCTAAGAACCTTATAGCCCTGTCTATCTCCTCCGCCTCTCCGTCAATCTCAACAGTCAAAATACCAGCGTCCTTGGACACCTTAGCGGTCCTTATGTTTACCACAACGTCAAAGTTTTTACAAAGGGCACAGAGCAAAGGTTCCTTTACCTTATCTTCCGGATAGATCAATTGCACCCTGATGAAGTTCATAATCAAATTATACCTTAAACTCTCTAAAGCAAACGTGCAAGTTGTATTTTTCCTTTACCCTAATTGTTAGCTCTCCATCCAATCTTTTGATGTGTTTTTCAAGGAGCCTAAGGCCAAGGCCCATGCCCTTTCCACCGGTGTTTAAAAAATCGTTGCGGATGGTTAGAATTAGTCTATTTTTGTAAATCATAGCTTTTACGTAGATAAAACTGATTGAATACTTTATGGCATTGCTCAGAAGATTGTAAAGAATGTCATCCAACTCCCTCTCATCAACAAAGACGTATATGTTTTCTTCACACCTTAGCAAAAGCTTTTTACCTTCAAGGTCCTCTTTAAGAAAACTTACGGTATTTTCCAAACTTCGCCTTAGGTTGGTCCAAACTCTGTGGGGATTTACCTCTTCCTGTGAAAGTCTCAAAATTAAACCTATGTCCTTTTCAAGTAGTTCTACGCTCCTTTGCATTCTATCTAAGGCTTGCGCTGAGTATTTCTTTCTTAGAAGGCTTAAGTTTGTCTTTTGAACTGATATGAAGTTTCCTAGCTTGTGGGTCAAAGACTGAATTAAAGCTTTGCTAAAATCTCTACCCTCTTCCACCCTCTTCCACAAAACCTCCAAAACCATCTGGTAGAGCGCTACCAATGAAAAAATCAACAAAAACTGCATAGCAAGGATCCTTTTTATACTGGGTTTTATGTTTTCCGTAAAATACCCCTCTCTAACCACCACGTAAACGTTTTTAAGCTGATCTTTTGGATCTCTGAAGGTATATGCAAAACCTGTAGGCATCTGTTCCGACAGTGCAAAATTTTCATCCCCTCTGTGGTTTGGATTGATTGAATACAGCAAGTAATGGGCATAAGCTTTGTAGTATATGATTTCCTCCACATGCTTTTTTAATTCAAAGAAAAGGAGCGTATTCAGTGCTAAAAAACCTACAGTTAAAAGCAGAGCAAAGGCAAGTGTGAGTTTTGTTTTTTCAGCCAACTTTGTATCCTCTTCCCCTCATGGTTTGTATGAATCCCTTGGGTAAAAGCTTTCTGAGACTTTTTATGTGAGCCCTGACTACATCTTCTCCCACAGGCTCGTCGCCCCAAACATAGTTGAGTATTTTTTCTTGGGACACATAAGTGCCCCTGTTTTCTACCAAAAGCTTAACGATAAGCCAGTCTTTTTTACTCAGTGGGACAATCTTTCCATCCACCTTTACCACTTCCTTGCTCAAGCAAACCTCCACATTTCCTATTACCACCACATCGTAAGGATTTCTCCTTCTGTAGAGTGCTTTTATTCTAAGGATCAGCTCCTCCATCTCAAAGGGCTTGCTCAGATAATCGTCTGCTCCGAGTTCAAAGCAGGTGCGCTTGTCTTCAATTCTGCGTTTTGCGGTTAAAACCAGTATGGGTGTTTCTTTGTCTCTTTCTCTGATCCTCTTTATCAGGTCCTCTCCCCTTACGTGTGGCATCATAAGGTCAAGCACGATAACATCGTAAGCTTTCACCTCCAATAGGTCCAAAACCTCCCTTGGGTCCCACACCCAATCTGTAATAAAACCTTCTGACTCTAAAAATTCCTTTAAACTTTTTCCAAGCAATTTGTCGTCCTCTACGAGTAAAACCTTCATAGTAGAAGGTCTATGGCTTCCCTTATATGGGATACCCCGTATATCTCCATACCATCCGCTTCAAACACACAGCTTTTTGGCAAAACTACTTTTCTGAAGCCAAACCTTTTGCCTTCCTGTAGTCTTAGCTCTGGAAAATGAACCGCCCTGACCTCTCCCCCAAGTCCCAGCTCTCCAAAAACCATCACGTCTCCAAGAGACTTACCCTTTATGGAGGAGCAAACCGCCAAGGCTACCGCCAAATCCCCCGCCGGCTCCACTATTTGCATACCCCCCACCACATTTACAAACACGTCCTTGTCTCTGGTAAATATTTTAGCTTCCTTCTCAAGAACCGCCAATATTAGGGCAAGTCTGTTTAGGTCAAAGCCCTGAGACCTTCTTTGGGGTGTAGTGTAAATGGCATCTATGGTTAGGGCTTGAACTTCCAAAAGAACTGGCCTGCTTCCTTCTGCGTGTGGAAAGACTACACTTCCGGGACTTCCCGTTCTTTCCTGAAGAAAAAGAGCCGAAGGCTCTGGCACCTCTTCCAAACCCTTGTCCGTCATTTTAAATACCGCTACCTCTCCACTGGCACCAAAGCGGTTTTTTATAACTTTCAATACCCTATAAAAACTAAATCTTTCCCCCTCAAAGTAAAGCACAGTATCCACCAAATGTTCCAAAACCTTAGGACCCGCAATAGCCCCTTCCTTTGTAATCTGACCTACTATGAATATTGGTATGTCTTTTTTCTTGCACACCTGCGTAAGCTTGTAAGCACATTCCCTAACTTGGGAGACAGAACCGGGGGCAGATTCTAATTCGGTGGAGTAAATCGTTTGGATGGAATCTACTATCAACAAACTGGGTTTCACATAATCTAAAGCTTCCAGTATGTTTTCTAAATTGGTTTCCGCAAGCACATATAGCCCATCTCCCGTTAGGTTTAACCTTTTTGCCCTTGTTGCTATCTGAGAACCAGACTCTTCGCCAGAAACATAAAGCACCTTCCCGTAGTTCCTTGAGTATCTTTCCGCCAACTGCAAAAGTAAAGTGGACTTTCCTATGCCTGGCTCACCTGCTATGAGCACTACTTGACCTTTTACTATACCCCCACCGAGGGCTCTGTTAAGCTGGCTAAAGCCTGTAAAAAGCCTCTCACCCTCCTCCGTATCCCACAAAGGTAAGGGTTTGCAGGACTCCACGTAATTTGTGTGTTTCAAGTTAATTCTTTCTCTTTCTTCCACCATACTGTTCCAAGCACCACAGGATGGACACTTTCCAAACCACTTTTGAGAAACATATCCACATTCCTGACAAACAAACACCGTTTTGTTTTTCATCTTATCCCCCAATCTTGAACATCTCAATCTTCTTAGGCTTTATACCTTTCTTTAACAGCTCAAGTCTCTCCTCTGAATATTTATCGCTCCTATTTTCCCAAACTGTCCTTATAAAATTCTCTATTTGACTGTCTTCCACTCCAGCTCTGAGAAGGCTTTTGAGATCGTATCCTTTGGAAGCAAACAGACAGGTCAGAAGCTTTCCATCTGCAGTCAGTCTAAGGCGATTGCACTCGCCACAAAAGGGCTCAGTTACAGACGCTATTATGCCAAAGGTGTAGCCATCTTCCAAAGAGAACCTATTCGCTGTCTCACCCTTTTTTGACCTTCCCAAAGGCTGAACTTTGTAATGGCTTGATATAGTTTGCAGTATATCTTTTGCGGAAAAAACCCTCTCCAAAGACCAACCGTTAAGATTTCCCACATCCATAAACTCAATAAACCTCACCTCCACTCTCAACGGTCTGAAAAACTCCACAAAGTCCAAGATCTCATCCTCATTAACACCCTTCACCACACACATATTTACCTTTACTAAAACCCCAATCTCAATAGACTTGTATATACCTTCTAGTATCTGACCTACCTTTACATTCCTACTCACTATGCGAGACAGTCTTTCATCCCTGAGTGAAGGAAGACTTACCGTAACCCTTTTCAAACCAGCAAAGAAAAGATCTTTTATTTTTTCTTTCAAAAGAAGACCATTGGTTGTAAGGGCTATATCCTCCACCTCTTCCCTTATCATACCTACGAGTTTTTCTAAGTGTCTTCTAAGTAAAGGCTCACCTCCAGTGAGTCTTACCTTTTTTACTCCAAGGTTCTTCACTATACGCACAACCCTTGCTATCTCTTCAAAGCTCAGTATTTCTTCCCTTTTAAGAAACTCGTATTCTTGCCCTTCGGGCATACAAAAAAAGCACCTAAGATTACACCTGTCGGTTAGGGATATTCTCAGATCCCTAAGCTCTCTTCCAAGTTTGTCGGAGGGTGTCATATCATTAAAAATATAAAGTTCATTAAGAAAAAGGCTATTTTATTATTTCACAAATCCTCCATAGTATTCTTAGCAAGGAAATATGGTAAAATTATTGGATAAAACTGTTTATAGTGTTCGAAGATTAGGATGATTTGATTATATAATGCTAAAAGTAGCACACGTAGTTAATACTTTATCTTGCGGTGGAGCAGAAAGAGTAGCAATAAACATATACAACTGTCTTAAGGATAAATATGAAAATGATTTTATAATAGCAAAAAATATTATAAAACTAAGCATTGATTTTATACCGAAGGTAATTTTTAACAAAAAACCACCTCTTCCATCATTTTTATACGAAAAACTACTGCTATACAGGCTTAAAGAAACCTTAAAAGATTACGACATTATAATATCTCACCTAAGAGATATGAATACAAGGCTTTCTTATTTAAAATCAAAGAATTTGATAAAATCTAACTTAATCCTTGTTGAACATGTTACTATTGAATGCTATTCAAAAAAGGAGAGAAGAATTATAAAAAATTTTTACAAGTATGCTGATTTAATAATAGCGGTTTCAGATAAAGTTAAAGATGGTTTGGTAAAATTTTTTGAATTAGATCCTAGCAAAATAAAGGTAATTTATAATGGTATTGATATAAAAACAATCAATAAACTGTCTGAAGAATATCAACCTGAGTTAAAAAAGCCTTGTATAGTATCAGCGGGAAGATTAAGTGATGATAAAGATTTTGAAACGTTGATAAAAGGTGTCTATTATTCTAAAACAAAACCATATCTTTACATACTTGGAGAAGGCAGTAAAAAAAGCGAGTTAGAAAATCTAATCAGAAATCTAAAAATAGAAGATAAAGTTTTTTTGGTAGGTTTTGTAAAGAATCCATTCCCGTATATTAAAAATTGTGATTTGTATATAACATCTTCTATAAGAGAAGCATTTCCAATGTCAAGTTTGGAAGCCATGGCTTTAAAAAAGCCTATCATCAGCACAGATGTTGTTCCGTTTGCAAAACATAATTTTAACAGTTTTGTTTTTAAGCCAAAAGATTACATTTCTCTTGCAAATTATATAGATAAGCTTCTATCCAGTGAAGAGTTAAGAAGTTTTCTGTCAAAAAATGCTTATGAAACAGCAAAGGAATTTTCCATTGAAAGTATGTGTATGCAGTATAGAAATTTGATACAAAAAATAGCTATACAATAAAATCTTTTTTATCAGACTATATCTATTTACTGCCAAACTGTCTTATCTGCAAAAGTATGTGCTTAGGTAATTTCTCACACAGCGTATTAAATAGCAAACTGAAAAATTTTCAAAAATTAATGTAAGTGCAGGACTCATCGGAAAAAGCTTCTACAGTCTCCTTAATTTGCTACTGTTTGTGGTGGAACTTATCGGGTTCTAACCTCTCGTAAAAGGCTACCCTTTCAACCAGTTCTTTAAAATACGGTGCAGCTGCAGTTCCACCAAATGCTCTTCCCTTTGGTTCATCTACCATTATGCCAGCCACAAACTTTGGATTGGTAGCAGGAAAGTATCCCACGAAGTAGGCAACAACCTTCTCCATGGAGTATTTCCCTGTTTTTGTATCAAACTTCTGAGCAGTACCTGTTTTGCCCGCTATGGTAAAGTAGTCCGATTTAGCATTTACTGCGGTTCCTTCCTCCACAACTCTAATCATATTTTTTTGTAACCAACTTAACACTTTCTCGGAAAAAAGTTTATCGGTGAGGACAGTTTTTGGTTTATCTGGTTCGTATATTATGCGTGGCTTTACGATCTGGTTGGTGGCAAGTCCTCCAAAGGCTACGCATAAATTAAGAAGGTTGACAGCCAAACCCTGTCCAATGCTGGCGTATATTATGTTGGCAGGATAGTTAAAGTCAGGAAGCCTTGGCTTTGCTTCTCCTGGCAAAATACCAAAGGAGGAATTAAAGTGGATACTTTTAAAGAGTTCTTCCACGTCTTTCTTTGACAAAAACCTTGCTATCTTTGCAGTTCCTATGTTGGAAGATTTTATAATTACTTGATCAATTGAAAGACGGTCGTAAGGACGAACGTCTCTTATTGTTCTACCGAAGAATTCCGCTTTTCCGTTTTCTGTATCCACAACGTAGTTAAAGCTTACATATCCTTTATCTAAGGCAAGTCCTACAAAAAAGGGTTTCATTACCGAACCAGGTTCAAAAAGGTCCGTAACCGCATAGTTTCGCCTATTCTGAATAGGATATTTTTTAAAGTTATTTGGGTCATAATGGGGATAGTTGGCTATGCCGAGAATATCTCCAGTGTTTAGGTCTATTACGATTAAAGCAACCCTTTTAGGTTTCCAATCCTTTACTATCTTCTGTTTAATGTCCTCAAGGATAACCTGAATACCAAAATCTATAGTCAGCTGAACATCCCTTGTTGTGAAATCCTTTTCTTCCTCTTCAAGGTTCAAAGCCATCCTTCCCACCCTTGGTGAGTAGAGGAAAACCTTCTTTACCTCCCTTGAGTAAAGCCTATCATTTAGCATATACTCTATGCCCTCCAAACCTTTTCCTTCTGCCCCAACAAAACCTATAAGATTACTGGCTAAATAACCATGAGGATAAACCCTTTTGTAATCTTCTTGCAAGCCAACCGCACTTTGATTTCCAGTGTCTTTTATGACTCCCTTTATGTAGTTTAAAAACTCCCTATCAACCTGTCTTGCCAGCCACACAAACTTCCTATCAGAGTTAAGCTTTTTTAATATTTCCTCTTCCTTTTGATTTAGCACTGCAGAAAGCCTTCTTGCCAATTCCTCTTTATTTTTAACGGCTTGTGGAAAAGCAAATACCGAAAAAGTTGGTAAGCTAATAGCCAACTCTACGCCCTTTCTGTCTTTTATAGCTCCTCTGTATACCGGCACCCTTTCTACAGTTGCCTTTGGAAACTTCTCCACGACCCTTTCTATGTATTCAGTTCTCCCATAGAGTTGGATGTAAATCAGCCTGAGAATTATTACCAAGAATCCTACGGAGACGAGGAAAACCATAAGGTATATCTTCGTGTTGCTTAATTTTTGTAAGCGCATGAAAGTTGGATGAACTCTTTGAAAACATCAAAGGCGTCATGTGGTCCCGGGGAAGCCTCAGGATGAAACTGAACACAATAGATTGGCAAGCTTTCGTGCTTAAAACCTTCTAAGGTTTGATCAAGAAGGTTTATATGGGTAATTTGCACTTCCTTTAATGTGTCCGGATCTACCGCAAAATTGTGATTTTGAGCGGTTATATGTATTCTGCCTGTTCGTAGGTCCTTCACAGGATGATTCCCGCCGTGATGGCCAAACTTGAGCTTGAAAGTTTTCCCTCCCAGCGCCAACCCTATTATTTGAAGCCCAAGGCATATACCCATTATAGGCAACTTTTCCATATAAGCCCTCACAAGCCTTATACCTTCCACCACCCTTTGTGGATCTCCCGGACCATTGGATAAAAAGATCGCATCTGGCTGAAGTTTTTCTATATTTTTGTGAGCATCTTCTGGTGGTATTACTACCACACGCGCTCCTTCTTGCACAAGCCTTCTTAGTATGTTTCTTTTAACGCCAAAATCTATTACAGCTATGACGGGTTTTTCCCTCTCAAATCTAAGGTATCCTTTGTATAAATCCCAGTCTCCATCTCTCCAGTGATATATCTCCCTTGTTGATACTTCTTTTACCAAGTCCAACTCAGAGATGTCTGCATAGTTCTTGGCTTTTTCAACTAAGCTTTTTGGGTTTAGGTCCACCGTAGATATTATCCCCTTTATTGCTCCCTTTTCTCTTATCCTCTTTACTAAAGCTCTTGTATCTATGCCCCATATACCAACCACTCCGTATTCCTTAAGATATTCATCCAATCCTTTTGTAGCCCTCCAGTTGCTGTAAATACCCGAAAGTTCTTTTATTACTAAGCCGTTTACCTGAATCCTATCAGATTCTACGTCCTCTGGGTTTACGCCGTAGTTCCCTATTTGGGTGTAAGTTAAGACAACAATCTGACCCTTGTAGGATGGGTCTGTAATTATTTCTTGATAGCCAGTCATGGAGGTATTAAATACCACCTCCCCCAAGCTTTCTCCTTCAGCTCCAAAGGAGTATCCTACAAAGTAGGTTCCATCTTCAAGTGCTAAAATTGCTCTTTTCATAGTGCTTTGGCGGAGAGGGCGGGATTCGAACCCGCGGTACGGGGGTTACCCGTACACAGCATTTCCAGTGCTGCACCTTCGGCCACTCGGTCACCTCTCCTCAATATATAAATTATAAGCGATTCAGAACTTTGGAGAAAAGCGTATATAATTTCTTTTATGGAAAAAAAGTATGGAGAAATAGCCATAGAACAAGCTGAGTTGGAAACGTGGGAAAACCCCTCAAAGGAGAGGGACTATCTTATAGAGATAACCTTTCCTGAGTTTTCCTGTCTGTGTCCAAGGTCTGGCTATCCAGATTATGCTACCATAAAAATCAGATACATACCCGATCAATACATAATAGAGCTAAGATCCTTAAAGCTTTGGCTAAACAAGTTCAGAAACAGATACATATCCCACGAGCAGGCTACAAACGAAATATACCAAGCTTTAGAAGAAAAACTAAAACCTAAGTTCTTGGAGGTTATCGGGGACTTCAATCCAAGGGGAAATGTGCATACTGTAATCAAGGTTAGGAGTGATCAGCGTTACTGAGTTTATTCTTTATCTCCTTTAAAGCCCTGTAGCCCCTTTCTACTTCATCGGGATAAACCCTATAATTAGAATACTTGTGCCTTTGGTAAAGTCTAACTATGTATTCTACGTAATGGTAAAAGTCCCTTCCTTTGAACTTTTCCAGCAGTCTTTCTGGCTCTTCCTTCGACTCTAAGACTTGCACAAGCCTTTTATACAGGTTATCCGGCGTCTTTCTAAGCTCTGTATAGTACAAGAAAACCAAGTAAAAGAATGTGGTCATCAAAAGAACTAAAAGGATATACTTAAATACCACTTTTAGATTTTCCTTCTTTACACTCCACTTAAGCCCCTTTCCAAAGGTTCTAAAAACACTTATCTGCTTTTCTACGGAAAAACCCACTACGTTGGTATACCAAAAAGAAACAATAGCATCCTTTAGCAATGCAAGACTTGATATACGTTTAATTGCTGGAGATTGATAACTTGGGGTAGTGTCTATTCTGACCCATCTGCCATCTATGTATGCTTCTACCCAAACATGTGCCATTGAATTGGTTACAATGTGATAGTTTCCATAGTTGTTCCACATAGCTCCTTTAAAACCTCCCACCACCCTTGAAGGTATGCCCATGATCCTAAGTATAAGGGCGGTGGCGCTTGCGTAATACTCGCAGTTACCCTTCTTAGACACAAAAATAAAGTATTCAAGAGGATCCCCTTCGTAGCTTTCTAACTTTAAGCTATAGCTGTATCCTCCTTCCCTGAAGTGTTTTATCACCCTTTGGACTTTTTCCTCTTCATCCATCACCCCTTTACTTAACTCCATTGCCAGCCTCTTTATGCTTTCTGGCACATCCTCCGGCACTTCAGTATATGCATCGTAAAGAGTTTCATAACTCAAAACAGGTTCAGAAATAGAGGTTGCGGTATACCTTATAGTCCTGTTTATGTTAGTGGATAACCTAAAAGCCCCGCCGGGACGGACAAAAACCTGTCCCTTTATGCCTTCTAAGGATCCTATACTGTAAGGATAATCTAGCATTGGTAAGTGGTCCTCGTAATGTGGCTCCAAAATAATCGTATAACTGATATCTCCCATACCTTTTAGAGGAGAAAAGCTTTCTTTAAGCGTGCTAATCCACCTGTTTCCTTCGTAAGTGTCAAACACCTGCACCCTCCAGTAAGGTTCCTTTATGTCCTGCGACAGACCAAAAACCCTAAAGGCTACTGTGTTGTCCTGTTGTATCTCACCTACCTTTCCAAGAGATACCTCGCTTGCTATACCAGTCTTTAGCCCATCACTTCTGCCGAAGACATCGAAGAGAGGAAAATGGCTCCTTGGGAGGAAAACAAAGAAGGGAACGGATAGAAACAAAACCGCTACAAAAAGAGATAAAGAAATTACTGAGTAATATTTAAAAACTTCTAAAGGTTGAAAGTTTTTGGGATTTTGCTTGTAGGCATTTATAAACACAAGGGAGGTGATACCCAAAAGGCTAAAGAACGTAAGCATTATCAAAAAGCTGATGGATAGGTTGTAAAGGGTAGCTAAGGAAAGGCATAGCAAGCTAAGGAGCAGGATCTGATACATGTCCCTTGGCTTTTTTTCTTCAAGAAACTTAATCCCAAGGAGCGTAAGAAGCAGATTAGAAAGGGGTTCAACAAGATTGTCAAGGCTAATTTGGAAGGCAAAGTAAAAAGTAAGTGCTATTCCCAAAAGGTTCAAAAGTATGCGCTTTATAGGATAAGAGTTTTTGTAATCCATAATGGCACCAAGGAGAATGAAGAGGATACACAGGGAAAGATAAAGAGTGTCCGCTATTTCCGCTAAGGAAAACACGCCTACACCTGTGGAAAGGTATATCCAAATTAGAGTGGCACCCTTTGGACTTTCAAGAAGCTTTTTTAAGATACTGTAATGCATGGCTTTTTAACCGGGGCTCTACGTATATTCTGTATATCCTTATTTTTTGCAAGTTTTTCATAAGCGGGGATACTTCTTTTAGCCCTTTCAAAACACCATCGTAGTTAAGGTAAAACTCTTCGTCCATCACGTTCTTTTCTGCTTCATCAAATCTTAGCTCCCTTTCGTCCAACTTCTCTTTCAGGAATTCTTTAACTTGCCTGTATTCATCCCAATTATTCGTGCTAAAAACCTCCCTAAAGTGTTCCCTTAAAAAGAGCCTTCTTACCAAAGGGTTATTCTTTTCCTTCAAAGCCAATCCTATTAGGTCCGCATCCGTTAGCTGATGAAACTTTTCTTTGGAAAAAAGCCCCTTTTCCATGTAATCCTTTATAAGCTCCAGCAAATGTATGCTTAGAATGCGAACAACCTTATGAAAATAAACCTGCGTATACATGAAAAATCTCCCTAAGAAAAAACTCTCCAAAGCTCTTATGGCGCTTTTATTTACGCATTCTTTACCATTTATTCTTTCCAAATGACCAAGTATTCTACCGTAATCAAAAAACCGTAAGAGGTACCACAAAAATAAGCATCCCTTCTGAGATAATCCATCCTATCCGCTCCTAACTCTCCTGTTATAATGTGGGATAGGACCCTTTCTTCTTCGTCCTTTGGTTCCTTAAATGCAAGCCTAACGAGAAGTTCTATATCTTCCTGAGAAAAACCAACTTTTTTCAATCTTTCGTTTAGCTCACCCGACAGTACAAGCTCCTTTCCTACTTTTTCATGGCTTTTATCCCCCAGAAGTACTTCTGTAGTATGGGAAAAGGGTGGATGGCCCACATCGTGCAACAAACCAGCCAATCTTATAACTTTCATAAGTTTTTTATCCTTATAACCAAGTCCCACGTATATGCTCTCCGCTAAATTCATCACACCCAAGGAATGCTCAAACCTTGTGTGCTGTGCGGAAGGGAAAACCATGTATGTAACACCCAGTTGTTTTACATACCTCAACCTTTGAAAAGTAAAGGTATCCAGAATTTCTAACTCATCAGGATAGACCCTTATGAATTGATGGATTGGGTCCGATATTTCTTTAAACATTCACGCACTCTTCTTCAGGTTTGGATCTTACATTCTTTACGTGAATGTTCCAGGGTCTTTCATACACAAAACGTCTGTATATTCTCAAAAAACTTTCTTTTAAACGTTGCCAAAAACTACTCTTCTTTGATGGTTTTATAAAATCCACCTTTATCTTCTCCACCTTTTTTCCCTTCTGCGCCCTTTTCCAGTTGTTCTCAACATCCTTTTTAAGCTTTCCTACGTTAATGCCATAGTATATATCCGGTAGTTTTTTTAACAATTCCATAGCTTTCAACCAATGAAGAAGGTTTTTTTCGCTCTTAGCAGTTAGGCCTTTGATGATCTCCTCAAGCGCTTCAAAAAACACAGCTTCCTTTCTGAATCTTTCTTTTTGAATTTCAGCATAATCCATGTACTCTTCGTATAGTTCTTCATTAAAAATATAAACACCTAAGTTAATAGCATCTTGCACGTTCCAAAGCTTACCGTATTCCAATTTATGGACTATTCCCCAGTATTTAACAAGCTTGTTGGAAATCAGATAAAAATCTTCTGCGTAAGCAGGATCTAAGCTTATAAACAAAAGGGAGTCCTCTTGGATCTTGTATATATCCTTTCCAGAATAAACCGAACCGTATATGTCTGTTATTTTCAGCAGGTTCAACTCCACAAGCACATCCTTCCACTGATGCCTGTTGGACCTAAAACTTCTGTAAGCGCACCTTAGGAATTCATCCAGACTAACGGAAAAACTTCCTTCCTTTTTAACTAATTGCACATAGCATAGTAAATACAAAAGAAGTTCCCTTTTGTTTTGATCTTCCAATACCTCCAAAAACAAGCTCTGTAATCGGTTCCTTTCCTTAAGCTTTAGCACAGCACCGTGTCCAATTGTTCATCCGTAGTCTCTCAAACCAAAGAGAGACTAACCTTCTTGCCTGCCCCTGACAAAGGCAAGGCAAGGGCAACCCTTGTGTTAAATTATAATATGAGTAGCTCAATTGGGAAAGGACCAATGTTTATTTACGAAAAATAAACGAAGAGGTACTGCTTATTCACCTTCACGGTTTTGCTTCCAATGTTGGAAGTTCAAAGGTTTTAGCCATAAGGGATGTGTCTTTAAGCACTGGCAAATTCTCCTTCTTTGCTATGGACATGGACTATCAGAGCACTACCACCAGCAAAGTTTTGGAAGTGTTGGATGCTTTAGTTAAAGGTTTTTGCAAAAAATTTAGAAAACTTATACTTTCGGGAAGTTCCCACGGTGGATACGTGAGCCTAAATTATCTGAGATTCTACAGCCCAGAGTGCATAGATAGAGTTTTTCTATTTGCTCCCTCTTACAGTTCTTTGAGACTAACTTTGGAGGAAGTTGGGTATAAGGGTGTGGAAAGCTGGCTAAAGGGAGAAAGCGAATTAACCTTTAAGGAGTGTAATACGGGGCTTGAGATAACCATTCACAAAGACTTTGCGGTGGATATACTGCAAAAGGGATATGAAATATTAGAAGAAGACAGGATAAACTTTCCAGAAACTCCGCCAGTGGATATCTACATTGCCCATGGAACAAAGGACGAAGTAGTTCCAGTAGAACACTCAAGGAAGTTTGTAAGTAAAGTGAAGGTTTCGGCCTACAAAGAAGTGGAGGACGATCATAGATTAACAAATACCTTTAGATCCCTTTTGGAGGAGTTCTGCGATGACAAACAGGGATCTTTTTGAAAAGGCAAAAGAGCTGATGCCCGGAGGTGTAAGTTCTCCAGTTAGAGCTTTTAAAGCGGTTGGTGGAGAGCCCATAATAGTGAGCCATGCTCAAGGCTGTAGGTTATGGGACGTGGAAGGTAAAGAATACATAGACTTTTTGATGTCTTGGGGACCGCTGATTTTAGGACACTCTCACCCAAGGGTAGTAAAAGCACTTGAGGAACAACTTAGGAAGGGTCTTTCCTACGGGCTTACCAACGCCCACGAGATAACCTTAGCCCAGATGATAGTATCCGCCATGCCTTCGGTAGAGATGGTAAGGTTTGTCTCTTCTGGCACAGAAGCCACCATGTCCGCCATAAGGTTAGCCAGAGGTTATACAGGAAGAAAATACGTGGTTAAGTTTGAAGGTTGCTATCATGGACACTACGATGGGCTTTTAGTTAGCGCAGGTTCCGGTGTGGCAACCTTAGGAATTCCGGGAACACCGGGAGTGCCAGAAGAAATAGCCAACCTTACCATTGTTTTGCCATACAACGATGTGCAAGCCTTAGAAGAAACCTTTAAAAAGTATGGAGAAAGTATAGCCTGTGTGATAGTAGAACCCATAGCGGGCAATATGGGCACTGTTTTGCCAAAGGATGGCTTTCTTCAAGCCTTAAGGAAGCTAACTAAAGAATACTCAGCTTTGCTAATATTTGACGAAGTTATAACCAACTTCAGGGTTTCAAAGGGCGGAGCTCAGGAAATGTATTCTGTAGATCCAGACCTTACTTGTATGGGGAAAGTAATAGGCGGTGGCATGCCACTTGGCGCTTACGGTGGAAAGAAAGAGATAATGAAAAAAGTTGCCCCTGAGGGACCGATCTACCAAGCTGGCACCCTTTCTGGAAATCCTATGGCTATGATCTCTGGCATCGCTACCCTTTCTGAACTCTTTGAAACAAACCCCTACCCTTACTTAGAACAGATTAGCCAGCAGTTGTGCGATGGAATAAGTCAGATCCTTTCAGACAAGGGAATAACCCATAGGATAAACAGGGTGGGTTCAATGTTTACTGTGTTCTTCACAGAAAAAGAAGTCTTTGATTATTCTACAGCAAAAACTTCAAACCTTGAGCTTTTTGGCAAGTTCTTCAGAGCCCTGTTGAAAGAAGGAGTGCTTATACCACCCTCTCAGTTTGAAGCTTGGTTTTTGAGCACAGCCCACACCAAAGAAGACATAGACGAAGCACTAAACAGAATTGACAGGGCGGTTAGATCAATCTAAGGCTTGGTAGATATAGTAGTTATTTAACACCTGCTTTACGTAATTCCTAGTTTCTGCTATGGGAATAGTTTCTATGAATACGTAGGGATCTTTATGCTGAATAAAACTTTTTACTCTGTTTGGTCCTGCATTGTAGCTGGCTATAGCCCTTATAAGATCCCCGTTCCAAAGTTCAAGCATTTCCCGCAAATAGGCTGTGCCCATCAGTATGTTTTCCCTTGGACTGAACACCTGGTTGGGTATTCTATACTTTGAAGAGACTTCCCTTGCGGTAAAGTCCATTAACTGCATGAGACCTTTTGCACTGCTTGGAGAGACCGCTTCTGGGTCAAAGAGACTTTCCTGTCGCATCACAGCCCATATAAGGTTTTTATCAACATTGAACCTTTGGGAGGCTTCTTCAACGAATTCTGCGTATGGCTTTGGATAAGCGACCAAGTTGTATATTTCAGAGTTTATGCCAAACTTTCTGACAGCTAACCTGATGGCTAAAAAATTGTCAAACTTTTGAATGATCAGAATATCCGATGAGGTTATTTTGTTTATGTTTTTAAAAGCCTCTAAGCGAGCATAGTATGGAAAGCCTGCTTGAAATATACTCCTTATAGTTCTTGCTGTTGATGTATCTTCTGCATCTACCAAAAAGACCTTCATAAACTTACTTACCACAGGCTCTCCTAATAGGACCTTTGACGCAATGGAGTAAAAGCCAAAACCCTTGGATGCTTGCAGAAGATGATAGCTTGCCCTTGAAAAATCTTTTAGCTCTTTGTGACTTTTGTAAAGCCAAAAATGGCTTTCCGAAATTTCTATTTGGTTTGATGCAAATCTTAGAGCTTTCTGAAAAGCATCTAAAGCCTTTTTGTAATCACCAAGTATATAGTGAGTTAAACCCAATTGAAAAAACTTTTGGTATGAGTCCTCCATCATAACAAACCATCGTAGAGCTTCTTGAAAGTTTCCTGCGTAGAGGGACACTCTACCTGCGTAAAAGAGGGCTTGATTGTATGCTGGTTTTCCCTTCAAAAGTTCCAAAGCTTTTATAAACTGGTCCTTAGAAAGATTAAAAGCAATCCTTGCCCGGATTAAGAGAGCGTCCTCTGTGTTGCAATCCTTTAGCACTAAAAAAGCTTCTTTTTGCATCTCCAACCTTTCGTAGGCTCTGCCCAACAGATGGCAGGCTTGTGGTATATCAGATAAAACAGACACTGCGTGTCTGTATTGTCTTCTCTTTATCAACTCCTCACCTACCTTGATCCTTTCCTCCTCCGTAAGATCCACCTCCCTTAGATAATCCGTAAAAAGGTGTGGGAGGTTTATCAACGCTGTTTTTTTGTCAAGATTTAGCTCTCTCCAAAGCTTTGCGTATCTGCTTAGATAATCTGGTTTTAAAGCCCTCGGATTTATGCTTTTTATCAACTCCGCAGACCTTTCCCTTTTTCCCACCTGATAGTATTTTTCCGCCATCAAAAGTTTCAGGTCCTCTATGAACACTGCGTTAGGATAGTCTTTTAAAATCTGCTCTCCTGCATGTATGTCATCCTGACTTTTGAACCTGATCAATAGGGCATACTCTTCAGGTAGTTGGGCAAAAGAAGAATTAACAAGGAGAAACAACAATACGAAAATTAGGCGATCCACGAAATGATGATGTAAATGAGGATAGATATTAAAAAGTTTATTGCGACTAAGCTTGGGATGGCAGATAGTTTATTTTTTCTGTATAGGAAAAAGTAGATGTAGGCAAAGTTTAAGACCATTATGGCAAAGAGGAATAGTTTTAGGTGAAATAAAAAGTTTGTGGAAAAATCCTTCCTGTAGCCGTGCCAAAGAGCCATACCTGTCAGAAAAATGACAAGTATGGACAACCACACCGCCAAGAAGAACCTACCGTAAACACCCTTTATAAAGCCAAGCCTATGATTGTCAGGTATATCACTTAAGGAAGGTCTAAGAAAGAGTAAGGTATAGGCCATTCCGCCAACCCAAAGGGTAACAAAGAAAAGGTGCAGAAAAAGCAGGCTTTTTATCATAGCTCTACGTTTAGCTTTTTAACCTTGACCTTTCCTTCTGCCAATTCTTCTATGGCATAAAAGGTTTTCTTAATTAACTCCTTCTTCACTTTGTCCCTAACGAATATATCCTCTCCCTCTTGCAAAAGCTGTTCCACACGCTTGACAGCAGCATGCACCAATTCATACCTACTACTCACTTGCTTTAAAGCCTTTTCTATGTTAGGTCTTTTGCTCATAGCTTTACCTCCAATGGCACTCTTGCCTAAGATAGGTTATAATTTTATCATCGCTTACGCGTTTTTCCAAGTCCCTAAAAAAGTTTTTGGTCGTATGTCTGGCTGAAAGTATTATATTCTTAAGCGCTTGCAATGTTTCATCCAGAAACTCATTAACCACTATGTAATCAAAATATTTGGCACAAGAAATTTCCCACTGGGCAGTTTTTATACGTTCTTCCAGATTTTCGTCCCTAAAGCCCCTCGTTAAAAGCCTTCTATTTAGCTCCTCCATAGACGGCGGAAGAAGAAAAATAAGTATGCTCTCTGGATAGTTCTTCTTTACAGTCTTTGCTCCCTGCACGTCTATAACCAGTATGGAGTCAAATCCCTCTTCTTCGTTCTTTAAAACTTGATCCTTTGGTGTTCCGTAGTAGTTTCCATAGACCTTTGCGTATTCCAAAAATTTTCCTTCCCTTATACCTCTTTCAAACTCCTCCACGCTGAGAAATATATAATCCACTCCTTCTACCTCTCCTTCCCTCTTTTGCCTGGTGGTAGCAGTTACCACTCGCCTTACTCTTTCAACCTCTTTTAGGATCATATTTACAACCGTTGTTTTTCCAGTTCCAGAAGGAGCTGAAAACACAAAAAGCATATAGAAATTATAAAACACTGAGGATAAGTAGGCATACTTATGCGACTTAAAAACAACTCTGTTTAGGATTTCTTCTATTGCTTTTGGTGTTTTGAGAAATTTTGAGAAAGAGATACGGTTTAAGCAAAAAATCAAAGAACAGCTATTAGCCCAGCTTTTCCCTCAGAAGTTTTACCGCCTTTTCAAAGTTCTCTGGCTTTGTGCCACCGCCCTGAGCTATGTCTTCCCTTCCGCCACCTCCACCACCAAGTACGGTTCCCACTTCCTTTACAAGCTCCTTTGCAGAAAACTTACCAACCATGTCTTTGGATAGGGCAATGATGGTGGAAACCTTCTCTTCTTTTTTGCTTGCCAAAAAGACCAGAACTCCTTGCTTGTTTTGTCTTAGCTGGTCCGAAAGTTCTCTCAAAAATTCCCCATCCACATCATCCAATAGACCGTAGAAGAAGGTATATGGACCTACTTTTTCCTCTTTTACTCTGTCCCTTGCCTGCATCCTTGCCAATTCGGACTTTAACCTCTGAATTTCTCTTTCCAAGTCCTTTATCTTCTCCTTCATTCTCTCTACTGCATCTCCCACGTCTTCTTTTGCTACACCTAAACTCATAGCAATCTGTCCAAGCATTTGAGAATCTCTGAAGGACTCTTCCACAGCCCATCTGCCAGTTTTTGCCAGAATACGCCTCAAACCAGCGCCTATGGAAGACTCCGAAACTATCTTGAAGTATCCTATTTCTCCGGTTCTTGAAACGTGAGTTCCACCGCACAGCTCTTTGGAAAAGTCTCCCACGCTCAGCACCCTAACCCTATCACCGTATTTTTCTTCAAAAATAGCTATAGCACCTTCTTTTATAGCTTCTCTGTAGTCCTTCTCTTCCGTTATCACAGGCTCGTCCTTTCTTATCTGCTCATTAACCAACTCTTCTATCTTTTTTATCTCTTCTAAAGTAAGTGGTTGAAAGTGAGTAAAGTCAAAGCGCAAATACTTGTCTGCTACCAAAGAACCTGCCTGTCTGACATGATCTCCCAAAACCAACCTAAGGGCTGAGTGCAATAGATGGGTTGCGGTATGATTTCTCTTTATATCCTCCCTTCTTTCACTTTCTACAATTGCAAGCACCGAATCTCCTACTGCCAATCGCCCCTTTACCAACTTACCTATATGACTTATCACACCCTCCACAGGAGATTGGGTATCTTCCACCACAAAAACACCTTCTGCACTCTCTATGGTCCCCGTATCCCCTATCTGCCCTCCTCTTTCCGCATAAAAAGGTGTGATGTCTATAAATATCTCTCCACTCTCCCCTTCCCTTAGTTCAGATACAAGCTCTCCATCCTTTAATATAGCTATTACCTTAGACTGACTCGTGGTTGTTTCGTAACCTACAAAAGTTGAAATCTTTCCTATGTTCTTAAGATGTTGGTATATGGGCTTTACCTCTTTGGTTTCTATCTTAAAGCTTTGTCTTGCCCTTTCTCTTTGGACTGCCATCTCTTGTTCAAAGCCTTCCATATCAAGGCTTAGGTTGTTTTCTTTTGCTATTTCCTCCAAAAGGTCCAAAGGAAAGCCGTAAGTGTCGTAGAGTTTAAACACCTCTTCGCCCTTCAAAAAGCTTCTGCCCTCTTCCAAAGCTCTGCTTACAAACTCTTCTACCAAAGGTATGGCGTTTTTGAAGGTGTTTATGAATCTCTCCTCTTCTGCCTTTATTACTCCTTTAACAAAGCTCTTTGTTTGAACAAGCTCAGGATAGGCTGATTTCATAATATCCACTACCACATCCACTCCCTTGTGTAGAAAAGGCTCTACTATGCCCAGCTTGTATCCAAACCTTAAGGCTCTCCTTAGGATCCTCCTTAGGACGTATCCTCTTCCGGTGTTGGACGGAAAAACTCCATCAGATATGGCAAAGGTTAAGGCTCTAAGGTGGTCCGCTATTACCCTTAGGGCTACTGTATGCTCATAATTCTCTCCGTAAGCTTTTCCACTTATCTCCTCTCCAAAGCTTATTATGGGTCTTATAAGGTCTATTTCAAAGTTCGTTTTTGTGTTTTGAAGGATGCTTGCGATCCTCTCAAGACCCATACCCGTGTCTATGCTTGGATTAGGAAGTGGAGTTAAACTACCCTTTTGGTCTCTGTTGTATTGCATAAAAACAAGGTTCCAAACCTCCAAAAACCTTTCTTCTCCTGCCTCTTCCCCTCTATCCACGTATATTTCCGAAGAAGGACCACAAGGTCCTGTATCTCCCATCTGCCAGAAGTTGTCCTCCTCTCCAAGCCTCCAAATCCTATCCGTAGGTAGCCCTACCTCTTCGTTCCATATTCTGTAAGCCTCTTCGTCTTCTCTATACACGCTTACGTATATTCTCTCTTTTGGAATTTTTAGCCACTCGGTCACAAACTCCCAAGCATAGAGTATGGCTTCCCTTTTGAAGTAATCGCCAAAGGAAAAATTGCCAAGCATTTCAAAAAAGGTGTGATGCCTTGAGGTGTATCCCACACTTTCCAAATCGTTGTGTTTTCCAGAAACCCTAAGGCACTTCTGACAGGACACAGCCCTTGAATAAGGTCTTTTTTCCAAGCCAAGGAACACATTTTTGAAGGGAACCATGCCTGCGTTGGTAAAAAGTAAGGTTGGGTCCGACTCTGGTATTAGCGAAGCACTCTTTACCCTCGTGTGTCCCTTACCTTCAAAGAAGCTAAGAAAAAGTTCTCTGATCTCATGCCCACTCATCATTAGTTATTTTAATTTAATCGCTTGGCATACAAAACAGCGAAAACAAGAAGTTTATAGTGATGATCTTTTTATCGGAAAGATATAATGCAAGAATTCTTCTATTAAAACTCGCAAATGTCGTATTCCACCTTCTGTCCATCCCAGCTTAAAAAGGTGTGCTTTGTTCCATCGCTGTCTATCAGGTATCTGGGTAGTAAAGGCACCTTACCTTTCCCACCTGGTAGATCCACTGCATAGGTGGGTATAGCATAGCCAGATATTCTTCCCCTCAGGTATTTCATAATTTCCAAACCCTTCTCCAAGGTTGTTCTAAAGTGGATAACACCCTTAATGGGATCACAGTGAAAAAGATACTGTGGTTTGACCTTTATTTTTATTAGCTTTCTCATAAGCTCAAGCATAATCTCTGGGTTATCATTAACGCCCTTTAGCAGGACCGTCTGATTAAGGACCGGTATGCCCCTTCTTAGAAGATTTTCCACCGCTTCTTGAGCCTCTGGAGTTATTTCCTTTGGATGGTTAAAGTGAGTGCTTATCCAAATGGGAGAATGCTTTTCAAGTATTTTCAGCACATCTTCGTCAAAGAACCTTTGAGGTGCTAACACAGGAAGTCTTGTCCCTATGCGTATAACTTCTATGTGGGGAATTTTCCTGAACTCCGAAAGTATAATGTCAAGCTTTTCAGGGTTTAGCGTCAACGGATCTCCTCCCGAAAGTAAAACTTCTCTGATTTCTGAGTGTTTCTTCACATATTCAACTATGAGTTTTAGCTGTTGCTCACCTATAGCTCTTTCGCCCTGAGAGAATATTCTCTTTCTCATACAGTGTCTGCAATAAACTGCACAAAAGGTGGTAGTTTGCACCAAAACCCTGTCTGGGTATCTGTGGGTAAGTCCTGGAATAGGTCCATCTTCCTTTAGAGCGTCCGGCTCTCCATACCTTTGCACAGACTCATCCACTTCTACCACCCTTGGAATTGCCTGCAGTCTTATAGGATCCATGGGATCTTCTGGATCCATCAACGAAAGGTAGTAGGGCGTTATAGCCATAGGGTATAAGCCTTTTGTTCTCTCTATTCCTTCTATCTCTTCGGGCAAAAGTTTTATGTATTTTTCAAGCTGTTCTTTGGTCCTTATCCTGTTCTGAATTTGCCAGTGATAATCTCTCCAGAGTTTCTCTGGGATATTTGCTTTTATCCAAAGCCTTTGTTCAGGGGTTTTCTCCATCTTTTCCGCTCCTAAAGCTTAAAGTTACTCCAAAAATCTCGTGTGGAAGAGGTCCCTTAGCAGTTCTTGAAAGTTTTCAACGACCCTGAAGGCATCCTTTAACAGTCCCCTTTCCTGTCTTGAGAGTTTTTCTGGGTTTATGTAATTATCCGGCTCTTTTCCGTTCATTATACTTTCTGCCTGGGATCTAAATCGTAGCATATTTAGGAATTTATAAGTTTCCAAAAGGTCCTTCCCAAAGTTCTTTTCTATAATGCCCTTCTCTATCAGCTTTCTTATTCGGTCGTAGGTGTTTCTCTCTTGCACCCCGTTAGCAATACTAATGCACCTGATACCGTGGGTTATGGGAAATATTCCACCTTTTTTTATATCAAGCTCCCCTTTGTGCTCTCCAGTCCTCTCAACCACAAAACCTCTGAGGAAAGTTATGGGTGGTCTGAACTTTAGGCCCTCCCCCACAAGATAACTCATGAAAAGACTTTGCCCCTTTATTTTTCTCTCCACAAATTCTTGAAGGTTATCTGCCAAGGTTTTGTCTCCAAAAACATTTCTGAAATCAAAGAATATGGCAGAATTTAGAACATTCTCCGGTTTTGGTGTATCTATCCACGAGCTTATTTTTTTCTGCCACTCCCTTTCTGAACCTCTCCATTCTGGGTTTGATATCATCACATTACCAGGACATGGAGGAAAGCCTACCTTTAGCAAAACCTTTATGTATTCTTCGGAAAACCTTCTAAAATAGTCCTTAGAATCAAAGTCTATAATGGGAACTTCTTTGTAAATCAGGGCATTATCTTGATCTGTTTTTAGGCTTTGCTCTTGTCTTCCTTCACTTCCAAGGACAAGTAAAGAGAAGGGAACCAACGGCTCTTCTCCGAGGTTTTTCATCGCCAAAAATACTGCCCTTTTCATAAAACGGTCGTTCAGCTCGGATACATATTTACCCACCCTCTCTGGGTCTGCCCCTTCCAAAATCAACTCCACAACCGCCTTTGTTGTCTGCTTGAATAAAAAGGCTAAATCCTCCTCTTCTTTTGCTTTTTCTATTTCTTTAAAAAGAAAAACAAAGTTTCTATTTTCGTATAAAATTATGTCCCTATCCTCTAAAACTCCCACAGGTTTTTGATCGGAAAAAACCACAACTCTCCTTATAGCATGTTTGGACATAAGAGTTAGAACATCTATTAAGTAATCATCCTCTTTCACACCATATACAGGAAAGGATGCTATTTCGGAGGCTAAGGTTTGCTTTGGGTCTTTTCCTTCTGCCAAAAGCCGTTTTATGATATCCCTCTCTGTGATTATGCCGTATCCTTTCGGGAGTTTAACTAAAACCGCCCTGTGATCCTCCTTTGCCATTAAACTGATAACCATATCTAAGCTGGTATTGGCTTCCACCTCAGGTATCTTTTTAGGACTTAGGTCCCTTACTTGGACCCTGGCTAACCTTTCTAAAATGGTGTTCCCTTCCTCTTTTTTCTTTCAAATCTGCCTGCCAACTTTCTCAGAAAGTATTGGTTAAAGGCTTCGTGCTCTTTGCAGAGTTTCTTAAAAACTTTTTCAGGAAGCAAAAACAAAATGCAGTCGTCGTAAGCTACAGCGGTAGAGTAGGGACCTTTCCCTGTTAGAAGGGAAACAAAACCAAAGCTTTCTCCCTCTTGGAGATAATCCAAAATCTCTGATCCTTTTTTGAGAAGGACTACCCCTTTCCTGACTATGTAAAGGTTACTTAAAGGTGCACTTTCTTCTTGAAATATAACCTCATCCTTCTTGTAATGTAGAACCTGCAGGTTATAAACTACACTTTTAAGCACTTCCGAGGGAAGATAGTTAAAAGGTTCGTGCTCTTTTAAGAACCTCTGTGCGTCAAGCATAACGCATCAAAGAAGCTTTATCACTAAAAATCTAAGCAAAAGTAAAGTGGTTAGCAACAAAATGGTATGACAGCAAGGAAAGACTACTCTGTATGGTTTGTATAGAGGCTCGGTAAATTTATAAAAAAACCTGTAAAAGAAGTTGTTCAAGTCTTGGGTGAAGAATTCAAGAGTGGCCCGCCCGAGGACGAGCCACATAAAGAAGGCAAGGGTGTAGTTCAAAAACTGCTCTAAGGTCATTCTTCGGCACCAGCTTTGACAGCGCCTTTGGGATACCTGATATTATCCACAAATTCCTGAATTTCCTTGGGAGGTGGAGGTGTTAAACGAGAAACTACGAAGGTAACTATAAAGTTAAGCGGCATACCAAAAATACCAGCGGCGATGGTCTTTATACCAAAGAGCTCAAATCCATAGAATCTGCTGGCTATTAGGTAGGCTATGGTGACACCAAGTCCCACAATCATACCAGCCATGGCACCGTATTTGTTAGTTCTTTTGTCCCATATTCCCAACACTAAGGCTGGGAAGAGAGAAGAAGCAGCTAAAGAAAACGCCCAAGCGACCAACTCAACGATTATAGCGAGCCTAAAGGAAGCTACGTAAGCACCGATCAAGGCGACCACCAAAAGCAAAGCCTTTCCGATCTTAACCCTTGTGGAAGGAGAAAGATTTGGGTTAATGATCTTGTAATACAGGTCGTGGGATATGGCGTTGGATATGGTAATCAAAAGCCCGTCTGCGGTAGAGAGCGCTGCAGCAAGACCTCCAGCTGCTACAAAGCCAGCTATAACGTAAGGAAGACCTGCAATTTCAGGTGTAGCAAGGACTACCATGTCGGGATGGATCTTTATCTCTGCAAATTGGATAATGCCATCGCCGTTGAGGTCATTTATGGTGATAAGACCCACCTGTGCCCACTTTTCTACCCAAGAGGGCATCTCAGAGAAGGCTTTTCCTACCAAGTTTAGCATCTCATACCTTCCAAAGGCTGCATAAGCAGGGGCGGTAAGGTAAAGAAGTAATATAAAGAACAAAGCCCATGCCGCAGAGCTTCTGGCTTCTCTAACGGTGGGTGTGGTGTAGAACCTCATTATGACGTGAGGCAATCCTGCGGTTCCCAACATCAACATAAGGGTTAACGCAAGGAAGTTTATCATGCCTTTTGCGTCGGATGGTGGTGCAACGTAGGACTTGGGAGGCTTTGAGGCAGCTTCTGCTTCCTTCATAGCCTTAGTCCATTTTTCCTTTGCCTCCTGTGGAGACTTAGGATATTCTTTCAGCTTTTTCTCAAGTTCTGCCCTACTTGGATCATCCGGAGGCAAAGATGCAAGCTTTGCTTCAAGCTCTTTCTTTCCTTCTTCCCAGCTTTGGGGCAGTGCGGCAATCTTGGCTTTTAGTTCCTCTGCCTTCTTTTTGTGAATTTCTCTAACTTCCTTCTCCTTTGGGTCTTCCCTCAGCTGAGCAAACTTTTGCTCAATTCCCTGCAGGGCAAAGCCATAAGAGATCTGGGATATGGGATTACCGGTGTATTTGAAAGAAAGAACTGTAACCGGAATCAGGTAAGCAATTATCAATACTATATACTGTGCGACCTGCGTCCAAGTGACCGCCCTCATTCCTCCCAAGAAAGAGCAAACGAGTATGCCTATCAAACCCAAGAAAACTCCCACTTCAAAGGGCAGTCCCAAAAGCCTGCTGGCTATGATACCTACGCCTGTTATCTGACCGACTAAGTAAGTAAAAGAAACGATGATGGTAGCTATTATACCTATAAAACGGGGAAATTTCCCTCCATACCTTGCATCCAAAAAGTCAGGAACTGTATATGCCCCAAACTTTCTAAGATAGGGAGCTATTAAAACACCCAACAGAACATATCCACCAGTCCATCCCATGATAAAGGCAAGCCCATTGTAACCTTGCAAAGCCAAAGCACCAGCCATTCCGATGAAGGACGCTGCAGACATCCAGTCCGCCGCAGTAGCCATTCCATTAAAGACCGCTGGAACTCTTCTTCCTGCTACATAATACTCAGCAACTTTTCCAGTCCTTGAAATAATTCCTATAGCTGCATAAACCGCAATGGTTCCAAAGAGAAAGACATAACCTATAAAGGCTGGAGACAATCCAAAGAGCTTTTCTCCTATTCCCAATAGGATAAGAAGAAGTATAAGGCCACCTGTGTAAATAGAATAGACCTTTTTTAATCTGCTTACAAAAGCCTCCTGCGTCATGTCACTCCTCCTCTACACCGTATTTTTTATCAATTTCATTCATCTTCTTGGAGTAAAAAATGATAAGTAGTAGAAATACTATCAGTGAACCCTGAGCGCCCATATAATAACCCAAGGGAAAACCAAAAATAACTATCTTGTTAAGCCAACCAGATATAAGAGCGGCTCCATAGGAGACCAAAGCCCAAATAACAAGAACTAAATACATAAGATTGCGGTTTTCCCGCCAATAGCTTTGCAATTGCTCTTTTGATAGCATGCTACCACCTCCTTTTTATAAGTTTTTGATTTATTTAGTTTATCAATTTTTGGAATATAGTCAAGTTTATAAGGTTATTTGCATAATTTTAATTTCAAAAATATACGATTTTAATCATACACTTTTGAATTTTGCAAGCAAAGGGGTAGTTTTTCTAAAAAATCTTTTATAATTTTTAAACAAAAAACAGGAGGTTTAACATGGAGGCAAAAGATGAAGTTCTCCTAAAGGTGGAGGGTAAATACTACCCACCCAAGCAAATTGTAGATAGGGCTTGGATCAAGGACTATGAAAGCCTATACCAAGAGTCAATAAGGGACAGAGAGGGTTTTTGGGCCAAGGTGGCAGAAGAGCTTCATTGGTTTAAAAAATGGGACAAGGTTTTGGATTGGCAGTTTCCTTACGCCCAGTGGTTCGTAGGAGCTCAGACAAATATTACCTACAACTGTTTGGACAGGCACATAAACAATGGCAGAAGGAACAAAGTAGCCTACATATGGCTTGACGAGGAAAACAACGAAAAGAAAATAACCTATGGGGAACTCTTAGAACTGGTTAGCAGAATAGCTAACGGTCTAAAATCTTTGGGTGTAAAGAAAGGAGACAGAGTTTCTATATACATGCCAAATACCATAGAAGCTATTGCGTGTATGTTGGCTTGTGCAAGGATCGGTGCAATTCACAGTGTAGTGTTTGCAGGTTTTAGTGAGGGGGCACTAAGAACAAGGATAGAAGATGCAAAGGCAAAGGTAGTTATAACCGCTACATATACCAAAAGGAGGGGCAAAAAGATAGACCTACTTTCAACCACCTTAAGAGCCATAGATGGACTTTCTTTTGTGGATAAGGTGGTAGTTTGGGACAGAGATGGGGATGTGTTGAACGGAGAGAATCCACTTTTGGTGAGCTTAGATAAGCTTATAAAGGAATCTTCTCCTGTTTGCGAGCCCGAGGTTATGGACGCAGAGGACCCTCTTTTCATCCTCTACACTTCCGGAACTACTGGAAAGCCAAAGGGTGTTCTTCATACCACCGGTGGTTATATGGTGGGAACTTACTATACCACAAAGATAAACTTTGACGCTCATGAAGATGATATCTACTGGTGCACCGCGGATATTGGATGGATCACAGGACACTCCTACATAGTTTATGGACCCCTTACCAACGGGCTAACTTCCTTAGTAGTGGAAGGGGCACCAGATTATCCAGACCCAGGCAGATGGTGGAGCTATGTGGAAAGGTATAGGGTTAATACCTTTTACACTGCACCAACCGCTATAAGGATGTTTATGAGATACGGAGAGGAGTGGCCTGCCAAATACGACCTTTCTTCTTTAAGAATCTTGGGCAGTGTAGGAGAACCCATAAATCCGGAAGCTTGGGAGTGGTATTACAAAAACATAGGAAGGGAGAAATGCGTAATAGTGGATACTTGGTGGCAAACGGAAACAGGCGCACATATGATAACCACCATCCCATCCTATCCTGCAAAGCCTGGAAAGGCAGGAAAGCCCTTCTTTACCATAGAACCAGCGGTGGTAGATAATCAAGGAAACCCTCTTCCACCTAACACAGTAGGAAACTTGGTGATAAAAAGCCCTTGGCCCTCTATGCTTAGAACTTGTTGGGGAGAGCCAGAAAGGTATGAAAAATACTGGACTGCTATTCCCGGAAATGTATACTTCACTGGAGACTTGGCAACTTACGACGAAGAAGGTTACATAATGATCCTCGGAAGGGCAGATGATGTGCTAAACGTAGCAGGACACAGGATAGGGACCATGGAGGTTGAATCTGCTTTGGTGGATCACCCTGCGGTTGCGGAGGCAGCAGTCATAGGAAAACCCCACGAAATAAAGGGAGAATCTATAAAAGCTTTTGTGATCCTAAAGAAAGGTGTAGAACCCTCCGATAGACTAAAGGAAGACATAAAACAACACGTAAGACAGGTGCTTGGTGCCATTGCGGTGCCCGATGAAATAGAGTTCGTGGAAAAACTCCCTAAAACAAGAAGCGGGAAGATAATGAGAAGGGTTCTAAAAGCGCAAGAGCTTGGTTTGCCAGTAGGTGATGTGTCCACGCTGGAAGACTGATTAAGTGTATGTGGGCATTGAGCTTTTTGCTGGCAATAGGCTTTGTTATGGCTGATGAATGTAAGGTGCTGGGAGGGTATGCTTCTTGGTATGGAGGTAAGTTTCATGGAAGAAAAACATCCAGCGGTGAGGCATTTGACAAATATAAGTATACCGCTGCATCAAAACACTTTAAAATGCATTCCTACGTGCTGGTCAGAAATCTTGAAAACGGCAAGGAAGTGGTGGTCAGGATAAACGACAAAGGGCCTTACAAAAAAGGGAGAATAATAGACCTTTCAAAATCTGCGGCGGAAAAACTTGGGATGCTCACAAAGGGCGTGGTTAAGGTCCAAGTTTTACCCCTTGCTTGTGCTGCAAAGGAAGACACAGAGGAGATAATCGCAGACCTCATGAAGACCGATTGACCATCAGAGTTCCACACCCTCCCAGCTTATCCTTCCTGTACCTCGTAGATAGCGTAACTCTTATGTTCTGAGATTTTAAAATCAGAAAACATCTTTCGTATTCTTCCGATGACATTTGGGCATATTGGGGATTGGTAGAGTTGTAATAAAGCAAAACCGCATTTACTCCTAAGGTCTTTACGAGTTTTGCAAATTCTAAAAGCTCTTCCTGGGAGTCATTTACACCCTTTAAAAGCAAGTAAGCCAGGCTAATCTTTTTCTTTTACGCTTGCTTAAAGTTTTCAGATGGGTTTCCAAGGTTTCTAAAAGATCTTTGAGGCTTCCTGCGTGTGGCAGTAAGTGCTTTCTTTTTTTCTCGTCCAACGTATGGATGGATACAGTTATGCCGTTGTGCGGAAGGTCTAAAAGGCTTAAAAGCTTGTCTGTTGGAAAGCCTGTAGTGTAAAAGGAAACCTTCAGGCCTTCCCTTTTGAACATCCAAAAGGCCCTTTCTACGTTTTGATAGTTCATAAGAGGCTCACCTATTCCTGCAACCGCTATTCTTTTTATGGGAAGCTTATCCTTTAGCAGTCTGTATTGGGAATAAATCTCCTCATCGCTGAGGTTTCTAAAAAGTCCCTTTGAGCCAGAAAGACAAAAGGGACAACCTATGGCACAACCTACCTGAGAAGAAACACAAAGGGTGTCTCCTCTATAAAAGACTGCCTCCACTCTTAAGCGGTCTTCCAACTCAAAAAGGTAAAGGCGGTTTAACTCACTCCTGATTTCCTGTAAAAGCCTCATGCTCTACGTTTATTTTTCTGCAACAAGTGGGACAATTTTTGCAGTGTTCCAAAGCCTTTTTATAACCAAAGGGCAAAAGTTCCTCTAATGGTACATGAACTTTTTTGCCCTCAGCCTCTAATACTGCATACCCTTGAAGAGGTTCCACAAAAACAAGGTTAAACTCTTTACCTTGATAACAAAGAGGTGTTCCAATCTCCGGCAGGATCTCCTTTATTAAATAGTTCTCCCTTTCGTATACCAAACAGCACAAAAGCCTTCCACATGGACCTGTAAACTTGGAAGGGGAGAGGGGGAGGTTTTGGGTATGTATGTCATAGACATAGACGGATTCAAACTGTTCTATAAATTTTGCACAGCAAACTTCATTACCACAGTTCCCAATCCAACCCATCATCTGAACCGCATCCCTTACTCCCACTTGGCGCATCTCTATGCGCTTCTTTATTACCCTTGCAAGATCCCTTACCAAAGCCCTAAAATCAACCCTCTGTTCTGCGGTGTAATAAAAGAAAACCTTAGAACTATCAAGTGGTATGTATGTTTTCAAAAGCTTCATACCGAGGTTGTATTGCTTGATTTTATTTTTGCACAATTCATGCAATTCTTGCGCTTTTTTTCGTTTTCCTCTAACTTAGCTATGTCCTCTTGGTTGGCTTTCCTTATAAAATACACGCTTGAGGGCGAACTTTCCTTTGAATAACCCAAAACTTCTACAATTTCCTCACCTTTTTCTGAATTAACCACTATAAGGTCCGACTTATTCAATCTTTCACTAACGCCATTAACTTGCGTAATCTTCCTCGTATCCTTGAAGCGAGCCTTTATGTAAAGCAAGGTTTTCACCTCCTTCTAAGTAAATGTAAAACATCAGCAGTGCAAGGTTCAATCCTCTTCCCAAATACTCCATAGTAGAGTAAAGTCTATCCAATATTAGTTTATAACTTTCGTTTTTTTCTGCTAAATACTTTTTGTGCACAAAGTGAGCCAAAATTCTGAGAAATAACCTTTGATCTTCTTCGTCCAGATCTTCCAGTTTGTTCGCTATATTGTACACAGTTAGCACGTCTCCCTTTAAAAAACTTAACGCATTTTCTACAAGATCTTTCTTTTCTTTTATCTGATTTAAGAGCTTTAGGCTTCCGTCTGCAAGCTCTAAAAGTGTGGGATCATTTATTCCTGTTTTTTTGGCTAACTCTTCTGTTGTCAAAGGAGGAACCTCCAGCAGAAAACACCTTGATTTTATAGTTGGTAGGATCTTGTATAGGTTATTGCTAATTAACATAAAGAAAGTATCTTCCGGTGGCTCTTCTAACACTTTAAGCAAGGCGTTCTGTGCGTAAGGATTCATAGTTTGTGCATCCTGAATTAGTATTACCTTTCTATCAGAAAGGGCTGGTCTAATATAGACAAAATCCTTTACTGCTCTTATTTGATCTACCTTTATTTCGGTTTTTTCGGGTTTGACGCATATAAAGTCCGGATGGTCTCCTTGAAGATAAACAAAGACCTCCTTACCGGAGGAAGATTCTCCAAAAACTTTCAGCTTTTCCTCAGGTATTAAAAAAAGTCCTTGATCAGTTTGCAGGAATGGCAGTTATCGCAAGCTGGATATTGTTTTTTTAAGCACAGCATAGCTTTTGCAAGTTCAAAGGCCATTTCCCTTTTGCCCACACCTTCTTTGCCATAAAAGAGAATGGCCTGAGGTATGCGCCCTTGCCTATACATCTTTTCCAAAAAAAGCTTTACTTTCATGATCTAGCCTTTGCTATCAATTTTAAGAATTCCTCCCTTGTCCGTATATCCGATAGGAAAACACCCCTCAAGGCTGAAGTCGTTGTTATGTGACCAGGAGACATTACCCCTCTCATGGACATACAAAGATGCTCCATCTCCAAGACAACCGCCACACCCTTAGGTTTTAGCTGTTCCATAAGAAAGTCTGCAATTTGATTTGTAAGCCTTTCTTGAACCTGTGGCCTGAGGGCAAAGGCTCTGACGCTCCTTACTAACTTAGACAATCCACAAACTATGCCATCAGGTATATAGGCTATGTGGGCTTTTCCGAAAAAAGGCAAAAGATGATGCTCACAAAGGCTGTATATGTTTATGTCTTTTACCAAAACCATCTCGTTGTAATCTCCAAACTCCTCAAAAAGCTTAAAGTCAAAGTTTCTTTGTCTGTCAAACTCTTCCCACATGCGTGCTACTCTGCTGGGCGTTTCCCTTAAGCCTTCTCTGTCCGGATCTTCTCCTATGCCCTCCAAAAACAGCCTTATGGCTCTTTCTATCTTTTCTTTATCTATAGCCATTCCTTTATCCTCCTTGCTATGTGCTCTGCGGTAAAGCCAAAGTGCTCCATAAGTTTTTCTCCTGGCGCAGACTTGCCAAACTCTTCCATACTTATTATTAATCCATCCATTCCCACAAATTTATGCCAAAGTAGTCCTCTTCCCGCTTCCACTGCTACCCTCTTTTTTACCTCCCGCATAAGGACTTTCCTTTTATACTCCTGCGGTTGGTTTTCAAAGAGCTCAAAGGAAAACACATTCACCACGCTAACCTTTATACCTTCCTCTTCCAAGATCTCCTTAGCCCTTAGAGCGGGATGCACCTCAGAACCAGAGGCAAAAATTATCACCTGAGTTTCTTCTCCTTCGTCCGCCAGCAGATAGGCACCTTTTAGACATTCCCAATGGGAAGCATACTTTTGCCTATCTATGAGAGGGACTTTTTGTCTTGTTAAAACAATGGCTGTAGGTCCTTCTTTCCTCTCTATTGCTATATGCCAAGCTATGGAAACTTCATTGGCATCTGCCGGTCTGAGAACAAAAAGGTTGGGAATGAGTCTAAGGGAGGAAAGCTGTTCTATTGGCTGATGGGTTGGTCCATCCTCTCCTAAGCCTATGGAGTCGTGAGTGAAAATGTATATTACCTGTAGCTTAGAAAGGGACGCCATCCTTATGGCAGGTCTCATGTAGTCAGAAAATACCAAAAAGGTTCCGCCGTAAGGTAGAATGCCTCCATGATAAGCCATACCGTTCAGAATAGTTCCCATAGCGTGTTCTCTAACACCAAAGTGTATATTTCTACCGTTGGGAAAATCTCCTTCTCCGTGGATGTAAGTGTTGTTGGACTCAGAAAGGTCTGCAGAACCTCCAAAGAGGGTAGGAATGGTTTTACAGATTTGAGCTAAAACCTTTCCACTTGCTTGCCTTGTAGCCATAGGCTCTTTAAATTCTGGAAGGACCTTTTTGTAATCCTGTCCCCAGTCCCTTCTGAAAATCCTTTGCAAAAGCTCTGCCTCTTCTGGATACCTTTTGGCATACTCTTGGAACATCTCCTGCCATTGTCTTTCTAAAAGCTCTCCCTTCTTTATTTTTTCAGACCTGTAAGCCCAAACATCCTCCGGCACAAAGAACTCCTCTTGCGCCCATCCAAAGTTCTTTTTTGTTTGTAAGGCAAGATCTTTGCCTAAGGGGGCACCGTGGGCGCTGGCATCATCTTGCTTGGGACTACCGTAAGCCAAGTGGGTTTTTACCGATATAAAGGACGGTTTTTCTTTTTGCTCCAAAGCATTCTTTATTGCTTTTTCCAGTTTTTCCAAGTCATAGCCATCTTCCACCTCCTGCACAAACCAACCAAAGGCATCAAATCTTTTTAGAACGTCCTCTGACCAAGCTAAGGAGGTGGGCCCGTCTATGGAAACCCCGTTGTTGTCCCAGATGACTACGAGCTTGTTTAGTTTCCAATGTCCTGCCAGCTGGGCAACTTCACAGGATACTCCTTCCATAAGGTCTCCATCGCTCACTAAGGCAAAGGTATAGTGGTCTATTATGGGGAAACCCTCTCTGTTAAACTTGTCCGAAAGAAACTTCTCTGCAAGAGCCATTCCCACCGCATTGCCTATGCCCTGTCCCAAAGGTCCAGTAGTTGCCTCCACGCCGGGAGTTAAAAAGCTTTCTGGGTGTCCGGGTGTTTTGCTGTTTAGTTGCCTGAACTGTTTTAGGTCCTCAAGCTCCAAATCGTATCCCATAACAAAAAGAATGGAGTATAGCATTGCGCTGGCATGACCCGCAGAAAGCACAAACCTATCCCTGTTTATCCAGCTTGGATTTTTGGGATTAAACCTGAGAAACCTATCGTAGATCAAATATGGAATATGGCTCGCACCCAGTGGCATCCCCGGATGCCCAGACTTTGCCCTTTCCACTTGATCAAGACTCAAAAACCTTACCGTGTTTATAATCAACAGGTCTTTTTCTGTAGCGTTCTTAAACCATGTTCCCATAATTGAAAATATTATAAGATTCTGGGGTGAGAGCGCTTTTCAAAATCTCTATTTAATTTACCAAAAAAAATCTTCCAACATAGGATTTACTGGAAGAGTGCCATATACCGCTCCTTCCACTATTACCTTCCTGCCTTCTACCTTTACTCGCCCTTCCGAGATCCACTTTACTGCCTGAGGGAGGATCCTGTGTTCAAACTTGAGGATCTTCTCTGAAAGGCTTTCCTCTGTGTCCTCTGGCAATATTGGAACACAGGCTTGGATTATAACTGGCCCATTGTCAAGCTCCTCTGAAACAAAATGAACAGTACAGCCAGTAATTTTTGCTCCATATTCTATGGCTTGCCTTTGGGCGTTTAACCCCTGAAAGGCTGGGATCAGTGAAGGATGGATGTTTATAACCTTCATGGGAAAAGCGCTTAAAAACTCCTCAGAAAGAATTCTCATAAACCCCGCCAGGACTACCAGCTCCACTTCCCTCTCCTTTAAAAGCCTTACCATTTCCCTTTCAAAGTCCCTTTTAGTTGGGAAGTTCTTTCTCAAAACCACCTCATAGGGTATTTGGTGTTTTTTGCACCTCTCTATGGCATAAGCGTTGGGATTGTCTGAAATGACAAGGGCTATGTTCCCTTTTATCTTTCCCAACTGGTATGCATCTATAAGCGCCTGAAGATTACTACCTCTACCTGAAACCAAAACACCTATTTTCATACCGTTTTTATTATAATCATGCGCCTTTGTTATAATTTACAACGACCAATGATAAAGCTGGGCATAATTGGTTCTACTGGGTCAGTGGGAAGTCAAACCCTTGATGTAATTAGGGCTTACAGGAACGAGTTTGAATTGGTAGGTATTGTAGCAAAGAGGGCATCTGAAAAGCTTTTAGAACAAGCAAAAGAATTTAAGCCAAAGTTTGTTGTTTCCTATGAAGAACCTTCAAAGGATTGGCTCTTAAGTTTGCCCAAAGAATGTAAGTATCTAAAGCAAGAAGAGGGTCTTTTGGCTGTAATAGAGGAGTCGGAGAGAGTTTTAAATGCGGTAGCTGGCATAGATGGACTTTTACCCACTTTTTATACACTTTCTAAGGACAAAATCCTTCTTGCAAGTAACAAAGAATCCATAGTCTGTTTAGAAAGTTTGGTAAAAGAAAAGTCCGAAAAGGTTATACCGGTAGATAGCGAACATAACGCAATCTTTCAACTTCTTTCTATGGTAAAAAGGGAAGATATAACCAAGATCTATCTAACCGCTTCTGGAGGACCATTCAAGGACACACCTGTTGAAGAGCTATCAAAGGTAAAGCCAGAGCAAGCCCTTCGCCATCCAAGGTGGAACATGGGAAAAAAGATCACCGTAGATTCTGCAACGCTTATGAATAAAGGCATAGAACTTTTGGAAGCAAAGGTCCTTTTCAACATAGATCCAGACCTTATAGAGATAGTTATACATCCCCAAAGTGTGGTGCATGGTGCCATAAAGCTGAAGGATGGTAGTTTTATATTTCAAGTTTCCCAGACGGACATGAGAATACCCATAATGAACGCCCTTTTCTATCCAAAAAGACCTTTTAATCCTTTCAATCAGGCAGATATCCTTGAACTCTCTCCGATTACCTTTGAAAGGATAGATAGAAACAAGTTTGAGGCTATAGAGCTTTGTGAATGGGTCGCAAGAGTAGGTGGTGTTTATGTTCCAGTGCTTCTTGGTGCGGACGAAAGAGCTGTGGAGCTTTTCTTAGAAGAAAAGATAACTTTTGATGCAATTGTGCCTTTGATTAGAGAGGTGCTCTCCAGCGTAAGCATACAAGACCCGAAAACTTTGGAGGAGATAAAATACGCAGTGGAGTGGGGCTACAGAAAGGTAGATGAGCTTGTGTTAAAAAGGGTGCTATGAAGGAGGTTTTGTATGCAATCGTATTTTTGTTTATAGTATTTCTACCATTTCATATGCTCTCTTCTCCAAAAGGTCAAGCTATAAGCATGAAATTCTCCGATCCAAATACCTTTGAAACTTTGGTAGGCAAAGAGGGAGGGACGCTTTACTTTATTCTGAACGGCGATCCCAAAACCCTTAATCCAGTCTTAGCTCAAGAAACCACATCCACCGCAGTCATATCGGACGTCTTCAGCGGTCTAACTAAGATAAACCTCAAAACCATGGAATATGAACCGGACCTTGCGGAAAGTATAGAAGTTCTTGAAGGGGGAAGAAAGTATATAGTGAAACTGAAAAAAAACGTCAAGTGGAACGACGGAAAAGATTTTGACGCAGAGGATGTGATCTTTACCTACAAAAGCGTTTATCTTAACAAAGACATACCCAACTCCACCGCAGACATGCTAAGGGGTGTTTTAAAAGATGAAAAGGATGTGGAAAACTTTGTAAGGCTCATAGACAGATACACCGTTGAGTTCAACCTTCCAAAAGCTTTTGCACCCTTCCTTGGTGTTCTTTCTGCTCCAATCCTCCCAAAGCACAAGCTGGAAGTCTTTGTCAAAGAAGGTAGTTTCATGCAAGCCTGGAACGTAAATACAAAGCCAGAAGAGATAGTGGGGACAGGACCATACAGAATAAAAAGATACGTAAAAGGGCAATTGGTAGAATACGAAGCAAACCCTTACTATTATGAGAAGGACCCAGAGGGTAAAAGATTACCTTACATAAAAAGAAAGGTAGGATACATAGTCCAAGATCCGGACACCGCCCTGCTTATGTTCTCCACCGAAAAGGTAGATTACATAGGAGTTAGACCAACTGATCTGCTGACCCTATCCAAGCTAAGGAATACCACCCTGTTTGACCTTGGACCAACGCCATCTACAACCTTTTTAGTTTTTAATCAAAATCCGCAGGCGGACATAGCAAAGCATAAACTGGAATGGTTTAAAAACTCCGAATTCCGAAGGGCAGTATCCATGGCTATAGATAGATTTGGTATAAGCGTGCTTGTTTACAACGGATTGGCTCAGCCCCTGTATGGACCAATAACTCCTGCCAGCAAACCTTACTATACAGAAGAACTCTTTCCAGAAATCCCTTACGACCTAAGAAAGGCAAGGGAAATTCTTGAAAGCATTGGCTTTAAAGACAGGAACGGAGATGGATGGTTAGAGGACAAAAACGGAAACACTTTAGAGATCGTTCTTCTCACAAATGCGGGCAACAAAGAAAGGGAAGCTATGGGAAACATGATAAAGCAGGATTTAGAAAAGATAGGCATAAAGGTCCTATTCAGACCTATAGACTTCAACGCCTTAGTGCAAAGGCTAACCACACCACCCTATCAGTGGGAAGCGGTGATAATAGGTCTAACCGGTTCCTTAGACCCACACTTTGGTAGGAACGTGTGGCACTCTTCCGGAACTCTTCATATGTGGAATCCAAGACAGAAAAGCCCTGCTACCGATTGGGAAAAAAGGGTTGATGAACTCTTTGATTTAGCATCTTCCACTACAGACAAGGAAGAGAGAATAAAACTATACAGAGAAGCATACAAAATTATAGCCCAAGAACAACCGCTTATCTTCTTAGTTACTCCCAAAAGCATGCTTTCGGTTCGCAACAAGTTCGAAAATTTTTTCCCCACAGTTTGGGGACAATACAAGGAAGAATACATGTTTGTTAAGTAATCAGTTCTCTTAGCCTTTCTTGAAGAACCTTATAAGTTACCTCTTTGATTATAGCCTCTAAAGGAACAGACTTGATCAATTCAGTCAGCTTTTCTTCGACAGCCTGACGGATTGCCTCCCTGAGGATGTTTTCTTGAAGGGCAGATTCTATGGTCCTTCTTACTTCTTCTTTAATGGCAACTTCCAGACTTTCTGCGCTTATTTTTTCCCTCAAAGCGCTTTTAACGATTTCATCAATTGGGCCAATATCTGCTCTATATGTCGTTTCTTCTATTTTTTACCTTCGATGGGAATGATCGCTTGGTTTTGGACAGATGAAACAGGCTCATATCCCTCCAGTGCAGAAGGAATTTCCTCCAATTGTATTTCTTCCTTTTCCCAAGGAGGTATAGTTTCTTCAAGGTTTTCTTCCACTGAGCTTACACTTTCTTCAACCTTCAATGTTTCGAAACTTTCCCATATCCTTTCCAGAGGTTCTGGCTCTTCTTCTTTAAGCACGGGACCCACATCCGAAGTTAGCACCTCCATTATCTTTTGAGATATTTTTTCTGGACTATCTGCCCTAAGGACCGCATATTTTCTGGCAAGTGGGATATCTTCTACATCTATGCTAAACAACTCATCTACCAGAATTATAAATGGCTTAGAGGATAGGTTCGGATCCTTTGATAGTTCCATCAACCGTCTTTTAGCGGTGAGTCCAGATATGGCATCAAACACTACAAGATCCTGATCTTTTAAAACTTCCTCTAAATTCCTGAAAGATCTTACAGGATACACCTCTAAATCCTTAGGAAGTAAAGAAGTAATACTATCAATAAGCGTGCTATCAAAGGAGACTATGGATATTCTTCTCTTTGGCGCGATGGTCCTTTCTTGATTTAGCCATTGCTCCGGCAAAGGAGAAGGACCTTCTTCTATTAGCGTGTGCCTTTCAATCTCAAGTTCAGGAAGTAAAGGCAGGAGCATTTCTGCGCTTTCTTCTAAGGGTTTTTCAATAGCATCTAGGATCTTATTTACTGCATGTTCTCTTGTTATCAATAACTTCTTATCAGGCTTAAGATTTTTTTCGTTCACAGGGAAAAGATCATCCACCAATACTATAAATTTTGCGTCTTTAAACCTTTGCTCGTACATGTTATTTATGTCCTCTTCAGAAATTGCTCCAGAAATAGCATCGTAAATAATCACATCAAAATCCTGAGAAGTAAGGTTAAGGGCTTCTTCACCATTTCTAACATCTATTACTTCATGATCCTCTAATACCTTTTTTAGCTGCTTTGTCAGGTTTTTATCAAAGGACACTATCAAGATTTTCATTTTTGTGCCTCCATCTCTTTAAGTATATCATCAAGTATCTTTTTCGCCTCTTCACTGCTTTCCTGCGGTATTATTTTATGGGTTGCAAGGACCAATCTAAGTGCCTTTAACTTGTTTTCTAAGCTAGATTGATGCTCTTTCCTTCCTTGTTTTGCTACATAGACGGGCTTTTGAATGAGCATATAGAGAACACCTGTCAAGAAAAGTATTATTCCCGATAAGCTTATGCCTAAGGAGATAGGGTTTCTAATCAACTCTTCCACAAACTCACCAAGGTTGTATTTTTTGATATAAACAAACACTTCGTTGTTAGAAAGGTCTTTCTTGGAATAGGACAGATATGCATTTGGGTCTATAGGTTTTTGCAAGACTCCACCAACTGTAAACACTTTTCCCTCTGAAGGCTTGAGTATAAAAAATCCTTGCTCAGGATAGTCTAATCTCTTTAGCTCTTCGCCTTTGAACACAGATAAGACAAAGCTTGCAAAATTTGTGCTTATCTTCTCCTGTTTTTTTGTTGCGTAAATTTCAAAGGAGGTATAAATTCCCCATCCAAAGAGAATAAAGCCCAAAAGCATAAGCACAAAAGATACAAGGTTTCTCATTTTTAGCTTCCAACAGTTATACCTTCAATCAGTAAAGAGGGCGAGCCAACATGCCCGTACATTCTAAGATCATCTCCTAATCCAATCAATTTAGTCCAAAGGTCCATAACATTCCCCCCAATAACTACCCCTCTTACCGCTTTTTCCTTTTTACCCCTCTTTAAGATTATACCAGAAGCTCCTAAGGAAAAGTCTCCAGAAATTGGATCAACCGTGTGCAATCCCATAAGATCTAATACCAAAAAAGTCTCATCATATGCATTCAACAAATCGTCCAAAGAGTATGTTCCTTTTTCTATGTATAGGTTTCTTATTCCAGAGGTGGGCAAGCTTTTAAAACTGTTCCTTACAGAATTTCCTGTAGGTTCCACACCACATTTAACCGCAGTATATAAACTATGCAAAAACCCCTTAAAAACCCCCTTCTCTATCACCAGATTTCTACGGGAAGGAATACCTTCTGCGTCTAACTCTAAGGATCCTAAACCGTTTTCTAACAAACCATCATCTATTATGGTTAGCATTGGACTTCCTACTGTCGTATTTTCCTTACCTTTGAGCATAGTCTTATCCTTTACCAATGAATCTCCAAGAAACATGGGGCTGAAAGCTTCCAAAAGTAAAGCAGCCGAGTCTCTAAAGAATACCACAGGGATTACTTTTGTTTCGTAAGAGGACGCTCCAAGCTGAGAAACCGCCTTGAAGGAAACATCTTTTGCCATTTCTTCAAAGTCTATGTCCTTTATGAATCTTCCAGCTCTGTACTCGTAAGAGATTGTCTCCTCTCCATTCTCCACCGCCAAAGCAGACGTAAAACACGAAAAATAGGTAGTTTTGTAACTGTATTCAAGACCGTAAGAATTCAAACAATACACCTCCACCTTCAGCTCCTTTAGACTACTCTTTCTTGAACCAACTATCCTCCTGTCAAATCTCTTGGCTAATCTTTCAAGATTTATTAACATTTCTATCCTATCATCCACACTGATGGAGGTGCCTTCGCTATCGTAAATTGTCTTTAGCTCAATCTTTGATGGATTTTTGTTCAATACAAAGCCTTCATCCTTTGGAGTCAGTTCTAAGGATTCCACAGCCTTTTTCACACACTTTATTACGGAATCTTGAGATACTTCCGTCGTATAGGCAAAACCTTGCTTGAAATCTTTTATAACTCTAATACCTAAACCTAACTCTTTTGACTTAGAAAGATTTTCCGGTTGCTCATTTGAAGTTTCAACCAACAGCTTTTCTGTGCTTTCTAAATACACCTCATATTCGTATCCGCTCCCTAAGGCTGTCTCTACCCACTTTCTAAAGTTTTCCACAGAAAAAATTTTATAATAGATTTTGATGGCTGAAGAAAGAGTAGAGGAAAAGAAGGGAGGTAAAAAGAAAGTCTTACTTATTCTACCGGTTTTTGTATTGCTTTTAGCTGGTGCTGGGGCTTACGTGTTTTTGTTCAAAAAATTAGACAAAGGGAAGGAGGATAAGGTTGGTTTATCTCAAGTAGGCGTTATGTATGATTTAGGCGCATTTACGGTAAATCTTGCGGACACCAATACAGATGCGTATGCAAGGATAGCAATAACCTTAGAGTTATCCAATGAAAAGGTAAGACAGGAGGTAGATAAGAGATTACCTATTATTAAGGATACAGTAATAGATGTGATCAGCAGTAAAACTTCAGATTTTGTGAAAACTCCAGAGGGTAGAGAATCTCTGAGGTTGGAACTCATAAAAAGGTTAAACATAATACTGGTAGAAGGTGGCGTCAGGAATATATACTTTACTGAATTTGTTGTTCAGACTTCGTAATGGACTTACTCTATAGCTTTTTAAAGGTCCTTTTGTCGCTGGCAATAGTAATAGTTATTATCCTGATAGTCTTACCCTATACTCATCCGCTACTGCTTAAGCTTAGCCTGAAAGGAAGGTCAAAAGGTCAGGTAAAGATTATAAGCATACAACCTCTCCTAAGGGGTGCCTTCATAGTGGAATTAGAGATAAAAGGGATTTATATAGTTATTCTTGTTACTGAAAGAGGGGCAGATGTTATACACAGGGATAGTGCTAATACTTAGCCTTTTGTTAGGGGACGTAAGCCATGCTCAGAATCAGCTGTTGCCAAATGTAGAGATAAAGGTAGGCACCGGGCAATTAGACACATCCATAAGACTTTTAATCCTTCTGACTATTCTCTCACTTGCCCCATCCATTCTTATAATGACCACATCTTTTGTGAGAATAGTGATAGTGCTATCTTTAATAAGGCAAGCCTTAGGTGTTCCCACAGTTCCACCAAATCAGGTGATAGTATCCCTTGCCTTATTTTTAACCTTCTTTGTTATGAAACCTGTCTTTGAAAGGATCAACCAAGAAGCTTTACAACCTCTACTTAGGAACGAAATAACTGACCAAGTGTTTTTTGAGAGAACATCCCTAATCTTAAAAGAGTTTATGGCCAAGCATACAAAAAAGAAAGCCTCAAGGTTTTGTTAGACATATCTGATATGAAAGAGGAAGAAAAAAGAACATCAAGTCATACCAAGATATACCCCTAAGTGTGCTAATACCTGCCTTTATGATAAGTGAAATAAGTATAGCCTTTCAGATAGTTTTTTTGCTTTATTTACCCTTTCTTATAATAGACCTCGTAGTGGCTTCTATACTTATATCTATGGGTATTCTTATGATACCACCCCAAATCATATCCTTACCCTTTAAGCTCATGCTTTTCGTTCTTGCCAACGGTTGGGAACTTGTTATACTTTCTTTGGTAAGGAGCTACCAATGAGCCCTGATCTTATTCTGTCTATGGGACAGAGAATGTTAGAAATGGCTTTTATACTAGCTGCTCCAGTCCTGCTTGTGACTTTTTTAGTGGGTTTAGTCATTAGCATACTTCAGTCCGCTACTCAAATACAAGAGATGACCCTCAGTTACATTCCAAAGCTAATAGCAGCTTACATTACGGTTCTCGTTCTTGGTGCGTGGATGTTGAATAAGCTTTTAGATTTTACCAGAGAGCTTATTGTAAACATACCCGTCTGGTTGAAATGAAAAACTGTCCAAATATAATAAAAGTAGGAGGTGGGAAAATGTGGAAAAAACTTAGGAATCCTATCTTAGCCATTGGCCTAGCTTGTTGGCTTTTATTCTTGAACTCTGTTCCTGCAGTGGGTGGTCTTGTAGAGTCTAAGCCAGCGACGGAGGAGATAAAGAATATAAATAGGGAAGAGGAGATTAAAAAGATCCAAAGGGCTTTGGAGTCTAAGATAGTTCAAGAAAAGCTAAAGGCTTATGGGCTTAGCAAAGAGGAAGTGGAAAAAAAGCTTTCGGAGATGGACGATCAGCAGATCCACATGTTGGCAAAAGCTTCGGAGAAAGTTTTAGCCGGTGGAGACTTGGGCTTAGTGATAGGAGTTTTGCTCGTAGCCATACTTTTGGTGATCCTTCTGAAGTTACTCAACAAGGAGATAATCATAAGGTAATACTTTCAGTTCCTTTTGTAAAACAGCGGGATCAGTTTTGTGGTCCCGCTTCCTTAAGCAGTGTTCTTAGCTATTACGGTCTTAGCATAGACCAAGACACCATAGCAAAGGATGTTTATATTCCCAAGTTGAAGGGAGCTTTGATTACGGACCTTGAAAACTACGCAAAAAAACTTGGCTTTAAAACGGAACTTTTTAAGGGAGATAAAAACACTTTGAAAAACTATATCAGCAAAGGGGTCCCGGTTATAATCCTGGTAGATTTTGGATTTCTGTTTGCAAGTGTGCCACACTATTTGGTGGTGTTTGGCTTTGACGAAATGGGCTTTTATGCTCACACCGGATACAAAGCTGAGAAGTTTTATTCCTTTGAGGAGTTGGACAGAATTTGGCGCAGGATGGGAAGGGTTGGATTGGCAATTTACCGCTGAATTTTCTCTAAGATTTTCCTGTATCCCTCCATCAGGTCTCCCAAGTCAAACCTGAACCTGTCTTTGTCTAACTTCTCTTTTGTTTTTGCATCCCAAAGCCTACAAGTGTCGGGTGATATTTCATCTATAACAGCTATACTTCCATCGGGCAGTATGCCAAATTCTAGCTTGAAATCAACCAGGATAAGACCACAGGAGTGGAAAAAGTCTTTTAATACCTCATTTACCTGAAGGGCTATCCTTTCCATCTCTTCTATTTGTTCTTCTGTAGCCAAAGAAAGCATCAAGGCATGGGACTTACAGATCAATGGATCATGAAGCTCGTCGTTTTTGTAAAAAAACTCCACCAAAGGTTTCTTAAGCTCTATACCTTCCGCAAGCCCAAGCCTTTTGCATATACTTCCTGCGGTTATGTTCCTAACCACCACCTCAAGCTCAAACCTCTTTGCCTTCCAAACGAGCATTTCTCTATCGGACAGTTTTTTTATGAAGTGGGTTTTTATGTTGTGCTTTTCAAGAAGTTCAAAAAGTATGCTGGATATGGTATTGTTTATAGCTCCCTTTCCTTCCACTTGAGCTTTTTTTGTTGCATCAAAAGCGGTGGCGCTATCTTTGAAAAAAACAATCAATTTTTGCTCGTCTTCCGTAGCATAAACTATCTTAGCTTTTCCTTCGTATAGTTTGTTCATAGTGTTATAATAACACAGCGGAGGGAGAGTTTTGCTGGGGTCTTTGATAAAGAGTTTGATTTTAGAGAGAAAGGAGTTAGAAGGTAAGAAGTTCTTAGGATACTTTAGACTCAATGAGTTGAAATGGCTTGAAGAAATGTTAGAGACAGATCTTGGCGTAAAAAATCAGAGGAAAACCAGACCTTTTATAGGTTTTCACAGAGGAGACACGGTTTTTATTTGCTTTTTGACTACTCGTTCAAAGAGCAAGGGAAAGAGGGTAGATATAAAGTTGTGTAGCAAAAGCGGATGTCCGAGGTACAACTTTATGGAATACTCTTACATCTTCTACGACATAAGGCGCAGAGGCTTCTACATATACGAGTTTCCAAAAGAGTATATAAAGGATAAGTATGTGCACTGTGGTTTTTGTAAAGATTTGGAGTTTATTGATAATCTACCAAAGGTAGATGAGAGATCTTAAAGATACACTTTTAAGGTTTGCTGATGGTAAGGAAAGCCAGGAAGAAAAGGAGTTTATAAAGAATACACTGCTTAAGCAAGTTAGACTTTCTGAAAAGGAAGAGGCTTTTAAAAATAGATGGGGGGATGATTTCTTGGAGGATCTATTGTCTGACTTGAGAGAAAAGCTAATAGAGATAAAGAGGAACTTAGAATCTAAAGAGTTTATAAACTGGCGCTACTTTTTAAAACTTGTTAATTCTTGCATTGAAGAATTCTCAAAGGATTTAAGAAAGATACAGGAACTTTCTTATGAACGAATAAAGCCCGAAAGCGAAGAGTACGAGTTGGAGTTTGAAGAGACCATACTATTTTCGTATGAGAAAAAGCCGGAAGAGAGTTTAGAATGTGTGGAATTTTATTACATTATGCTTAAGTTGATTGATAGGGAAGACTATCCCGTGCTTTGCTATTATTTGTGTAAAGAATTCCACGGGGACTGTAAAAAACCAGAGAACTTATCCGAAAGCAACCTTTACAAAAGGTGGGAAAGGTTAAAAAAGAGGCTGAAGGAAAGACTGCCTTACGAACCATCCGAGCATGAAATAGGTTACTTTGCAGACAGGTTCTTGTCAGAGATCTGTAAAAAGGAGGGTTATATATAAGTTAGAGGTGGAAAAAATGGATGACAAGGATTTGGCAATATCCCTGAAACTTTACAAACAAAGCTTGGGCAAGCAAAGATTGACGGTAAAGGATAGCAAAAGGGTTCCTGTAGAAAAAGGTCAGTTTAGGGTATTGCTATGGGAGCCTTGGGAATACATTATGGTGGTAGATGTAGAAGAAGAGGGGCTGGTGCATGCAGTCCCTTTCACAATTTGGACGGAGCTTACAACCAGTGGATTGCGTCTGAAACTGCACTGGCTAAAGAGGGACCGCCTCTTTGCCCCACTGCCTTTTATGGTTTATCTTCGCAAAGAAGTAGTAGAAAGAGAAAGCCTGCTTATCACTAAATTAAAAGAAGAGACTATTTCTACGGTTCTCAAAAATGTTAGAAGAACTCCAAATTACAGTGTGAATAAGTATCAAAGATCCTTTCTTAAGCTGGTTTGGAAGCGGTTTGAAGACCTAAGTCTTAGCTCTGTTATTTACACACACATGTTGAGGGAAAGAAAGGAGTCAGAACAGAGAGGATTAATCATCCAGTATCCTTCACACATAATTCAAAAGTATCAAACTCAGCTACAAGCGTATCAGCTTGCGGCTATGGAAAGCGTAGCTTTGAGGGGGAAAAACTGGCTTGGTGTGGTAGAAGAGGGGCAGATAGTTATTTACCTTCCGAAAGAGTTGGAGGGTAAGAAGATAAGGATAAAACTCTTTGATGAGGTGCTGTATGAGGGTATAGGGGAAGAGAAGATCGTTTTGGAGGGTGTGCCAAAGGAATACTCCCATGAATACATGGAGGAAAAGCTTCATGTGGAGCTTTTGGAAGATTGATCCTGTGCATTTTAAAGCTCTGTTGGAGTGTGGAAAGCTTGACGATCTGATTGAAAAAATTTACGAAAAGTTTTGGGATCTTCCAACCAAGCATCAGTTTATACTGATAAGATACTCAAAAAAGAAACATCTTTTCCCCTCGGCTGAACTAATAAAGAAGGTTTTTAATGTATCTGAAAAATCTGTGTATGAATTTTTTAAAGGTAAATATAAAGAGTTCTCTTTTCCTGTGGCGAGTTCCACTAACGCAGAGTTTGTAAATGCACTTTTGATTGAGGACGTTCAAGAGGTTTTAACTAACGTAAAAGAAGTAAAAAAACATTTGAAGCCTATAAAAGAATTTGTTGGGAAGGGTTTTTGGATTTTCTTTGATAGGGAGTTTTCCGGGGCAAGCTTTCAACTACCAACTGTTTTGGAGCTTTATGTGGAAAATATGCCTTCTGATGTGGTGTTTAGCGGTTCTGTGGATAAAAATGGAAAGATAAAGACTGCAAATCGATTGGAGGAAAAAGAAAACTAGCAGAAAGTAGGGGCTTGAGGTTTGTGGAACCTTACCACTTTGAAAGTGTTCAGGAGATAAAAGATTGGTTTGATGCAGAACAATACGATGTTCCACTCTACATTACCAAAACTGCCACTGGATGGGAAGGTGAATGGAAAAAGTTTTTAAACTCGTGGCAGGTAAAGGAACCCGAAAGGTTTATCAAAAGGCTTGAGGTCTTGAGTGGAGTTGATACAAAACCCATAGTGATAGGACAATTAACGGGCAAAGCTTGGGAGGAGACAGCTGAGATCTTTTGGAAAAGGTTCAAAGAGGTTGAAAGAAGGCTTTATGGTAAGGAGAGATGGCACATAGCCATAAACGGTCCTTCTGCCCTTGCCTTTGCCTTAGGCGTGCTCTTTGGTAGTCAAAAGCCCTTTGTGTTTTATCACTACCAAAATAACTCCTACTATCCAATAGTGGTAGAAAATGTTAGACAGCTAAAAGAAAGAAACAAGCAATTACAAAAGGTTAGATTTAAGTTTNAAAAGGGGGGTAAAAACTTGGTAGTTATGTTCTCCTTTGCCCATCACGACATGGAAAGCAAAGTGAAGGAGTATATCTCACAAAGATTAGAAAATCCGTCCTATTTACTGATTGAATCGGAAAGTTCTGGGAACATATCGGTTGAAGACATGAAGGATGTAGCCAAAGAGTGTGCAAGCCTTATACAGGACATAAAAAAGAACAGAGCTTTGATGAGTTTCACTTTTTCTTTTCTACTCCCGTGCCTATAGCCTTTATGGTGGGTTTGGCTTTTGGTCACTACGAGGAAGGTTGGATATACAACTACAGCGGTGGTTATGAGCCGGTTTTGTCCATCTCTTTCCTTAGAAAACTAAGGGAGGGAAGGCATGAAAAAGCTTACCTTTGAGCTTGAGTTTATAACGCCAGCCTTTTTGGGTGGTGCGGACCCCCTAAAGCCCGAGCTAAGGCCTGCCAGTTTTGTAGGTCTTTTGCGCTTTTGGTGGAGAGCCCTAAAAAGTGAATGCAATATAGAAAAGTTAAAGGAAGAGGAAACAAAGATTTTTGGCGGTAATGGTAAGTATGCATCTAAGGTAGCAATTAGAGTTTGGGGAAATGTGGATCTTAAAGAAGAACCATTTAAAAGCTTTTACAGATTAGACTGGAGCTTTGATAAAAACCACAGAACCTTGAGAGGTCCTCACAGCGGTATAGGATATCTTTTCTTTTCAACTATGCTAAGGGATAGGGTTAAAGGCTTTATACCTGCTGGTTCAAGGTTTAGCATAAGCTTTGTTGGAGAAGAGAGCTATCTCAATCACTACGTTGCGTCCCTTTGGGCTTTGGTGTTTTTGGGAGGGGTAGGTTCCCGAAGTAGAAGAGGTGGGGGGAATCTAACGGTGATAGACCATTACCCTAAGGATTTGCAGATCTCATTTACTCCAAAGGCTTATTTTGGCGAGTGGCTTGTAGAAAACTTAAAAAAGGCTAAAGAGTTAGTTGGCTCTTCAAAAACTCCGTGCAGTGAATATTCCAATCTTAGCAACATAAAAATAGTGCTAAGCCCTAAGGAGTTTAACACTTGGATTGAGGCTTTAAACGACATAGGTAACAGGTTCATGAACTTTAGGGTTAAGAACAGGAAAAAGATTTTTGAAACAGCATCCTTTGGTATTCCTGTTAGACATAGCAATGGTCAATTTGTAGAAGCAGAACAGGACATAAAAAGGCGTTCAAGTCCGATAATCATAAAATTAGCAAAAACCACAAAAGGTAAATATATGTGGATGGTTTCGTGGCTTTCAGGAAGGTTTTTACCAAAGGATGTGAAGTTGGTCTTTGGGAGGGATAAGCAATTTCCCAATTTTGGTTTGGTTGAAGAGTTCTTCCAAGAGCTTGAAAAGGAGGACTAAAGAATGAATAAGCTTCTCCACATCTTCACCTTCTCACCCGTTCAGGGTTTTATATCAAGCTCCCGGAGGCTTTCAGATCTTTACCATTCAAGCTTACTGCTTTCTACAATTACAGAGAAAATCATTGAGAATTTGATAAAGGATTCAGAGGTTGAAGTTATCTATCCAATCCTTGTGGAAGGAGGAGAGGGATTAGCCAATTATCCAAACAGAGTGGTTTTCTTGGCAAAGGATTGCGTCTGCAAAGAAGTGGTGGATAAATTCCATCAAGTTTGGAAAGAGGTCCATCAGAAAGTTCTAAGGGAAGTGTTAGATAGGTCTGATATTGAAAAGGACGTCATAGAACAACAGGCTAAACTTCACCTTGAAACCTACTTTAGAGCCTACTGTGAATGCTCCACTGCTGAAGAAACTAAAAGATGGAAAGAAAAACTAAAACAAAATCTATGGCAAGACTTTGACAATTATGCGGTTGCTTATGATTGGACCGGGAGAAAGCTTGGAACTAAAAAGTCCCAAAAACCTTATGAGCCTTTGATAGACCACTACACATACAACGGTGGTAAGTATCCTGACGGTTGCACTCTTTGTGGAGAGAGGGCTCATTTGGCAGTTGATTGGGAAAAGTTCAGAAAAAGTCTTCGAAAGGACATAAGACATTACCTTAAGGAAGGGGAAAAGCTATGCGGTGTCTGTCTTGTGAAAAGGTTTGCCTTTTTCTATCTTGGAAGGCGGACTTTTCCGTCGGTCCATGACATAGCCAATGCGGAGTTTAAAGAGAAACTGAAAAAATTTGAGCAGGAACATAAGGAAGTTGCGGAGGAGCTAAGGTCTTTGCTTGAGCAGTATGTGGGGGTTGAGGAAAGCAGAAGGCACCTTTGGGACTACAACGCAGAGCTTTTTGAAATAAAGGAACTTGAGAGGATAAAAAAGGAAGATAAAGACTTGGAGTTGTTGATTGACGACCTTGTCGGAAAACTCCGTTGGATATACAGCCACCAACTTTTAAGCCCACCTTCTAAAAACTACTATGCTATTATTCTCTCTGACGGAGACAGCATAGGAGAATGGCTTGGACTAAAAAGTAGGAAAAGACAGGAACCGCTGACGGAAAAGTTCCACCGGGAGTTTTCCGAAAGACTTTCCGAGTATGCGAAAAAGATAATAAGTTTGGAAAAGAAAGACAAATTCGGTCTGAGAATTGTTTATGCTGGTGGTGATGATGTGCTGGCTATGGCAGACCTAAAGGAATTTTTGGACTTTGCAGAAAAGTTAAATCCTCTCTTCAAACAAAGTGTAAGAGAAAACGCCTCTGTCAGCGCAGGAATAGTCATAGGACATCAAAAAGATGAGCTTTCTTACTTGTTAAGGGAGGTAAGAAAGGCAGAAAAGAGGGCAAAAAGTATAAAAGAAAAGTCTGCCTTTTGTATAACCGTCATTCCAAGGGGGGGAGCGCCTGTTAGCTTTTGTGCCAAGTGGGAGTTTTTGAATCTCCTCAAAGACACCATTTCATACTTTGAGGAAGACATCATAGGAGACAGAACCGCTTATGACCTAAGACATATAGTGAGTAAATTTGAAGATAAAAGCGAGAACGTGCAGGTAATTTTGGCCCTTCTTAAGGGAATGTTGAAAAAAAGGGTGAATAAAAGTAAGCTGAAAGGGGAAAACGAGCAAGCATTTATTGAAAATTACTTAGAAAGACTTAGATCCTTTTTAGAAGCTTCGGACTTTGACATTAAGAACTTTGCTAACCTGTTTTATGTCGCCCGCTTTGTCGCAAAAGAGAGGAGGGAAAAAAGTTATGAAGTTGTTGGAGCTAACACCTGAAGACGCACTAACCTTTGGAAGCCTTAAAAACTTTACCGCAGGGGAGTCTCACTATCAGCACTCTACCTTCCCACCACCCATAATGAGGTTTTTCTCTTTGGGTAATGGGACCACTCTAAAGATAATGGGAGTTTTCTTAAAGCACAGAAATGAACTATTTCTCCCAATGCCTGCGGATTGTTTAAAGAAAAGAAAGCAAGAGGAAGAAGAGGTCTATGTTCCAAAGTGGAACGAAGAGCTCAAAAGTCCTTTTGTGGAGCCTTTTGAAAAAGGAGAGCTTTTAAACCTTGAACAGGCAGAAGGTTTTTGCAGTTTTTCCGATTTTGCAGAAAGCTATGCCAAAGGGAAGAGCTTTAGCGCAAAAAGGGAAACTCTATTCCAAGAGGAAGAAAGGGTCGGGGTAAAGCTAAACTATGACAAAAGAGTATCCCAAGAAGGTTATCTTTACTCAAGAATTTATTTGAGGTTTGAAAACTCTCGCATAGTGCTTTTGGTGGATCAAGATGTGCAAAAGCCATTTTTTGCTACGGTGGGTGGAGAAAGAAGGTATGCCAAGGTTAAGCCTGTTAAAGACAGATTTTTAGATTTCCTAAATGAAACTGTGAGCATAGAAAAGGATAAGCTCTACAAGTTTTACTCTACAACTCACCTTTATGCGGATTTAAAGGGGGAGGTAAAGATTAACGGAGACATAAAGTTTAAGGTGGAGTGGGTCTTTTCCTTAGAACCTGAATGGGTTTCGGGCTTTGCAAAACCTTTCCTTTACATGCTAAGACCGGGCACAGTGCTTTGGCTCAGGGCACTGGAAAGTGGATTGTGCAAAAGGCTATGTCAGATTTCTTCCCGCAAGGAAGTTATTAAATACGGTAATGAGTCAAAGGATCTGCTCAAGAGAGGTTGGAATAGTGGGATCCTTTTGGAGGTAACATAGATGGAAAAGAGTCTTTTAGTAAGCTTTATAGGTGGCTCTAAGGGGAAAAGAGCTTATGAGAAGACAAAGTATAGGTTTTCCGAAGAGGAAGTTAGAGAAAGTTACCTTTTTGGTATAGCCCTTTTTGAACACCTGCGCCAAAAAGGGGAAAATTTAGAACTTCTCTTTGTGGGAACTACAGGCTCTGGCTGGTCTGAACTTATCAATGTGAAGCAATCGCAAGATCAGGAGATAGATGAACTTTTTGACAGGATAACAAAGCTGGAAGAAGAGCAAAAAGTTAGCGACGACGTGCTATCTGAGTGGATAGACAAGGTAAAAGAAAGCGTGGGTGCAGAAATTCACTACGTATTGCTTGAAAATCCACCGGAGCTTGAAAATATATCCAAAAGCGTTATACAAAAAGTTTTGAGCTTGGGAGACTATAAAAAGATAATCCTTGATATTACGCACGCTTATAGGTTTGTGCCATACGTGGTGTTCCTTGACCTTATGATAATCAAAAAGCTAAAGGGTTTTGAGTTGGAAATATACTACGGCTTTTTGGAATTTACCTTAGAGGACGGCTCAAAACCGGTAAAACGGCTAAGCCATTTGGAAGAGTTGGTAAAACTAAATGAAGCCTTGAGCCTTTTTGAAAACGCAGGGGACTTTAGAAGATATTTTCAACTGGCGGGGGTTGATGAAAGCTTTGCACGCAAAACTTACTTTGAGGTAGAAATAAACAGGCCTGCCACAAAACCGTTAAGAAATCTTATAAATCTCAAAGCACAAAAGGAATACTTAGAACCGGTCCATCAGAAGTTATAGAAAAATACATCTCTGGCTTGTTGGATGACCGTCTGGAAAACAGGATGAGAAACAGAGCCAAGTTCTTCTACGAAAGGGGTCAGTATTTGAAGGCAATAACTTTGCTTTACGAAGCTATACTGGTAAAAGGTATAAGGATTTTAGGCTTGGGAGGTGAGCAAAACTACAAAAATAGGGAATATGTAAAAGCCTTTCTGGATAGAAGAGGTGATGAAAGGTGGCTCAAGTTTAGAAATCTTAGGAATACCTGCGTCCACGGGTCTGACCCTGAAGCTAATGTTCGCAGTGCTACCAGTTCAGAAGATGAATTTAAGAAAATCTTTGAACTGGGTTTTGAAATCTTTGAAAACTTAACTTAAGGAGGGTGGAAATGCAAAAAGAGATCTACCTTCTTAAAACCATCACACCACTTCACATAGGCGCAGGTCAAGGGTTGGGGCATGTTGATCTGCCTGTGGTGCGCGAAGTGCATACCAACTTTCCCTATATTCCTGGAACGAGCTTGAAGGGAGCGCTGAGAAACTGGGAAATAAACCAAGTTGCAATGACAATTGGGGAAAAGCCTTCGCAGGTAGAGGAAAACTAACAAAGGTGAAGGTGAGCTAAAAGCGAGAGTATGCTAAGGCTTGCAAAGATCTTTGGCGTTGCGGGAGAGGGAGCGGAAGAAGGAAGAGGGGTGGGAGCGGGAAAAGTTTTGTTTTCCGATGGCTTTATCTTACTTTTCCCTGTAAAATCTGCAAAGGGAATATTTTCCCTAACTACATGCCCCTATGCCATAAACAGGTTCTTTGAGTTTGTAGGACTTGACCAAAGGATAAAAGAAGTGCAAGAGGGTAAGGTAAATGTTTTGGATACAAAGGATCACAAAAATTTAATAAATGGTAAGCTTTTGCTTGAGGAGTTTATTTTTGAAGCGGAAGATTCACAAGAGCTAAAAGGGTTTGTTGAACTTTTAAAGGGTTTTTTGGGAGAAGAAAACATAAAAAGGCTCGTGTGCGTAAGCGATACGGACTTTACAGACTTTGTAAGCAACTACACAGAAGTTCAAACGCACATAAAGATAAATCTGGATACGGGCACCGTCAAAGAAGGAGCCCTATGGACAGAGGAATACGTTCCCGCTGAATCTGTTTTTGTGTTTGGCTTGACCTTCTTAGAGGATATAGAATACTCTCCGCCTTCTACCTTTCACCTTGGTGGAGACATAACTACGGGTAAAGGCTTTGTTAAGGTTCAAAGGTTGGAGGTGCAAAGATGAAAAGTAAGGTTCAGGAGGTTGCAAAGTTGGCTTATGAGTGTGTAATGCAAGTAAAAGACAAAGATTTTGCGTCAAAATACTTATCTTATGCAAGAAAATTACCTTCTATGATAACTCACAACGGCCTTTTAGTCACGGTTGCTTTTGCAAAAGCTAAAAAAGAGCAGGCTTGGGAAACCCTTTTGGAACACATAGAAAGCTTTTTGAGGAAAGAAGGGATAAAAAAGGATAAAAAGGACCTAATAGAGTTCCTTTCCGATTGCGAAGTTCAGGAATACAGGTTAATAACCAAAAGGGTTTTGGGCTTTTCTAATTGGTTAAAACGAATAGCAGAAGGGGAGATAAAGGATGAAGGTAAAGGAAATTAAACAGCTATTAAGTCAAGCCGACAATCCCGCATTGCTTTTCAACAAACTTTTACTTTTCAAATATGCAGAACAGATCTCTAAGGGTCAGGAGATAAAAAAGAAAGATTACATAGAGAGTTTTTTAGAAAGTCTCAGAGGAAAAGGAGTATTAAAGCAATTAAAGCTGGAGGGTATCAGTAAAGAAAGCTTTAAGCTAAAAACTGCCTACAGGTTGGTTATTGGGGCTGGCTATCCATCTTTTGTTGAAAACGGTTTTTTGTTTCATCACATATACGGCATTCCCTACATTCCCGGAGAAACACTAAAGGGCCTTGCAAGGTTTGTATTTATGCTTTCAATAGCGGAATCTCTAAAAGAAGAAGTTAAACTCTCCAAGTTGGAGGAAGACCTGTCTGAAGAGAAAGCTATAGATGTGGTGCCACAAAAAATTAAAATACTTTTTGACGATTACGAAATAGAAAATCCTGTGGGAACATTCTTAAAGATCTTTGGCTCCAAAAAGAGAAGGGGGCAGATAATATTTTTTGACGCATACCCTGTTAGCTTTAACCCTTCAAGGGACTTTGAGATAGATATTATGAACCCGCACTATGGAGAGTATTACCAACAAAACAAGGCACCCGCAGATTGGTTGAACCCTACTCCCATACACTTTTTAGCTCTAAGGGAAGGCATAGAGTTTGAATTTAGCTTGGGAACTGCGCCCCTTGAACCCCTAAGGGAAGAGGAGGAAAGCATACTTTTGGAAACCGCAAAGAGACTGCTTGAGATAGGCCTTAAAAACTTTGGAGTTGGAAGTAAAAAGCTTAAGGGGTATGGGTGGTTTAAGTGATGGAGTGGATAATCTTACTCATCTTTAGCTTGATACTTCTTGGATGGAAGATAAACAAAGAGATGTCTTCCATTCAACCGCCAACGAATCCCTTTATTTCAAAAAGACAAGAGGATCAGTCCAATTTTGAAACTTACGAAGATTACAAAAGCAGAGCGCTTATGGATGACTCTTTTGGTGATAGTTTGGGCACTGGCTTTGGTCTAAGGCCCTTTGACGACGACAATAGTTATTCCGACATTTACACTGACCCATCTTATTGCCATCTCCCAGGGAATATTTATTATCACACGTGCCACGATGATTGGAGTGGGAGCTTTTGGGATGGTTGGAGTGGTTCATCTAACTGGGATGGTTTAGATTGATATATAATGGATTGCAGGAGTGGTATCGTGAAAAAGTTACTTTTGGTGATGATACTTTTTGTGGTTTCACCAGTAGTTAAGTCTCAAGAAAACCCTTTCCTTGTGCCCGAGAGGGTAAATGTGCGTATAAATGTATCGGTTCAGATAGCAAAGCAAATAAAAGAGAGAGGATACAACAAAATAGCAGTGGTTTATATGAACACTTCTGACCTTTGTGCCTTGACTGCAGCTTCTTTGGTAGCGAGTCTAAAAACCTTGGGTGTAGAGGCATACTACCTTAAGGGCGGAGACCCCGATCTCCCAATAAAAATAAAAACTTAGGAGCAGATTGGATATACCTTGCATACTTTGGAGAAATGCCTCATGAAGAAGTCCAAAAGGCACTAAATGGGGATTTGCATACGCTGGCTTCTGAGTTTGAGAAGGTAAATCTGCTGGTTCATCCTTCCACTTTGGGACTTGGCTTTTTTGCAGGTGCTTTGGTGGATGACAAAGTCGGAGAGCTTTTAAGCAAATCTAACATAAAAGGCTTTACCATCAAACAAGGCAAAGTTGAGATGGTAAGCGTAAAGGTAAAGGACTTGGATTTGACAATAGAACCAGAGCCACAGCCCCAAACGGAAAAGCCAAAAACTTCAACCAAGAAGAAAACGAGATAAAAAATGGAGATAGCATACAAAGATTTTCACAGAAAAATGGCACCCTTTAGGGAAGAGAGCTTGGAAGATATACTGGAAAACCAGGTAAATCAATGGATAAAACTAAACAATATTCAGGTCATAAACGTGGAAACTCTTTGGGAAAGAAATAGCCACGTATCGGTAGGCGTAAGAGTTTGGTATGTGAAAAAGTGAGTATTGGGCTTTGGCTATTTGGAATGTATGGTATAATCCTATTTAGCCCCTTTGGGGAAGCTTGAGGGTCCTTTTGAGACCCTTGCCAACTTGGCAACTGAATAGGCTTTGGGATCTCCTAAGGGAGGTGCTCCTCTGCCTTTACAACTCCACCATATTTTTCTCTGTATTCTTCCAACTCCTTTAGCTTTTGAACTATTAGCTCTCCCATAGATACTTTCTTTTTATGGCTTCTATGCGTAAAGCTTGATGAACTTCTGGTGGTAATAAAATTGTTGTTCTTACCGCTTTCTTCCTTTTGCGCTTCATAGCTTTTAAATTTATGCTTTTATGCAAAAACATAAAGTCATAATTATGTAATTGCACAAAGTCATAATTATGCACGATTGCTTAAAGCGTTGGGAGACAAGGACTTAAATTTGACAATAACACACTCAACTTTGCACGACCTCGGATTTTCGGAAAATAACCTTCATTTGCGAGGGGTACCCCCTTGACAAAATTATTGATTTACCTTATTTTAATTAAGGTGGTCAGTTGGGGTTCCTAATCTACCGTGTGGAGTTGAAAGCTGTTCTTATTTCGTGGTGTGATAAATTCAAAATGGGTTCCTAATCTACCGTGTGGAGTTGAAAGCCTCTATGGCTTTGACACACCTCTGTCTGCAGAGGTGGTGTTCCTAATCTACCGTGTGGAGTTGAAAGCACGCAAAATCCGGCTCCGTGGGAGTTGGCCTCCCACAGTTCCTAATCTACCGTGTGGAGTTGAAAGGTCATAGAGCAACGAGCAATGCTTAAGCTTCAGCAAGGTTCCTAATCTACCGTGTGGAGTTGAAAGTAAATGCTGTTGAACTTTATTCTTGCTTCAAGCTTGTGTTCCTAATCTACCGTGTGGAGTTGAAAGTCATTGCTCGCAATCACAAACTTTTTCGCATTGTTTTCGTTCCTAATCTACCGTGTGGAGTTGAAAGGTGCTATGTATATATTCAGTCAAAAATCAAAAAAGCAAGCGTCAGATTTTGTAAAAAGAGGGGGTTTATATAAGTATGAAGGAGGTATTAAAGGATGTTAGAGTTTATCTCTGGAATCGCTGTGATGATTGCGATCTCTAAAGGTGAATTTTGGATTGGAGCCGTTACGGGATTTGTGGGAACAGCAATACTCTATAAAATTGCAGATAAGGTAATTACAAGGGGGCGTTAAAAATGTTGGAATTCGTCGGAGGGATGGTTGCAACTGCTTTAGTTACTAGGAGTGTATTTTATCTGGGGGTCGCTGTAGGAGTTTCCGCATTTGTGGTATTCTCTAAAGGGAAAACAGTCTATAAACTCATATCTAAATCTAAAAGCAAAAACAAAAACAAAAGGGAGAGTTAAAAATGGCTTATGTTTTTGTCTATGGGACCCTTCGCAATGGTGAGGTAAGACACGGGGTTTTACAAAACTGCGAATTTGTGGGAATGGCTTATGCAGAAGGTTACGATCTATACTTGATATCCGACTTTCCTGGTATGGTGCCCGGCTCTGGCAGAGTTGTGGGAGAGGTTTATCGGGTTTCGGAAGAGAAATTCCAAAGGTTAGACCAAATAGAAGGCGCGCCATACCTATACAGGAGGGAGCTTATAAAGGTCAAACTGGCTAATGGAGAAGAGTTAGAAGCTTACACCTACATATACAACCATCCGGTTGATGGGCTTGAAAAAATCCCGTCAGGTGATTGGAAAAAATTTTGGAGGTAACAAAAATGGTTCTATACTTTGCCTACGGTTCAAACATGAATTTGAAACAGATGAGAACAAGATGTGGGAACAGTTGGAAGAGGGTGGGAGTAGGCTATGTGGAAGGTTACAGGTTGGTGTTTGATGGAAACTCAAGCAGATGGGGCGGAGGAGTAGCAAACTTAGTGCAGGATTCCACAAGCAGAGTTTGGGGAGTGCTGTTTGAGTTGGAAAGCTTTGAGTGTTTGGACCCATACGAAGGGTATCCAGGTGTTTATGACAGAAAAGAAGTGTCCGTAGTTGTGCCACAGCTTGGACAAGAATTAAAGGCTGTAGCTTACATAAGGCCAAAGCCAAGGGAAATAAAAAAGCCCTCAGAAAGCTACTTGAACACTATCATTGAAGGAGCAAGGGAGAACGGTTTGCCCGAGGATTGGATAAAATTCCTTGAAAGCCATAGGTAAATGTCAGATTATGAGAAAGAGAACTGTTTTATAAAAAAATAAGGAGGTGGGAAAAATGGAAATGAAAGAAATGAAAGGAATACTAACGCTAACAATCATAACCCAAAGAGCGACAAGCCTAAACTACGGGGAAAACATAGGGAATGTGTCTATCCTCAAAAAGCTTTCTTTGGGAGATAACTCTCAAATAACTTACGTGTCTGATAAGGCGCTCAAGTATGAAATGAGGAAAAAGGTAAAGAAGAAAAAGGTTGGAAATTGTTAGACGAGAAGGTAAAAGAGGTAATAAAGAATAAAAGCAATGAAGGCAAACTTGATGTGGATAGTTTCGGGAAGGAATTAATAAAGAATTACGAAGAATTTGACCTATTCGGTGGGCTTTTGACGAATCTTAAAGGGGCAGATGGTAAAAAATTAGAGCTGTCTTATGGAGACAGCGTAAAAAGAACTGCACCCGTAAAGGTCACCTATGCCTATTCCATCTCTAAGTTCCAAGGAGACATGGACTTTATGAACAACATAGATGCATACAACAGATATATAAAGCACATAGAACAAAAAGAAAAACAGGATATACCTCAATCCGAACAGCACAGCGCTCATTACTACTACACAATAGCAATAGATTTGGATAGAATAGGAGTGTGGGAAGGAGAAGACCAATCGGAGGATGTTGTCTCATCTAAAGAAAAGGCAAATAGAGTAAAGGCTCTTTTGGACATAGTAAGAACTCTCTCAAGGCAGATAAAGGGACGGTGGGAAAATCTGTCTCCCATCTTTGTAATAGGTGGCATTTACAAGATAAAAAATCCGTTCTTTATGGGATGCATAGGTGCAAAGGAAACTGAAGACGGAAAGCTAATTTTGGATACCGCCAGACTTATTGACTGTATGAACTTGATCCCTAAAGGGGAAAGGGAAAATACCCTTTGTGGGATACTTTCGGGATACTTCGCCAACGAGCAAGAAATAAGAGAAAATCTCCAATGCAAAAGCGTAGGAGAGGTCTTTGAGGAGCTAAAGAAGAGGGTGGAGGAAGTTTATGCAGTGTCTAAGGCTTAAACTTTACACTCCCACGGGGATTTTTAAAAATCCGCTTTCCATAAAAGGTATAGAGGTCTATCCTCTTCCTCCCTACTCCACCATAATAGGTCTGATTTACAGGGCAATGGGAAGGAGGTGGGGAAGGAGAGTCCTTCCAAATCTCCCTTCAGGGAGACTACGAGGCAATATATAGGGATTATGTGTGGTTTAGGAAGTATAACTTTAAAGATAAAGTTTTGGAGAAGCTTCCTCTACAAGTTCCAATTTTGCACAACCTAAGATTGCTAATACACATAAAAGCCGAAGAAAAGCTTTTGGAAGAAATGGAAAAAGCTATAAAAGAGCCAAAAGAGCTTCTTTTTCTTTCAGGCGGAGAGTATCCAGTAAAGGTGGAAGAAGTAAAAATAGTCCAATGTGAAGAAAAGGAAATACCCGAAGAGGACGCTATAAAGTTAAAGCACAATGCTTACGTGCCAAAGAAGATCTTGGAAAAGGCCAGTGTTGATAAAAAAGGCGTGCTTTTTAGCCTTTCTTACTTTTACAAAAACTCCCAAAAGCCAAAAACATACTCTTGGATTGATGTTTATTACTTCCAAAAGGGAACCCAAATCTACGGCTCGTTGATTTTTGATGAAGATGGCTATCCTGTTTTTTTAACTGAATCAGTAGGGGAAGAGCTAAAAAGACCCGAAGGAGAAGAATACGTAAAATTCTACGCAGGAAATTGGCTTATGGCAAGTGCTTGCGTTGGAGTTTTGAAGGTTTTGGAAGTGCAAGGACAAAATGTAGAAAATTTAGTGGAAGAAAAACTTTAAGGATCCCAAAGGATTTGTGGAAGAAGCTACCGGAAATTTACGCAGACTATCTTTTGAAGGATAAAGAAGAAGTGCTTAAGGCTTCTTACGAAAAGTCAAAGGATAAAAGTAATTTTAACCCTTACAATGTTCTTATACTCCCAAACCTTGGAGATTTTCACAACAACAGTCCGTTTACAAATCAATCCCACAAGTATATAAAAGAGCTAAAAGGAATGTATTCAGAGAATATTGAAAAAGTTTTAGAAAAAGTCAAAACAAGTTTTTTAAAAGCACACAAAAAATTCTTGAGCATAACCAAAAACACTTCAAGCACTTGCTTTTTCTGTCATGAAAGACAAGCAAAAAACTTTGTAGATGCCACGAGCTTCACTCCATTATTTGCAAGCCCAGACACTGTTAGAAATTTCATATGGGACCCTATACCAATCTGTAAAGAATGTGAATTTTTGCTTTATTTTACGAGCGTTGGATTTTATAAGTCAAATGGAAAGTATCTTTTTGTTTATATTCCCGATGATCTTTTGGAAACTTACAGACTGAACCAGATTTTAAGCACGCAAGAGGAAATAGAGCAAGAAAAGCTTGGAAGAGCGTGGAGCGTAATAAAGCATGTCTTAGAATTAGAAAAACAAAAGAGTAGTTGGATTTTAGAAAACATCTACTTTGTGGAAATTGAAAAGGTTGGAGACGCTACCGCAAACATATACTCCTTTCACATAAGCCCAAATTTAGCAGAAGCCATCAGTCAGTTGATTGACAAATATCCTAAAAACCTCCAGCACATATTTTCTGACTTTCTCTTTTACATCTATACAGGGAAGTCTCTTTATGAGTTCTTATTCCTTCTGCTGTCAGGATTTATCAAAAAGAAAAGTTATAAAAATTTAAAGGTTGAAACCATTGAAAGTAGAATAGTGCAAGCGGGCAAGAATTTGAAGTATTTAAGTGACGATTTGCTTTTCTTTATAAACTTTCAGGAGGTGCTAAACATGAACGAGCAAAAAGACTATACTAATTGGGCTTTTCGGGCAGGGAAAGAGCTAAAAGCACTTTACAAAAAGGACCCAAGCACACGGAAAAAGCTTGAACCACTTACCTACAGACTCCTTGAAGCAATAAGAAGAAAAGACAAAGACTACTTTATCCAAAACCTAATAAGGGCATACCTTGAGGTGGAAAAGGAAATTCCCTATCTCTTTAAGGAAGCCCTAAATGACAAAAACTTCAATATGATAGCCTATGCCTTTTTGATAGGGCTAAACTCAGAAGAAGAGAGAGGAAAAGAAGATGAAACTAACAAGGGAGAAACTTCAGAGTCTGCTTAAAGAACGTTGGGCAAAGGATGACGGAACAACAATAAGGGAACATACAGACAAGCTTTTGGAAAACTTAGAAAAACTCAAAGAATATTACAAAGAAGAAATAGAGGAGCTAATACCAAAAGAGCTTCCATGTGGGCTAAGGGATAGATTTTGGGATATCTTAGAGCTTGCCTGCGAGTATCACGATTATGGCAAGATTCACTGTATGTTTCAGAAAAAAGTTGAAAACAAAAACATAGAGCTGATAAAAGGGCTTCCGGAGGTAAAGCACAATCTTCTTTCGCCCGCCTTTGTGAATGTAAAAGACGAACTGACCAAAAAAATTGTCAGACTTTTGGTTTTACATCACCATCCTGTGGAAAGAGTATCAACAGAAGGTGTGGAAAGGGTTTTAAAGGAAGAGTTTGGCTTTGAGAAAAGTCCCATAAGCTTTTTGCTAAAAAAGGGGGAAATGGATTACTTAAGGGACGATATTGCAAAGATGTTTGAACTTCCTGAAGAAGAATTGATTAAATACTACCGCCTTTTGAAGGGCTTGCTCATTCGTATAGACCACGCAAGCAGTTCAAAGCAAGCACAAGAAGTTGAAGAAATACCCCCGGACGACACACTAAGTTTTGTAGATGAGTTTTTCAAAGGAATGAACATCAATCTCAACGAAATGCAAGTATTTATAAAAGAGAACAGGGATAAAAACCTTGTGGTTATAGCTCCTACCGGATCGGGCAAAACGGAAGCAGGCTTTATATATCTTCAGAGGAAAGGCTTTTTTATGTTGCCATACAGAGTTTCCGCCAATAGCATTTACACAAGGGCAGAGAAAATTTTTGGAAATTGTGCAGGACTTTTGCATTCAAGTGCATTAAACTACGTGCTTGAAAGAGATGAACAAAACGAAGACATTCAAAACAACAAAGAAGATGCTGTCTTTTTGAACTATTTCCTTTCCCGCAACTTTGCTAAACCTATAATCGTCTGCACCCCCGACCAGCTTATGCACTTTGTCTTTAGATACAAGGGCTTTGAAAAGTATTATGCAACCGCTCTCTATTCAAGGCTTGTTATTGATGAGTTGCAATCTTATGATCCTATCACCTTAGCCTTTATAGTAAAAGCTTTGGAAGTGTTAGCTCAAAACGGCGGAAAGTTTTTAGTTATGACCGCCACTTTCCCTGAGTTCTTGAAAGAAAGGTTTGAAGGTATGGGGGTAGAGTTTAAAGAGTTTAGCTTACAGCAAAAGCCTTATCACAATGTTAAGATCATACAGGGCACTATAGACAGTGGTATAGAAGAGATAGTAAAGCTTTCCCAAGAAGCCAAAGTGCTTGTGGTAGTAAATACTGTCAGAAAGGCAATTGAGCTAAAAGGGAAAATCCCCAACGCTAAGCTTTTACACAGCAGGTTTATACTAAAGGACAGAAAGGAAAAGAAAATGAGATAAAGAAGTTCTTTAAAGGTTGGGAAAATGGCGTATGGATTACCACTCAGCTTGCGGAAGTGTCTTTGGACCTTGATGCGGACTACCTTTTTACAGAGCTTTCCACTGCAGACAGTTTGATTCAACGCATGGGAAGATGCAACAGAAGAGGGAAAAAACCAACTGAAAAACCAAACGTGTTTGTATTCACAGATAATTGTTCGGGGATAGGTTCGGTGTATTACAAAGATTTGCACGAAAAAACTCTGCACAATTTAAAAAATGGAGCTTGGGATTGGAAATTTAAGTGGGAGCTTATGGAAAAGGTCTATTCAGAAGACGCTTTGAGAAATACTAAGTATTTGGAGAACTTTAATAAAGCTTACCGCTATATAACAAACCTCTGGGAAGGAACGGATAGCCTTACAATAAGCAAGTCCCAAGCGAAGGAGCTTTTCAGAGACATAGATGCAGTGCAAGTAATTCCCAAAGAGTTTGAAGAAGAAGTAAAAGGGCTATTGCAAAAGTGGGAAGAGGCAAAAGGAAACTTAGCAGAAAGAGTAAAACTACTAAGCCAAATCCTTGAATATAGCTTTTCTCTTCCTGTGTGGTCTTTGAATAAGTTAGAAAAGCAGAGAATTCACGACAGGCTAAGCATCTACTATGTAGAAGGAAACTATAGCGAGGACATAGGCTTTGAGCTAATAAGCTCTGCAGATACAGAGTGAAATGTAAGATAACCTATTATGATGATTACATGCGGTTTAGGGTGAGGCTTGTTAGGGCTACGGAAGATAGTTTGCCTATAAGTTTAGATTACAGGAGAAGGTTTATATCCCTTTTGAAGAAAATCTTTGGAGAAGAGTTTGAAGAGGAAAGGCCAAAGCCTTACACCTTTGCGGTGTATTTAGGAAAAAGTGCAAAGATTGAAGGGGAGCATATAAAAGATGTGGAGGCTATAAACTTTAGATTTTCCACAGGAGATTCTGAAACTGCCATATCCTTTTACAACGGAACGCTGAGGCTTATTAAAGAGAACTACCTTCACGATATGAACCCAAAGATTGGAAGTGTGTATTTTAGGATTGTGGATGTGGATGTTGAAAAAGAAAATGAACCTACGGGCTTTTTTAAGACGCTGTCTCCTGTAGTGGTAGAAAGAGCGGTAAATTCTAAAAATCCCAAAGAAAAGTATGCTACACCAAAGGACAGAGATTTTATGTGGTGGCTTTTGGAAAACACTCAAAGGCGCTACAGGTCCATAGTTGGAAAAGATTTAGAATTAAAAACCTTTGAGTTTGAGCCAATAAGCATAAAGGAAGAGTTTATAAAACACTACGGAGGATATATCAGAAGCTTTTTGGGAAGGTTCAGACTTTACACAGAAAGCAAGGAGCTTTTAAAGTTTGTTTATCAGTATGGCTTGGGGGTTAGAACAGGACAGGGCTTTGGCTATTTGGAATGTATGGTATAATCCTATTTAGCCCCTTTGGGGAAGCTTGAGGGTCCTCTTGAGACCCTTGCCAACTTGGCAACTGAATAGGTTTTGGGTTCTCCTAAGGGAGGTGCTCCTCTGCCTTCACAACTCCACCATATTTTTCTCTGTATTCTTCCAACTCCTTTAGCTTTTGAACTATTAGCTTTCCCATAGATACTTCTTTTTTATGGCTTCTATGCGTAAAGCTTGATGAACTTCGGGTGGTAATAAAATTGTTGTTCTTACCGCTTTCTTCTTCTTGCGCCTCATAGCTTTTAAATTTATGCTTTTATGCAAAAACATAAAGTCATAATTATGTAATTGCACAAAGTCATAATTATGCACGATTGCTTAAAGCATTGGAAGACAAGGACTTAAATTTGACAATAACACACTCAACTTTGCACGACCTCGGATTTTCGGAAAATAACCTTCATTTGCGAGGGGGACCCCCTTGACAAAATTATTGATTTACCTTATTTTGATTAAGGTGGTAAGTTGGGGTTCTAAGCCCACTGTGTGGGATGGAGACACCAAATCGCACTTTCATCGTTAAGGGAGTCTAAACTGATAATATTAGTTTCAAGCCCACTGTGTGGGATGGAGACTTTATAAGGGAAGGTGGGGCAAATTTGATGACATTTGGTTTCAAGCCCACTGTGTGGGATGGAGACCGCTATGTAACGGGTGGCTTCATCTTGTCCCCATACGTAGTGTTTCAAGCCCACTGTGTGGGATGGAGACTATTGATCACGATCTCTGACATTGCTTTTGCTTTTGTTTGTTTCAAGCCCACTGTGTGGGATGGAGACCATAGCTCTGCACTACATCTTGGTTCCAGGTAAGGAACTTGTTTCAAGCCCACTGTGTGGGATGGAGACATCGTCTGTTGCGTTCCATCTGTAAAATTCTACTCTCAGTTTCAAGCCCACTGTGTGGGATGGAGACACTTTGTGGTCAGGAATTCTCTTTTTTCTGTGGAATTGTTTCAAGCCCACTGTGTGGGATGGAGACGATTGCCTCTGGGTCCAAAGACTCCAGGCTAATAAAGTCAGGTTCTAAGCCCACCGTGTGGGATGGAGACAAGTTCGTATGCGTTTCGCACCTTGCCTTGTCTTATCAGCTCGTTCTAAGCCCACTGTGTGGGATGGAGACTAAAGGGTATTATCATTGCTTCCCCCTTCTTTCCCTGGTTTCAAGCCCACTGTGTGGGATGGAGAAAAGCTTTTAAGAGAAAGCCTTTAGGTTAATGAGCAAAAAATACTGAATTAGAATATTATCTGTATGCCTGTTTTGGTTGAACTTAGCTTTAGGTTAAAGAAAACCCCAGAGGTCTTATATCCTACGGATGTTCATGGACTATTTTTTAGCCTTTTTGAGGAAAGCATAGCACAAAGACTGCACAAAGAAGCCAAAAAGCCCTTCAGCATAAAAGGTTTCTCCGTGAAAGATTCCACTCTTAGGCTTGAGCTTGCCCTTTTGGAGGACGGTCTTTATCCTGCTCTCATTCACAGCTACTACTTTCCCAAAGAGGGCTTACACATAAGGGGTATTCCCCTTAGTCCCACAAAGGATAAAGGCTTAAAAGAAAAGAAAGCTCTTAGCTATCAGGAGCTTTTGGAAACATTGCCCCACAAAAGGCTCCAAATGGAATTTGTTAGTCCCACTGCCTTTAACAGGTTTAAGTTTGACTATCCATTCCCCGAGCCTCACCTTGTTTTTTCTAACCTTTTGAGTCGGTGGAACACCTTTTCGGAGTTTCCTTTGGAGCTTGCAGAGACAGAGGTTCTAAAGGGTTTGATGGTTTATGAGTTTGAAGGCTCTACCCAAGAGTTTATCATAGACCAAAGGCTAAAAAGGATAGGCTTTGTGGGAAGGGTGGGATTTCTTATAAAGGATCAAGAATTAGCCAAAAAGCTGTCTGTTCTTGCCCTATTTTCTAACTTTGCGGGCGTGGGCATAAAAACCACCATGGGAATGGGAGTAGTCAAAACCTCTCTAAAAGGAGCCATCCAAAGGTCAGACCTCGTTGGTTGATCCTTCTGGTTTTGTTGGTTTCTTGCCTTGAAGTGTGTTGAGTTTCTCTAAAAAACCAGTCAAAAAGCCTATTATCCTTTTCTTTCAAAATTAGCAAAAAAGTTGTGCTCAAAATTCCCTCGTGCTTTCCTATTCTTAGCAAAACTCCATTGCCATTAAGATATCCTTTTAGGCTCTCTAAGTGCTTTGCAGTATCTGGTCGGCGATTTTTAAAAAACTTAATTTCCTCGTCCAAAAGTTTTGAATAGAATTTTTGTGAGCATTCCCTCAAAAAGTTCCAAAAAGTATTTTCATCTGCAAAATGTTTTCCAATTTCTGGTAGTTTTCCTTGTTTTTTTAATCCATTGTATGCGTTTTTGTTGAGATTTATTTCCATTTCAAACTCCACATTCTCCTTTAGAGCTTCGCAAGGGAATAGGCTTTTTTTGGAGCCTTCCAATCTGGGAACCTCTACCCTCAAATACTCATAGGGTAGGGGCTGACTGTCTGGAACAGAAACTGTCTTCATCAGGTCAAACTGAGCGTTTTTTCTTTTTCTGGATAAAAAACAAGCCTTTCCAATTCCTCCTCCGCATTGTTTAGCTCTTTATAATTTTTTGCCTTTCCTTCTTTCAAAAGTTTCTCCACCTTAAGTTTTACGTAATCCGGCTTTTCCATAAACCAAGCGCAAGCTATTAAATGTCTTATGGAACCCTTTAGCTCGCTACCAGGGACATAAGGACCTTCCAAAGTTTTTATAAACTCCTCCACCTGGGAGCTAATAAGGTTTCCGTTGATCTCAAGCTCGTAGTCAGGCTCCAAATTAAGATTGAAATTTTTCAAAAAGGTGGAAAGTCTAAGATCCCCTTGGTTTTTGAACCAAAGATAGGCGTTTGTCCTCAGCTGTGGGTTGGGTATCCTTTCAATGGCTGAAAGAATACGGTCAAACCTAAAGACCTTTAACCTTCCTCCATCTACCAAAAACTCAAGACTTGAGATCCTCTCTCCGTTTCCTATGTGAATGGGGGAAAGGGTTTTAACTCGCACTTTCATCTTTACCACCTCGCAAAGAGTGGAAAACCTAAGCCGTATTGATAAACGGAAAGGATACCTTCCTTTAGCACTTCTTTTAGACTCCCATACCAATCTTTTTGATTTTTTACTTTAACCTGCGAGCCGGGTGTAAGGTAGCAGACAGTATTTTTCCAAACCCTTCTTGTTAAACCGTTTTCCACCGCTGATCTTTGAACCTTTAGATCGTAGTAACTCTCCTTTAGCTCAAAGTCTTTGTCATAAAAGCACTCAGAAATCAAAAAAGCCCTTGAGGTTTTGTTAGAAATAAACTTCTCTATTCCCTCTGGTGGCTCTGTCTCCTCAAGTCTATACCTTCCCATCCCTGTGGTTTTGTTTCCTCCAAGTTGGGAAAACTCAAGGCAAGCTCTAACTAAGGACTCAAAGCTTTCGTCAAAAAACCTTACAAGCACACCAAAGGAAGGTAGCCAATAAGTGGGCTCGTTGTAAAGCTCTCCTCCTGTGGTGGTCATGGTAAGACGGTTTATAAAAGCATGAGGTATAACTTCCTGCTTTATTTCTTGCCTTAATCCTTCAAACATCCCCGTGGGTTTGCTTTCCAAAATCTTTTTAAACACTTCCCAACTTACCCATTTTAACCCTTTGAACTTTTTGTATTGCTTGTATTCCTCTGCATTTTTTGGAATGATGGGTATAAAATGAATGGGTCTTGGAAAGATCCACAGCCCCTCTTTCCAAGGCAAAGGTGCGGAAATTATAAAAGGTGGATCTCCTTCCTTAAACCTATTTAAAGTTTCCGAAAGTTTTTCTTCTGACTCAAGCCAACGGATGCCCCAACATATGGCACCAAAGATGGTGTTGGTGGTGGGCACGCTCCTAAAGGCACTAAGAGGTCTAAAGACAAAAGCCTTTAGCATTGAAAAGAGCACCCAGTTTTTGCTTTATGGTTTCGTAATCTTCAAGTATCTCCTGCACGGTGGGTTTTTCAATTATTGGTTTTTCTTTGTTCTTTTCTCCAAAGTAGTATTCCTTTGGTCTTAGGATTACCCTTAGGTTTTCAAACCTGACTTTTCCAGAACCCCTTGAGCCATATCCCCCAAGGTAATCATCCTCCAAGAGCCTCATACCCTCAAAGACCACTCTCAAAAGCTCAGGGTCTTGCTCTGCAAACAGATGAAAAGCCATCTCCCCAAAAAAGACAACACCTGCGGGCACCCTTTCCACCTTCCTTGGGTTTGCTTTGGAAGTAAGCCTGTTTATGGCGTTTTCTGTCTTTACCTCTGTGAAGATGTTTTCACCCAAGATGTTCTTTAGCATCTGTAAGCTCTCCCAAGTGGGATAAGCATCAAAGACCCTTAGCCTTGGAGGTCCGGGAAGTTCCTCCAATGGCAAATTATCTAAAGTCTTTGCATCACCTGTGCCAAAGACCTTGCAAACCTCACACTTTCCACAAACGCAAGCTCTTCCTGCCTTTTCAACAATTTTAATTTTTTAATCTTAGCATCATCTTCAATTCTTTCGTTCCCATTCTTAACATTATTTTTTTTAGCTTCCTCTATCATCTCATCCACTCTTCCCTTAGCCCACTCCAAAAGAAACCTCATCTTGCCCTTCAAAGAAGAACCGGGTATGTAGGGAGCACCTTCGGGTAGATTTTTTCCTTTGCCGTAGAAGTTCTCTATCTCCACCAAGGTCTTTATGACTGGGTTGTCCAATCCCCCTATTTCAAAGTTTTCCTTAGAACCTCCTACCCTCAAACCAGTTATTGCCTTCAGCTCATATCTAATTATTACAGTACCTTTGTAAGAGAACATCACCCCCACCTCCTTAGGACTCCTTAGAGTAAGCTACCATAGCCATCAAAAGTTTGTAAGCCTTCTCAAAAGCTTCTTCGCTCTTATCCCTTTCTATATTATCAAAAAGCGTGAACATAAGCTCTTTGAATTTGTCGTTCAATACACGTCTTTTTGCCTGATACTCCAAAATGGCATAAAGCTTGTATAACCTTGCCAAAGCTCTCTCTACGTTTTTGTCCTTCTTTAGCCCATCCCTTATCGCTTTGAACTCTTGAAAGACCTTTCTCAGTTGCACAGCTGTAATATTTATATCTTCTATCGCTTTCTTAACGTAGCCTTCTTCGGGATGGAAAATGTCCTTCTCAGAAAATTCGGCTATTGATTCATTACTAAGCTTTTCCTTTAACTTTTTTACATTTTCTGACTCTTTATCATTGTTTTTTGTCTGTTCTGTTGTGGATTGTTTCTGCTCATCGCTACCCTCCTAAGTTGTTATTTATATAATGACTATTTTTTGCCTTTTCTGACATTCCTCTTGTTTTCATTAAAACAAGCTTTAAGATAAGCTCTGCGTAGTCTTTGATGTTATAGTTGTTTCCTGGGTCAAGTATTAGACTTTCAAGTTCTCTTTGTTGCTCTTCTTCTTTTATGTTTCTGTAGAGCTGATAGTAAAACATTGGATAAAACCTCATGCTTATTCCGTTGCCCCTTTTGTTTGCCCTCAAGAGAGTGTAAATCCTGTAAAGAAGTGTTCTGTGGTTAGGAGCATCAAAGTTTGCCAAAAAGCGCTTTAGTTCCTCAAGGGCATATCTAAACTTTTCCCAAGGAAGTGGTTCTTTCCAAAGGCTTATGCAGTTCTTTTCCACTTTGGCATGTTCCTTTTCCTGCTCTGCCCCATCTGCACCAAACCTTATGGGATAGTTAGGTCTTTGGAAGAAGACTCCTGCAGAAAGGGTAAAGCACGGATTGTAGCAGGTATAGGCGCTAAAGTCCTTCTCGAGCTCTTTTGCTACTTCCAATGCAATTTCCCAAGGTGCGCAGAAAAACAGGTCGTCTCCTCCCGAATAGACCACATAAACTTTGTTTTTGAATTGCTTTTGCTCCAAAAGAGTGTTTATGTATCCAGAAAAGAACAGTTCCAAGCTTCTGCTTAGGGTTGCTACTCTGGAGAGAGAATAGTCCTTTTTTAAACCCTGCGAGAATATAAGCCCCAAATTATCCACATCCATCTTGACAAAAGCCAAAAGTTTGTAGCCCTCTTCCTCTTCTTCCACAAGCTCGTTAAAGTCCTTAACACTACCGTCTTCTTCCAAAGGAACGGTGTTTGCCAAAAAGAAAAAGCCGTCCGCTTTGTCCTCAAAGTCTGTGGAGTTTAGCAGTAACAGGGTGTCTTCTGGTGGAGTGTAGGCAACCTGATCTTCTTTGGAATAAACGCTAACACCACCTATATCCTCAAGATAAAGGTCTCCCATCTCAGGAGAAAAGACTACATACTCCGCCCTTGGAATTTTTGCTCCTACCTCTTGGAAAAGCTCGCACCAATTACAAAACTCTTGGCTCTCTGGCTTTAGGTTGGTTTGACACGAAGGGCACACTTCGTAGTTATCGGGTCCAAAGGGATTGGCTAATTTGTCAAAGTTTTTCAGTATGGTGGAGAACTTTTGAAATTTCTTGCGCCCTACCTCTTCGTAAAGCTCATGTATTTTCTCTCCCAGTGTGCCTACCCCTAAATCACTTCCCCTTAACCTTAGCCAACCCAAGACAACCCCCAAGTGTCCTCCAAACTCTCTGACCAAAACCCTATCTACTCTCCTTTGTAGCTTTTCAAGTTTTTGCTCTATACACTTTTCGTAGCCAATTATAAGCTGGAACTTTCCACCACCCGCATAAAGAAGATTTACCATAGGATATTCAAGTTCCTTCAAGAAAAATCTGCCAAGGATTATGGGAAGCACAGAAAGGAAGAAACTTCTTCCTCTGAGCCTTTTTCCAACTCCCCTTATGTTAGAAAGTTGATATAAAAACCTTTGAATACCCGTTATGTCCCCCTCAACGAGCAAAAACTCCACTGCGTTTAGCCCACCGCTAAGTCTCTCTTTGTTGTAGTCTGTCCAAAGGCTACTTACCAAAGCACTGGCAACTCTTAGGTGGTCAAAGAGGGATATGTCTGGAAAGTGATTGGTTCCCCTCTCTTTGTCGTAGGTAGAAGCGGGCACGCACCAAAGGTATTTGTAAAGCAGATAATAGAGCTTTGTGAGTGTCTTTTGTGGATCCTTAAAGTCAAGTTTGCTTAGGTGTGTTTTCAAAGCTTGAAGTAGGTCTTTATATTTTTGCACTCCAGAGGTCCCGATTTGACTGGCATCCTTTGGAAAAATAACCTCTTTTTCCAACTTCAAAGGCTCCAACTCGTATTCGTGCTTTTCTCCATCTAAGTAAGTTTTGGCGCATTCTAAATCTACCAAGCCGAAAATACTCTTTAGTCTTTTTTCCTCTTTTCTTTGGGTAGTTTGATCCACGCTTTGCTCTTCTCTTCTGCTCCTTTCACTGCTGGCACAGTGGTCTGCGATCTGCTGGGCCATGTGGTATAGGTTATTGCGCTCTGGATTGTGATGGTAGGTACCAGAAAGGATAAGCTCTTGCACCTCCTGGCTTACTCCTTTCTCTTTCAAAAGTTTCTCTAAAAACTTATAAGAATACACCGCATGTGCATATTTGAACTTTCTCCTTTCTTCTTCTTCAGCCCTTTCTTCTCCAGCCCTGTCTATGAGCTTTCCTATGTCGTGAAGCAACCCTCCTATTGCAAGCCAACTCCTAATCTCTAACTTTTCCATCAACCCCCCTTTGCTATATTATAATCGCCACCTTGATGACTTCCAAGGTTGCTTTTCAAAATCTCTCATCGGGACATCAAGATTTTTCGAACAATCTTATGCCTATCGTTGAATTTTTAGTAAGTGAGCATATAATTACTTTTATGTATTATGTGTCAAAGATAACTCCTCTCTTTTTGTTTAAAGCGCTTATATTTCTTGGACTTTCCTTAGCCCTCAGGCATACTGACTGGCTTCTTTCTATAGTATTTTTACTCTACGGATTTATCGCTTCTACGCTGATCGGCGCTATGTATCAGATAGTCCCAAATTCCCAAAGCAGAAAGCTTTATTTTCCCAAACTACCTTACTTGGTGTTTGTTCTAAACATCATAAGCCTTGTGCTTTTTTCCTTGAATAAAGGAGCATTAGCTTCTGGTGTTTTATTACTCTCCTATATTTTGTTCTCTGCAAGTATATTCCTCACGATTAAAAACTGGAAACCTATAACAGTCAGGTTTCTTTCTGCTTCTGTGGTCTTTCTTAATCTATCTACAATATTTTTACTTTTGAGTCAGTTAAACTTGGTGCCTTTTAGACTTGCAGTTCATACTCTAACCCTTGGTGCTATGCTAAATGCAGTGTACGGTGTGGAATTGGCTTGGATACCCATGCTAACTATGACCACCCTAAACTTCAAGAAAGCCCTTAACCTCTTTTATGCAAAGCAGTTTTCCACCCTTTTTATTCTTGTATCCTTTTACATTACTACTCACAACCTTCTGATTTTTGCGTCTATAGTTGAATTTGCTGTAGCCCTGTTCTACTTAAGTCAGATATACAGCATTCTAAAGCAAAGGAGAATAAAAACCACCTTTCCAATCCCGGTTAGGTTCTTCATATTTGCTCTTTTACTACTCCCCTTTGGACTTTTTGTAGGATTTCTGATGTCCATATTCCCTGAATGGACACCAACACTTTTGGAACTGCATTACAACCTTTTGATTTATGGCTTCACCGCCTTTACCATATTCGGTGGAATAGCCCACCTTTTGCCAAGAATAATCTACAATTGGAAGTTTTCCGAGCGTCAAGGAGTATCTATTGGAGATTTCATAGATGAACCTTCTTTGCCCACTTTTTTTAAGCTTTCAGTGAGTTTATACCTTACATACCTTGTTTTAGACCTTCTACCAGACCCTGCCAGCCTTATTTCTTCTTTCATCTATATAGTATTATTGCTTTATTTCTTTAAGCTAACCTTCTTTAAAGCACTATCTGCGTTCCTATACCTTCGTCGGTGAAAACCTCTAAAAGGATAGAGTGGGGGAGCCTTCCGTCTATTATATGTGGAAAGACCCTCTCTAATACTATATCTCCGCCAGTGATAAAGCCTGCCATGGCCAAAGTCCCCGCTTCAATCCTACATATGAATGTATCCACCCTTTATGTTTATGGTTGTTCCCCCCTTTTCAAAAACCTACAGCCTCCTGGACCTTTTGACAAAATTATTGATTTGTCTTATTTTGATTAAGGTGGTCAGTTGGAGTTCCTAATCTACCGTGTGGAGTTGAAAGGTTCTCATGTTTTTCAGGTTGTCAGTTGAATATGTAAATGTCGTGGTTTCTTACGTGCTTATAGGGAATTGAAAAAAGTAAAGCTTAAAGAATACCACCACCTCTACAAAAAGAGCGTTATCCCTGCCACTCCATAAGCTCCGTTTTTGTAGCAAAGCTTAATCTTCTCCCAAGTTATACCACCTAAGGCATATACGGGAATGCTAACCTTAGAAGAAACCTCTTTTAGATAGGAAAGGCCTAAGGGCTCTGCTTCTGGATGGGAGGAGGTCTTGAATATAGGACTTAGCGTTATGAAGTCCGCTCCTTCTTTTTGTGCATATAGGGCTTCCTCTAAGCTATGGGCTGAATAGCCAACTATTAGATGAGGTGCTATCCTCTTTACCACGCTTGGAGGTAAGCCATTAGCGGGCAAATGCACGCCGTCTGCCGAAACCGCAAGGGCAATATCTACCCTGTCGTTTATAAAAAGCAAAGCGGAATACTCCTTTGTTATTTCCTTAACCCTTAGGGCAAGGTTGTAATAATCCCTGCCGGATTTATCCTTTTCTCTGAGCTGGACCATTTTAACTCCTCTCTGCAGGACTTTCCTAAGGGTCTGTTCAAAATTTTCTCCGTATTTGATCGGGTCTGTGATGGCATAAAGGTTAGGAAGGCGCATGCTTTCAGTGATAAAATTATAAAGCCATGGTAGTAATAGAAAAGATAAAAGCAAGGGAAGTGCTTGATTCAAGGGGTAATCCTACGGTGGAGGTGGAAGTCAGGCTATCTTCTGGTGCGGTGGGAAGGGCTATAGTGCCAAGTGGCGCATCCACGGGAGAAAGGGAAGCCTTAGAGCTGAGAGACCATGACCCAAAAAGATACTTAGGTAAAGGTGTTCTCAAAGCGGTGGATAACGTAAATTCAATAATAGCAAAGGAGTTAAAAGGTTTGCCTGCAGAAAACCAAAGGGAAATTGACACTGTCCTGATAGAGTTGGATGGCACGCCTAACAAAAGCAGGCTCGGAGCAAACGCCATACTTGGTGTAAGCATGGCTGTAGCAAGGGCTATGGCAAATCACCTTAACATCCCACTCTACAAATACATAGGTGGTATTTTTGCCAACAAACTGCCGGTGCCTTTGATGAATGTAATAAACGGAGGAGTGCATGCGGACAATCCTTTGGACATTCAGGAGTTTATGATAGTGCCCGTTTGTGGTAAGAGTTTTTCGGAAGCTTTAAGGGCTGGTGTTGAGGTTTTCCATACTCTCAAGATGCTTCTCAAAGAAAAAGGATACTCCACGAACGTAGGAGACGAAGGGGGCTTTGCTCCAAACCTTGAAAATACCGAAAAGGCTTTAGAGTTCTTAGTAAGCGCCATAGAAAAGGCAGGATACACACCTGGAGAGGATGTGCTTTTAGCTTTGGATTGTGCATCTTCAGAGTTTTACTACGAAGATGACATGTATCACATAGAGGGCAAAAAGCTAAATGCGGAAGATTTAGTAGAGTTCTACCTTAGGCTTGTGGAAAAGTTTCCGATAGTATCTATGGAAGACCCTATGGCGGAAAATGACTGGGAAGGTTGGCAGATGATAACTAAGGCTCTTGGAAGTAAAGTCCAACTGGTGGGGGACGATCTTTTCACCACGAACATAAACACTCTAAAGGAGGGTTTTGAAAAAGGCATAGCAAATGCAATACTTATCAAGCTTAATCAAATTGGCACTCTATCGGAAACCTTAGAGACCATAGCCTTTGCCAAAGAACACGGATACAACTGCATAATATCCCACCGGTCTGGAGAGACAGAAGACACCTTCATATCCCACCTGGCGGTAGGAACAAATGCGGGACAAATAAAGACCGGTTCAGCCTCACGGACAGACAGGATAGCAAAGTATAACGAACTTTTACGTATAGAGGAGGACCTAAGTCATGCGGCAAGATTTGAGGGCAAAGAGGAGTTTTGGAAGTTTAGATCCAAATAGCTTACCTTTCGTGTTTTTTATTGCCATACTTTTTTTTACTTCATACAACCTACTTTTTGGAAGATATAACGTCTTTGAGATAGTAAAAATCAAAGAAAAAACAGCTAACATAGAAGCTAAACTAATGAGCATAAAAAAGGAAAACGCTTTACTTGAAGAAAAGCTAAAGCTTTTGAGAGAGGATAAAGACCTTTACTTGGAAAAGTTAGCAAGAGAAAAGATGCAGCTTCAAAAGCCGGACGAAAAGATCATCCTTTTCAAGGAATGAAGGATGATAGAAAGATACACTCGGAAAGAATTTAAAGAGCTTTGGTCAGACCTAAGAAAGTTTCAGCTTTGGCTAAAGGTAGAGTTGGCGGTTTGTAGGGCATGGCACAAAAAGGGGAAGATACCTTTGACTGCTCTGACCGAAATAGAAAAGCGCACAAAGGTGGATGAAAAGACCATTGAGAGGATCAACTACTACGAAAGAATATACAAACATGACGTGCTTGCCTTTGTTTCCGCAATATCGGAACAGATACCAGAATATTCCCACTACTTTCACATGGGGCTTACATCTTCTGACGTGGTGGATACCGCCTTGGCTCTGCAGATAAAAGAAGCCCTTAGCCTTATTCTTCAGACTGTGGAAAAAATCCTCCAGAAGCTTAAAGAACTCGCCCTAAGAGAAAAGAAAACTCTTATGATGGGTAGAACTCACGGGGTTCATGCAGAACCCATGACCCTTGGGCTCAAATTTTTAAGCTGGTATGAGGAGATGAAAAGAAACAAAGAAAGGCTCTTGAGAGCTTTGGAAAACATCTCTTACGGAAAGCTTTCTGGTGCGGTGGGAACTTACTCTAATTTGGACCCAGAGGTGGAAAGGTTAGCATTGGAAGAGCTTGGGCTAAAGGTGGAACCTGTTTCCACCCAAATTGTGCCAAGGGACAGACATGCGGAGGTAATGTGGGCTCTTGCCCAGACTGCCACTTCCTTAGAAAGGTTTGCCACTGAAATAAGGCACCTTCAGCGCACGGAAGTAGGAGAATTGCAAGAACCTTTTAAAGAAGGACAAAGGGGATCATCGGCTATGCCCCACAAGAAAAACCCCATACATGCAGAAAGAATATGTGGGCTTGCCCGGCTCATAAGAAGCTATCTTATAACCTCTCTTGAAAACGTAGTTCTTTGGCACGAAAGGGACATATCCCACTCTTCTGCAGAAAGAATAATCCTACCGGACGCTACCACCGCTTTGGACTACATACTCAACCTTTTCCTTGAAATTTTAGATGGTTTAGTAATAGACAGGGAAAGGATGAAAGAAAACATAAACCTTTCCTTTGGGCTTTATGCTTCCTCAAAGATTTTGGTAATGCTTATGGAGAAGGGAGTGCCAAGAGACCAAGCCTACGAGATGGTCCAAAGGTGCGCCATGAAAAGTTGGAACGAAAAAATACCCTTCTATATCAGTCTAACAGAGGACGAAAAAGTTAGCCAGTATTTAACTCCAGACGAATAAAAAAAGCCATAGATCCTTGGAGCTTTCTTCAGCATCTGGAAAACATATACTCAAGAGTTTTTCAGAATAACCTCTGAGTTTTCTCATAGAAAACCATGCTTTTTAGATGGATATTAAAACTATGAATAGACTAAAGACTGCAAGAAGTCCGTACCTTAGAAAATCAGCCAATCAACCCATTGATTGGTATGAATGGTCAGAAGAAGCTTTCAAGAAAGCAAAGGAAGAGGATAAGCCTATTTTGCTTTCCATCGGGGGAGTGTGGTGTCATTGGTGTCATGTGATGGCTCATGAGTGTTTTGAAAACCAAGAAATCGCAAAGATAATAAACGAAAACTTCGTGGCCATAAAGGTGGATAGGGACGAAAGGCCAGACATAGACAGAAGGTATCAGGAGGTTGTTTTTGCTCTAACTGGTTCTGGTGGCTGGCCCCTTACTGTGTTTCTAACACCAGAGGGAGAAGCGTTCTTTGGTGGAACTTACTTTCCACCGGAGGACCGATGGGGCAGACCGGGATTTAAGAGCTTGCTTTTAAGGATCGCCCAGCTTTGGAAAGAGGATAAGGAAAGACTAATAAATGCAGGGAAACACATATACCAGCTCATGGCACTTCAAAGTCAAAAATCCTACAAAGGAAACGTAGGAGAAGAGCTTTTAGAAAAAGGTATAAGCGCTATACTCCTTTCCATAGATTACCAATACGGTGGGCTTGGAGATGCACCAAAGTTTCACCATGCAAAGGCTTGGGAACTTTTGCTATACAGGTATTTTTTCACAAAGAACAAACAGCTTTTAAAAGTAGTTGAACTTTCTTTGGACGCCATGGCAAAGGGAGGGGTTTATGACCATCTTTTAGGTGGCTTTTTTAGGTATTCAACCGATCAAAGATGGATTGTGCCCCACTTTGAGAAAATGCTTTATGACAACGCAGAGCTTTTGCAACTTTACTCTATGGCCTATCAGATTCTACCAAAGGAGCTTTACAAGCGCACCGCAAAGGGCATAGTTGATTATTACAAAAAGGAAGCGACCGATCCAGAAGGAGGCTTTTACGCATCCCAAGATGCAGATATAGGCCTTCTGGACGAAGGTGGATACTACACTTTTTCCCTAAAAGAGCTTCAAAACATACTCTCGGAAGATGAGCTAAAAGTTGTAAAACTCTACTTTGACATTGGGGAAAAGGGAGAGCTTCATCATGACCCTTCTAAAAACGTCTTGTTCATAGCCATGGAGGAGGAGGAAATTGCAAAGACTTTGTCCATGCCCATAGAGAGAGTAAAGTCCTTGCTTGAAAGCGCTAAGTTAAAGCTTTTGAAATACAGAGAAGAGCACAGAGAAAAACCTTTTATAGACAAAACGATCTACGCCAGTTGGAACGGGTTGATGTTGGAGGCTATGGCTTCTTACTACAAGGTTTTCGGAGACAGCTGGGCTAAAGACTTCTCCAAAAAAACTGCAGAGAGGATACTCAGGGAGCTATACAATGGCAAAGAACTAGAACATGCGCAAGGGGTAGAAGGTTTTTCCGAGGATTATATCTTTTTGGCAAGGGGGCTTTTGGCTCTTTTTGAAATTACCCAAGAAAAAAGATGGTTGGAGATTGCTTTAGAGCTTACACTCAAAGCCATAGATAAGTTTTGGGATCAACAAAACTGGGGTTTCTTTGATACAAAGGAGCAAGGAAACGGACTTTTGAGCATTAGGCTGAAAAGTATTTCAGACACACCTACCCAATCGGTTAACGGCTCCGCTCCCTATTTGCTTTTGGCCCTTGGAAGTTTAACGGATAGAGCGGACCTAATAGACTTTGCAGAAAAGAACCTGCAAGCCTTTGCCAGACAAATAGAAGAAATACCCAACCTTTCCGCTTCTTACCTGATAAGTCTCTATGCCTACCTAAAAGGTATATACAAGGTAGAAACGGAGGAATTCTTTGAGCCTATGCTAAAAGCCTTTAGACCTTTCAAAGTGGTAATCAGAAAGCCTGTTAGAGGTCTTGTGGTTTGTGAAGGGAACACCTGTCAGATTTACGATGGTATGCCCGATTCCTTTTCGTAATTCCACGTAAGAATACCACCTGCTAAGTTGTATGCTTCATATCCAAGATGTCTAAGCAGATAAGTAGCAAAGGCGCTTCTTTCACCGCTTCTGCAATAGACTATGATCTTTTTGTCCTTTGGTAAGCTTGAGTATGCAAACCTTAGTTCATCAAGAGGTATAAGTATGGAGTTGGGTATTCTTATTTGGACATGCTCCTGCGGTGTTCTCACATCCAATAGCAGGACGTTTTCTTTTTCTTCTTCCAAAAGCTTTTTTGCCTCTTCTGGCGTTAGCTCGGGCACCTGAAACATAGCAGATTATTATAAACCATTTCTGCCACTTTTCTTTATCGTCGCCAAAGTCTTGACCTGTAATCTTTTTTAAAGCTTTTACTACTTCTATCCGAAAGGAATCCTCTTTATCTTCTAACGCGCGGATCAAAAGCTCTACCACACTGGAGTCTTTTATCTTTGCAAGTGTTTGAACCGCTTTAATGCGAACGTGCGATAGCATCCAACGTTCAAATATTAGAGATGTTAAAAGTTCTATTACGCGTGGATCTTTTATCTCCACCAAGGCTTTTGATGCTTCCTCAGAGACATAATCAGCAACATCTCCCAACGCATAGATCAGGGCTTCCACCACGCGCGGATCTTTTATACCCTTGAGAGCTTTTACCGCTTCCCAACGTAAATGTGGATTGCCCTTTTTTAAAAGCTGAATGAGCGGTTCTACTGCGCTGGGATGTCCTATCTTCCCAAGCGACCAAATAACTGCCCTGCGCACGTTTTCGTATTTGTCTTCCAGGGCAGATATTAGAGCCTTTACTGCATCTGGATGCTGAATATTTCCAAGGGCTTTGGATGCTTCAATGCGCACGATAAAGTCTTCGTCCCTAAGCGCATCAATAAGAGGCTTTACTGCGCGGGGGTCTTTCTGTTTTCCAAGGGCCTGAACCGCTGTCTTACGGACAGAGCGGTTCCCATCCTTTAGTGCATCAATTAGTAATTCCAACGCACGCGGATCATTTATATTTCCAATGGCTTCTGTGGCTATAGCGCGAACCAGCCAGTTGCTATCCTTTAGGGCGTAGGTTAGCGGTTCCAAGGCACGTGGATCCTCTTTTTTGCGAGAGCGTGAGCTGCGTATGCACGCACCTTTGGCTCCTTGTCCTTTAGCATTCCAATGATTGGTTCTACTGTGCGTGGGTCTTCTATACGACCAAGGGATGCAACCGCCTCACATCTCACCTGCTCATCTTGATCTCTTAGGAGATCAATCAGAGGTTCCACTGCGCGTATATCTCCTATCCACCCAAGGACATTTGCCACTGCCATACGAATCCTTGGGTCCTTGTCCTTCAGTAAAGAGATCAACACATCCACTTTATCCTTCCCTTTTGCATCAAGAAACTTTAAAGATAGTTCTTGTACGCTTTTGTCCCTGCTTAAAAGTCCTAAAATTGCAGAGACCTTTTCCCTGTAAATTTTCTTTCTCTTGAAAGGTCATCTTTTACGATCCACGTCGCAATTTTAGCCACTTCTTCATCTGATTTTTTCCTTGATATTACTCGCCTTAGCTTTTTTAACTCTTCTGAAGAGTGTAAAAAACTCATGCGGTTATAATTTAATCTTTATGCACCATTTAACTGAAGAACAGATTGCACAGATAAAGGAAACACTCCTTGAGCTTAGGAATAAGGTTTTAAGCTCTGCCCAAGAGCAGATAAGGGATCCATCTAACATCATCTTTGAAGGTGGGGACGAGATAGACAGGGCTAATGTGGAAACTGGTAGATACTTAAATCTTCAACGAATAAAAACCAGAGAGCTAAAGCTTTTAAGAAAAATAGATTATGCACTTTACAAGATGGATGTGGGCACCTACGGCATATGCGAAAGCTGTGGTGCTCCCATACCCTTTGAAAGGTTGATTGCAAGACCTGTAACCACAATGTGCATAAACTGTAAAGAATTAGAAGAGGAAAGAGAACATGAGTGAAGAGTGGATGTTTCCAAGGGTTCAAAAGCTTCCAAAGTATGTCTTTAGTATGGTCAATGAGCTAAAGTATAAGCTGAGAAGGGAAGGGGAAGACATTGTAGATTTAGGGATGGGAAATCCAGACCTGCCACCTGCAGAACACATAATAGAAAAACTCTGTGAGGTGGCAAGAAGGGATAACGTGCATGGATATTCCGCATCAAAAGGGATACCAAGGCTTAGAAAAGCTATCTGCGATTTTTACAAAAGAAGGTATGGAGTGGAGTTAGACCCAGAAAGTCAGGCTATATTGACCATTGGTGCAAAGGAAGGTTACTCCCATCTAATATTGGCTATGATTGAACCTGGAGATTCGGTGATAGTTCCAAACCCAACCTATCCCATACACTATTACGCACCTATAATAGCAGGTGGAGATGCAATATCTATACCTATAATACCTGACAACGAAGAAAGCTTTGAGGAACATTTCCTTAAGCGAGTTCATGATACTTTGCGATCCTCATACAGAAAGCCAAAGGCTTTGGTGATAAGCTTTCCACACAATCCAACTACCCTATGCGTTGGAATAGAATTCTTTAAAGAGATAGTCAAATTGGCTAAGAGGGAGGAGGTTTGGGTTATACACGACTTTGCTTACGCAGATCTTGGTTTTGATGGTTACACTCCTCCGAGTATTTTGCAAGTAGAAGGAGCAAAGGACATAGCGGTGGAAATCTATTCTATGTCTAAGGGCTTTTCTATGGCTGGTTGGAGAGTAGCCTTTGTTCTTGGAAATGAGATCCTGATAAAAAATCTGGCACACCTTAAAAGCTATTTGGACTACGGAGTCTTTACACCCATACAGGTAGCATCCATAATAGCCTTAGAGAGTCCTTACGAGATAGTGGAAAAAACAAAGAAGTCTATCAAAAGAGAAGGGATGTGCTCGTGGAAGGGTTAAACAGGATCGGTTGGGAGGTAAAAAAGCCGAAAGGTTCCATGTTCGTGTGGGCACGAATACCTGAGTGGGTTGGTATGAATTCTCTTGAATTCTCTCTCTTTTTGCTAAAGGAGGCAAAGGTTGCGGTTTCTCCGGGCATAGGCTTTGGAGAATACGGAGAGGGCTACGTAAGATTTGCTCTTGTGGAAAACGAACACAGAATAAGGCAAGCGGTAAGGGGCATTAAAAAAGCTTTTCAAAAATTCCGTCAGGCGGTTTAAATGTTCGAAGACTACTTTCCTAAGGTAATAAAAGACGCTTTGGAAGGGCTAACAAAGATTCCAACCTACGGGGAGAGAACATCCTCAAGGTTTGTTTATAACTTCCTTAAGCTGAACAAAGAGGAGAGGGAAAGGATTTTAAACAGTCTGATTTCTTTGAGTGAAGAAATAAAAACTTGCTCCGAATGTGGATTAATCTCGGATACGGACCCTTGCAGAATATGCTCAGACCCCAAAAGAAGCAAGAAATTTATATGCGTGGTGGAGGAATCTCAAGATGCATACGCTATAGAAAAACTGGAAAGATACACGGGAGTATATCACGTGCTTGGTGGCAGGATTGCACCCTTAGAAGGTATATCCCCTCAGGATCTGAACATAGACAAACTTTTTGAAAGAGTAGAAACCTATAATGCTAAGGAAGTTATAATAGCAACTAATCCGAACTTAGAGGGCGAGGCAACAGCCAATTATCTTATAAAACTCCTAAAGAGAAGATTCAACAAACTGAAGGTCAGCAGAATATCCCATGGGTTGCAGTTTGGAAGTCTTATAGAGCTGGCAGATGATCTTTCTTTGGAAAAATCTATAGAAAAAAGGACTATCTTTCCATGATAACCTGCTTAGTTCCTTCTCTAAGCAATCTCACTATCCTTGGCACGCCTGAATTTAAATCAAAAGCATGTCCTTTGCCCAATAAAACAACTACCTTGCTGTCTTTTTCCTGTTCTAAAATTCTGACTATTTTCAAAGCCATTCCGTTGTCCCATGCCAACTGCACATCAAAAAAATTTTTTCCTCTACAGGTGGGTGGTTTTTTAGGAAAGACTTTAGTCTTTCCCTTTCCTCTGGGGTGTGCGCATAGATGTTTTCAGGAAGAGATGGGTCCTTTACATTTTCCAAACCCTCAGATTTTATTTTCTTGACCAGTTCAGTGGGTATGTTTATTGCGTATATCTTTATTCCCTTTTCCTTGGCAAATCTCCATATTGGTGCGTAATATTCCGGATTAAAGCCCCACCTTTTTCTGTATTCCGTTTTTTCCAACATCTCCTCCTCTGAAATTTTCCCAGAGATATACTCGTCCAAATATTTCTGAAAGGGTTGTTGGAACATTTCCATGGCTATCACTATTCTATAGCCTTCCCGATGTAGCTTTCTTATAACTTCCTCTTGGAATTTGTGATCCTGAATGTTGCCATGTTCTTCTGGCAGATAGATCACGCTCGCTTCCCTGCATGAGTTGGATGAAGAGGCCTTAAAAAGAACCAGACTAAGAATCATCAAAACTAAGCTCCATCTGAATAGCGTTTTCTCCATCTGAATAATAATATTTCCTTTCACCTATAATTTTAAAGTTAAGCGATTGATAAAGTCTTATAGCTCTTATGTTTGATTTTCTAACGTCCAGCAATACCCTTTTAACCTCCGCCTTTAGTCTATTCAACACCTCCCTGAGAAACTCCTTGCCTATTCCTCTACCCCAATAATTCTTATCCACGCTAAAGGTCATTAAATGTGCCTCTTCTTCTATGATCCAAAAGATTGAGTAAGCTATGACCTTTCCGCTCATTTCCGCTACAAATTTTCTGGAATAAGGAAGTTTAAATTCCCTTTCAAATCCTTCCATGCTCCACGCATCTGTGGTAAAATTCTCCTTGTTTATCCTAAAAACCTCCGGTAGATCCTCTTTTTTCATTTCTCTAACTTCTAACATCAACTACCTTCAAAGGCTATGGAAATTCTAAATTTTTTTATCTTTAAAAGCAAGTAAGTATAGCGGGCTCCACTCTGCCACCCATGGTTGTTGCATAGATGGAAATTAAGGCTCCTACGATTTCAGACTTTGTGTCTATCTCTCCTCTCTTTTCCATGATCTTGTATTATGATCTTCCGTACCTCCCCCTCCTCTATTTCTTAGAGATAGATTTCTTTACCATCCGTTCTCCAAACCTGTATTACAGAAGGTCTTGGGACTATCACACCATCACCCAAATAGGGCCATTTAGTTGGCTTGTTACCCTCTCCTGGATGTTGTATAGCACAGAAGAAGGTTTTGTAATCATCGGAAAACTCAGGACCGCATATCTCACAACCCGGCACACCAGAAAGGAACATTTTGAACTCTTTCGTCTGCATATTTAGCGTATATACACCGTCGTTCTTGCCAAGCCTTCTTGAGCTTGGATTTCCATCCGTTGCTATCCACAGGTTTCCTTCCTTATCAAAGGTAAAGTTGTCTGGAGCGGATATGGCAGGGACGCTTGAGGAAGCTGGCTGACCGTATATTATTAGCTTTTTGTTTTCTTCTTCAGCATTAGGATCTCCACATAGCATGGGTATGCTCCACATAAACGTCGTTGCGGTTGGATTTCTGCCTTCTTCCATGATCTCTATGATGTGTCCCATGTAGTTTGGACCCCTTGGATTTGCTCGGTCGGTAGAAGGATAGCCACTTGTTCCTCTTCTATCGTTGTTCGTTAGGGCTAAGAATAAGGTTTTTGTTATTGGGTTCCACTCAAAGTCCTCTGGCCTGTCCATCTTGGTAGCTCCAAGGGCATCCGCTGCACCCCTTGTGTTGATAAAGCACAGAACTGGGTCGTTTTTGAACTCATCGGGAAGATCTGGATTGACGGTTATTGTATTTCCATCTACCGTAGCTATCTCTATCCACTCTCCAGTGAAATCGTCTTTGAACTTTGCCACATAAAGGGTTCCTTCATCGAGCAGAGAAAAGTTTGCTTCTCTGTTGTTTGGATTATACCTGCCCTTGGTGACGAACTTATAAACATACTCAAACCTTTCGTCATCTCCCATATATACTACCACTCTACCGTCCGGAGCTACAACTGTAGTTGCTGCTTCGTGCTTGAACCTTCCAAGGGCTGTTCTCTTTATTGGAGGTCTGCTCGGATCGTAGGGGTCAATCTCTACCACCCACCCAAACCTAAAGGCTTCGTTGGGCTCTTGGTTTATGTCAAACCTATTGTCTATGTTGTGAAAACCGTAAGCCGCAGAGCGACTGCTTGGAACTCCGTATCTTTCATGTATTCTCTTTATAAGGTCGTCTGGCAAGGTATTTCTATCTCCCGCAAAGTATGAGTTAAAGTTCTCTTCACAGGTTAAAACTGTTCCCCATGGTGTTTTCCCCCCAGCGCAGTTGTTTAAAGTGCCCTTAACAAAGGTTCCCGTTGGGTCATAGGAGGTTTTCATAAGTTCGTGTCCTGCTGCTGGACCGGATATGTAACAGATAGTTTCTCCCGTAATCCTCCTATTGTAAGTGGAGCCTTTAACATAAACCCACTTTCCTCCATCTCTTTTTATCTCCACCACAGAAACGCCGTGGGCGTATAGCATAAGCTTAGACTGCTCTTGGGTTGGTCCGGAATTAGAAAACATAAGCTCAGGGTTAGTGTATTCGTGATTTACCACCAAAAGGGCTCTATCTTGGTCTAACCTGAAAAAGCCCACATAATCGCAGTTGTATCCAAAGCAGTGCTTTTGTCTCTCTATATCCTCCTCTGTGAGCGCTTCGTGAACTCTGTTCCAGTTAAGAGCTGGTCCATTATCTAACGGATCTCCCCACTTGATAAGAACGCTGTAGTCGTAGCCTTCTGGGACCATTACTCTGTCTTCTGAGTTGGGGTAGAGAGTTTTGTAGGTGAGAGTTTTTGACCTTCCGTAAGTTGGCACTACGTATAAAACAGCAGATAAGCCCACAAACTTAAAAAGATCCCTCCTGTTTAGAGCTCCCCTTAATATTTCTGAAAAGTAGGTCATAGTACAAAGCTTACCGACCTTTTGTTAAAAAACTGTTAAAACTCTTCTAATTCTCTTTATTATCCTTTCCTTTGGCACCACATCACAGATCACATCTACACCCACACCTTCCAGCTCACCTGTTAAGGACGCTCTAAGAGTGTGCCAAAAATCTTTTGGCTTTATACCAAGCTCTCTTTGAGCCAACTTTGCTATTTCCTTTATCCTCTGTGCGTTTAGTTCCCCTTCTTCCAACTTCAGAAGCACGTAGTTTAAAACCTGCACTGCGGTTTGGTTTTCAAGCACCGCCTTTGCCTCTTCTGAATACACCACTTCATCCACAAAGAAAGGCTTTAGCTTTTCCACTGCTTCCGAAAAGGTTTCAAACGCATCTCTGGCTTTTTCCAAAACCTTCTTAAGGTAAGCCTCTTCAAACTCGTATCCTGCCTCCCTCAGAAAAGGTGCCAGGTAATTTGCAAGCTTATCAATCGAGAGAACTTCCCTTATATAAACTCCGTTCATCCATCTGAGCTTTTGAACATCAAACACTGCAGGAGAGCTGTTTATGTCCTTTAGGTCAAAGATTTTTATAAGTTCTTCCTTTGAGTAGATCTCCCTTCCTTCCTCCGGCGGAGACCATCCCAAAAGGCAAAGGTAGTTAAACATTGCCTCGGGCAAAAAGCCCTCCTCTCGGTAATTCTTTATGGAAACCGCACCGTGTCTTTTGGAAAGCTTGCTTCTGTCCGGTCCAAGGATCACCGGCAGATGGGCAAACTTTGGAATCTCAAAGCCCAAAGCTCTGTATATAAGTATCTGTTTGGGAGTGTTTGGGATGTGGTCCTCTCCCCTTATTACGTGGCTAACTCCCATAAGTGCGTCATCCACAACCACCACGAAGTTATAAACAGGCGTGCCATCGCTCCGAACGATCACAAAGTCTCCAAAATCATCTGCACTTATGGATATGGGGCCCTTTACTAAATCCTCAAAGGTGATTACCTCTCCCTCTGGCACTCTGAACCTTATGGTATAGGGCAGTCCTTTTCTTTTGGCCTCCTCCAGAGTTAAGTGTCTGCACTTGCCTGAATATCTGTAAGGAATACCCTTTTCTTCTGCCCGCTTTCTTTCTTCTTCCAACTCCTCCGGTGTGCATATGCAAGGATAAGCCCAACCAGATTCCAAAAGCTTTTGGACATACTCCCTGTATATATCAAACCTCTCCGATTGTCTGTAAAGTTCATCCCACTCTATACCAAGCCACTCCAAGTCCTTAAGAAGCATTTCCTCAAATTCCTTTGAGGACCTTTCTTTGTCTGTGTCTTCTATGCGAAGGATAAACTTACCGCCGTGATGTCTGGCAAAAAGATAGCTAAATATGGCAGTTCTTGCGTTGCCAAGGTGCAAATAACCCGTAGGGCTTGGTGCAAACCTGCTAACTATCATGCTCTAATCCTTAGCAAGTATTTTAAGGACTATGGGAGATATGAGCGTAGTTACCGCAACCACAAATATAATCACCGCATACAGCGTATCATCAAAGAGCTTAGCTTGTCTTCCAAACTCTGCAAAGATCAGACCCACCTCTCCTCGAGGCAACATGGAAAAACCAATAAGAAGCTTTTCTTTTGTAGTTCCGGGTATAAAAAACCCAGAGATAACTTTACCAAAAATGGCAACTAAGCTAAGCACAAAAGCAAGGGTCCAAAATTTAGGAGAGCTAAAATCTATGGCCTTTAGATTTAACTGAAGCCCAACATAGACAAAGAAAATGGGCGTTAAAACCCAAACCAAAGGTAATATAGAATACTCTATCTTTTCTGCCATTCTCTCGTCGGTTTTCAAAAACAGCGCAAAAGGAAGGCCAAACCTTCTGGACAGAGCAAGTCCCGCAGTAAAGGCACCTAAGATCTCCGGAGAACCCACCTCGTGTGCCAAAAAGGCAAAGAAAAACACCATAGACAAAACCGCAGGTGGAACAAAATCCATAGTTCCAAGCTTTCTGGAAAGTATCTGAATGATCCTTGCCAAAATCTGAGCCAGTATGGGAGATAGTATGAAAAAGGAAGCTATGTATAGTATTAAAAGAAGCAGTGCATCCACATGAACCATACCTTCCTTAGAAAGCTCATACAATCCTGCAAGAACGATAACACCGAATATATCATCCAAAACTGCGGCACCAAGCACTATTTGGGCAAACCTCTCTTTCATCTTACCCAAATCTTCCAAAACCCTGACTGTTATTCCTATGCTTGTAGCAGTTAAGGCACCGCCTATGAAAAGAGATGTCAGGAAAGGCAAATCAAGAACATAAAAGCTAAAAAGAAAACCTAAGATCATGGGAGCTGAAGCACCTACTGTGGCAACTATAATAGCGTGTATGCCCACCTTTCTAAGTTGGTGAATGTCCGCCTCTAACCCTACCTGAAAGAGCAAAAGTATTACTCCGAGCTCTGCAAGAACCTTTATTATCTGATTTGGCTCAATAAGTCCTAAGGCACTTTTGCCAAGAAGTATGCCTACCAATATCTCACCCAAAACTGGGGGAACACCAAGCTTACCAAAGGTATCCCCTATGATCCTTGCGCTGAAGAGTATGATAGCAAGGTAGAGCAAAACATAGTGCATTTCCATCGTTTATCTCCCTGTTGAACCAAAACCGTTTTCTCCCCTTAAAGTGGGACTTAGCTCATCCACTTCTTCCCAGAGGACTTTAACAAAGGGAGCTATAATAAGCTGAGCTATCCTATCTCCTCTCTTTATTAGGAAATCTTCTTGTCCTAAATTTATAAGCGCTACTTTAATTTCCCCTCTGTAGTCTGGGTCTATGGTGCCAGGAGCATTCAAGATGGTTATGCCATATTTGATGGCTAAACCGCTTCTTGGTCTGACTTGAGCCTCAAATCCATCGGGCAGTTCTATTGCTATCCCTGTGGGAAGCAAGGCTCTTTCCAAAGGTTTGAGGATCACAGGCTCATAACCAGCGTATAGAAGGTCCATACCCGCAGAGCCTATCGTAGCATAAGAAGGTAAAGCTAAATCTTTGGAATGTGGAAATCTCTTGATTTTTACCTTCAGCATTTTATCTCTCCTTAGCCGGCGGTGGGATTTGAACCCACGACCTAGGCATTACGAGTGCCTCGCTCTACCGCTGAGCTACGCCGGCTGGTCTATGCCAATCGTAGTAAAGTTTAGCCTTCCTCTCTCGTCCATACCTATCACCTTTACCCTTATCTGATCCCCTACTTTGAACCGAGCCCTAACATCCTTAACTTTTTCTTCCATCTTTGACACATGAAGCATTCCAATTCTTCCTTCAAGAATTTCCACAAACACTCCGTATGGTTCCACCCTTGTTATCTTACCCTCATATACCTTGCCAATTTCCACCTCTTCTAAAAGCTTCATTATAGCTTCTTTCACTTGCTGGATTGCCTCTTTGCTCATACTGGTCAGAGACGTTTTGCCTCCTTCATGTACCCAAACAGAAACTCCAAACTTTTCTCTCCACTCTCTTACGTTCTTTCCACCTGGTCCTATCACTAAAAGTGCTTTATCTTCTGGAATCTGTATGATCTCTATCTTCGGAGCGTATGGAGAGACTTCCTTTCTTGGTTCTGGTATTGCTTCATACATCTTTTCTAAGATATAAAGCCTTCCTTCTTTTGCCTGCATAAGAGCTTCTCTCATAATCTCTCTGCTTAAACCCTTTATTTTTATGTCCATTTGCACGCTGGTTATACCATCCTTTGTGCCTGCTATCTTAAAGTCCATGTCCCCCAGCTGATCTTCGTCCCCGAGAATATCCGAAAGGATCACGTAACGATCCCCTTCCATTATGAGACCCATCGCTATACCTGCTACGTGCTTTTTCATGGGAACACCTGCATCAAAGAGTGCCAAAGAACCTGCACAGACGGTAGCCATAGAAGTAGAACCGTTGGACTCAAGTATATTGGATACTACCCTTATTATGTATGGAAACTCTTCCTGAGGAGGGATCAGAGGTTCCAAAGCCCTTTCTGCCAACGCACCATGTCCTATCTCTCTTCTTCTTGGTGGTCCCCAAGGCTTAGCCTCTCCGGTGGAAAAAGGTGGAAAGTTATAATGAAGCATAAACCTTTTGAATACTTCACCTTCGTAAATGGTTTCCACAAGTTGGGCTTGTTCTGGAGAGCCTAAGGTAACTGTCGCAAAGGCTTGGGTTTGGCCTCTCGTAAAGATGGCGCTGCCGTGAGGTCTTTCAAAGGGATGAACCTCTATAGTAATGGGTCTTATGTCCTTAGGACCTCTGTTGTCAATCCTCAGACCCTCATCCAAAACCATTTTTCTCATCAGCTTGCTAATAAGCTTTTTGTATTGATAGTTGAGTTTGAAAAGCTGATCTTCTGGGATCTGATGGTTTGCTAAAAAGTCTTCAAGAATCTTTGCCTGAAGTTTTTTCCTCTCCCTTTTGTCTTGAATTTTTAAGGACTCTTTTATTCTATCTGTGCAATAGCTTTCCAAAAGTTTTTGCAGTTCTTCTGGAAGCTCAAGTCCCTCAAACTCTATCTTTTGCACTCCTACCCTTCTTCTAAGCTCTTCTTGAGCCTGTAGCAAAGCTTTAGCCTCAGACTGTCCAAAGTAAAGAGCGTCCATAAAAGTTTCCTCATCTACCTCTTTTGCACCACCCTCCACCATCACTATGGCAGATTCAGAAAATGCCATAACGACTTCCAAGTCAGCCTTTTGTCTTTCTTCGTAAGTTGGATTTACCAGAAACTTACCATCAACCCTGCAAACTCTAACACCTGCTATAGGCCCATCAAAGGGAACACGGGATATGTGAAGCGCCGCAGATGCGCCCGTTATAGCTAACACATCTGGATCGTATTTGTCATCTGCGGAAAGGGTAAGAGCAGTAATTACTACTTCGTAGGGAAAACCTTCGGGCAAAAGTGGCCTTACAGGTCTGTCTATTACGCGGGAGACTAATATCTCCCTGTCTGTTGGCTTTCCTTCCCTCTTTATAAAACCGCCCGGTATTCTGCCCCAAGCGGATGCCTGTTCTCTGTAATCAACCGTCAGAGGAACAAAGTCAATGTTTGATATTAGGTTTTCGGACATTACCACCGTCACAAGAACCGCAGTTCCTCCCTGTTTAACTACAACCGCACTATCCGCAAGCTTTGCATAATGTCCAGTTTCTATAATTATTGGGTCTTTATCTCCAACCCTAACCTCTACCTTTTCCATTACTTAACCTTTAGTCCGAGTTTTTCGACGATCTCCAAATATTTATTGTAATCTTTCTTCTTAAGATACTCTAAGTGTTTCCTCCTTGCGTGGATCATAGCAATCAGTCCCCTTCTTGAGTGGATGTCCTTTTTATGCTTCTTTAGATGTTCTGTCAGCCTGTTTATCTTCTCCGTAAGTATGGCTATCTGCACCTCGGGGGACCCTGTATCTTTATCGTGCCTCCTGTACTCCTCAATAATCTTTGCCTTCACCTCCTTTGGAAGAGCCATAAGATTTACCTCCTTAAGATATTTATTTAGAAATTATAACCCAAAAAAATTGCTGAAGAGAACACTACCTTTTTGTTATAATTTTAAACAGTCTGTGGGTCCAAAAAGGAACCCAGAGTTGAAAGCTCCAACTACGCTTGATCTTTAAAGAAGAATTGATAAATTATTAATCGGGGGCGCTTCAATGCCAATTGACTATCAGAGTATATACATACTCTCCAGCGGTATGCTTTTACAACAAAGAAAGTTAGAAACAATAACCCACAACTTAGCCAACATAAATACTCCTGCTTTCAAAAGCGAACTAATATTTGCTGGAGTTTGGGACACGCCTGACGGCCAGAGAATAGAGAACAGTGCTCCAGAAAATCCCTCCAACAACTTTGTTTATCCTATTGTGGATAGAGTGCATACTTTGCTGATCCAAGGACCAATCAGACAAACGGGCAATCCCTTGGACTTGGCTCTTGATGGTGAGGGCTTTTTTGCTGTTAGGTCAGGACAGGAGGTATTTTACACTCGCAAGGGAAACTTCCGCCTTGATGCAGAAGGTTACTTAGTCAATGAACTTGGTATGAGAGTTTTGGATGAAAACAATCAGGAAATAAGGATAATGGGAAGTGTTAGCTTTGCACCGGATGGCTCCATTTTCAGTGAAGGGAACTTTGTAGGAAGGTTGGGCATATACAACTTAACAAATCCGCAGAAAGTGGGAAGGGATCTGTTTACGGGCATACCTCAGCAAGCTCAAAACTTTAAGGTCCTGCAAGGTTTTCTGGAAGATTCTAACATAAACGCTATATTGGAGATGGCAAAGCTTATAGAAGCTCACAGGGCACACGAAACATATGCAAACCTCATCAGAGCTTTAGATCAGGTTCAAGAAAAGGTTAGCAACAACTTGGTTTAAAAAAGAGTTTTTTGCGCAAAGGTTTTTTCTAAATCCTTTATTATACTTTTCATTTCAAGCTCTTCAAGTTTCCTCTTAAGAGCATCAATCATGGGATTTTTTAGCTTTAGATCTTCCAGCTCTATTTCCAAATGCTCCGGAGGTCTTAAGTTTACCAAAGAATACGCTAACCTTAGCTTTTCTTTGTCTGCCTGTGGAAAAGCCTTTTCAAATTCGTCCCATCTGGAAAGTATATTCTCTACGGAACCATACTTCTTAAGGATACTTATAGCGGTTTTTGGACCTACCCCCTTTATACCCTCTATGTTGTCTGTTTTGTCTCCTACCAAGGCAAGGTAATCTGCCAGCTGTTTTGGTCCCACACCAAACTTTTCTTTAACCTTTTCTTCGTCAAACACTTCATTAAGCACAGGATTGATCACGATAACCTTTTTATCCTCAACAAGTTGAAGCACGTCTTTATCTGGAGAATAAATCTTTACGTTAAACCCCCTTTCAAGGGCTAAGTTGGTAAGGTAAGCTATCAGGTCGTCCGCTTCATAGCCCGGCATTTCTACGAGCTTTATACCCAACAAAGAGGAAAGCTCTTTTATCACCGGTATTTGAACTTTCAAAGGATCTGGCGTGGGCGGTCTTTTGCTTTTGTATTCTGAATAGACAAGCTTTTTCTGAGTAGGTGCAGGTAGGTCAAAGGCTATGGCAATGTAAGATGGTTTTTCCGTTTTCAGGATAGAAAGTATGGACCTTAAAAAGCCGTATATGGCACCTGTTGGAAAACCTGACTTGGTAGAAAGTGGTGGTAAGGCAAAAAAGCTTCTGTAAAGGAAGGCAGAACCGTCAAAAAGGTAGAGAACCTTCATAAGAAGTGCATCTTCTTTCTGTAATAACTCTTGCAAGCTTCTACCAGGCTTTGGGTAGCGCTCTTTACATTTTCAAACCCAAGTATGGCCGAAACAACCGCAATACCTTTTGCTCCCGCCTCCAAAACTTCCGCAACTCTATAGTGAGTGATACCTCCAATTGCTACTATTGGTTTTGAAGTCATCTTTACCGCCTGCCTAAGAGCTTCTATACCCACAAGCTTGTAGTCCTCTTTCGTTGAAGTTTCGTATATAGAACCAAAGCCTATGTAGTCTATAGGCAGATGCTCTACTTCTCTGAGCTTTTCCAAGCTATTTACAGAGTATCCTATGTACATTTTGTCTCCTACGAGTTTTCTTACCACGTCCGGCGGAAGGTCCTTTTCTCCTACATGAACCCCATCTGCCTCTACTGCAAGAGCCAAATCTACCCTGTCATTAACCACAAGATCCACACCGTATCTCTTTGTTAGCTCCCTCAAAACCAAAAGCTCTTCATACATCTGCCTTGAGCTTTTTTGCTTGAACCTATACTGAAGGGCAGTAATACCCCCCTGTATTGCCTGTTCTATAGTGCTTATAAGGTCCCTATCCTTGAAGAAGGCATCGTCTGTAACTAAGTATATGCTTAGGTTCATAGCTTTTAAAGATAGCCCGCCTCCACGCCTATGCAAGCGTTCCAAACAACTTTTATTTTGTCCTTGTATTTTTCTATAACCTCCGGATTTTCACAGCCGGGTTGTAGCCACACGCACTTGGCACCTACCTTTATAGCTTGTTCAAAGATAGGCTCTATGTGAGCGGGATTTCTAAACACATTTACTATATCTATAGGCTCTGGCACCTCGTCCAACGAAGACAAAACCCTAATGCCCAGTATTTCCTGTCCAGCATACTTTGGATTGACAAAATAAACCTTATGCTTTCCTTTGTTTAAAACTCTCTCTGAAACATAGTAAGAAGGTCTTTCTGGGTCTGGGGATATGCCCACTACTGCGACAACCTTTGCATTTTTTAAAACTTCCAAAGCGTCATCTTGATGTGGATGGTGCAGTTCTTTCATAAAAGAGATTATATCATATTTCTCAAAGCTTCCAAAAGTTGGTCCATCTCCTCCTTAGTTCTCTTTTCTGTAACTGCAATCAGCAAGCAATCGCCGTAGCCAAACCTCCTCAAAGGTAAGCCAAACACAAAGCCCTTTTCCAAAAGTTTTTGGTAAATCTCCTCTGCCCTCGGATGTTTTACTGGAAATTCCCAAAGGTGTTTTCCGGTGTATGGCACTTCAAAACCAAGCTCTAAAAGCTTTTCCTTCAGATATAAAGCCTTTGACAAGCTCTGGATTGCAACTTCCCTGAAACCCTTTTTCCCCAAAAGGACCATATAAAGCAGATTCGCTAAAGCCATAAGATTTTGGTTTGTGCATATGTTAGAGGTCGCTCTTTCCCTTCTTATGTGCTGTTCCCTTGTTTGAAGTATTAGAGTAAAAGCGCGTTGGCCCTTTACGTCTTCTGCCAAACCCACTATTCTTCCCGGCATTTTTCTTACAAACTCTTTTCTGCTTGCAAAAAAGCCTACGTATGGTCCCCCAAAGTTTAACGGAACGCCCATCTGCTGTCCTTCTCCCACCACTATGTGAGCACCAAACTTGCCAGGAGGTTCCAAAATAGCCAAGGCTATTGGGTCTGCCACCACTATCAACGGCACCTCGTAATGCTGGGCAAGCCAAGAAATCTCCTTTAAGGGTTCCACAAAACCAAAGAAGTTAGGATACTGAACTGCCAAAGCATGGCATGTCCCATCTTTTAGATGCTTTTCCAAAAGCTCTAAATCCACAGTTCCTTCATAGGTGAGGGGAACAACTTCCAAAATATCTTGGTATCCAAAAAGATACGTCTTTACCACTTCTCTGTAAAGAGGATTTATCCCTTCTGTAAGGATAACCTTATTACCTTTGCCTTTAATAGCCCTTGCCATAAGCACCGCCTCTGCCAGCGCAGAAGCGCCGTCATACATACTTGCATTTGCTACTTCCATACCTGTCAGCTCGCACACCAGCGTTTGATATTCAAACAGAGCCTGAAGTGTCCCCTGAGAAGCTTCTGCCTGATACGGAGTGTATGCGGTTAAATATTCCCCCCTGCTAAGGATCTGCCATATGGCGGAAGGAATAATACGATCGTAAGCCCCTCCACCCACAAAATACACCAACGGTTTGTTTAGTTTTGCCAGCTCTCTAAAGTATCTTCTTAACTCCTCTTCAGACTTAGGCTCAGGAAGGTTTTCCGTTTTCTCCAAAAGGGATGGATCTATGTGTGAAAAAAGCTCTTCTAAGGAGGAAAGTCCTAAGGTGTTTAGTATTTCTCTCGTTTTTTCTTCTGAGTGAGGAATATACATCTACAGTTCCCTTTCTTCATACCTTAGATCTTCTTCTGGCAAAGCATCCAAAGATTCTTCAATGGTTAAACTTTCCTCTTCCGGAAACTGTAAGGCAATCCTTTCGCCTTTTTCTTCCAGTATTACCTCCGCAAGTATTTCCGCATACTCTTTGGGAGAGAGTAGGTCTTCCAGCTCGGACACATCTGCCATCTCCAAAACCGCTATCCACCCATCTTCGTAGGGAGACTCGTTTATTATAGCGGGTTCGTCGTTTAGAATGTCATTGACCTCTACTACCCTGCCGGACACCGGAGAATAAACGGGAGATACACTCTTTACGGATTCTAAGTTAGCCAATGTGTCTCCACTTTCAAACTCTTCCCCCACAGAAGGTAGATCTACATAAACTATATCCCCCAGCTCCTTTTGTGCATAATCTGTTATACCCACCCAAGCTTTACCTTCCTTCACCAAAACCCACTCGTGGTCTTTTGTGTAATACCTGTCTGACTTCACCAAATATTTTCCTACAAACAAGTCTTCCATCTTAAACCTCCTCAAAGTATTTCGTATTTTATCCCGTATTCCTGATATACCTCGTTAAGTATATCTTCAATGTTAGCCTCTGCGTTTCTGTATTTTTCCACAGTTCTTATTACATAATCAAGGTCCATAAGCTTAAGCAGAGCTACACCTTTTGATATTATATTCTTCTTGCCTGCACTTAGCAGCTTACCTAACTTTTCTTTTGTTAGCTTTTCAACCGGATCTATAACGAGCACATGATTACCCCTTAGCTTTCTAAGTCCTTTGTATAGTCCATAAATAAAGCTACCTTTTTCGTTGTTGATAAACACCAGCTCGGGAAACTTATCAAATAGATCTTTCATCTCAGAAGTTATAACCGCATATATACTGTCAGGTCCTATTACCCTGCTTAGCAAATTTACCTGATCCTCCAGATCCTTTATTAGGTCCTTCTTATTCAAAAGAGATCTGTAAAGGATTAGTAAAACCTTCATTGCTATTAATTATAACGGTTTCCCTAAGATTAAAATATACACTTATGGAAAGAAGTTACAGACCGATGGACATAGAAAAAAAATGGCAAGAGATCTGGGAAAGGGAAGGAGTTTATTCTGCTGAAGGCTCTGGCGATAAGTGTTATGTGCTTGAGATGTTTCCTTATCCTTCCGGTAGGATCCACATGGGGCATGTAAGAAACTACACCATTGGAGATGCTTTGGCTCGCTTTCTAAGGATGAAAGGTAAGAAGGTTCTTCATCCAATGGGATGGGATGCCTTTGGTCTTCCTGCGGAAAATGCAGCCATAAAGCACGGAGTGCATCCCGCTAAATGGACAAAGGAAAACATTAGCTACATGAAAAAACAGCTCCAGAGTTTGGGCTTTTCTTATGACTGGAGCAGAGAAATAGCTACATGTGATCCTGAATACTACAGATGGAACCAGTGGATTTTTATAAAGCTCTACGAAAGGGGACTGGTTTATAGAAAGGAAGCGGAGGTAAATTGGTGTCCAAACGACGAAACGGTTTTAGCAAACGAGCAGGTAATAGACGGCAGATGTTGGAGATGTTCCACGCCAGTAGTCAGAAAAGAAGTCCCCTCTTGGTATATAAAGATCACTGACTATGCAGAGAGACTTTTGGAAGACCTAAAACTCTTGGAGGGTAAGTGGCCCGAAAGGGTAATTGTTCAGCAAAGGAACTGGATAGGAAAATCTGAAGGTGCTGTCCTTAAGTTCTTTGTGGGAGATATTCCCATAGAGGTTTTTACCACAAGGCCGGACACGGTCTTTGGGGCTACCTTTGTAGTGCTTGCGCCAGAACATCCACTTACCTTAAGCTTGGCAAAGAAGGGTGGGAAAATAGAAGAGGTAGAGACTTTCGTTAAAAAAATGAAGAGCATGTCTTCCAGAGAAAGGGGAATACAGGAAGAGAAGGAAGGGGTGTTTTTAGGAGTTTATGCGGTAAATCCTGCCAATGGGGAAAAGATTCCAGTATGGACCGCAAACTACGTGCTTTACGAATACGGAACTGGCGCCATAATGTGCGTGCCTGCCCACGACCAAAGGGATTACGAGTTTGCCATAAAGTATGGACTTCCCATAAAACCTGTCATAAAACCCCTTGAAGGGGAACCACCAAAGGATAAAGCTTACGAAGGTCCAGGTGTGCTTATAAACTCAGCGCATTTTGATGGTATGGATTCCCAGAGTGCAAAAAAGGCAATAACCCAATGGTTAAAGGATAAAGGACTTGGAGATTTTAAGACCACCTACAGGCTAAGAGATTGGAACATATCCCGTCAGAGATACTGGGGAACGCCCATACCCATAATTTACTGCGAAAGATGTGGAATACTGACTGTGCCAGAGGACCAACTGCCCGTATTGCTTCCAGAAAATGTCAGCATATCCGGACACGGCAATCCCTTAGCCCAGGTAGAAGAATGGGTGAATACCACTTGTCCAAAGTGCGGAGGTCCTGCCAAAAGGGAAACAGACACTATGGATACCTTCTTTGATTCCTCTTGGTATTTTCTAAGATTCTGCGACCCAAAGAACGAAAAAGAGATATTTGACAAAAATAAGGTAAATAAGTGGATGCCCGTGGATTATTACATAGGTGGGATAGAGCATGCGGTTTTACACCTTCTGTATGCCAGGTTTTTCCAAAAGTTTTTGTATGACCTTGGTCTAGTCAAAGACGTTGAACCCTTCCAGAGGTTGATCACTCAGGGGATGGTTTTAAAAAGGTGGGTAAGTGTGGAAAAGTTCTTGGAGTTTTTGGGTTTGAGCCCAGAAGATTCCATAGAGAGCCTTAAGGCGAAAATCTCTGAGCTTACTCTTTGATAATAATCATTGAAAGCCCAAAAATCTGTCTTAAACTGTAGTTTATCTTACTACAGGAGGTGTTTGACATGTTTGAATACAGCGAAAAGGTGCTTGATCACTTTTTGAACCCAAGAAATGTTGGTGTTTTGGAGGATGCCAACGGAATAGGGCAGTGTGGGAATCCTGCCTGCGGAGACGCCATGTTGTTTACCATAAAGGTTAATCCAGAAACAGATGTTATAGAAGACGTAAGGTTTAAGACCTTTGGATGTGGTTCCGCTATAGCGGTATCCTCCCAACTTACCGAGATGGTAAAGGGCAAAACCATAGACTATGCACTTAACCTAACCTACAAGGACATTTTTGACGAGCTTGGAGGTCTTCCACCGCAGAAGATCCACTGCACGAACCTTGGATTGGAAACCCTACACGTCGCCATAAAGGATTACCTTATTAAACAGGGAAGGCTTGAAGAAGCAGCACGAATTCCAGACTGTTACGAAGAGGAAGAAGAAGAAAAGACCGAATTTGAATTCCTGTCCCTATGAGTGGTATAAAGGCCCTTGCCCTCCTTTCGGGAGGGCTTGACAGCAGTTTAGCGATTAAGCTTATACAAGAGCAAGGCATTCAGGTTTATGCCCTCCACTTTTACACAGGTTTTTGTATAACCGAACAAAAAAGAAGGCTCGGTATAAAAAGAGAAGATGGCTCACCATATGTGAATCCAGCTCTAAGGGCTGCAGTCCAGCTTGGTGTGCCTTTGGAGATCGTAGATATATCGGATGAATACTTTGAGGTGGTGTTAAATCCAAAGTATGGCTATGGGGCAAACGTAAATCCATGCATAGACTGCAGGATAATGATGCTGAGAAAGGCAAAAGAAATTATGCAGGAAAGAGGTTATCATTTTGTGATAACTGGGGAGGTCTTAGGGCAAAGGCCTATGAGTCAAATGTTTCCTACTCTTAGGTTAATAGAAAAGGAGTCTGGATTGGAAGGTTATATTTTAAGGCCCCTTTCTGCCAAACTTTTACCGCCCACCATTCCAGAAAAGTTAGGTTGGGTAGATAGAGAAAAACTTCTTGGAATAGGAGGCAGAGGGAGGAAAGTGCAAATAGAGCTTGCCAAAAAGTACAATCTTGAATACGAACAACCTGCAGGAGGATGCTGTTATCTGACAGATCCAAACTACGCTCTAAAGTTCAAAGAGGCGTTAAGCGTGGAGGGAAGCATAACAAGGGAGGACCTTGTTCTTCTGTCCGTAGGAAGACATCTTAGATTACCATCTGGCGCAAAGCTCATAGTAGCAAGAAACGAAGGAGAAGTAAACTTCTTAAAGGGCTTTATCAACCGCTACGGATATGCCAAAAGACAGGACAACAAAGGAACCCTTGTGCTCATAAAAGGATTGCCAACCGAAGAAGAGTATCCCACAATAGCTGGTGTGGTGTGCAGGTATTCCAAAAGGGAACCAGCGGAAGTGCTTATAAAAATCGGAGATAAGGAAATCTGCCTTTGGGCTGAACCATTAAGCGAGGAAATTTTAGAAAGTTTTAAAATAATAAAGGAGAAGGTCCATGGAGTTGAGTGATATAAAGCCGGATGTAGTTCATGATGTGGTAGGGACATTCTGTCCAGTGCCTATATCAGAAACCGCAAAGATGATAAGGCAAATGAAAATAGGTCAGATTTTGGAGTTGATAGCAGATGATCCTGGCGTGGTAGAGGATATACCTGCCTGGTGCAAAACCACCGGGCAAGAATTCTTGGGTCTTTACGAAGAGGACGGTGAGTATCATCTTTTTATCAAGAAAGTAAAAGAGTTATGAAGGAAAGGGTGACCTTAGATACAAACTTGAAGGAACTCTTAGAAAGGTATCCCGATATAAGAAACATACTGTGGGATTATGGTCTTAATAGGTTAGAAGAGGAAGAACTGCTTGACGTGGTAGCGGATAAGCTAACAATAAAGGGTTTTTTTAGACTTATGGATTTGGATGAGGACGATCAGGGAAAAATTTGGTTGGAGATCCAAAATTTAATAAGAGAATCGGAGGAGTAAGATGGAAAAGGAAAGATTGAAAGAAGTAGAAAATGTGTTGGATAAGATAAGACCAGCCCTAAAAGAGCATCATGGGAATCTAAGGGTGGTGGATATAAAGGATGATGCGGTATATCTTCAGTTTGAAGGTGGATGCACTGAATGTCCCATCGTGGATGCTACGCTGAAGGATGTTGTGGATATTGCCCTTAAGGGCAATCTAAACTGGGTAAAGAAGGTGGAAATATCTGTTTCAAAACACAGTATTTTATGAACATCTCCGGTAATACTTCCCTTTATGGAGTAGTGGGATATCCTGTAAAGCACTCCCTTTCTCCCCTGTTTCAAAACAAGCTCTTTGAGTATGTAGGTTTAAATGCGGTTTATGTTCCCTTTGAGGTAAAGCGGGAGGAGCTGAAAACCGCTTTTGAAGGTTTAAAAGCTCTGAATGTAAAAGGTATAAACCTAACCATTCCACACAAAGAGGCAATCGTTGATATGTTGGACTTTGTCCATCCAGATGCGGAAAAAATAGGAGCGGTAAATACTGTTAAGTTTGGAGAAAGGACTGAGGGCTACAACACAGATTGGATAGGTTTTTTAAACAGCCTAAGGGAGACCGTTGGAGAGTTAAAGGGAAAAACAGTTTTGGTTTTAGGTGCAGGTGGTTCTGCACGTGCGGTTTTGTATGCACTGGAAAAGGAGAATGCTAAGGTTTATCTTTGGAACAGAACCAAAGAAAAGGCAAAGAAGCTTTCGGAAATTTTTAAATCCGAAACTGTTTCCTCACCTGAGGAGGTTTTAGACTCCGCACACATAATCGTAAATACCACCTCCGTAGGTCTAACAGAAGATTATTTGCTCTTTGACTATTCTCTTTTGAAGGAAGGTCAAGTGGTATTTGAGCTGATTTACGGGAAAAACACCCTTTTGAAGGAGTGGTCTCAGAAAAGGGGTGCAGTATATCTGGATGGTCTTAAAATGCTGGTTTATCAGGGATTGGAAAGCTTCAGGATTTGGACTGGGTGTAAGCCGAATCCGAAGGTTGCCTTTCAAGCTCTTGAAAAGCACTTAAAGTGAGCTCTTTCAGAAGTTCTATATAAGTTGGATGGTCTTTCAAAGTAGGCACCCTTATAAACTCTTCCACTCCAAGCTCCTTTGCCAAGTTGTAATAAAGATAGTCCAGCTCGTAAAGGGTTTCAGAATGCTCACAAGTAAAAGAAACAGGTATGAGCACTATTTTCTTTTTTCCAGAAGTTATTAGTTTTTTCAAAAGCTCTTCTGTTTCTGGCTTTAACCACTGGGTTGGTCCTACCTTACTCTGATAGCCCAAAGCGTACTCTACCTTAGGGAAATGCTCCATTATTAGCCTTACTGTCTCTTCCGTCTGATCTTTGTACGGATCTCCCCTCTCTATGACTTTAACCGGCAGACTGTGGGCGGTAAATAGAAAAAAGTATTCCTCTGGCTTTTTCACACTGGAAAGTATGTTTTCTACCATGGCCCTTATGTAGAGGGGATGGTTGTGATAGGACTTTATTTTGACTACCGGAAGGTTAAGCCCAAGTTTGCTGTATACTCTGTCAAACTCGTTGAAAGAAGAGCCGGTGGTTGTTTTGCTATATTGGGGATACATAGGAAGGAGTATAAAGCCCTTTGCACCCTCCTGTAGAGCTTCCTTTACCGCTTCCTCTATAAAAGGTTTCCAATATCTCATTGCTACCTTGACTATAAATTTTTCTGGCAGTAGTTTTTGAAGTGCTTTGGCTTGCATTTCCGTTTGTTCCCTTTGGGGAGATTTCCCTCCCATTAGCTCATAGTAATGCCTTGTTTTCTTTGCCCTGAACTTGGAGATAACAAAGGCAACAGGCTTTTGGATTAGCTTTGGGATCTCTATTATGTCGTGGTCTGAAAAAAGGTTGTATAAGAAAGGCTCAACCGCATCCAAAGAGTCGGGACCGCCCATATTGAGCAAAAGCACCGCAAATCTTTCCATAGTTATTATTCTAATTCTTCCAGCTTTATCTTACCCTCGTAAATAGCCTTTCCAACTATCACTCCTTCCACCAAACCTTTCAATTTTTTAAGGTCCTCTATGCTTGATACTCCCCCGCTTGCAAGAACGGGCTTTTTAACAAATTTCTTAAACCTAAGGTAAGGTTCCACATCCACACCTTCCAAGGTGCCATCCTTTTCTACTACGGTGTAAAGATAGCCCCATATAGGCTTTTCATCGTAAAGTTTGGCAAGATCTTCGGGAGTATATAAACTGCCCTCTTTCCATCCCGCCACAGAAACCTTACCACCTTTGCTATCCACCGAAAGAATTATCCTTCCTGGAAAGGAATCTAACATCTCTTGAAAAACCTCCGGGCTTTTAACCGCCACAGTGCCCACCACAAAAAGATCTATGCCTATCTCATCAAGAATTTTTAAAGCCTGCAATTCTCTCAGACCTCCTCCAACCTGCACAACACCAGAAAAAGCTTTTCTGATGTTTTTTATAACTTCCAGATTTTTAAGAGTGTTACCAAAGGCACCGTCCAGATCTACCACATGGATACGCTTAAATCCAAAGTCTTCAAACAGCCTAGCAATTTCCTCTGGATTGTTGGAATAAACCTTAACCTTTTCCTCTTCCCCTTTGTATAATCTGACCGCCTTTCCACCTTTTAAGTCTATGGCTGGGATTAAAAAGTCCTTCAAAGCGTTACCTCAGGCTTACCTAACCTTGTTTTTGTATAAAAATATTACCACCTTTTTTCCTCTTTATTTTCCCTTATTGCACAGATGTGAGTAACTTCGGATGACTTTACATTTCCTACGTATCCAGTTTTCCTGTTGATAAAATACACTTTGTCTTTTGAGTGCTCTTCCTCGTTGTATTGGCAAATATCCTTCCTCTTCACCTCAACTAAAGCGCCTCTATACCCGTATATAATGCCAAGCAAAAAGGCTAAAACTTTATCAGTTTTTGTATCTATTTTCGTCAAATTTTTCTCCTCCTACGTAGATATGCGGGCAGTTCCTCTATATCGGGCTGAACAGGTTCTACCACAGATTCCGGCACCGCTTTTGGTAGTTGTTTTTGTTCCTTCTTTATAACACGAAACTGTGTTTGCTGGCTTACATTTTCAAAATCCGTAGCAACAACCGCAACGCGCATAAAGTTTTCTTTGTTCTGCTCAAGTACTGCTCCGAATATAATCAGAGCATCTTCGTGTGCTTCTTCTCTAATTCTACTTATGGTCTCCTCTACATCTTTAAAGGCTACATCTTCGCTTACCCAAAGGGTAATAAGCAGTCTTCTTGCTCCAGAGACTGTATTCCCTTCCAATAGTGGGCTTGCTATTGCTTGGTCTACTGCAAATTCTTTTTTGTTATCACCCTTACCCTCACCCATGCCTATAAGCGCTAGCCCACCCTTTTCCATAACCGTGCGCACATCCGCAAAATCTACGTTTATAAGAGCGGGAGTTACAACTATGCTCGTAATTCCCCTCACAGCCTTTGACAAAATATCATCCACCATCTTAAACGCATCCTTTATGCTAAAGTTTCTTTCTGCAATCTCCACTAACTTTTGGTTATTTATCACTATATACGTGTCAACCACTTCCTTTAATCTTTCCAACCCCTCCAATGCGACCTGCAGTCTTTTTTGACCCTCAAAGTTGAAGGGCTTTGTAACTACCGCAACAGTAAGAATGCCCATATCTTTTGCCGCTTCCGCAATCACAGGCGCAGCACCCGTTCCTGTTCCTCCTCCCAATCCCACCGCCAAAAACAGCATATCTGTGTTTCTGAGAATTTCCTTTATTTTGTCTATATCCTCCAGTGCTGCCTGTTCTCCGATCTCTGGTCTGGCACCCGCACCCAAACCTCTCGTAACCTTTTCTCCAATCTGTATTTTGTTAGGCACAGAAAGAGAAGCAAGATGCTGTACATCAGTATTTATAGCAAAAAGCTCCACACCTTCAATCATATCAAGATACATTCTGTTAACCGCGTTAGACCCACCTCCTCCAATTCCAAAAACCTTTATCCTCGTTGGATTTACCATATCCATCATAGCACCTCCTTGAAGAAGGATTTTAATTTGTTCAACCAACCAGTAAGTTTTATCTTACCCTCACTTTCTAAGTTTGGAGAATTTTGATAATTAACGGAATAACCATACAAAGGTTTCAACTTCAATCTAAGTAAACCCACCGCTGTAGAGTAAGCTGGATCTTGGATCCTTTCCTTTAACCCAAAGACTCCCATAGGGTAGCCTATCCTAACAGGTAGGTCCAAATACCTTTCAAAAAACTCCTTCAAACCTGCAAGCTTGGCAGAACCACCAGTTAGGACAACACCCGCATTTATTGTAGAAAGGTTTATTCCTTGAGCGTCTATGTATCCTAAAACACTGTCTGTAATTTCTTCTAGCCTTATCTGTATTACTTCAGCTAAGCTTTTTTTACTAACCATAGCTTCTTTATCTTCACCCCTGGGCTTGATTTTAACCCTCTCTGACTCATTTACCAAATCGGATAGCGCAAAACCATGCTCCAGCTTTACTCTTTCTGCTTGTTCTACGCTTATCCTCATAAAATGGGCAATGTCTTTTGTTATACTGTTACCTCCTATGGGTATAGTTCCTGTTATTATGGGAGAGCCTTCAACAAAAAGGATAAAATCTGTAAGACCTGCACCAATGTCTAAAAGTAAAACCCCTTCTTCTTTTTCCTCTTGCGTTAGCACTGCTTCCGCGCTTGCCATTATGGAAGGGTATTTATCAGCTATATTCAGACCGCTTGATTTTACAGCTTTTTCAACATTTCTAAGAAGAGCAGTTCCTACTTTAACTATGTGCACCTCCGCAGTCAATTTAGATCCAAGAAGTCCTACCGGGTCAAGAACTCCTTCCTGTTCATCCAAGACAAACTTTCTTGGGATTGCGCTTATTATCTCGTAGCCTTCCTCCTTTGCTCTGGTTGTGGTCCTCTCTATAATTCTATCTATCTGAGTCTCATCTATTTCCACAGGTTGAGGGGATATATTTATAGTATCCTTTTCATTTTGACTTTTTAAAACGGTAGAAGAGATTCCAAGGTTTACTGAATTGAGTTTAACATCAGCCATTTCTTCGGCTTCTTTTACTGCACGTAATATGGATCCCACAGCTAAATCCAACCTTGTTATTTGTCCTTTCTCTATTCCTTTACTTGGCGCTTCACCTATACCTATAACGTGTATATCTCCGTAGTTATCAATTTCTGCCACCAGAGCTAAAATTTTGCTGGTGCCCAAGTCCAGAGAAGCTACAGTCTTCATGCCTTCATTCGCCCTCCTTTATAATAGCCATGCTCTCCGAAATCATAAGAACGTTTGTAGACTTCATTTCAAGTTTATTATAAACTTTTCTGATTCTATCGAACATAGACAAGTCTAATTTGCTAATTGGGGGCAAGACTATCTTATTACTGGATATGTATACAATAGTGCTTCTATCAGTTACATATATCTCTTTTATTTTCGGGTCTATTTCTTTTACGAAATCTATAAAGGCCTTTAGATTAGGGAAGTGTTTTTTTATGTAATCAAAAGAAAAAGTATACACAACTGGCAATGGGCTTTCTATCGCTGGGTTATAAAAAAATTCACCTTTATGGTCAATTAGCAAAATATTAGTATCATGGACTACAGAAGCTATGGGTATTCTTTCTTGAACCTCAACGTAAATCTTAGCACCATCCAACCCTAAATCTCTTTTTATCTTTACTTGCTCTACAGAGTTTTTAGTAAGGTTATTGATCTCAGCCAAGAGTCTATCAGAGCTCAAAAACAACCAATTACCCTTTGCCGTTTGATAACAAGCTGAAGAAATAAGCTCTGGTGATACTGTTTGTGTTCCAACAACTTCAATTACCTTTATCTTAAATAATGGTATTGTGTTTAAAGAGCTCGGTAAAAAGAATCCACCTAAAGCCATAGCTATAAGCCATACAAAGGCTAAGGGATACTCAAGTCGAGCTTTCCAACTTATTTTCCCCTCCTCTTTCATAACTCCGCTTTAACATATTAACATAGATATCATCAGCTTAAAGTCAATACCTTTTTTTCTACAAGCCATAGGAAATAAGCTTAGTTCTGTCATTCCAGGTATGGTGTTAATTTCAAGAACAAAGGGTCTGCCACTTTTGTCTACCCTAAAATCTACTCTGGACATGTCCTTCAATTCAAGGGCATTGTGGGCTTTTATAGCCAGATTCTCCAGCTCTTTTGCTAATTCTTCTTCTTCCAAAAACTCATACTCGCTCATACCCTTGGTATATTTGCTTTCGTAGTCGTATATACCCTTCTTTGGTTTTATCTCTATGGGTGGCAGTGTCTGCTGTTTTAGTATTCCTACGGTTATTTCCCTTCCCTCTATGAACTCTTCTACGATAGCTTTTTTTGTAATCTTCCATAATTCTTCCAAGGCTTTTTCTAACTCCTCTTGGTTATTTACCACAAAAAGTCCAACGCTTGACCCTTGATCGGAAGGTTTTACTACTGCGGGAAACCTATCCCATACGGGTTTTTCTCCATACCTTACTGCTATCCAATCCGGTGTAGGTATATTATGAAATCTTAAAATCTTCTTTGTGGTATCTTTATCCATAGCTAAGGCACTACCGAGAACGCCAGAACCTACGTATGGGATGCCAAGAATGTCCAAAAGTCCCTGAATCCTTCCATCCTCTCCGTAGGGACCGTGCAAAGCTATAAATACTTTATCCGGCTTTATCTGTCTGAGCTTTTCGCATATTGAGTCCTCCAGGTCTAAGGCTATGGCTTCGTGTCCAAGCTCTTGCAAAGCCTTTAAAACCGCTTGGCCTGTTTTTAGCGAAATCTCACGCTCCGCAGACCTTCCACCCATAAGGACTACTACTTTCAATTAACCTTACCTCCTCCTCAAGCTCGATACCAAACTCTTCAAAAACCCTTCTTTTTGCTACATCAATAATTTTAATCACCTCTTCAAAGCTTGCCTTTCCTAAGTTCACAAGAAAGTTTGCGTGTTTTTCGGAAAATGCTATGTTTCCCAACCTGTAGCCCTTCATACCAACTTCCTCTAAAAGCCTACCTGCGCTGTAGGAAGGTGGATTTTTAAAGGTAGAGCCAGCAGTTGGCACTTGAACAGGTTGGGTTTGTTTTCTCCTTAGCCTTATGCTTTCGTATTCCTGATATATTGGATAGTCTGCCTTTGGAAAAAAGAAAACCGCCTCTAAAACTATTCCTTTTTCAGGAAAAGGGGACCTTCTGTAGGAAAATTCTAAGTTTTCCCTACGTTCTTGCACAACTTCTCCGCTGTAAAGCATGAACTTTACGGACTTTAAATGGTTTGAAATTTCGTAGCCAAAGGCACCCGCATTCATAGCTATTGCTCCACCTACTGTAGCAGGAAAGCCAGCGAGTTTGTATATACCCTCAAGGTTTTCTTTTAACCCAAGATCAACCAACGCAGTTAAAGGCACGCCAGCCTGCGCTATTACCTCCAAACCACAACCAATATCCCTTACTCTAAGGCCATTCAAAAACTTAGTGTTTATGACCATTCCGTAAAAGTCTCCAAATACAGTATTTGCGCCTCTGCCAAGCACAAATATGGGTATATCTTCCCATTGGGATATGTTTATACATTCTTTTACATCTTCAAAGCTTTTGGGATAAGCCATAAACTTTGCCAGACCGCCAACCCTTATGGTGGTGTAAGCAGAGAGGGGAACATCCTTATAGAGCTTCATATTAAAATTAAACCACAATGTCGCGGAGCATCTTAACCATAGACAGCAAAGCCCTTGAGTTCAACATAAAAAGTCTTTCAAAGTTTTCCAAAAAGCCAGTTATAGCGGTAGTAAAGTCCGATGCCTATGGAGTAGGAGTAAAACATATAGCAAAGATATTAGAAGGTATTAAAGAAGTGGAGTTTTTTGCGGTTGCCTGCGTGGAAGAAGGTTTGGAGCTGAGAGAGCTCGGTATAAAAAAACCTATACTTATTCTTGGTGGTGTGCTAAAGGGGGAAGAAAAGGCTATCAAGGAATACTCTCTTACGCCGGTAGTTTCCCACCCTGAACATTTAAAACCTTTGGAAGGGCTAAACGTTCCTATTCATGTAAAATACGACACGGGGATGGGAAGGCTTGGCTTTTTGGAAGAAATCATAGATGATCCGAGAGTGGAAGGGGTTTTAACTCACTTATCTTCTCCCGCAGAGGAGGAATTTTCCAAAAAACAGATAGAAAAGTTTAAGAACATTCTCAAACATTACAAAAACGTCAAATACGTCCATCTTGAAAGCTCGGCAGGAGTCATCTATAAGGTCCCTTACGCTACTCACATAAGGGTAGGCCTTGCAATATACGGAGAAAAGCCCCTTAGTAATTATCCTGTCCAGCTAACACAGGTCCTTAGTCTAAAGGCAAGGTTGATATCCGTAAAAAGGCTTCCAAAGGGATACTCCATATCTTATTCAAGAACTTACAAACTTGAAAAGGATGCTTTGGTAGGTGTGATTGCCTTTGGTTATGCGGATGGGATGATGAAAAGCCTTTCAAACAGGGGTAAGGTTTATTACAAAGGTAAAGCCTTGGATATCATAGGAAACGTAACTATGGATATGACCATGGTAGATCTGACTGGGACTGACGCAAAGGTTGGAGATTGGGTGGAGATAGTGGGTCCGCATCAAAGCTTTACAGACCTTGCCAAGATGGCAGGAACCATACCTTACGAAATAATGTGCAATTTATCAAGGAGAATAAAGAGAGAAGTTTTATAATTAGGCTTATGGCTGGTGTGTGGGAAGAGGCTTTGGTAGAAGAAGCAATATACTTGATAGCTCACTTAGCCCAAGCTGAACAGCACCTAATGGAAATAGAAGGAGAGACAAAGGTGGAAGACCTAATCCCTATAATAGACGAGCTGAGAAACAAAAGAAAGACGGTGGGGGATATCCTTTTTTCTACTCTGAAGATAGAAGGGGGAAAAGAAGGGGAAGAGTTCAGAAGCAAACTTGAAAGCCTTTGGTGTTCTCTGAAACACTTGGCTATGGCTTTGGTGCATTGCGATGAAACCACGGAGAAGTTAATAAGAAGGTTAGAATGTCATCTGCAAAGTGGGGATGACCAAAAGGCTCAGGAGCTTTCTAAAAGGATAAAAGAGCTATACGAAGTTAGACAGTCCATAAGAAATTTTATAAAAATGCTTCTTTTTGATGTTTCCCAAAAGCTAACTTCCACACCGCAAGTGAGGTGCAGAGAAGACCTATGTATAATGGAGTAGCTTATGCCTTACAAGGATCTGAGGGAATTTTTAAAAAGGCTTGAAAGGGAAGGAGAACTGGCAAGGATAAAGCTTGAGGTTTCTCCTATACTTGAGATTACAGAAATAACGGATAGGGTTTGCAAGATGCCAAAAGGAGGGAAAGCCCTTCTTTTTGAGAAAGTCAAGGACTACTCTATTCCAGTGCTTACCAACATGCTTGGCTCTGAAAAAAGAATAAAGCTTGCCCTTGGTTATGAAAGGCTGGAAGACATAGGTTGGAAGCTATACAAACTCTTAAGGCCAGAAATTCCCCACACTTTTTTAGAAAAGCTAAAACGCCTGCCTGAGCTTAAAAAGTTAAACGACGCTTTGCCCAAAACTGTAAAAGACGGTCCGGTTAGGGATGTGATAAAAAAAGATAACATAGACATCTTAGAGTTTCCTATTCTTCAGTGCTGGCCAGAAGACGGGGGAAGATACATCACCTTTGGACAGGTGATCACCAAGGATCCAGAAAGCGGGATAAGGAACGTGGGGCTATACAGGGTACAGGTTTTGTCTCCCACAGAGCTTGCCCTTCATTGGCAAATTCACAAGGATGGAAATCACCACTATTGGAAGGCAAAAAGGTTGGGTAAGCGCCTTGAGGTCGCTATTGCCATAGGTGGAGATCCTGTGCTATCTTACGTGTCCTCTGCCCCTCTTCCGCCAGAGGTGGATGAATATCTCTTTGCAGGCCTGATAAGAGAGGAGGGGGTGGAACTTGTAAAGGGTTTAACGGTAGATTTAGAATATCCAGCCTATGCGGAGATAGTCATAGAGGGGTACGTGGATCCAGAGGAGCCTTTGGTGGATGAAGGTCCCTTTGGGGATCACACGGGTTTTTACACCCCGGTGGATAAATACCCAAAAATGCACATAACCGCCATACTCCACAGAAAGGACCCAATATACCTTGCAACCATTGTGGGAAAACCACCCCAAGAGGACAAATACATAGGCTGGGCTACAGAAAGGATATTTTTACCTCTAATAAAGTTCAACCTGCCTGAGGTGGTAGATTATCATCTTCCCGCAGAGGGTTGTTTTCATAACTTCTGCTTTGTTTCTATAAAAAAGCGCTATCCGGGGCATGCCTTTAAGGTTGCGTATGCCTTGCTTGGTTTGGGTTTGATGTCTTTGACAAAGCATGTGGTGGTTTTTGATGAGGACATAGACGTTCATGACTTTGCGCAGGTGCTTTGGGCTTGGGGCAACAACGTGGATCCTATCAGAGACGTGCAGATCCTAAAGGGTCCCATAGATGTTTTGGACCACAGCACCAACGAGGTAGGTTTCGGTGGAAAGATGATCATAGACGCTACATCAAAGTGGAGAAGTGAAGGCTACACAAGAGTTTGGCCGAAAGAAATAAGGATGTCCGAGGAAGTAAAGAAAAAATAGACGAGCTTTGGAATAAGCTTGGGTTAAATTAATTGCCATGTGCGGTATCTTTGGCATCTTTGGTGTGGAAAATGCAGAAAATTATGCCTTTTACGGCATATACGCCCTTCAACATAGAGGACAGGAAAGCGTAGGCATAGCGGTGTCGGATTTTGAAAACATAAAGCTGGTGAAAAAGCCCGGATTGGTGCTTTCAGCCATAAGGAAAGAGGATCTTGAAGGTGTAAGTGGTTTCCTTGCTATAGCTCATGTAAGGTATGCAACCGCGGGAAGATCGGGAGACTTCAACGCTCAACCCTTTTTGAAAAAGACAGTCTTAGGTGAAGTTGCGGTAGCCCACAACGGAAACCTAACTAACTTTAGAAGTCTAAAGGAAGAGCTTTTGAGAATGGGAGAAAGCTTTGAATATGATTCAGATACTGAGCTCTTTCTTTCACTGATAGGAAAAGGAAAGGAGGTACCAAAAGGTATAACGCTTCATCCGGAAGATAGGGAATACCTGCCCTATCTGTTTTATGTCTTAAAGAAAGTTAGCGGTGCCTACAGCGTTCTATTTCTTTTGAAAGACAAACTCATTGCGGTTAGGGATCCTTACGGCTTTAGACCGCTTCTTATGGGAAGGTTAAAAAATGCAGTGCTGTTTGCGTCTGAAAGCTGTGCCTTTGATATACTGGGTGCGGAACTTTGGAGAGAAGTAAAGCCCGGGGAGTTAATAGTGGTAGATAAAAAGGGCATAAGAAGCTATCTTTTCTCTCAATCTCCAAAAAAGGCTATGTGTATTTTTGAGTTTGTGTATTTTTCAAAGCCGGAGAGCTTTATCTTCAACGATTGGGTTTATACAATAAGGAAGAAGATGGGGGAAGTGCTGGCTTTGGAAGAAGATGTATCTGCAGACGTAGTGGTGCCAGTGCCTGATTCTGGAGTGGTGCCTGCAATAGGCTTTTCCCAAAAAAGCGGTATTCCCTTAGAGCTTGGTCTTATCAGAAACCACTATGTGGGAAGGAGCTTTATAGAACCTACACAGGAACTTAGAGACGTAAGGGTTCTGATGAAGCTAAATCCCAATCCTTCCGTTTTGAAAAACAAAAGGGTAATAGTTATAGATGACTCTTTGGTAAGGGGAACTACTTCCAAGAAGATAGTTAGCATGTTAAGAAAGGCTGGTGCAAAGGAAGTTCATATGCGTATAGCATCACCGCCGGTTATAGGTCCCTGCTATTACGGCATAGACACACCCACAAAAGAAGAGCTAATAGCTACCAAGTTCAGCGTGGAAGAAATAGCTAAATTCATAGGTGCAGATTCTCTTAGGTATTTGTCCCTTGAAGGTTTAAGAAGTTGTGTTGAGGATTACAGAAACTTTTGCGATGCTTGTTTTAGTGGTGTCTATCCAATAGAGGTTGAGCCTGAGGTTGAGAGGTTAAGGTAGAAAGAGCATTCTTTATAACTCTTATAGTCTCAAGCACATGCCTTAAGCTGGATAAAGGTAGCATGTTTGGCCCGTCGGAAAGGGCTTTGTCTGGCTCAGGATGCACCTCCATAAAAATACCATCGCAACCAACTGCTACCGCCGCCCTTATGAGTGGAATAACGAACTCCCTCTGACCAGAAGACCTATCACCAGCACCGCCCGGCAGTTGGACGCTATGCGTAGCATCAAATATAACCTTTGTAAATTGGGACATGATTACTAAACTCCTAAAATCCACCACTAAGTTGTTGTATCCAAAGGAAACGCCCCTTTCGGTGATGTAAAAATCTACCGCTCCACCAACTTTGAGTTTTTCCACAATGTTCTTTGCATCCCAAGGTGCCATAAACTGACCCTTTTTTACATTTACAGGCTTACCACTTCTTGCACACTCCAAAATTAAGTCCGTTTGCCTGCTTAAAAAGGCAGGCACCTGAATAAGATCTACTACTTCTGCGGTAGGTTTTACTTGCCAAGTTTCATGCACATCTGTAGTAATCTTTAGCCCTAACTCCTCTTTAACTTTCCGCAAGATCCTTAAACCTTCTTTCAAACCAGGACCTCTAAAAGACTTTACGGAAGACCTGTTAGCTTTGTCAAAAGATGACTTAAAGTAAAAGTCAAATTCTGGATATTCTTCTGAAAGTTCTTTTATATGCTCTGCAGTTTTAAACACAACAGTTTCGTTTTCTATTGCACAGGGTCCAGCTATTATCAGCATAAGAACTATAATAACACACTTCAAAATTTGATATAATTTATCTAATTTGTTTAAGGAGGTAAACGGTATGGAGCCAACAATATTGAATCCTGCTTATACAATCATTAATCTTCTGCTCTGGCTATTTTTTCTGTTTTTCTTTTTAACACCAATATTACGCAGACACGCCTTAAATAAGGCAAGAGAAACGCTTATAAGAATGTTAGAAGAAAAATTGCAAAGCAGAGTTATAACTCTCATACATAGGCAGGAGAGTGTTGGATTTTTTGGCATTCCAATTATAAGGTATATAAACATTGAGGATTCTGAACAAGTTCTGAGAGCTATCAGACTTACACCGCCCGAAATGCCCATAGTCCTTATAATACATACACCAGGGGGTTTAGCTCTTGCTTCCACGCAGATAGCCAATGCCTTAGTAAAACACAAAGGTCCTGTTAGGGTAATAATCCCACACTATGCTATGTCTGGTGGAACTCTCATAGCTCTTGCTGCTGATGAGATAATAATGGACCCCAATGCAGTTTTAGGTCCTGTGGATCCTCAATTGCAAGGCATCCCAGCGGCGTCTGTAATCAAGGTCTTAGAGAAAAAGGAATTGAAAGACATAGACGATCAAACTATAATAATGGCGGATATAGCAGAAAAGGCTATAAAGCAGATGGTTAGCTATGTAAAATGGCTTCTTACAGAAAACGGTATGGATGAAGAAAAGGCAGAAAGAATTGCTCTGGAGCTTGCTACGGGCAAATACACTCATGATTATCCCTTAGGAGTAGAAAAGCTCAGAGAGCTTGGTTTAAACATCTCTACAGACGTGCCAGAGGAGGTGTATCAACTTATGGACCTTTACCCACAACCAATGGGCACACAGGTGCCTTCTGTTCAATACATACCAGTTCCATACAGAACAAGAGAAAACACTTAAAAACCACTTAGTCCCAAAAGAGGGGCATAAGGAAACTAAGGGACCTTTTCTCAAGGACTTCTTTTATAGATTCTTGATCGTATGCAAGCCCAACTATTTCTCTTTCAAGGTCCTTAAGCCCTAATCCGTTCAGCCTGCAAAACTTTACAGTTTGACCTTCCACAATCATGCTGAGACTAACTTTCTTTCCTTCAACTTCCATATGTTTGTTTCTTAGGAAGATCCCTTCCCTTATTTTTATTAACCTGTGTTTTCTTCCTGTTTCCTCAAATAATACTTCTTCTGAGGTTAGTTCATCCTTTAGCTTGTTTGCCAGTTCCAAAGCTTCTTTTGGAATGTCCCAACAAGTTTCCAGCGGTAGAAGTTTTTTAAACTCAAATTCAAGAATGTCTGCCACCTCCCAAAAATCTGGTGCTTTTTCTTTCTCCCTTTCCACCCAAGTTAAGTTCTCATCCAATACTTTTTTAACAAAATCCTTGTTTGGCACTTTCAAAACCTCTGCCATAAGCTCTGTATTGAACCTTAGGAGAATGTTTCCAACAAAGACAAAAGCCTTGTGTATGTCTCCCGCACCTTGCCCGCTTATCTTTCTTTGGTTGCTTTTTACTACTATATCGTTGATAGGCTTGTATTCTACCTCCAAGCCCAACTTTCTGTAAGTCTCCAGGACCGGCTTAGAAAAATGTCTGTAAGCTTCTTCTACCCTAAAAGGTGCCAGACCTTTGGGAATTACAAGCTGATAAAAGACTTGGCCAGGTGCCAAAAGCACGGTTCCACCCCCTATTTCCCTTCTTATTACAGGAATGCCCAAAGACTTGATCCTTTGTAAGTCCAAAATTTCTTGAATGTTGTCAAAATAACCAAGGCTAACGTAGGTATCCTCTGGTTCTACCAAAATTAGTCCAAACATATCAAGCCTTGCACATGCATGAAACAAAGAAGTGGATAATAGATTTCCAACCTTCCCCAACTTGTACACCTTCATCTTTGCATATAATTTACCTGAAACGATGGAAAAAGAGAAGTTTTTTAAATACTTTCTGCTGGCAAGCACTTTTGGACTTTTGCTGGTGGTCTTTTACATGCTTTTGCCTTTTCTTACGCCTATCCTATGGGCTTTAATCTTTTCATTTGTTCTTTATCCTATAAACTTAAAACTTAAAAATTATGTCAGATGGAGAACAGTTTCAGCTTTGATCCTAACCATTTTCGTGCTTTTGGTCATAGTGATCCCTTTTGGTGTTTTAGGTGCGATAGTGTTAAATCAGGCTATAGAACTGTTGAGTAGGCTTTTGAACGTGGTTCAAAACCACAGCTATCAAGAGTATTTTCAAGAGCTGGTAAATAGACTGAGGTTGGAAAAGTTTGTAGAACAAGAAGATCTTAAAAGAATTTTGGAATATATAGAATCAGAAGAATTTAAGTCCATTGTTGGTAATCTGATAAGAGATCTAACTCAGAGATTGCTTCAATTTTCTACAAGTATGCTCACTTCCGTTGGTTCTTTTCTTTTTAAAAGCTTTGTCTTTTTAATTACTCTCTTTTTCATTCTCAGAGACGGAGAAAAATTTGCCAAGTTTATTGAAAGGTTTATTCCCATGCATAGGGAAGATGTGTATGAGGTGTTCAACACAGTTTATAAAACTGTTTTGGCTACAGCTTATGGAGCGATAGCAGTGGGTATTGCACAGGGCATACTCTCTGCCATAGGTTATGCAATAGCAGGTATTAAGTATTATCCTTTGCTTGGCTTGATTACGTTTTTTGCGTCCTTTGTTCCTCCCTTTGGTGCTGCGGTTGTGTGGGTGCCATCAGTGGTTTATCTTTTTTCTATCCAAAAATTCAAAAGTGCCCTTTTTCTTCTCTTTTGGGGTGTTCTGTTAGTTTCTTCAATAGACAATCTAATCCGTCCTCTTGTAATGAAGATAGGAATAAATATGCCTTATATTGTTCTGTTTTTTGCCATAGTTGGCGGTCTTATATCCTTTGGTTTTGTAGGCATATTCTTGGGACCTATAATCTTTACTGTGGTTTTCAGTCTGTTTTTGATATACGAAAAAAGAATACTCAAATAACGCCTAACCTATGTAAAGGCGCTCTATAAAAGAGAGAATATCATCAAATAGTTGTTCTGCTGTTTGTTTATCATCCACCTTTATTATCAATCTTTCCACGCTATTAGTTTGAATGATAACATGGTTGTCCGAAAGTTCAATGCAGGCTATGTGGGTGTAAGGGATGGCAGTTTTTTTATTCTTTGATTCATATACTATGTATCTATCCTCTAACCTAATGCCAAAGCTTTTGTATTTCTCTCCTCTCCTCATAATAAATTTTGTTTTAAAAATACAGCATAGAAACCATAGGCATACTTTCCTATCTCTACCACTCTACCTACCCTTAATCCAGCTTCTTCCAAAATCATACCTACTTCCCATTCAGAATAAACTTCTTCGGGTGGTGGTCCTTTATCCCTCTCCTCTTTTTTCCAATCTATAAGCGCCAGATAGCCCATAGGTTTGCTTACCCGTTCAAGTTCTTTCAAAAATCTTACGGGGTCCTCCAGCTCATGAAACACAAAAGCCATGTATACAAAATCTACCGTATTGTCTGGAAGAGGTATGTAATTTTCTTCGGACTTTAGGACTTCTACATTTTTAAGCCCAAGCTCTTTAACCTTGTTTTTCGCATAATCTACTGCCTCTTGGCTTATGTCTATTGCGTATACTTTGCCTTGGTCTTGGACTAACTTTGAAATATAAGGTAGATAAAAACCTGCTCCAGTTCCCACGTCAAGAACTACCATGCCGGGCTTAAGGCTAAAGGTTTTTAGAACCTTTTCCGGATCAAAAAGATTGAGTCTTTCTGGATCATCAAGCTTTTTTAGTTTTTCTGGATCAAACTTGTGCATGGGTAAAATTATACCTTATGAGGATAAAGCTTAGGTTGTATGAAATAAAAGACATAGATGAACTTGTATTCAAGCTATCTGGCATTGGTGTAAGCGTGGGGGATATATACAAACAGTTAGAAAAAGGAAGGGCAGATTTAGAAATAGCCATAGATGAAAGCCAACTATCCAAAGTAAAATCCGCCATAGGAGACCTCTGCCAGTTTGAAGTTTTACAAACAAAGGAGAGTATTAACGCTGTGCCCTTTTTTCTGCTTGCAATACTTTGGCTGGACAGCACCTTTTTATACTTTTTGCTTAAGTTTTCCTTTCTTTCTCAGGACTTTAGCTATTTTTTAAGATCCATTTTTGGGTCCAGCAAGCTTGCAGAGATTTTTAAAAATCTAATAAGCCTTTTGGCTATAGTTGTTTATTACTTGGGCTTTATCCTTACTCAAGGCACTACGCCTGTGGGAAAGCTTTTTAACTTGAAGATAGAAAAGGATCATAAATACTTTATCTTACTTTTTAGCCTTCCACTGGTTGCCTTTGGACTTCTTCAATTTGGTCAAACTTTTATGAAGCTCTTGGGGCTGTTTATTTTAAGCCTTTGTTTGGTTCTTCCCTTCTACTTTAAAAGTTCTGTGAAACGTTTGTGAAACATCTTGATTTTTCCCAAAGCTTGCATAGAATTTAACATAACCCAGAGGGACCGGTCCCGAAGGGAAAAACTTTAAGGGAGGTTTTAGCCATGAGACAGCAGAAAGGTTTTACCCTCATTGAACTGCTGGTAGTCATCGCCATCATAGCCATCTTGGCATCCTTGGCAATACCGCAGTATATAAACTATCAAAAGAAAGCTAGGGTAAGCTCTTACGCAGAGCCAATAGCAAGAGGTTGTATTATGGATATTGCGTCTTGGTGTATGGAGAATCCTGGCACAAATGTTGATTTTAACAAAATCAAAAATTGTGGAAATGGCACTACAACTACTATTCCTACAGCTGGAGGAGATGTTACTCTAAAGCGTCCGGGAAATGTATCATGTGACGCCAATGGATATGCTGATGCCACAGTAAATGCAACCCTTAGTACCGCATCAGGTTTCGTTGCAAAGTGCTTCACTGCAAACCAATCCATCAAGTGCACTGTAGAGCAAGAATAACTCTTATAGCTATGCCTTTTTTTAACTCCTCCCCCCGCAAGGGGGGTTTTACTTTAATAGAGCTTTTGGTGGTCATTGCGATAATTGCTGTGCTTGCATCTATAGCCATTCCTCAGTATTTGAACTACACAAAAAGGGCTCATCTTTCTTCCTATGTTCTTCCAATGGCAAGAGCTTGCATGGCTGATATTGCCTCTTACTGTTCGGCAAATAATCCAAGCTCAGGGACGGAAACTTACTCTGTAATTGGAAACTCTACCTTCCCTAACTGCGTCGCAAACTACACCACCCCCGTAGGTATGGTAACTGTGTCCGTAGAAGAAAACCCAGTTTGTAACAGTTCAGGAGAGCTTACTGCGGGAAGAATAGTAGCCTACTTTTCTCCAGACGGGCAAAAGGTTGTGTGCAAGGTTGATGTAAAGCCTTTCAAATGCTACATAGAATAAACTGGGCTTTGGTTTTTGCTCTCGCTCTCTCTTTTGCTTTTTCCCTTTTGCCTCACCTTCTTGATATAAGGCAATTCTTCAAACATCAGGAAACTTTCTTTCTTGATGGAAAACCTTTTATACAAAATCCGGATGGTTATTTTTTTGGCAGGCTTGCCAAAGCTTTTGCAGAAGGTGTTCCCATAGAAGAAGATCCGCTTAGAAACTTTCCGGAAGATGGAATTAAATACAGATATACACCCCTTATTAGCGTAATATACGGCTTTTTGATGAAGATGACCGGTCTTCCCTTAGAGTGGGTTGGCTTTTGGTTTTCTCCGATCCTTGGAAGTCTTTTTGTGGTTCCTCTCGTTCTTCTTTGGCACAAGGTTGGTAATCTTTGGATAGGCTTTGCTGGTGCAGTCATCACTGCCTTATCTTCTGCTTACCTTATGAGGGTTTTTGTGCTGGATATAGATACAGATAGCTTAAATCTTTTCTTTATCTTTTCCGTTGCTCTATTTTTGTGGCTTGCTTACCAAAACAAAAACCACTGGAAGGGATACGCCTATTACAGCCTTGCACTGCTTTTTAGCTTTCTGTTTTATTGGTGGTATGCCCATCCTGAGTTTTTCGTCCTTTCCTTTTTAGGTTTTTGGCTTTTGACCTTTAAAAGCAGTAGATTTTTCCTTTTTTCCCTCTTTGGGTTTTTGGTGCTTTGGGTTGGGATCTCCTTTATGGCTGGTTATCCTGTGGGTTTTGATATTCTACAAAGGGTATTTATATACTTTGGTTTTAAGTTTCCTGTGATAGAGTCCCAAAGCATACCGGAAGTTATGAAAACCATCGGAGAGCAAGGAAAGGTTTCTTTTCTTAAAACCTCTGGCTTTTACTTCTCTTCTGAAATACCTTTTTACATAGCCTTAGTGTTTTTACCTGTATTTTTCATAAGGTATATAAAAGTTAATCTACTCCTTCTGCCCCTTTGGGTGCTTCTTTTGTTTGCCTTCTTGAAAGGCAACAACAGGCTTTATATGTATGTTAGCCCACTGCTTAGTATGAGCTTTGCTTACGCTGTGTTTTTTATTTCCCAGCTTAAAAACTATGTGGAAAAGCCCTATCTTAAGGCTTTTGTAGGCTATGCCTTTCCGGCTTTGATGCTTTTGATAGGAATAAATTGGTTGAGTGTGTTGAGCAGGTTTCCCTCGCTTTTTATACAAAAGGAAGTAGTCCAAAGTATGATAGAACTTAAAAAATTCACACCGCAGGATGCAAAAATTTTGACATGGTGGGACTATGGCTACCCAATAGTCTATTATTCCCAAAGGACTGTCTTTCACGACGGTGGTTCCCAGTTTTCTGTAAAAACTCCCCTTATAGCTTACGCTTTGATGAGTGAAGAAGAAAAAGCTAACAGGCTGTTTGCTTGCGTTTCAAATCCAGCGCTCAATCTCAAGACCTTTCAGCAAGTAAGGGAATTGGGACTTTACACAGCCTTAAAAGAAGCTTCAAAATCCTGCAATCCTCCAAGAGTTTATAAAACTTACCTTCTCATCACCGAAGACATGCTTGACAAAATTGGTGCCATATCTTACTTAGCCTTTGGGAAAAGCCAAAGTATCCTAAGACTTCCAAAGTGCGAGCCTCCTTACTGTGAAGATTGGATAAATCAAAGCTTTGGTCTTTATGTGCAAAAGTTTAATCAAAGCACCACGGAGTATGAGTTTAAAAAGGTTGTTGAAGTGCGAGGGCAAGAACTCAAAGAATACGCATACAACAGACAGAAAGGCTTTGTTATCTACAGAGTGATTAAAGATGAAGGAGTGTATGCCTTTGCTGTGCCAGAAAACTTAGAAAAGTCTGCCTTGATAACTCTATACACTATCCGAAAAAACAGGGAGGGATTTAGACTGGTTTATGATAACTTCCCTTATGCGGTGGTGTATGAGATTACCTCATATAAACCGCCTCTATCCTTGCCTTAGAGCCCTGCGGACCTTCCGCTTCAGAGACTATAAAGTATATGTATCCTCTGCCACTTGATGAAGGTCTTGAATATGCTACACCAGCTATCTGTTCTCCCGGAGGTGGAGAGTATCCACTAAAACACACAGTAATTTGATTTATATATCTTCTTTCATGCTCTTCAGATAGCCTATAATCAATGCTCATTTGACAACAATTGTTAGCATCAGTTGGGCTATTATCTGGACAGTAGCCGTTGATCATCGTGTTAAAAACTCCGCTTTTTATCTGAGATAATACGTAGTTTATCCCACCAACAGCCGCCTCTCTAGTGGAGGTGTAAATCTTAACCCTTTCAGCTGTGCCAAAAGTTCTCAGCAGTATGTAGTAAAGCCCAGCAATAGCCACAGCTACCAGTATGCCCGTCACTAAAGCAGAAACAAGGGCTACGCCCTTTACCTTATGTTGTTTAGTGGAATGTCTTCCTCTATAAGTTTCCATCTATATTCCCTCCATTCAGACTCTACCGAAATATTTCCACACCTTTCAAAGGTGTTAGGTGGGTCCATAAGCACCCCTGTTCTACCACCAACCTGAACCAGCATACATATCCTCAGAGCAACTAAGTCGCTAAGATTTGGTGGTGGATTTTCAGTGTAATTGCTTCCGTCAAAGTATCTCACACGAAAAACCGCTACACAGCTTGCCACCGGTTGAGGAACATCACCATAAAGTTCTCTATTTAGGTTAAAAGTCCTTGGCGCACACTCTCTTGGCAGGTTTGTATTGGTCAAGTAGTACCTTACTGCAAAATCTTTTAGTTGTCTGCCATTTGTAGGAAAGACTAAGGTGTTAGGTGGGATGCTTTCATTACAATCCACAAGATTTTTGTTAGTCATATCCAAACATATGCGATGGGATGGTGGGTTAGGGGGACAATTCTCAAGCGTCCAGCGGAGGCTAACAGTTAATTTCCTACCAATGTTATCCACTATCCACCAGCAACCAGAATCTTCAAACTCTCTTACGGAAAGGCTTAAAAAGTAAAGTTCATCCCCGTTGGGACATTGTGCAATACCTACTGTTGAGTTAGAACCTGCAAAAGCATCCAAAGAACTGCAAGTGGGAGAATCCCAAAAACGCAAACTTGATGCTGGCACCCCAAAGCCTATGGATGCTATATCTTTTCTTAAGCTATAAAGTAAAACCTCTATGTCCTGCTCATTTTTGGCAACGAGCGACTGAGTTATAGCCTGCTGAACTATGGTCCTGTAAGCAAAGAATATACCGCCCGCCAAGATAGAAGTAATAGCTATAACTACCAAAACCTCAATTAGAGTTATACCCTTTCTCATGGCAAGCTCCTAATAACAGTGCTGTGAATGCTCTTGTAGTTGCCGTTAGTGTCAAAATACCAGACTATCAAACCAACAGCCCTGCCTATTTCTATGTTAGCACCTTCTCTTTGCAAACTTGCCAAAGTGCTTGCAGTGTAAATAAATCTTCCTTTAAACCTCTCCCCACATTTAAGATTTGGGGTAGTGGGATTTCCGTCTCTATAACAGCATCCACAGTAATCTACATTGCAGTCGCATGGCACTATCCTAAGCCAACTTGCTGTGCTGTTTGCGTTATTTCTAAAAGCCTGATTGTTGCCGTTGTATGGATCGTAAAAGTCTGGGATCCCGTCTCCGTCTGCATCCACATCCTCAAAGGTGCAGTTGCCCCCGATGCATCTGGAAAGATCCCAGTTGTTTGGATAGCTGTAGCCTGTGGAGCAAAGAAAAGGGTTAGGATGATTTGAATCGCAGGATGCAGTAGGTGAAAAGCTTGTAGTTCTTATATAGTTGGCGAAGGCTGTGGATATTTCGCTTGCCCTGTCTTTTAGTTGGTTTCTAATCTGCAGTTCCGTATAAAGCAAAATCCCCCTCAAAAATCCCACCATCACTATAAAGAGTATTATTGCAGCCACCAAAAGCTCTATAAGAGTAAAGCCTTTTCTATTCATACCTTATCCTCCCAAATCTATTTACTATTACTCTCCTAACACCATAGCCATTCTCAATGATAACACTGCCCATTCCCAAGAGACAGTTTTCATTCAAAGGATAACCCCTCCTGTCAAAGACTACGTAGTAGCTGTTATTTACTTTTACACCTGGCGGAAGGCTTTTATCGATTATATTTATTGGTGATACGTCCCGACAGCCACTTTGAATGGAGAATATCCTGTATTGGCTTTGATTGGCAAAGAACCTTATTCCCCATGTTGCATTAGAAGACATAGACCTAAACTGAACCTCTTTTAGGTCATTGACTACTTGAGTAGTAGCTGAGTATAGCCTTTCCCTCAGAACCATGTTTCTTAGCCCCATAAAGGCCACACTACCTAAGATAGCAATTATCACAATAACCACCAAAAGCTCAAATACGCTAAAACCTCTTACTTTTCTATCCATAGCAAGAACCTTTCCCTAGATTCTATAGTAGGTTGCTGGCTAAATCTCAAAATTACACCCGTTCCTATTTGAACAAACTTCTCACTTCCCTCTTTAGTAGAAGATTGCAAAGCTTGGAATGGATTACCTAAAGGTGGCATACCAGAACTCACCTGCATCTTTGATTTAATGCTTACAGTTTGACCTATGGCAATAGTGCCAATTACCGCTTCAGGAGAAAGCACAGAAGGTCTTGGATAAGGTCTGCCGGTCTTGTAATAAACCACAATCAAATTGGAAGAGCCACCAAACTCGCATATATCCTGAGGTGGCACAAAGGTTAGCGCATCCACTATGCCACCAAGCACTAAAGGTTGGGAATATATGCCTTCGTTGGTGAGCTCGTGATACCAACCTCTTACCGGTTCAGCGTGAGCAATGGTTGTAGTTGTGTTATAAACCACATCCCGCATACCACACCCTGCACTATCACACATACACATCTGTTTTATTTCGGACACCACTACATCTGTAGTGCTATTAGTAACATTTTCCATGTCATTTTTGCGGTAAGTAACACAGGAGGAACCGTTCCAATTATCGTCCTTAAAACCTATGAAGTAATTTTTGTAAGGTATTGTTTTGTCATTTTGGCTCAAGTATCTTCCAGTTCCGAAAAAGACCCATAGCTTGTTGTTTTCATCCTTTGTAAAGTTTGCTGCACCAAAAACTGGGGGTGAGTGTCCAGCGGTTTTAAAGCTTTCAAGATCAACTACGTTGCATATATCATTACTTCTTAGACTACTTACCGTTTTGTAGTTGTTTCCAGACCTGAGGCTAAGCCTGTAGAAGTTGCCCCAATATTTGCCACTGTTGTCTTTACCGTAAGCTCCAAAGTAGATAACATCATCCTGATAGTCGCTATCCACATCTACTACCGTTATATCACCTACCGCAGCTGACACGTTGTTGGGAATTGGAATATCTATGGTTTTAACTATGTCGCCGGTTCTTAAGTTTATGAAATAAAGCTTGGGAGAATTTGTGAAGCTTTCTCCAGCTGGGTCCTTTGGACCTGAGCCTATTACCACATACCACTCACCGTTTTTATTTCTGTCTCCAAGACGAACTACAGCAGGATGGGACGTGGTGAGGGTTTTGTCAGGCAAAGAAACTTCCCACAGCAGTTGGGGATTACTCAAATTTGTAATATTAAGGGCAAACACGGAGGAAGAGTAATTGCCAAGCTCTTTACCACCAAACCCCATAGTTCCCACAAGAACTGTTCTCCAGCTATTTACATCCTTAGGCGAATTTTCAGGACCACCAATGGACGCATCAAAGACGTAAGTTCTATAATCTACAGTGGGAACTCTGCAGTATTCAGGATGTCCTTGCCACACCAAGTAAGGAAGGGCATTTTTTGGAATAAAAGCCCATTCTTCCCTTCCTATTAGATCTGTTAAGTCGTTGTCAGGAGCATTGACTAATTTCACTGGCGTGTCTGGATCTCCAGTTTCCTTCACATACCCTACCCTAAAGGCATGAAGCATGCCATCGTTCGCACCAACAAATAGAAGAGAAGGCCTGTTTTTGTATTGAGCGGTGCGTATGTAATCTAAATAGGTTCTGTCTCCATATCTTAGATGGTAGATGTTTAGAGGATCCGAGCCGGCTACAGATGGAGTGCTGGCGTATATGTCTCCTAGTTTCCACGTTGCATCACCCGAAGAGCTATAGCCTGGACAGATGCTTGAAAAGGTAGTTGTGTCAAACTCTCTGACCCTTCTAACGTAGCTCAAGCTCCCGCATGTTGTATCATTGCTCAAATTCTCGCCCCTTATGTATCTTATGATGCAGTCCGCTTTTGTCTGGTCAATGGTATTATCAACTGCTTGGAAGGCATCCCTTATGTCAGTTTCTCCAGTTTGGAAGGGGTGAAGAGTACCGTTTTTGTTGTATAAGATTATTCTATCCTGCTGTCTTGTGAGAGCAAGCTGGCAAGAACTTTCAAAGACAGGCCTAACTTGGTTAAAGTCTATGACACTCTCTCTGGTGCAAGAACTGGATACATCCGATCCTTGAAGTATGGCGACTTTTGTTTCGTTGCTGGAAGCATCAAAAAAGAACTGAAATATTTTGTCAAAGACTACACCCACAAGGTTCAGGATTTTGTCTGCCGTGGTATCCTCCCTTAAGTTTTGCTTTGTATCCACCCAAAAAGAGCGCAAAAAGCCTATCCAGGATATTTCCTTTCCGTCGGCGGTTGTGTATTTGGGATAGAAGTAGGGTTGGACTATTACAGAAGAAACCGAAGCTCTGGAGGTTAAAGTGGCAACGGTGGCACCAGCGGAAGCTTTGCGGAGGATGTCTGAAAAAACTTTTGTTAAAGATTCTTCCATTTTGATTGGATTAGCTACAAAGAAATAAGTATCAGGTACTTCGTCCCCGTCTTTATCCCATTCACTTTGTAAATCTGGAATACCATTTCCATTCATATCATCAAATCCACCCCACTTTGCGGCATACCATAGTGGGTCTTTGAGCTGTCCAGCAGTAGTTCCAGAAACCATAAAGGTTCTACTCCAAGTTAAAGGCATGTTGGCAATGACGGAAGGTGTATCACCATCAGCGCTGTTAGGAACATCTCTGTCTTTCACAACAAGCCATTGTCCATCTTCCGTTGTCCCACTTATGAAGAACCCCAAGACTTGGTCAATACATCCAGCAGCATACTCAGAGGTTAATCTGACTTCAATTTGATTACTTCCGATTGGTCTGATTTCATACAAGACCACCGCATCCATGTCGTGGTCTGCGCCTTGTTCCACATCCTCAAAGTTTATCCTAAACTTAGCATAAGTTAAATTTCCGCTTGAATCGTAATCAACCTGTTCTACATAAAAATCAACTATTTGATTCGTAGGACAAAACGCATTTGAGCTGCATCCACTGATAGTTAAATTTCCATGTCCATCCCTGCTTACAGTGCATTTTTGAAAGCAATTATTGTAGACACCTAAGCATCCACTTACACTTTTTGCAAGTGGAGCAATCCTTACCACTTTATCACCCACCTTAATGGCTATATCTGGTATCGGAGATGATAAAACCACAGAGTAAGTTTTTAAGTTTGGTGGTTGTCGTCCAGAAAAGTTATCTCTAAATCTCGTGTTTGCATAGTAGGCTATACTGGCAGAATAGTAGCTTCCCTGTTTTGTAGGTTCCTCTGGACAAAGCCCTCTTATGTTAGAAAGACTGGATACAGACTTAGAAGAACATATGAAATCATAGAAAGAACCACTTTGCCCAATAAAGTAGTTGCCAGTTATTCCTTCAAAAGTGCTGATGGTGTTTGCAAGATTTGAAACATTTAATCCAACCAAGTCCCCACTTGAACCACCAAAAGCTGACCCAGGAAGCTTGTCTGAATCATAGCTTGGATAAGGATCACTGAAGACTATCATAAACGGTTTTGAACATATCGGAAATAGTTCATAAGGCATGTAATATCTTGAACCACTTCTTATCCCCCAATCTGGTTTAGGCAAGTTCAGCCCGCTATCTTGACTTCCAGAATAGGTAAAATCAGATGTTGGAGAGCTCTTACCTGCAAGGTATCTTACAGCTTCATACATCATCTCTGCAATAGGATTGCCCCACATTCTACATTGTCCTTCTGATAATGGAGCGTTCGTAATCCAACCACAGGATCCTCCAGATGGATCTTGATAAGAGTAATCAGAATATCTAAAACCTACCACAGTCATCCTATCTAAGGTTAGAATTATGTTCCCAGGAACATTTTCTGAAGTTTGAAATATACCAGTATTTGGATTTAATTCATCCTGAATAGTCCAGATATTTTTTCTTAGAACTCCACCGCTTAGGTTCTTAGTGTAAGAACCTGTTAATAAACCAAAATACATTTTTGCCCTATCAATACAAAGACCCTCTGTGCTCGTATCACAATCGCTATCTGTATTACAAGGTTTAAGAGATTTACTGCACCACTTTCCACCATCTTCGTATTCACCATATTTTTGAAGAAGCCCTATTGGCTTATATGTCCCACCTGGATATCTTTTACAATTCTCTTCAAGTCCAACAGAAGGATCGCAAACTTTGACCCTAATGTAATAGTCTTGTATATCATTTCTTGTCCCAACAGGACCTCTTCTCCATCTAGAAGGAGTTCCAGGTCCACTACATACCGCTCTCTCTGAAGAAGCCCACTCCCATATTCTATGTCCATCATTTAGAGCTACTCTTATTTTTCTCGTATCTCCCACTGAAGTGCTGGTAATACAAAAGAGATGTCGTCTCCCAGGAGAAGGTGGATCAAAAGGTGTTAACAATCTAGTATCTGACCCTGCGTATTCTTTTCCCCAGCTATGGGCATCCTGAGGAATGTAAGTAGCTTCAAGGATTGTTTCGCTTGAACTATCAGTAGACCTATATCCACCATAAAGAACTTTTCTTAACACATCAATACGTGCCATAGTTAGCCAGTTCAAGAAGTTCCCACTCCATTCGTTAGCTCCACCGCAGTATTTGTTGTTTGTCCTTCTCGTTGGAACGAATTTTGCATTAGCTCCGCTTCCTTGATACCTATAGCATTTATAAGGATCAAAGTATCCGTAATAGTCTATGGAATGTTTGTATCCTACGTCCAACCTTCCATCTCCGTCAAGGTCCGAAGCGTCGTTATAGGCTTCATAATAAAGTTTGTGGTCCCTGCTCATTACAAGCATTACAATAGGAGGCACAGATGTTCCTACGGTAGGAGGTATGTAGCAGTAATCAGACATACTTGCACTATAAGATTTTTGGGTGCTGAAAGATATCAATACCACCAGACAAAGGAGTAAAATCCTCCTCATTTTCCAGTCCTCCTGGTAAGTTAAAAGGATAATCCATTTAAAGTTTGCTAACGTGATACAAGCGTGAAGGAGAAAGGTTTTATTTCTCCCCTTTATGAGGAACCTCTAAAACTTTGTATAGAAGCATGCGGATCTCTGTAAATTCTTTCCTTATATCCTTTATATCTCTTTTTATTTCTCTAACATCTTCTTCGAGCTTGTCTATTTGCCTGTTGGTGTCATCAATACGTTTGTTTAAAAGGAAAGCATATCCCGTGGTAATTCCCGCCACGCTTGCTATGATCGTTAGCGTCTGTATCCAATACATCACTTTTCCTCTTTGTGGGGAACCTCTAAAACCTTATACAAAAGCATACGGATCTCTTTTAGCTCATCTTCAAGTTTGTCCATCCTCTGCTCCAACCTATCCATTCTATGCTCCAGCCTATCCATTCTTCTATTCAAGTCCTCCCTTAGGTCATCTATTCGCTTGTTCAAAAGAAAGGCATAGCCTGTCAAAATTCCAGCCATACTTGCTATTATCGTCAGCGTTTGTGTCCAGTCCATCATTTTTCCTCCTTATGAGGAACCTCTAAAACCTTATACAAAAGCATGCGTATCTCTTTTAGCTCATCTTCAAGCCTGTCCATTCTTCTGTTTAAGTCCTCCCTTAGGTCGTCTATTCGCCTGTTGGTGTCATCAATGCGTTTGTTTAAAAGGAAAGCGTATCCTGTGATAATCCCAGCTATACTCGCTATGATTGTCAGCGTTTGTGTCCAATCCATAGTTTAATTTTATTTCTTTTGTCTTTGGATGGCGGTTTGGGAAAAAAGCTTTAAAATATTATGCATCTATCATGAAAGAAAGTTTCTTTAAGGAAGAAGACATAATAAAAGCACTAAAGAGAAAGCCCTTAAACTTCAGTGAGCTTGTTAAACACTTTTCTGTAGATAAAAAAGGCAGAAAGGTACTAAAAAAAATCCTCAAAAAACTTAAAAAGAAAGGTCTTATAACTGTTAGCAATGGAAAATATAAATTAGCTAAAGAGGACGTAGTTGTTGGCACAGTAATTGCAAATCCCAATGGTTTTGGCTTTCTTTCGTTGGGAGAGGGGAAAAAGGATCTTTACATCCCTCCCTTTGAAATGGAAAAGCTTTTGCACGGGGACAAAATAAGAGCTAAGGTAGTGGAGTTTGAAGGGAAGAAGGAAATAAGAGTTCTAAAAGTTCTAAAGAGGGGGAAAAAAGAAATAGTCTGTTCCATTAGAAAGACAAAAAAAGCATGCTATGGAATACCCTTAGATGAAAATAGTTTTCACACGGTGATGTTGCCAACAGAAGCATGTAAGGATCTAAAAGATGGTTATATAGTGCTTGTGGAAATAACCCGTTATCCTTCCAAAAACTTTCCTATGGCTGGCAAGATAAAACGGATTTTGGGAGACCCAAAAGAGAAAAATCTTATAGTTGATATACTAATATACAAGTACAGGTTACCCACTGAACATAAACCAGAAACTCTGAAAGAAGCAGAAAAGTTGTTCATTGATTGGGAAAAAGAACTTAAAAGGAGAAGAGACTTAAGAGACAACCTATGCTTTACAATAGACCCTCCAAAGGCGAGGGACTTCGACGATGCGGTAGCAATAGAAAAAACGCCAGAAGGTTACTATCGTCTTTGGGTGCACATAGCAGATGTTTCTTATTTTGTAAAAGAAGGCTCAGCCATTGATAAAGAAGCCTTTGAAAGAGGTTTTACTTTCTATCTTCCAGACAGAGCACTTCATATGCTCCCTGAAAAACTTTCTGCAGACCTTTGCAGTCTTAAACCAGAAGAAGACAAGCTTGCCTTTACCTGCGAAATGGTTTTTAATTCAAAAGGGGATCTGCTTTGGTATGACATATACGAAAGCATAATAAGAAGTAAAGCAAGACTGACTTATGATGAAGCCCTTAGGTTAATAGTAGGGGACCCAGCCCTTGAAAAGAAATATCCCTATCTTATAGAACCTTTGAGATTAATGGAAGATCTGTATAGGATCCTTTCTTACAGAAGATGGGAAAGGGGTAGTATAGACTTTGACCTACCAGAGGCAGAAGTAATAGTGGATGAATACGGAGAGCCTACCGCAGTAGTCCCCTATCAACGTCACATAGCCCACAGAATAATAGAACACTTTATGATTTCTGCCAACGAAACGGTAGCAAAGCACCTTGAGACTGTAGGATACCCGTGTCTTTACAGAATTCATGAAAAACCAGATATGAAAAAAGTAGAAAACTTACTTGAAATCCTTGAGGGTCTTGGATACAAAGTTAAAAAACTCTCCCTTGAACCAAAGTTTTTTCAAAAAGTAATAGAAGACTTTGAAGGAAGAGATGAAGAAAACTTGGTAAGATTTTTAACATTGCGTAGTATGATGAAGGCAAAGTATTCTCCGCACAACTTGGGACACTTTGGGCTTGCAAGCGACGGATACGCACACTTTACCTCACCTATCAGAAGGTATGCAGATTTAGTGGTTCATAGACTTTTAAAGAAGGCTCTACGTGGAGAAAAAATAGACTATCAAAAAACGGTGGAGTATTTGGAATTTGTCGGCGAACATTTGTCCATTCAGGAGGATCTGGCTGAAAAAGTAGAAAAAGAAGCGATAGAAAGGTTAAAGGTTAGGCTGATGAAAAGCAAAATAGGAGAAGAGTTTGAAGGCATTATAACGAGCGTGACATCTTTTGGGTTCTTTGTGGAGATAAAAGACTACCTTGTAAGGGGATTGGTCAGCATAACTTCCTTGGAAGGGGATACATACATATATGACGAAAAGGCACACAGATTGGTAGGATACAGAACAGGAAAAGTTTATCGCTTAGGAGATAAAGTAAAGGTAAAGTTAGTATCCGTAGATGAAGAAAGGGCAAGGCTAAACTTTGTGCTAAAAGAAGCTTAAAAACCTTCATAGGATTGTTGGTATAGCTTTAGTATATCTTCCATTGAAGGCTCTACAGGATTTATCGGAAAAAGTCCCCTTGAGAGCATGTAGGTATCTTCTGCCAACCTTTCAAGCTTTTCCTTTTCCACTCCCAACTCTTTAAGACTTACGCGCATACCAACCTTTTCTAAAAAATCTGCTACTGCAGAAACCGCCTTTTCAGGCTTAGGTTCGTATCCCATGATTTCTGCAAACAAGGCATACTTTTTGGGATTGCCTTTGTAGTTAAATTCAGTTATGGCGGGTGCCAAAGCAGCAAGCCCTTCGGCGTGGGCTATGTTTGGATAGTGTGCGGAGACAGGATGTTCCATACCGTGAATTAGCGCTACCCTTTTTTATCTATGGCAATACCTGCAAGCATGGCAGCATAGCTCATCCATTCCCTTGCTTTGAGGTTACTCGGTTCCGAAACTGCCACAGGCAACCATTCTTTTATTATCCTCAGAGCCCTTATGGCCAATTCATCCGCAAAGACGTTTTCCACTTTGTTTGTGAGAGACTCAAGGGCGTGGATGAAAGCATCTACTCCGGTAATGGCGGTAAGCTTTGGGCTCATAGAAAGGCAAAGCTCTGGGTCTATTAAGGCTACTTTCGGATAGTTCAGAGAGTGGGATATAACCAACTTTTCCTTTCTGATAGGGTTTGATATCACCGAATAGCGATTCACTTCGCTCCCTGTTCCTGCAGTTGTAGGTATGCATATTACCGGTCTGTTAAGATAGGGAATAAGTCTCGGACCTTCTGGATAATTAACATAGTCCCAAGCGTAGCCTTCATTGGAAGAAACTATAGAAACCGCTTTTGCGGTATCTAATGCACTACCTCCCCCCAAACCTACTATGTAATCTATTTTTTCTTCAACCACTATTTGGCTTGCCTCATTCACTATCTTATCTGTCGGATTTGGTTCTACTTTGTCGTAGACGATTACCTTTTCCACTCCCCAACTTTTAAGGGAGCCTAAAGCTTTTTCCAAAGCACCATTTTCCTTAGCGCTTTTTCTTCCGGTTATTATGATAGCTCTGTATCCGTATCTTTTTGCTACCTCTCCAAGACTTTTAATCCTTCCTCTGCCAAATATTATTTCAACAGGAAGGTAAAAATCAAAGTTCATGCTTCTGTGATGTCTTCTCTTTGAATCTCCATCTCCTCAGGTAGTGTGCCTTCAAATATCATAGGTGTATAAGTTGGGATAATTCCCTCTTCTTCTGCCTTCTCTGCACAGTGAGCATGATATCTTGTCCAAGGAATGGCTAAAAGTCTTTCGTATTCTATGTATTCACCACAGTATTCACATACCCCATAAGTTCCCCCCTGTATTTTCTGCAATGCGTAATCTATTTCCTTTATCACAAACATCTCTCTGGCAGATAGATTATCCAGTATTTCTTGGGTATAGGTCATTTGGCTCAAATCTTCTTGATCTCCGGGTTCCCTTATCTGCTCGCCTATTCTACTTTGAGTGTCTTCTATCTTTCTGAAGCGCTCTAACAGCTTTTCTTTTTCTTGCTCAAGCTTCTCCTTAAGTATAGCCAACTGCTCTGGGGTTAGCATAGCTTAAACCTCCTTGATTAATTAATTTTTTTGATTATACTACAGAAGCGGTACCAAGTCAGATAGAAAGGATTAACAAGAACAACACTCACCTTCCCCTCTCTAAGCTTCCCTCCCTTTTACCCAGTTTCTAAGGTTATCTGACCAAGTTTATTGTATCATCAAGTATGGCATTTGTTGCGGTTATTGTTCTGGCGTTTGCTTGATATGACCTTTGAGCGGAAATTAGGTTTATGAACTCCGTAGCTATATCCACATTTGACATCTCCAACATACCAGAGCGGACTTTTTCTGCACCACCCGGTGCCATTATTGTTGGTGTAGAAATAGAAGTATAAAGGTTAGCACCCTTCTTTATAAGCTCCTCCGGATCGGGGAAAACAGCTATGGCTACCCTGTAAAGAGGTAAGGATTTGCCGTTGGAGTATACACCCACTACTGCACCGTCTTCGGAAAGAACATAAACATCCACCAGGTCCCCCTTGGCGTATCCGTCTTGGTCTGCGGTTACTATGAAATCTGCAGAGTATTGAGTAATGTAGGAATTTGATATTGGATCTCCAATATTTGGGGCACCTACTTGGGGCGTTTCACCTACGTATATGCGCCAATCTGCAGCAGCTGGAAAGGTTCCTCCGCTGGGTGTAGTAGTAGGAACAGTTAAGGAAGCAGGGTTTAAATAATACAAAAAGCTTCTTCCGTCAGGGGATGGTTCTCTAACTACATCGCCGTCATAAATCAACTTACCAGAAGGATCAAACTGCACATTTGTCCAATTACCTGACAGCTCATAACCAGCAGTGCTGGGATTAATGTCCGAGCGCAGGTAAATTTCCCACATATTTGTTGCTGATTTTCTAAAAAATAGGTCCGCCTGATAGGGAGTGCCCAAACTGTCGTATATTGTTATGGTGTATTTGTAATTGTAGGAAGTTGGATCGTTTGGGTCAAAGGGTGTTGCTGGCACGGCAGCGTCAGCGTTTAAATTGGAAGGTTGTAAAAAGGTGATTGTTCCTGTGGATTTTGGAGGAAGTTGTTGTATAACGTGTATGTCCTCAAGCCCAGTACCTATGGTCCTTCCCTTCTCATCCACTCTAAAACCCTGTAGTTTTAAACCACCAGAGTTTACCATATAACCATCCCTGCTAAGTCTGAATTGCCCATCTCTGGTGTAATAGAACGTGTTGCTTATCGGATCCTTAATTATAAAAAGACCTCTACCTTGTATAGCAAGGTCTGTATTTACACCTGTCTGTTTAAAGTTGCCTATGGTCCAGAGCTTCTGCGTGCTATCCACCAAAATACCTGCCCCATACGTGGTAGATTTCATAGTGTTCGTCACAGTATTTAGGCCTATAGTAACTGAAGATATCACATCTTGAAAGACGGGCCTGCTTCCCTTAAAGCCTATGGTATTTACGTTAGCTAAGTTATCAGAGGTTATGTCCATCCAAGTTCTGTATGCGTTGAGTCCTGTAACTGCGTTAAAAAAGCTTCTCATCATGGTTAAGCACCCCCTATGTATATTATTTTTGACGGGCTTAGTAAGCTACCATCGGCAAGCTCAAAAAGAAGCTCTCCGTTTATAACTGCCGCAGCTTTTATAACACCCCTCAAGCCAACTTGCACGTAAGGATATTCCATTCCGTCTTTGTATATCTTAACTTTAAACTGCCCTCCTGGAAAGCCATCCAAACTGAGTTCATTTAAACCCTTTTTAAGGTCCATCCTTAACTCTTTCACTACCGTATCTCCATCCATAAACTTAACGACCACATCGTTTATATCTTCCGAAGAAAGAAGAGTGTATTTTCCTTCCTTTAGCGTGCTAACCTCATCAACCGAAAAAACAACATCCTTACCCACTAGGGAAAGACTGGAAATTAGGGTAGATTGGTTGAAGAGAGCCTTTATACCTTCGGTAAAAGATCTTATGTCGTTAAAAAACCTAACTTGGTTTAACTTGACCACATCGTCTAACATCTTTGAAAGGTCCTGTGCTTGGAAAGGATCCTGATATCTTAGCGTCTCCAGATATATTTTTAGAAAATCTTCGGAGCTCATACTATCTACACCAGGGGTGTAATTAGGTGGCAAAACCTTTGGTGCGAATGGTTTCAAGCTTACTTCCATCTTTACCCCTCCTTTCTTTTTTAAATCCTTTTGGAGTATTTAGGCAAAGCTCCTTTCAACATAGCTTGCATTTTCAATGCTTCCCCTTATGGCGTATATCCCTACTTCGTTCTCTAAGATGATCCGATTGTTTTTAACCTGCACCTTTACTATGTTTCCCTCTTTCGGGTTTAGTTTCTTTCTTATGTCGCTCGGCAGAGCTATCAGTCCCCTTGCCATTACATTTATTATTTCCTCCATAAGTTTGAATATATGGAGTGGTTTGACAATGTCAAGCAATTTACGATTAAACTACATCAAACTTCTGGAGAACATCTATTTACGTTGCCAAAGCATTGAGGACAAAGGTCAAAGAAGACCAAAACACCAAGTCCTCCAAGCATCATATTTACCTGAGTTATAACCAAATTTTCCTGTCTTTCTGGTAATATTTGATACTTTTCAAGCTTTAGCCCACAGGCGGTCATACCTTCCTCTTGACCAAGCTTGTGAAATTGAAAGACAAGTCTTCTTGTTCTTCTGCACTTCATCCACTTCGGATTTAGATCAAGCATTACAAAATTTATCTGAACGTTTTTGTCTATCAGCTGAGCCCTTTCTAAAAGCCTCTCATACTTCTCTTTTTCTTTCATAGCTTAAAACCTCCTCCAATAGAGCTTTTGCCATATTTTCTTCGCTTACTTTCTTTATAGGTTTTCCGTCTTTGAATAGCCAAGCAAAACCCTTCCCACACGCAAGCCCAAGATCTGCCTCTTTTGCCTCCCCTATGGCATTGACCACACACCCCATTATGGCAATCTTCAGAGGTTTATCCAAGCCCTTTAATTTTTCCTCCACTTCCTTAACTACCTTAGGCAAATCTACCTCTATTCTACCGCAGGTGGGGCAGGCTATGATTTCTATACCCCTCCTTCTTAGCCCCAGAGATTGAAGTATGGCATAAGCGGTTTCTACTTCCACTTCTGGGTCATCCGTCAAAGAAACCCTTATCGTATCTCCTATACCTTTGTAAAGCAGTATGCCTATGCCTACAGAGGACTTTACTATGCCCTTTAAGCCCATGCCCGCCTCTGTTATTCCTATGTGCAGTGGTATGTCTGTTTTCTCTGCAAAGAGTTCGTTGGCTTTTATGTTTTCCAAAACATCCGAACCTTTTATAGATACCTTGAAGTTGTAAAGCCCCCACTTTTCAAACTTTTCGGACCACCTGACCGCACTTTCAAAAAGCGCCTCTGCTTTTGGGTATCCGTATTTGTCCAAAAGGTCTTTTTCAAGGGATCCTGAATTTACCCCTAAGCGAATTGCAACCCCCTTTTTCTTAGCCTCTTCTACTATCTCTTTTACTATCTCCTCTTTGCCGATGTTTCCTGGATTTATTCGTATTCCATGGACACCAGCTTCCATAGACTTAAAGGCATAGGAGGGTGCAAAGTGAATGTCCGCTATAACGGGGATGGGGGAATTTTTGACTATATCAGGTAGCGCTTCTACGTCTTCTTGGTGAGGAACTGCGACCCTTATCAGCTCGCATCCCGCCTGAGCCAATCTTTTTATTTGAGACAGAGTAGCTTCCACATCGTGGGTTTTTGTAGATGTCATAGACTGCACCACTATTGGTGCAGAACCGCCTACTTTCACCCAACCTACGCTGATTTGCCTTGTTTTTCTTCTTTGAATCATACTCTAAAGTTAAGCTTTATCGTCCAGAACTTCAATGCACGGAAGGGTTTTTCCTTCCAAAAGTTCAAGAAAGGCTCCACCACCCGTAGAAACAAAGTCTATGGCGTTATAAACACCTGCCTTATGTATGGCATGGTCCGTATCCCCTCCACCTGCTATTGTTAGGGCGGAGGACTGTGCCAGCATTTTTGCGGTTTCGTAAGTGCCATCTTTGAACCTATCCAACTCAAAAACTCCCATAGGACCGTTCCAGATTATAGTCTGAGCGTCAGAGATTACCTCCTTCAGAAGACTTACAGAAACAGGTCCTATATCCAAGCCCATCCATCCTTCAGGTATTTCCTGCCAAGGGACCACTTTTGTAGGTGTCTGATCTGATATTTCCGTGCCTACCACAAAATCAACCGGTAGGTAAAACTTAACTCCCAATTTTTTTGCTACGTCTATTATGTCCCTTGCAGTTTCCAAAAGCTCATGCTCAACCAAAGAGTTACCCACCGGATAACCCATAGCCTTTATGAAAGTAAATGCCATTGCTCCACCCACAAAAAGCTTATCCACTCTTCTAAGCAAGTTCTTCAGAATACCAAGCTTAGAAGACACCTTTGCGCCACCTATGATGGCAACTACTGGTCTTTGGGGATTGACCATAGCCCTTTCAAAGTATGTTATTTCCTTTTCCAAAAGAAAGCCCATCACCGCAGGCTTAAGAAACTTAGGAACCAAATAAACCGATGAGTGCTTTCTGTGGCAGGTGCCAAAGGCATCATTTATATAAACCTCTCCATAACTCGCAAGTTCTTTGGCAAATTCCTCATCCTTATTTTCCTCTCCAGGATTAAAGCGTAGGTTTTCAAGAAGTAGCACCTCTCCTTCCTTTAACTCCTGAACCATCTTTTTTACATCTTCCCCTACGCATGCGGGGGCAAGCTTGACCTCTCTGTTGAGATACCGAGAGAGTCTCTTTGCAACAGGAGCAAGGCTAAACTTAGGATCCCTTTTCCCCTTTGGTCTTCCAAGATGGGACATCAGAATTACCTTAGCCTTTGCATCCAAAAGGTATTCAATAGTCGGCAAAGAAGACCTTATACGCGTATCATCTTCTATGTTGCCAAATTCATCTATGGGCACGTTAAAGTCTACCCTAACCAATACTTTCTTACCAAAGACATCTACATCTCTCAGAGTTTTTTTGCCAAAGGGCATTTTTTTAGCCTCCTAAAAATCTATATCAATATCTTCGTCGTCAAACTCTACGTCCTGTCCTGCAGGATAAAACCCTCTTAAATGTAGTGCAAGGGCTTTCAAAATTTCCAAGTAGTGGAGTATATCCTCATAGGCGGTAAGTATAGACTTATACTTTGAAATATCTTCGTAGCTCATCTTTTTGCTTTTCAAGAGCTTCTTCGTTGCAACTCTTGCCATATAAGCTCTGGAAAATTTCTCTTGCCACTCTTTCCAAAAATCCTTTGAGTTGATAGGAGTCTTTACAATATAATACTCTAAGTTGGAAAGCTCCTCAAGAAGCTGAAGATCAAGAGGATTTTTCATAATAAAACCTCCTTCCAAAATATTTTACACTGACTATAAACCCTTGCATAAGTTATTCTTGGTTTGCTTGGGCAAACAAAAATATTTGGAAGAACTTAGAAAAGTGTTCAATCTTTAAACTTTCCCTCAAAGGTTCTTACATAATCCAAAAGCTCCTTTTTGCCGTCAAAGAAGATAGCTACATACTGGGCAAGCCTTTCTCCAAGTCTTCTGCAAGCTTCCTTCTCTTCTTCTGTTCTTGGCTCACCAGCTATAACCGCTCCGTAGTGAAGGGTAAATTTCTTGCCTACATAGTCAGTTACTCCAAAGACTAAAAAGCCAAAGTTCATAAGCACTGTAAGTATAGACATACAGGCAGTTTCATTTCCACCACCCCAACCACCTGAAGAGGAAAAGGCACAGGCAATTTTCCCGTCTATCTCTCCCCAAAGCTCTCCCAAAACATCGTCAAAAAACCTTTTTAGTTTCCAAGAGATGACCCCCATGTTTGTAGGGGAACCAACCGCAAGCCCATCAGCCCAAAGTACATCCTCTTTTGTCGCATCATCTACCTTTTTAACTCTTACCTCCGTTCCTTCCACCCTTTTTGCACCTTCTGCTACTAAAAAAGCCATCTTTTCAGTATTTCCTGTTCTTGAATCGTATAAAACAAGCACTTTGCCCATATCAATTATTTTACACTACACTATGTTTTAATATAATTTCATCGTGCGAGTTTTGATAACCGGTTGCGCTGGCTTTATTGGATCCCATCTGTGCGATAGATTTTTAAAAGAAGGCTTTGAAGTCATCGGAATAGACAACTTTATAACAGGAAGTCCGGACAACATAGCCCATCTTATCGGACATCCAAAATTCAAGTTTATCCATTATAACGTGGTAAATTACCTATACATAGATGGACCTTTGGATTTGATACTACACTTTGCCTGTCCTGCTTCACCGGTAGATTACATGAACTATCCAATACATACGATGAAAGTAGATTCCTTAGGAACGCTAAACACCTTAGAACTTGCCAAGCTAAAGTCCGCAAGGTATGTTTTTGCATCCTCTTCAGAAGTTTATGGAGATCCGCAAGTTCATCCCCAAAGGGAAGATTACTGGGGATATGTAAATCCCGTAGGTGTAAGAAGCGTATATTCAGAAGCTAAGAGATTTTCGGAAGCTCTGTGCATGGCTTATTGGAGAGAGCATAAAGTAGATGTCAGAATAGCAAGGATATTTAATACCTACGGCGAGAGGATGAGAATGGATGACGGTAGGGTAATTCCCACTTTTCTCTCTAAAGCTTTAAAGGGTGAGCCTATTCCAATTTATGGAGATGGAAGTCAAACCAGGAGTTTTTGCTTCATAGAAGATTTAGTGGATGGTATTTTTAAGCTTTCTATTACGGACCACTTAAAGGGTCAGGTCATTAACTTAGGCAATCCTGAAGAGATAAGCATATTGGACCTTGCAAAGCTTGTGTTGGAAATAACAAATTCTAACTCACCTATACAGATGCTAAAAGGAAGGGAAGAGGATCCAAAAAGAAGATGTCCTGACATCAGAAAGGCTAAGGAGCTTCTGGGTTGGGAACCTAAGACAAGTTTAAAAGATGGGTTGAAAAAAACTGTAGAATGGTTAAAATCATACCTAAGGAGGTAATATACAATGTTTCACATGCCTAATCTAACTGAGTTGTTGGTAATACTGCTTATAGTGTTCCTTCTATTTGGTGCCTCCAAATTACCCGAAGTGGGAAGGGGCTTAGGCGAAGGTATCAGAAATTTCAAGAAAGCCCTATCTGGTGAAACGGAAGAAGAAAAAAAGATCAAAGAGGTAAAGGGTGAAGAGGTAAATAAGGAGAAGGTTTAAGTATTTTCCGCAGGATTAGAGGGGGTGTTTGATAGATTTAGCTTTGATATAACGCCATTTATGAATTTTGCTGGTGTTTTTCCTGCATACTTGGTGGTTATTTTAAGGTAATCAGAAAGTACAAGTACGGGATATTTTACTTTTATATAAAGCAATTCGGCGAAAATCAACCTAAGGATATTTCTCTCTATGTAGCCCAATCTATCAAAGTCCCAACCTTCAAGATTGTCTGCTATTTGTTTATCAACAGCTTCAGCGTGATTGAAGTAGGTTCTTAAGAGTTTCCTCAAGTATCTTCTCCTTTCTTCGTGTTTTATCTTATTCATAGCTATGTATTCTTCTATAATTTCTTCTATGTTCCCTCCCTTTATGTCCCACTGGTAAAGAACTAAAAAAGCGTCTTCTCTCGCTTTTGTTTTATAAATCATCTTATATCTTTGAAGAGGTTTATCATCTCTATTACCGAGAGCATGGCGTCCCATCCCTTGTTTCCATGCTTTGTTCCAGCCCTTTCTATAGCTTGCTCCAGTGTGTCCGCAGTGATAACACCAAAGGATACAGGTTTTCTGTGCTCCAAACTTAACATAGCCAAACCCTTTGATAGCTCATTGGCTATGTAGTCAAAATGGGGAGTAGCACCTCTTATTAGAACTCCAAGAGCTACTACTCCTTCAACATCTTCCTTGAGCAATAGCTCTTTGACCGCCATGGGAATCTCCCAAGATCCCGGCACTCTGACCAAGGTTAAATCCTCCTCTTTTCCCTCGTGTCTTAAAAAGCAGTCTATTGCACCCTCTATTAACCTTTCCACTATTGCATGGTTAAACCTGCTTGCTACAATCCCGACCTTTACTCCTCTGGCTGTAAGCATACCTTCATACTTCCTCATGGCTTATCCTCCAGTTGTCTATCAGTCTTGTGTTGCCCACGTAAACAGCCACAAGAATTCTATCTCCTTCTTTCACTTCATTAACCGGATTTAAATTCTCATCTGTTATTTCCACGTAATCAATTTTGCTTACATGGGGGTGTTTTAAAAGAAATTCTCTGATTGCCTGCTTTAGCAGAGCAGCCTCCGTGTTTCCACCTTGAAAGAGTTTTTGAGCCAGTAAAAAAGACTTGTATATAGCCAATGCACTTTGTCTTTCTTCTGGACTAAGATAGACGTTTCTTGAACTGCAAGCAAGGCCATCCTCTTCTCTTACCGTAGGCACAGGGATAATCTCTACGGGAATAGATAGATCTTTTACTAATCTTTCCACAACCTTTAGCTGTTGATAGTCTTTTTCTCCAAAGTAAGCTCTGGTAGGCTGAACTATATTGAAGAGTTTTAACACCACAATAGCAACGCCGTTAAAGTGTCCAGGTCTGTAAAGGCCTTCCAGCTTGTCTGTTAAACCTGGAATTTCTATTTTTGTGATTGGAAGTTCTTGATACATCTCCTCGTCGCTTGGAGCAAATACCACATCTACCCCTGCTTCTGCACAAAGCTCAAGGTCCCTGTCCAAATCTCTTGGATACCGATCAAAGTCTTCCCCCGCCCCAAACTGGAGTGGATTTACGTATATACTTACAACTGTAATATCGTTCTGCAGTTTTGAAAGCTTTATAAGCTCCATGTGTCCTTTGTGTAAATAACCCATCGTAGGCACAAAACCCACGGACACGTTGTTACCTTCACACTTTACATCCCTAATAAACCCTCTGATTTCCTTTATTCTTCTGAACAAACGTGGCATTTCTCCTCCACTAAGCTAAATAATTATAGTCTAAACCTTTCAGACAAAAATCATAGTATAAACCGGACTTTTGGCTAAAATCCTTAAGAAAGGAGGTAAGCGATGATTATTTACGAAGAAGCACTCAAAGACAAGGGGATATTTTTCTTTGATAACAAAGAAATCCCTAAGTATATAGAGATCTCGGATAAGGAAATAAAGGTGGTGGGATCTAACAGAGAGATTATCATACCCAAAGATTCTCTAAGAGGTAAGGCTATTCTAAAATAGGATTGGTATAGGTAAAGAAAGTGAGCTATCGCAAGAGATTTACTTATAATTTTAGACTGTATGGCAGAATTCATAAGCGTTAGAGGTTTTCACGACATATTCGGAGAGGAGCTTGATAAGTTTAATGCAGTAAGGCGTGCTGTAAGAAGGATTCTTGAACTTCACAACTTTGAAGAAATCATCCTACCTGTAGTTGAGTATGCAGAAGTGTTTCAGAGAAGCATAGGGGAGGCTACCGATATAGTTCAGAAGGAAATGTTCGTGTTCCCAGATAAGAAAGGAAGGCTTTTGGCACTCAGACCGGAAGGGACCGCAGGTGTTGTTAGAGCCTTTATCCAGCATAGGCTCTTTGCCTTGAAACCTTACACTAAGCTTTTCTACGAAGGTCCTATGTTTAGGTATGAGAGACCCCAAGCGGGCAGATACAGACAGTTCCATCAAATTGGTGCTGAAGTATTTGGAATTTCGGACCCTTTGGCAGATGCGGAGGTAATAAACATATCTTACAAAATCCTGAAGGAGCTAAATATAGACTGTTCTGTGGAAATAAACTCCATAGGATGCAGAGTATGCAGGCCTAATTACAGAAAGGCCCTTGTGGAGTATTTAAACCGCATAGCGGGTGCCTTATGTCAGGATTGTATAGACAGAAAGGACAGGAATCCTCTTCGGGTGCTTGACTGCAAGGTTCCTACCTGTAAAGAGGCGGTAAAGGAAGCTCCCAAGACGTTAAACTTTCTCTGCCAAGACTGTGAAAAACACCACAAAGAGCTTCTTGATTACTTAGAAAGTCTTGGTATTCCTTACGTTGAAAATCCAAACTTAGTAAGAGGGTTGGATTACTACACTAAGACAGTTTTTGAGATCGTATCACAGGAGTTAGGAATAACAGTGATAGCAGGTGGTAGGTATGACTATCTTGTTGAAGAGATGGGTGGAGTGCCTACTCCCGCTGTAGGTTTTGCGGTAGGCGTGGAGCGTCTCAGTATGCTCTTGAAGGAATTACCAAAAAAGCCTCCCCTTTACATTGTTATACCGATAGGAAATACCATAGGCTATGCCCTCAAGGTATGTGAGCTTTTGAGGGAAAGGGGCAAAAGGGTAGAACTCTCTTACAAAAGGAGCAGTGTAAAAAAGCAGTTGGAACTCGCGAACAAGTTGAAGGCAGACTATGCGGTCATCGTCGGCGAGGATGAGATGAAGGAAGAAAGCATATCTATAAAAAACTTACACACCGGAGAACAAAAGAAGTATAGTCTAAAAGGTTTGTTAAGTGAGGTGTGAAAAAGACTTTTCAAATAGTCCTTACTCAGAAATAGTGGAGTTAATACTAAAGCTTAAAGGGGAGGTATTTTTGTCTCCAAGGGAAAGGTGGTTTTTGAAAAGATTGGAAGAAGAGAAGTATCCTTTGGAGGTAATAAAAAAGGGAATAGAAAAATTTTACGCAAACATTCCTCCGGAAAGGAGACAGAAAACTCCCGCATTTTTTGCTTTAAAACATATCCAACAAATAAGGAAAAGAGCTATTCTGAAACAAAGTGTAGAAGATTGGCAAGAAAGGTTTAAAAGAAAGCTGGAAAGATTGAAGCAGTTTATTCAAGTGCCGGAGGTGAATCCAAAAAGCAAAGTAGAGGCGGAAGAGATACTTATGGAACTCGAAAAAAAACTTTACAAACACCTTTGGGATAGTCTGCCGGAAGAAGAAAAAAAGGAAATACTAAAAAAGTATGCACAGTTTAAAAATGACAAAACCACCCTTAGCTTTATGGTAAGGGGAGAGCTGAGGAAAAGGTTTAACCTTGAAGTGTTTTCTTTGTTTGTGGAGGAAAGATGAGGTTTGATGTGGTTGTGGTAGGTGGTGGTCCTGGGGGTGCCATGAGTGCCTACGAGCTTTCAAGAAGTGGGCTAAAGGTTTTGCTTATAGAGAAAAGGGCGCTTCCAAGATTTAAACTGTGCGCAGGATGTCTTTCTGCAAGGGTAGAAAAACTATTGCCTACGGGTTGGGACAGTTTGATAAAACACACCATAAGAATGGGAACTCTTGGTTATAAAGGTGAAGAATCCTTTACTTTTAGCTGTTTTAAACCTTTGGCTTACATAGTGGATAGGTCCGAATTTGACTACTTTTTGGTAAAGAAGGCTTTGGAGGCTGGCGCTGAAGTTTGGGATGGATGTGAGTTTTTGGGATTTAACGAAGGTAAAAGGATGGAAATTTTAACGAGTAGGGGAAAGGTAGAAGCGGAGTTTTTAATAGGAGCAGACGGCTTTTATTCAAAGGTTGCAAAAGCTCTTGGTTATAAAAAGGATAAGTTTTTCAGGTCTTTGGAGTTCTTTTCCGAAACAGGGTTAGATCAGGAGGTGAGAATAGACGTAGGGCTTGTGGAAAGGGGCTATGCTTGGGTTTTCCCAAACAGCGTGGGAATTGCATCCGCTGGCAAGGATGAGCTTTTGGAGATCCTAAAGGTTTATACAAAAAGGCTTGGCTTGAAAGAAAGCTCAAGGATCCATGGCTGGCACATACCCTTTTTGGAAAAAGAAAAGGATTTCCACAGTGGCAGTGGGAGGGTCCTTTTGGTGGGAGATGCATCTAACTGCGTAGATCCACTCCTTGGGGAAGGAATTTACTATGCGCTCTATGGCGCAATCTTAGCGGTAAGGGCAATTATTACTAATCCTTCAAATCCCAATTTGGAATACAAAAGGCTATCCAAACCCATGATAAAGGAGCTAATATATGCGGGAAGGATCGCAAGGATTGCTTACCAATTTCAGAAATGGGCTTACATGTGGGGCAAAAAAGGTGCGCTCAAAGCCTATTACAAACTTCTTACCGGAGAATATACCTACAAAAGCCTATTCTTCAAAGCTTGGCTAAGGCTTTTCCTGAGTTAAGGTTTCAAGCAAAACTGCTCGTCCGTTTTCCGTTGTGTATTCTTTACCCTTCTCCGCCTTGGCAAATAACACATATCCCAAAGCTAAACCCTTTCTGGATACCGATGTGATAATACCTATGTCCTTGTCCCCCTCTACTATCTTTTCTCCTTCCTTTACGTTTTGAACTTGGAATAGGGCTAAAGTCCTTGGTAGTCTTCCCTTGTAGTATATCCTGGCTATGACTTCTTGACCTACATAACAGCCCTTTGTAAGGCTTATGGCGGTTTGTAAAAGACCTGCTTCCAAAGGCGAAAAACCATCTCTCAACTCTTTACCTATCTTTGGTATAGCTCTCTCTATCCTCAAATCCTCAAACTCCTCTTCTGAGATCGTTTCACTTTTTGGCAAAAGTTCCAAAACATCGTCTATTTTGCCAAAGATGTCAAAGCCCTCTTCTCTAATCCTTATGGGATTGTTGGCTACAAAAATACCGTCCTTTTCAAAAAAACTGCCCTCCTGCGGAACTTGTCCAAAGGTTTTTTCTATCCACTCTTTACTGTCTTTTTCAAAGACGAAAAGGTGTCTGTAGCTTTCGGTCAGGTCCTGAAAATAGACCTTCAGAGAAAGCTTTAGTTTTTCAAACTCAGCGATTATTCTGTTGCTTTCTCCTCCCGTGTCCAAAATGTAGCTGTCTTCAAGCTTATACACAAAAAAATCTTCAATGGGAAAGCCATTTTGCTTTAGCCAAAGGTTGTAGGTCAAAGTGTAAGGCTTCATACCTTTTATGTCGTTTGTCAGAAGATTATGAAGAAAGGCGGTGTGCTCTTCCTGAAAACCCTTAGGTAGTGTTTTTCCACTTTTACCAAAAACTCTAATTTTAGACCTTTTGAGAATCAACCACTTCACTGCATTTCCTCCTCATCCTTCATCAGCTTATACACAAGGCTGTCTGTGAGGGCTATCCAGGATGCCTCTATTATGTTCTCTGAAACACCCACCGTTCCCCACTTCCTCTTTCCGTCCGTTGATTCTATCAGCACTCGGACCTTTGCGGATGTTCCCTCAGATTCATTCACAATCCTAACCTTGTAATCTATAAGTTGAACTTCCTTTAAGTTTGGATAAAACTCTTCCAAAGCCTTTCTAAGGGCTCTGTCTAAGGCACTAACTGGTCCGTTTCCCAAAGAGGCGGTGTGCTCTTTTACCCCTTCCACCACTAATCTAACTGTAGCCTCTGAAACTGGCAATTCGTCCGTGCTTCTTTTTGCTATTAACACTCTGTATGCGTCAAGATCAAAGTAGTTCCTAACCAAACCAAAGTGTCTTTTACAAAGCAGTTCAAAAGAAGCTTCCGCAGCCTCAAAGTGATAACCCTCTTTCTCTAACTCTTTTATCTTCTCCACAAGCCTTAAAACCTCTGGAGACCTTTCATCTACCTCAATGCCCATTTCTCTCAGCTTATACACTATGTTGCTCTTTCCAGAAAGGTCAGAAACAGTTATCTTTCTTCTGTTTCCTACCAAGGATGGGTCTATGTGTTCGTAAGTTCTGCTTTCTCTTAGCACCGCAGAGGCGTGCACTCCTGCCTTGTGAGCAAAGGCGCTGTCTCCTACATAGGGCATGTTCCTCGGCACTGGCATGTTGGAAATTTCTGCGACAAAGTGAGCCAACTCGGTAAGCTTTCTGAGGTTTTCCTCTGGCACCACAGAAAAGCCAAGCTTTAACTGTAGGTTTGCAATTACGGAGCAAAGGTTTGCGTTTCCAGTCCTTTCCCCTATGCCGTTTATAGTGCCATGCACCTGTCTGGCTCCAGCCAAAACTGCCATTATAGAGTTTGCCACCGCACAGTCCGAATCGTTATGCACGTGAATGCCAATCTTTGCCTCTGGAAAGGCTTCCCTAACCTTCTTTGTTATTTCGTATATCTCATGGGGCAAGCATCCCCCATTTGTGTCACACAGCACGATCCAATCTGCACCCCCCTGAAGGGCATGCCTAAGGACTTCCAGAGCATAATTTGGGTTTCTTTTATATCCGTCAAAGAAGTGTTCTGCGTCAAAAATCACCTCTGGCACATACCTTTTAAGATATTCCACCGTTTGGGCTATCATATCAAGGTTTTCTTCCAAGCTAGTTCTTAAAGCTTCCAAAACGTGAAAATCCCAACTCTTGCCAAAGATAGTAATAGTTTGAGCGGAAGACTTTATTAGATTTTCCACCTGAGGATCCTCTTCTACTTTTTTACCCGGCCTTCTGGTAGCACCAAAAGCTACAATCTTTGACCCGTTTAACTTCATCTTTTTGAGCTTTTCAAAAAGGACGTATCCTTAGGGTTTGATCCAGGCCAGCCACATTCTATGTAATCAATGCCAAATTCGTCCAACTTGGCAATTATCCTCAGTTTATCTTCTATGGAAAAATTCACTCCTTCCGCTTGGGAACCATCTCTCAAAGTTGTATCGTAAGCATAAACCTTTTCGCTCATAGTTATGAAAAGTTTAAGCAAAGAATTCGCAAAAAGCAATTATTATTTATACTATACTTATGAGGTTATCCGTAGAAGCCAAGCTTGGTGCCTTCGTATTAGCTGTAGCTTTGGCTTTTGCTTTTCTAATATTAACCTTTGGAGAAATTCCTTTTTTCAGAGCACCTACTAAAGAGTACGTGGTTTATTTCAAAGATGTGGCTGGACTGTCTGTTGGTGCGGAAGTTAGAGTGGCGGGCATAAAGAGTGGTAAGGTTAAAAGTATCAGCTTGGAAGGTGAAAGGGTCAAGGTAGTCTTTGAAGTAGATAAAGACATTGTGCTTTACAAAGATGCCTCTGCCAAGATTGGCACCCTTGGACTTATGGGCGATAAATACCTTTCTGTGTATCCTGGCAGTTCTCAGGCAGGTATTTTAGAGGAAGGTGGAGTTATAAGTCAAACCTTAGGTTATGCAGATACGGATAAATTGATAAAAGATCTGGCAGATGCATCGGAAGCGGTAAAATCTCTTGCCCAAAACTTTCAACTTATCTTGGCAGAAAACAGAGAAAATATTAGGCAGGTAATAGAAAATTTAGAGATACTAACCTTCAACCTTAATAGGATTGCGGAAGAAAACAGAGATAATCTTAGGGTTGCCATACACTCAATCAGGATCCTTGCTGACAACCTCAGCAAAACACTACCTCAAACCATAGAAAACATAGATAGACTCGTGGTTACCTTAGAAGGTATTGCTTCCGAAAATAGGCAGGACATAAAGGAAATAATAGAAAACCTAAGAGAAGTTTCGGAAAATACAAAGGCTACTCTCCCCGAGTTGGTGAGAAATCTAAACGAGCTTTCAAAAAATCTTAACTTAGTAGTTACCGAAAACAGAGAAGATTTGCGGTCCCTATCTAAAAACCTTGCACAAGCATCTCATAATCTAAATCTTATTCTTTCCAGAATTGAGAGTGGAGAAGGCACTATTGGAAAGCTGGTCAAGGATGAGGAACTATACAAAAACTTAGCATCCGCCACAAGAACTTTTTCGCAGGCAGGGGAAGTAGCCAAAAGGACAAAACTCTATATAGGTTTTAGAGGAGAGATTTACAAAGATAACGACGGCAAAGGAATACTGACACTAAAAGTACAACCAGATAATGAAAAATACTACTTAGCAGAGATAGTTGGGGATTCAAGGGGTAAGGTTACGTACGAAGAAACGAACAATGCGGGCACCGTAATAAAAAAGAATTTACCCCCCAATTTACCCTGCAGTACGCAAGGATATTTCCTCTTTTTGGCAAAGAGGCAGTATTTAGGGCTGGTTTGAAGGAATCTGAAGGTGGAGTGGGTTTTGATCTGGTTTGGAACGAAAAGATTATGCTGTTTTCCGATCTTTGGGATTTTGGAAGAAAGGAGAGGATAGACAATAAAAAACTAAAACCAAACCTTCAGGTTGGATTACAATATAACGTGAAAGGTCCGGTGTATATAAGGGTAGGTGGAGATGAGCTTCTTAACAAAAAACTGAGGGGCGGAATGGCAGGAGTAGGAGTTTTATTTAGGGATGACGACCTGAAGTATATCTTAGGCACACTAAGGCTACCGCTTCCTTAATCTTACTTAACCATGAAGGAGCTTTTTTACGAAAGAGTAAAACAATTCTTTGGAGCTACTGTAGGCCTAATAACTCTCCTGTTTTTCGCATGTTTGCCCCTATATCCTTACTTTAAACTACCCCTTCACATAAACTTGGTCTTAGGCGGTATGCTTATAACTCTAACCTTAGGTATCTTTTCTCTCATTTTGGTATTAACCTTAAGAAAAAAACTTTTCCCCATATACACCAAAGAGGAAACACAGTGGGTTCAAAAAGCCATACGTAGATACTTTTGGCTATACTTCTTAGCCTCCCTTCCCTTTTTCTTTAGTTTTATAGTTTACATTATCTTTGCTCCACTTTCTGTCCTAATTTTTGGCTATGTTCTATCCATTTTTGGTTTAATATTATTGAAGCCAAGGAAGGAGGATCTGATATGACAAGAGAGGAGATAATACAAAAACTCCTTCAGGAGGACAAAGAGTTTAGGTATCATTACGAAAAACACGAGGAGCTTGACAAACAGATAGATAAGTTGGAAAAACACCATCCGATGACTCACGACTTGGAGATGGAAATAGAAAGACTAAAAAAAGAGAGACTATACCACAAAGACATGATTGAGTTAAAGATCCAGCAGTTTTTAAACAGCCAAAAAGCTTAACTGCACTCGCCCGATATGTGCCTTCCGCTATCCAAGTTAATTATCTCTCCGGTCATGCTCTCCACACTAAGAAGGAACTTGGTTAGCTCCACTACATCCCTTATGGAGACTTCCCTCTTTAACGGCGTCTTGTCTATGTAGCTATTCCATTTTTCTTGGGAAAAATCGGGGGGCTTTAGGGTTGGGCCTAAGGCTATGGCATTTACCAATATGTAAGGGGCAAACTCTTTTGCAAGAACTTTTACTGAAGTGTGTAAAGCGCCTTTTGAGATAAAGTAAGCGCTGTAGTTTTTGTAGGGTGTGGTGTTTGTTGCCCAATCTCCAAAGGCTATTATTCTTCCCTTTATGGATTGCTCGTTTTTGAGCATGTAAGAAGCACATTCTTTGGATATGAACAAAAAAGCCTCCGCTATGGGTAAAAAGTGTTTTTTCACATCTTCTTCAGTTAAGCTCTCAAGTGGTGTGGGAAAGTAAGGACTTGCAAGATGAATAAAGGCATCTATCCTTCCAAAAACATCAAAAGTTTTTTGAACTATAGCTTTATAAGAATTTCTTTCGGAAAGGTCGGCTTTTATTCCCAAAACTTCCCCGTACTTTTTTAATTTCTCTACTTCCTTTTCTGAAGAAAGATAAACCACTGCCAAAGACCAGCCATCCTCTAAAAGCTCTTTGGCTATGTGAAAACCTATGCGTCTTACTCCAGTTATTATTCCAACTTTTCTCACAAAAGACTATTTTAGCAACTACACTCCTTTATTCCCAGTTTTCTATATATGCTAACCACAGGACACCAATTGGTAAAGGCCGATTGAATCTGATTGACAGCCATAAAGGCTATAAAAGCCTTCCAGAACCAATGTATGTCCGAACCAACTATAGCTACAAGCCAGACAAATAAAAGAACAACTCCAGAAGTAAGCCTTAAAGCTCTGTCCATAGTCAGTGTCATCTTCTACCTCCTTTAGTTTATTAGTATATTCTAATAATCTAATACATAACCATAACTTTTTCAATCCACCTTAACAGTTTCTTAACCTTGCAAACATATTATTAAGCTACAAGATGAGATATGCGATAGTAGAGCTACACGATGTTTCTCCATTCTACAAAGAGGAAGTTTATAACGCAATAGAGTTTTTGGAAAAGCTTGGTATTGAAAAATTTTCACTTCTTCTTATCCCCAACTTCAGAGGAGAGTATGCCATAAACAGGTATGTCCCTTTCCTGAGCTTTATTGAGAAAACCAAACAGGAGATAATAATGCACGGCTATACGCATACGGGCAAGAAAAGAATACAGTATTTTCTTTACACTTACGGAGAGGGCGAGTTTGTGGAGGGGGATTTAGAAGAAACCTATCGGAAATTAGAAAAAGCTGTGGAGATATTCCAAGCTATGCAATTGGATACGAAGGTATTTGTGCCACCGGCTTGGATAGGAAGCCCTTGGCTTGATGACTTGCTGTATTCCTTTGGCTTTTTAGGGGTAGGCTACAGAGGAAAAATAAGGAATTTACAGAGTGGGGAAGATATCAAATCTCCCGTATTGACCTTCAGCAACAGGCATGGACTCTCTTACATCAGCATAAAAACTGTGCCCATACTCTTTAAGCTCTTTGATAGGTATCCTGTCCTAAGACTTGCGTTGCACACCGCCGATTTTAGAGACAGAAGAAAAATAGCCCTATGGAGGCTAATACTAACCAAAACTAAAAAGAAAGGAGGTTAATAAGCTATGGGGAACTACTTAGCAAAAGCAGATCTTCACCTTCATTCCAAGGCGTCCAACCTACCGGGAGGTTGGTTCAGTCAGTTAATTAATTGTCCTGAAAGCTTTACAGAACCTCAAGAAATATACAAAAGGCTCAAAGAAAGGGGAATGACCTACATTACCATAACAGACCACAACACCATAGACGGTGTTTTGGAAATAGCCCACCTTCCGGAAGTGTTCGTAAGCTGTGAATACACCGTTTCGTTCCCAGAGGAAAAGGCAAAAATCCATGTGCTTGTTTATGGAATAGATGAGAAGATACATCAAGATCTAATGAAGCTTAGAGAAAACGTCTATGAGTTTGTAAAATACCTTAAACAAAAGGACATAGCTCATTCCTTAGCCCATCCTCTTTATCCAGTTCAGGATACCAAAATAACAAAAAGCTTGGTAGAAAAGTTCGTTCTTCTGTTTGACAATTGGGAAATAATCAACGGCACAAGAGGGGAAGGTTTAAAAGTTGTTGAAGAAAAGCTTGCCAGTCTTTACGACGGGTGGGAAAAAATAAGGGAGCTGGAAGAGAAGTATAACATTCAGTCTCTGAGAAGCAGAGAACATATAACTTTTACTGCTGGTTCCGATGACCACGGTGGTTTGGATTTAGGTAGAACTTGGACAGAAGCAAACGCAAGCTCAAAGGAAGAGTTCTTAAAAGCTATAAAGGAAGGCCGTACTTCCGTAGGAACGCAGGAGCTGGGATACGAAAGGGTGCTAAATATGGTTGGTAGAGTTGCTTACGACTACTTAAGCAGGCACAGTATAATACCCAAGCATGTGAAACCGCTCCTTGATTTTGTCTTTATGCATTCAGACAACCTTTTCAGCGAGCTTTTTGTTAGAAACCTCTTTGGAACCGATGCCCCCAGACATTACATATTCAAAGAGATAATAAACAAACTACCTTTCATGAGTTTAGAAAGGCTCATAAAAGAGTTTTCTCCCGCCCACCTTGGTGAGACTATTCTATCTTTTATACTGCACTTCCTTCCTCTGGTTATACTCAGCCTGCAAAAGAAGGAAGAGGACAACGCAAAAAGGATAGCTATGAGTTTTGGACTCAACAACGAAAAATCTGTGAGATTAGCATACGTAACCGACACATACTTTGACATCAACGGAGTAGCCAGAAGCTCAAAGATCGTAAGATCATTGGCGAATACATACAACCTTCCCGTGGATGTTATAGCGGTGGGCAACAGGCAAGGCAAAGAAGATAAGCTGGTGCTATTGACACCTATGTTAGAGTTTTCCACGCCCTTCTATGAGGAGTTTAAGTTGAGAGTGCCCTCCCTTGTGGAGCTTTTGGATGTGCTAAAAAGATACAGTCATGTTCATGTAGCTACTCCCGGACCCTTAGGTATTATGTCCATTCTTGTAGCCAAGCTTCTTAACCTACCTCTGACCTTTGCCTTCCACACAGATGTGCCCTCTTATGCTTACAAATATACCAACAGTGCAGAGCTCAGAGATTGGCTTTACAGAGCCATTACTCTCATCTGCCATCTGGCTGATAAGGTTTTTGTTCCTTCGGAAACTTATCTAAGAGTATTAGCAGAGAAGGGGGTTGCGCTGGATAAGATAAGGGTATTCAAAAGGGGCGTGGATACGGAGCTTTTCAGCCCTTCCCACAGAGAGGAAGACTTCTTCCAAAAGAACTTTGGCATCCCAAAGAAAGGTAACGTGGTGTTATATGTAGGTAGGGTTTCAAAGGAGAAAAACTTGGACACGTTCCTTTACTGTGCAAAAGTATTTCCGGAGGATACCTTCATAGTGGTTGGAGATGGTCCATACAGGAAGGAGTTGGAGGAGCGCAAACCAAGGAATACTTATTTTGTAGGTTATCTTACAGGACTGCCTTTGGCAAAGGCATATGCAAGCGCAGATGTGTTTCTTTTCCCCTCAGAGACAGAAACTTATGGACAGGTTGTTTTAGAAGCTATGGCTTCTGGCTTGCCGGTGATAGTCAGCTCAAAGGGAGCATCCCACGAGCATGTGCAGGAGGGTATAAACGGTTTTATAGCAAACTCACCGGAGGATTTTGCAGAAAAGCTAAACAGAATCTTGAGCAATCCATACCTGAGAGAGTTTATGAGTAAAGAAGCCCTTTCTTACGCCAGGTCAATGGACCTAAAAGAGTCTTATCTGAACTACATTGATAGCATAATGTCCCTTTCCAAAGTAAGAGCATGAAAATAATGGATATAACTCCCTATTATCACAGTTATAGTGGAGGCATAAGGACATACATAGACAAAAAGGTAGAGTGGGTCTTTGAAATGGAATGGGAACAAGTGGTAGTCGTACCGGGCAAAGTCTATAAAAAGTATCAAGTGAAAAGAACAACTTTTTATGAGCTTCCCTCTTTTCCTCTAATTGGTGGATACAGGTTTTTTAAAAGTTTGGAAGATATAAAAGAGGTGATAAGACTTGAAAAGCCAGACCTTTTGGAGTTTTCCGGAACCTACCTTCCCATACCATTTTTTAAGAAAGAGGGAGTGCCCATAAGCGTGTTTTATCATTCAGACGCAAAGAGAGAGCTTTCCCTTTTTCCGGTTCCGAAAAAGCTATTGGAGGGTCTCTTTAAATTAGTTGTGGATAAATGTCTAAGAGCTGTAGAGTTTATACTTGTGCCCTCTTTAAAATACAAGAGAGAACTGGAAAGTCTGGGTTTAGAAAATGTCCACTATGTGCCCTTAGGTGTGGATACTCAGACCTTCCACCCGAGCAAAAGGGATGATCAGTTTAGACACTCACTTGGCATTCAAGATAATAAGCTTTTGCTTCTCTATGTAGGAAGGCTTAGTCCAGAAAAAGGCACAAACACACTTATAAAATTGCTGAAAGGTTTGGACCCATCCATGTTTCACATGCTGATAGTAGGTAAAGGTCCTTTAGAATTCCTTGTGAGAGCACATCAGAGAAAGCTTTCAAATCTGACCTACATGCCTTACATAAATTCCAAAGAGCAGTTGGCTAAGGTCTATGCAAGCGGAGATATATTCGTAAGCGCAAGCATGTTTGAAACCTTTGGTTTAGCCTTTTTAGAAGCTCAGTCCAGTGGATTACCCGTCTGCGCCTTTGACTTAGACTTGGAGACCCAAATACTGAAAGACATACTGGCACCTAAGGAAGACGTAGAAACCTTAACAGAAAGTATTTACAAAGCATCAGAGCTTATAAGGCATGATAACTACCTTAGGGATTATTTGCACAAAAAGGTTAAAGAAAACTTTAGTTGGGAATTGACCTTTAAATCCCTTTTAAAAGCATACGAAAGTAAAGGTTTAATAATAAGCGTTGGGAGGTAAAGCTATGAGAAAAATAACGGTAAAAGATAGAAAAGTGGCGGAAAAATTGGAGAACAGACTTATAAGGAGGGGTTTGGTGGTAGCTGTTTGTGGAAGAGGGGAAAAGTCGCCGATGATAAATAAAGCTCACGTGCTAATAGAGATAAAGGAGTCAGAGTCTAAGGAACTTTGAGGTATAATCTAAGGCAGAAACGTAGGCAAGGAATACTGCAAGCCAAAGGGAAAGTTCGCTCAACGGACTTGCGAGTGCAAGAAAAACTAAAGTTAAAAACTCAATTACAGTCTTTGCCTTTCCTAAGTAAGACGCTGGCATGGAGTAGCCTCTTTCCACAGAAAGGCTCCTCAAAAAGGATATGTATAGCTCTCTTATGAGCAAAAGCACAAAGGCGTATGGAGAAACTTTCTGAAGGTATAAGTAAGCAGAAAAACAAGATAGAACAAAAACCTTATCCACAAAAGGGTCAAGCAAAATACCAAGCTTGCTAACTTCTTTCTTTCTTCTGGCAATATCCCCATCCAGCCAATCGCTTAATGCTCCTATCACAATGCTGATCAAAGTTAACACGTTGTGCTGATTTAGGATCAAATAGACCACTGGGAAGGTAAGGAAAAGTCTAAACAAGGTTATGTAGTTAGCCATAATCAAGTTAAAAGTATAATGCTTTTTAAAGGCTATGCGTATATGTAGCATAAAATATGAGTTATTCATACTAAACTTTTTCTATAAAACCTCTTGACAAAGAGAACGGATGCTAATATAATATTCCTTAGAAAATTCCGGACGGAGGTGGTAGGTATGGCTAAACTGAGACCCTTATACGACAAAATAGTAGTTAAACGTCAAGAAGAACAAGAACAAAGAACTGCCTCTGGGATAATAATCCCAGACACCGCCAAAGAAAAACCTCAAATTGGTGAAGTGGTGGCGGTGGGAGAAGGCAAACTTTTGAACAACGGTCAAATAGTCTCCCCAAAAGTAAAGGTGGGAGACAAGATAATCTTTAACAAGTATGCAGGTACGGAAGTAGAGTTGGATGGAGAAAAATACTTAATCATGTCTGAGGACGAAGTCCTCGCCATTATTGAATAAAAAAACTTTAAGGAGGTGAAACCATGGCAGCAAAGAAGGTTGTTTATGGAGAGGAGGCAAGAGCTAAACTAAAGGCTGGAGTTGATAAGCTTGCCAATGCAGTGAAAGTCACCCTTGGACCTAAGGGGAGAGAAGTTATCATAGAGAAAAAGTGGGGAAGCCCCTTAGTAACCAAAGACGGTGTAACAGTAGCCAAAGAAATAGAGTTGAAAGATCCATATGAAAATATGGGTGCTCAGCTTGTAAAGGAAGTCGCCTCCAAAACCGCTGATGTGGCAGGAGACGGAACAACCACCGCTACTGTTTTGGCACAGGCAATATTTACAGAAGGTCTAAAAGCCATAGCCTCTGGAGCAAATCCAATGGACCTAAAGAGGGGTATAGACAAAGCGGTGGAGGTAGTAATTGAAGAAATAAAGAAGATGTCTATACCTGTATCCGGTAGGAAAGAGATAGAACAGGTAGCAACTGTATCTGCCAACAACGATCCTACCATAGGTAAGATCATAGCGGATGCTATGGAAGCAGTAGGAAAGGAAGGGGTCATAACTGTAGAGGAGTCTAAGACAGCGGAAACAACCTTAGAAACAGTCCAAGGAATGCAATTTGACAGAGGTTATCTCTCTCCATACTTTATAACCAACCCAGATAAAATGGAAGTGGTCTTAGAAGAACCTTACATACTTATCTACGAAAAGAAGATCTCCAATGTAAAGGACTTACTGCCTATCCTTGAGCAAGTAGTAAGGGCTGGAAAACCATTGCTTGTCATAGCGGAAGATGTGGAAGCAGAAGCCTTAGCTACCTTAGTGGTAAACCACATCAAAGGAGTAATAAGGGCATGCGCAGTCAAAGCTCCAGGTTTTGGACAAAGAAGGAAGGACTACTTGCAAGATATAGCCATACTCACTGGTGGAACTGCCATAACTGAAGAGCTTGGTATTAAGCTTGAAAGCGTAACTCTTGATATGCTCGGAAGGGCAGACAAAGTGGTAGTGGATAAGGACAATACTACCATAATAGGTGGTAAAGGTTCCAAAGAAGCCATCAATGCCAGAATAGAACAGATAAGAAAGCAGATAGTGGAAACCACATCGGACTACGATAGGGAAAAGCTTCAAGAAAGATTGGCTAAATTGGCTGGTGGTGTTGCAATAATAAGGGTAGGTGCTGCTACAGAGGCAGAAATGAAGGAAAAGAAGGCAAGAGTTGAGGACGCAGTCCATGCTACAAAGGCAGCAGTAGAAGAAGGAATAGTTCCGGGTGGTGGTGTAGCTCTGGTGAGAGGCTCAGAAGCCTTGGAAAACCTCAAGTTGGACAATCCAGATCAACAGATAGGTGTGGATATTGTCAAAAAGGCTTGCAGAGTTCCTCTCAGGCAGATAGCAATGAATGCTGGTTTTGAGGGATACGTCGTATTGGAAAAGGTGCTTGCGTTGGGTAAAGAAAAGGGTAAGAACTACGGATTTGACGCAGCAGCTGGAGAATACAAAGATATGGTGGAAGCAGGAATTATAGACCCAACAAAGGTGGTAAGAACCGCTCTTATGAACGCCGCATCTGCCGCAAGCGTTATGCTAACTGCAGAAGCTTTGATTGCGGAAATCCCAGAGGATAAGAAGGAAAAAGTGCCCGCTTCCTCCGAAATGCCGGAGCTTGACTGAAAAAATCGGGCCCTTTACGGGGCCCTTTTTATTTTTTTTTTTGTTTGCCATTATTTGAGATACTTCTGCAGCCTTCTTAGGATCCATGGCAGAAAGTATGTCTGCAGCTTGTCTTTCCCTTAATCTGAGAAGGATCTCTGCTGCTAAATTAGGATCCATGTTGTTCATTATGGCTCCTGCTTCGTCAGTATCCACTTTGTTGAATATAGCTACCAACTTTTGAAAATCTGAAGGAACCTCTTCCTTTTTGGTTCAGCTTGCCTTAACTCTTCCAGTTTCTTTCTTTCCTCTTCCAGTTTTCTTAGCTTTTCCTCCAACTTCTTGGAAACGATCTGTAGTTCTTTATCTACACTGCTTTCCTTTCTTTCTTTTAGCTTTTTTTGAATTGCGCTTTGTGCACTTGCGAGGACTGGAACTAAAATCAGAAGGACCAAAAACTTTTTTATTAGATAGAAGAAGTTTAATCTGAGCATTTCAGATAAGTTTTCCTTCCGCCTAAGTTCATGCTCTAACCTAAGCTTTACCGCCTCCACCCCTTTTATTTCTTTGTATACCGACCTTAACTTTTCCTGTTTGGAAGTTCTTTTTTGTTTGAGAACAGCCAGTTTATGTTCTAAATCTTTCTTTTTAGCCAACAGGATCCTAAACTCTGTAAGCTTTTCAAAGGAAAAATCATCTTTTATACTCTGGTTTAACTCATCCATTTTTGTTTCAATGGCTTTTATCTCGCTTTCAACCGCACGGATCTGCCTTTCAATTTCCTCTATTTCCTTTGCATTAACCTTTTTCTCCCACTCTTTAACTTTCAGAACGTTTTTAATCCACCGCATAAATACCCCTCAAACTTCTCCCCTCTTCGTCCCAATCCAGACCATAGCCCACAAAAAATTTGTTCGGAACCTCAAAACCTACATAATCAACCTTTACATCTACCTTCCTTCTTTCCTTTTTATCCAAAAGCACGCACACTTTAAGCACCGATGGACCCTTCCTCTGTATAAACTCAATAACCTCCTTTAAGGTATGGCCCGTATCCAGTATGTCATCCACTAACAATACCTTTTCTCCTCGTATATCCATAGTAATATCCTGAACTATCCTCACACTCCCGGAGGATTCCTGCGAAGAACCGTAGCTTGATACCCACATGAAATCCACCTTTACGGGAACAGAAAACTCCCTTATGAGGTCTGCGGTAAATACGAAAGAACCTTTCAGCAAAGATACTACGGTAAAGTTTTTTCCCATATCCCTTTCTATTTCCTTTGCTAAAGCTCTTACCCTCTCCTTTATTTTTCTTCCGGTATAACCAAATGGATGGGCTTTCCTTTTATTTGCATGGGTTTAATTTTATCACTTTGATGTTGCTCAGGCTTAGTATAGAGAAGTTTTTTCTTATTGAAGGTCAGGAACTAAATTTTGACAGAGGTCTTAATGTGATAACTGGAGAAACGGGCACAGGCAAGTCTATGACGGTATCCACCCTCCTGTTCCTTTTAGGACAGCAGGGAGATTATCCGGAAGGAACTGCGGTGGAGTTGGAGCTACTTATAGACGGGGAAGAATATGTGCTAAGGCGGGAGATAAAAAACGGCAGAAGCAGGTTCTATCTGAACGGAATAGGAAGCACACAAAAGGTGGTCAAAGACATACTACTTAAAACGTTGATCTTTCAGGGACAGAATGACAGGCTAAGGATCCTAAGAAGGGACTTTCAAAGGGACGTCTTTGACGAAACAGTTGGATGCTATTACACAAGGAAGAAGTTTGAAGATCTTTACCGTCGGTTGGAGGAAGTAAGCAAAGAGATAGAGCATATCCTGAGCTTGGAAAAGGAAAGGGAAGTAAGGATTAGGGTAATAGAGGAAGAGCTAAAAGACATTGAAAAGATAGGATGGTCTGAAGAGGACTATGTTGATGCTTGCCGGACTGTGGAAAGATACGCAGAAGCGGAAAAGAAAAACGAGCTATGCTCAAAAGGTGTGTATCACATAGACAACTCTTTGATTCCATCAATTAAAAGCCTTGCAAAACTGCTTGGTGAGCTTGGATTAGAGCAGGAAAGATTAAGCGTCCTTAGAATGCAAGAGGAACTCTTTAACATAAGAAGACGTCTTTCAGACCTATACGAAAACTGGGATGTGGAACACATAAACCAACTTAACGAGAAGATATTCTTGGTACAGAGGCTGGAAAAAAGATACAGCAGAAAATACGGAGAGGTTCTCGAAATGGCCCAAAAGCTAAAGGAGGAGTTGGAAAGGCTAAGAAGGATTGAAACAAACTTAGAGAGCTTGCAAAGTCTAAGGAAGAGCTTAGAACAAGAACTGAGGGCTTTAGGAAAGGAGCTAAGCATCAAAAGAAAGCAGGGAAAGGAAAAGTTCGTTAATTTGGTATTGGAAAACTTAAAAGATCTGGGGTTAGAGGAGGCATTTTTTGACGTGGTTTTTGAAGAGCAGGAAGGAAGGTTTGGCTTTGAGGATGTAAAGTTTGTGTTTTCTTCTTACGGTGGAGAGCTTAAGGACTTAGGGCAGGTAGCCTCCGGCGGTGAAATATCAAGAATAGCCTTAAGCCTTTTTTTGCTGTCACCTGTGAAGGGAACCTATCTGCTGGATGAGATAGACGTGGGGGTAAGCGGAGAGACCTCTCTGAAAGTGGCTAAGTTCTTGAAAAGGTTGTCTTCTAAAATGCAAGTGATTGCAATAACGCACTCGCCTGCCTTAGCTTCCGCTGCAGACAAACACTTCAAAACTTACAGAATAAAAGGTAAGGTGTTTATAAAAGAACTAAAGGAGGACAGGATAGAGGAGATTGCAAGGTTGATGGGTATTGTGAATAATCAAACTATAAAAGGTGCTATGGATCTTATCAGAGAGGTTAGCAATGTTTGAGGATGTTCTTTTGGCAAAAGAAAAGGTAGGAACCTTTGTAAAGAGGCGCCTGGAGGAGTTTAAAAACCTTGGAACTTTTGGAAAAACCACCTTTGACTTTAGGCCCTTTTTGGATGTGAAGTATGAAGCGGACATTTTCTCTGAGCTTTGCTTTTGCATACTTACAGCCAACTCTTCTGCCACTATCGGCATAAAGGCTCAGAAAGAAATAGGCATTGAAGGGTTCAAGAGTATGAGCGTGGAGGAAATAACCTATGTTCTTTCTTCTTTGGGACACCGTTTTGCACAGCAGAGGGCAGAAAGAATAGTAAAAGCAAGGGATAACTTTCACAAAACCTTAGAGCTTCTCAAAGCTGGCGGAGAACCCTCTACCCTTAGAGACCTTCTAAGCGATACTTGTTCAAAGTACAAGGTGGAAGGATTTGGAATGAAAGAAGCATCCCACTTTTTGAGAAACATAGGATACGATAATATATCTATCGTGGATAGGCATATATTCAGGTTTTTGAAAGAAAAAGGGCTAATTCCGGATTACAAAACCATGACGAGGAAAATATACCTTCAGGCGGAGGAAGCCTTGAAAGGCATAGCGGAAAAGTTGGGCCTTAGCTTAGCAGAGCTTGACCTTTACGTATTCTATTTAAAAACAGGAAAGGTGTTGAAGTAATGGATAATATACTGCTTATACTATTTGCCTACCTGCTTGGTTCTGTTCTCTTTGGAGAACTGCTTGCAAAGAGCAAGGGTATAGACCTTAGGTCTGTGGGCAGTGGAAACGTAGGTGCTACGAACGTAAGTAGAGCCTTAGGGAAAAAGTATGGTGTGCTTGTGTTCTTTCTTGACTTTTCTAAAGGACTATTCCCGGTAGTGCTATCAAGGATTTACTTTGGAGATGAAAGCTGGACTACAGTCTTTGTAGGCATAGCTGCCTTTTTGGGACACCTTTATCCCTTCTTTCACAACTTCAGGGGAGGCAAAGGTGTTGCCACTGCCTTTGGTGTGTTGGTGGGTGTTTCACCAACCATAGCCATTCTCTCCTTTTTAGTGTGGCTTTTGATTTTCAAATTAAAAGGCTATGTTTCCTTAGCTTCCTTAGGTGCTTCCCTTTTTGCCCTTGTCCTTTCAATTTTTACGCTTTCTCAAAAACTCATCCTTATGTTTCTTTTTATCACACTTTTGATAATTTACAGACACAAAGACAACATAAGAAGACTTTTAGAAGGGACCGAGCTTGGCTTTAAGCGATGAAGTTTGTTCTTCTGTTTAACATTGCCCTTTTGATCTTTCGCATCCTATACGTCCTTTATTATCCGATGGACCTTACACCGGAAGAAGCTCAGTATTGGGACTGGTCAAGACATTTGGACCTTAGCTATTATTCCAAACCTCCTATGGTAGCATACCTAAACTATTTTAGCTCCTCTATCTTAGGACACACCGAATTGGCGGTTAGAATCGTTCCCATCCTTCTCTCTTTTGCCCTTACCCTTTTTACCTATTTTTTTGCCAAAAGACTTTTTGACGAGAGGGTGGGAATAATATCCGCCACCCTTCCGCAGATGTCTGTTGGCTTTTCCATAAACTCCATTCTGATGACTACCGACGCACCTTTTATATTCTTTTGGGCTCTTAGTTTGATAGTCCTTTGGTTCTCCGTTGAATATGGAAAAACTATCCATTGGATTTTACTTGGTATCCTTTCGGGATTTGCCTTTTTAAGCAAATACACCGCAGTTTTTCTACTTCCTTTGGGAATTTTTTATACTTTTCTTTACAGAAAAGAGCTATTCAAAGAAAAAAACCTTACCTTAGTATTGCTATTGCCTTTTTGATGAGCCTGCCTGTTTTGTATTGGAATTACAAACACGAGTTTGTATCGCTTAAGCACGTTTCTACGCTGGCAACCAAAGGTGCTTCAACTATTAACCCAAACCATCTTTTGGAATTTTGGGGAGGTCAGATTCTCTTGGTTTCAGTAATACCTTTCTTTTTTATCCTGAAAGGTTGGCTTTTTGGATGGAAGGAAAAGGCTTTGGTTTTTTTGACAGTATTCTCTTTGCCTGTGTTTGTGTTTTTTCTGATTATGGCCTTTGTAAAGCGTGTGGAGGCAAACTGGCCCGGCTTTGCCTACTTTTCCGGTTTTCTGATAGCCAGCTATTATCTTTCCAAAAGTAGGCTTTTATATCCTACATACCTTTTTAGCTTTTGTCTTTTTATATTACTGCACTTTAGCCCCATTCTTGACAAAATAGGATTTAGCAAACTTGTACCACCACAGAAAGATCCGGTAAAGATAGGCATAGGCTGGGAAGCCTTGGGTAAAGAGGTTAGCAAACTTTACAGAGGGGATGAAATAGTCCTAAGTCCCTTTTATCAGATCTCTGCAGAGCTTGCCTTTTACGTAAAGGGAAATCCAAGAACTTACTGCATAAACTTGGGAAGGCGCATGAATCAATACGACCTTTGGCGTGATGGAATGAGGGAGTACGTAGGAAAGGATGGCATATACGTTAGCTATTTTCCCATTGACCAAAGGGTGCTAAAGGGTTTTGACGGTATAATAGATTACAGGGTTTTTCCCGTATATTGGAGAGGGAAGAAAATAAGGGAGTTCCACATATACAAGTTGAAAAGCTATAACGGTAACATAGAGGAGGAGGACATGTTTCAGAGCTATTAGATTTTTAATCTCTCTTTATATTTTCGGCTTTTTTTATTACCACCTTACTCCTATCTCGTATTTTCATCACATAAGCTATTCCATTTACAGGCCTGTGCCTTCACCTTACGAAAAGCCATGCAGGGTAGTTTTTGGAGTGAAAAGTGCGCTGGATGGAGGAGTGGGTCAGCCCCTTCGGTTGGAAAAGTTTTTGGAAGAAAGAGCCTTAGCATACTCTGTAGGTCATGCTATCAACTACTCAAAACGTATAAGACAAGGAAAAGTTCCTGATGGATACGGATACGCAGAGATTGGGATGTTTAAACTACTTCTTTACTTTCTTTTTGAATACGCTCCTAAGAAACTTATTTTTGCAGTGCCCCAAGACTACTACGGATTATTGGAACCAAAGGAATGCAAGCCCATACTTTCGGACTTACCTGTGCTTATTTCCACACCCATAGGTGAGTTTCCAAGCTATTCCTTTATCTTGGGAAGGAGGTGGAACCTTGCCTATCCAAGCTGTGAAAGGATGATGAGCTATGTTCCTGTAATAGACGGAGAAGTAAATTTTATAGTCTATAGTCCTCCCAATCTCTATCCGCCTGCAAACGTTAGCCTTTCGGAAGCAACCTTAAGTGTAAGAACTAATCGTAAGAAAACTTTGATAGAGGTTTACAAAGACGGTAAGCTATGGAGAGTTTACGATCAGCCTTTTTTGACGATCCACCTAAGGGAAAAGGGCAACTACGAGCTAAGGATTTACTACTATAAGACTAAGATCTTTAATCTGTATTTTGGACTGAGGTTTGGATCATGCACTTCTGGTATAACCATTCAGGCTATGTAAGAAAGGTCTATTCTGTCAGCGTATCTATAAAGCAATACTTTTTTAGGTCCTCGTGTTCTTTTAGTTCAGGATCCTTCCTTAGTAGCTCTTCTGCGTCCTGTTTGCAGAGTTCAAGAAGGTACCTATCCCTTTCCCTTTGAAGGTTCGCAACCCAAAAGCCAAAGTATCCCGATTGGGACTCACCGAGCAGTTCTCCCGGACCTCTTAGCCTTAGGTCCTCCTCTGCTATCTTAAACCCATCGTTAGTTTGCACCAAAACCCTCAACCTTCTTAGAGCTTCTTTATCGTAACGTATTTGATCTGGTACCACCAAGAAACAGTAGGACTGTAGTCCAGACCTACCTACTCTACCCCTTAGCTGATGTAACTGAGATAGTCCAAACCTGTGGGCGGACTCCACAACCATAACCGTAGCGCTGGGTATATCCACACCCACCTCCACAACCGTGGTAGAAACAAGAATGTCTCCATCTTCTCTAAATTCTTCCATCACCCTCTTTTTTTCTTCGTCCTTTAGCTTACCGTGGAGCAAAAGCACCTTCCTGTTGGGAAAAAGAGACACCCACTTTTTATACTCTTCCACCGCAGACTTTAGCTCTAACTTTTCCGACGAGTCTATAAGGGGATATATAACGTAAGCTTTGTTGCCCTTCTCAAGTTCTGAGCTTATTGCTTTTATAACCTTTTCAAATTCAGACTCAAAGAAAAGCTTGGTTATAATTGGCTTTCTTCCCTGAGGCATCTGATCCAGTATGGATATGTCTAAGTCTCCGTAAAGCGAAAGGGCTAAGGTTCTTGGGATGGGTGTGGCGGACATTACCAAAAAGTGTGGGAATACGCTCTCTGACTTTTCAAGAAGAAGTTTTCTTTGCATAACTCCAAACCTGTGCTGTTCATCTACCACCGCAAAAGCCAAATTTTTGAACCTTACCTTTTCCTGTATTAGGGCATGGGTGCCCACAACTACGTGTATGTGCCCGTCCCTTACATGACGCAACAAGCTCATTTTTTGCGAAGGGCTTACAGAAGAGGTTAGAAGACCGACCTTAACACCAAGGGGTTCCAAAAGTTTTTTGAAGTTTTCGTAGTGCTGGTATGCCAGTATTTCTGTGGGAACCATCACCGCAGACTGATAGCCCTCTTTAAAAAACATATAACACACCGCCATAGCAACTACCGTTTTACCACTACCTACGTCTCCCTGAAGTAGCCTGTTCATAGGCTTTCCTTGGTTTATGTCGTTTATTATCTCCTTAAGCACCCTCATCTGAGCTTGGGTTGGCTCAAAAGGCAATATACCTAAAAACTCCCTTAGACTCTCCTCTGCACGGTTAAGTTTTACAGCACTTAGGGACTTTATTTCTCTTTTCTTCAACTGAAGTGCTAACTGAAAAAGAAGCAGATCTTCGTATATAAGTCTGTGGTGTGCTGGAGTGTCAAAGGCATACAGCTCATTGCTAGCTTCGGTTGGGTTGTGCAAAAAGTAAAGGCTCTCTGGTAGTTTTGGCAGTTTGTGTTTTTCCAACAGCTCTTTTGGTAAATACTCTGGAAGATATTTTACGTATTCCAAAAGCTTTTGCATGGCTTGTCTTACCTTTCTGTGTCTTGTTTTTGCAGAAAGGCTTTGGGAGTCCTTTGTCCTTATGTTGTAAAATGGGATTATCCTTCCCGCTTCTTCTTCCTTTATTATTTCCGGATGGACCATATATTTTTCCTGCTTATACTCCATAAGCTTTCCAAAAACTATTATCTGCATGCCTTTTTTGAACCTAAGCAAAACAGACCTGTTTTTGAACTTATACTTCAAAGTTAGATAGCCTGTCCCATCTTCACACCTGACCGTTATAGGGTAGTTTCCCAAAGGATCATACTCCGCATCAACTATCCTTACCTTGAGGGCTACCGCCTTTCCCGGCAGAGCGGTTTTTATAGAGGTGTTTAGCCTTCTGTCTTCATACCTTACTGGAACAAACCAAAAGGCAGAAAAGAGGTCTTTTATGCCCAAAGACTCTATGAGTCTTTTTTCCTTTGGATCCAAAACTTTCAACTTGTCTATTTCTACGAAAAACTTTTCTAAGGGCTTTTTGGGATAAAAGTCAAAGTTTATCTGAAGTTCAGCATGCTCTATCTTTAGAGCATGCTCTATCTCGTTCAGTATGACTATCCTTTTGGAAAGTGGCATGGTATCAAATCTCTTTAAAAGCTCTAAATGAGCCTCAGAAAGCCTGTCCTTTAGAAGGTTAAAAAGATACAAACCAACCCCAAGGCTCCTTTTAAGCTTAAGATAGTCGTTCTGCTTGAGCTCTTCTATGAGCTTTTTAGCCTTCTGTAAGTTCTCCACACTCATCGCTTAAAATTTTTGTAGAAAATACGATAATATATTAAAAGCTATGATTAACAGAGTAGATATACAAAAGCTCGTAGATGCGATCCTAAGCCAAGAGAAAACAACCAGAGAAAAACCCACGCTGCAGGGAAAGATCAAGGAAGTTCAAACAGAGGGTGTCAAGGTAGAGCTATCCGAAATTGCAAGAGAAAAGATGAACTTGTCCGAATTGGAAAAAAAGATCTCTGAAATAAAGTCTATGTTAGAAAAAAACGAATACAGAGTAGATCCTGAAAAGATATTTGAAGGTCTCAGCAAGTATTTGAGTATCTTTGAAAAATAAAAGTCTAAGGTTTATCGTTTAGATTGCCGAGTATGAACTGCGCTATGCCTATTCCACCACTTTGGGCTAAGTGCCTGCTTAAGTTTTCCAAAAAAAGATCATAGTATATCTGCTGTTGAAAACCTTTCCCTTTAGTTAAAGATCTAAATCCTTCCTTTAGCAGTTCTTTAATGAAAATGCTTTCAAATTCTTGAGCAAGCTTTTTCTTGTCTTTGGTGTAATCCTGAAGGTAATTCAAAGACGGTGGAAGGTAAATTTTCAGGTCCATAAACCAAAATTTTAATATAATTTACAAAGTGTTGAAGTTGGATAAGCTAAATAATTTAATGCTTGATTACCTGGACCCAGAAGTTAAGCTTGTGCTGGATATTGGGAAATACACCTTAGAAGCAGGGGGAAAGAGGATAAGACCCATGCTTATGATGGAAGTTTGTAGGATGTTCAAGGGTAACTGTGAAAGTATTCTTCCCTTGGCTGTGGGAATAGAATACATACACACCGCTTCTTTGCTGCACGATGATGTGGTAGATGGGGCTCTTACTAGAAGGGGGAAACCTTCCGCCAACCTTATTTTTGGCAATCAGGCGGTTGTGCTGGGTGGAGACTACTTTTACGCAAAGGCCCTTTGGCTTTATGCAGTTTACGGCAATCTAAAGGCTGTGGAGCTCGTCAGCAGGGCGGTTATGCATATGTCCCAATCGCAGATTCTTGAGCTTAGCTCCATAGGTAAAATAATCTCAGAAGAGGAATACTTTAAGATCATAGATGGGAAGACTGGCGCTCTGTTTTCTGCAAGTATGGGAGTTGGTGCCCTAATGGCAGGAAGCCCTTTTTATGAAGACTTCTACAAAATAGGCCTAAAGGTAGGAAGAGCCTTTCAGCTTATAGACGACGCTTTGGATTATGTCGGTTCAGAAGATAGACTTGGCAAACCCGCCGGCAACGACTTGAAGGAAGGAAAATGCACCTATCCACTCATCTCTGTCATAGATCAGCTTGACGAAGAGTGGGTTTTGGAAAGGTTTGGAAAGGAAAGAAGGGAAGAACTAAGGCAAAAGGTTATAGAACTTGGAGGAGTAGAAAACACAAAAAGGAGAGCATGGCAGGAAATAGAGCAAGCTATAGAATACATATCCAAGTTTGAAAACAGTTCAAATCTTGTGGAGCTTTTAGAAAGCGTCGTCAAAAGGGATTATTAAACAAAGTTGCAATTTTTGTAGTTTGGAATATAATTTACTCAACAGAGTTGTTCTATAGAAGGGAGGGCGCCTAACCTTCTGTAGTTCCGCTCTGATAAAACTTTTTTAGGAGGTTTTTAGCACCATGACGTTAAGAGGCACAGTAAAGTGGTTCAGCAAGGACAAAGGTTATGGGTTTATAACCCGCGATGACAATCAGGGAGATGTGTTTGTGCATTTTTCCGCTATACAGCAAAAGGGTTTTAAAACCCTTCAAAAGGGTCAAAAGGTAGAGTTTGAGGTAGAGCAGGACGTCAAAGGTCCAAGAGCCAAAAACGTAAGAGTTATTTATTGATGCGCCACAGCCCCTTCGGGGGTTTAAAAAAATATACTATATTCTTATGGAGCATATTCTATTTCAGAAAAACATAAAGCATACTGCCCATGGTCTGAACTTTTATCTTTCTTACTTTGACGACATAGCAAAGGTATTGCCAAGAGACTGTTATTGTTTTGTGGTTGGTGGTTGGGTAAGGGACCGCATCCTTGGAGAACCGGTAGGTTATAAAATAGACGTGGATTTGCTCTTGACCTGCGATCCACTAAAAGTTGCCCGTGAGTTTGCAAACCTTGTGGGAGGCTCTTACTTTGAGTTTGAAAAAAAGGGACTCCTCCGAAGACCCAGCATAGCTACCGTAATACTGAAGCTTCCGCCTTACAAATACCGCTTTGACTTTGCCCAAATAAAGGGAAAGGACATAGAAAAGGCCCTTGTGGAGGACTTGCTATCGAGAGACTTTACCGCTAACGCTATGGCTGTTAGCATAGACGACGTGCTTAGCATAGGTGCAAAGCAAACCATAATCTACGATCCAGCCCACGGCATAGAAGACTTAGAAAGTGGTATTCTAAGGCCTGTGTCTTTAAAAAATTTAGAAGAGGATCCAGTTAGAATTCTTCGTGGCTTTAGGCTTAGCGTAGAGAAGGACTTGGAGCTTTCAGAAGAGTTTCTGAACTTTGTCAAAGAGAAATCACACTTAATAAGGCGTGCGCCTGTGGAAAGGGTAACCTTGGAGCTTCTAAAGATCTTCAGACACAGAAGAAGCGGAAAGGTAATAAGAATGCTTTACGAATACGGTGTGCTTCAACACATAATCCCAGAGGTGGAAAGATGGGAAGAGATAAAGGATCAGGGAAATCATCACAAGTATTCTCTCAGGGAACACATGCTGAAGGTTATGGAATCTGTGGATCAGGTGGTAGAAGAAAGGGAAAAGTATTTACCTGTAGAGTTGTTAAAAGATGTGGGGCAAAAGGAGTTTTTGGGTGAATTCTCAGACTTGGAGCTTCTTAAAATATCCGCTTTGCTTCATGATATAGCCAAACCTCACACCTTTGAGGTCAGAGAAGGGAAGATAACCTTTTACAACCACGACAAACTCGGCTCGCAAATTGCAAGGGAAATAGGCAAAAGGCTAAAGCTTGGGGAGGATGCGATTAAGTTCATATGCTCAATAGTAGAGAATCATCTAAGGCCCTTTTATCTGAGAGAATCTCTAAGAAAAGGAGAACTTACAGACAGAGGAAGGGCTAAATTCTGGAGAGACTGTGGAGAAATAGCTCCTTGGCTTTTTCTTCATGCGATCGCAGATGCTTTTGGTAGTGGGGACACAGAAGAAGAGATAAACTGGCTGTTAAGGACAATTCATGATCTGAGCGAGTTTAGAAGAAAAACCCTTGAAAGCATACCTACAAAATCCTTGCTATCTGGAGAAGAAATTATGAACCTTTTGAACATAGGTCCGGGCCCAAAGGTAGGGGAAGTAAAGAAAGCCTTAGAAAAGGCTCAATGGGAAGGTTTGGTAAAAACCAAAGAAGACGCAATAAGGTTTGTAAAGGAAAACTTTTCACCTTGAGAACTCAAAATTTATGGGCGATCCATCCTGAAGCCTTAGCTCAAAGCCTATACCACAGTTTTCTCTATCCCTTCCCACCCTTCCCAAAACCTGAGCCTTCTTGACCATTTCCCCTTTCTTTACAAAAAGATTACCTGCCTTAGTATATACCGCTATATATCCGTTTTCTTGTTCCACCATAACCACCAAACCATGGCTTTTCAGATCGTCCCCCGCATAAAGGACCTTTCCGTTTTCCAATGCCCTAAAGAATTCACCGCAGGCAGTTTTTATAAAGTATCCCCTTTTAGACTTTGTGGGTGTGCCCTTTACTGGCATAGGAACTACTACAGGTTGTTCTTTTGGCTTTACAGCTTCCTGAGGTTTAGGCGTGTATTTTGGAGCAGTGGGTTTTTTGTCCCTTATTTCTATCTGAACGCAGGAACTAATAAAGATAAACAAAAGGAAGACCATAGGAACCATTTTCCAGCATCCTGTAGGCTTCTGGTAGGTGTTCTACCAAGTCAAGAGCTTTAACGCTTTCTGTGTGTCTGTATTTTTCAGCTATCTCCCCTGCTAAACCATGGAGAAAAACGCCAAGCCTTAGGGCATAGCTAACCTCAAAACCTCTTCCCAAAAGGGCTACCAAAATACCAGAGAGCACGTCCCCTACCCCACCCTTTGCCATAGCGGGTGTTCCTCTGGTGGAAAGAAAAACCTTTCCTTCTGGACAGGCAATGGCGGTTCTTGAAGACTTTAAAACCACATAACAGTTGTAATTAACCGCAAACTCCAAAGCGGTGTCCATAAGATTAAAGACTATTTCCTCTTTGTTTAAGCCAGAAAGCCTTTCAAACTCTCCCACATGAGGCGTAAGTATGGTAGGACCTTCTCTGTCTTTCAGAACATCAACCTTTCCACTGTCCGCTAAGTTGTTTATGGCGTCCGCATCCAACAGAATGGGTTTTTTCCAGTTTTTCAAAAGCTCAAGTATGAGCTTCTGTCCTTCTTCGTATCTTCCCATTCCCATACCAACTCCCAGCGCGCTGAACCTGTCCTGCTCTGCAAGTATAAAGTCGCAAGCCTTAGGGGATAGGAACTTTTTCCCTGGTAAGGGAATACTCATCTCCTCCACAAGGGAAGTTTCAAATATGTGGTTTAAGCCTTCTGGAACACCTACGCTAACCAAACCCGCTCCAGCCCTTGTGCTTGCTTTTGCGCTCATTATAATTGCCCCAGTTTTGCCCACGCTTGAGCCTACCAAAAGTACATGTCCAGCTTTGCCTTTGTGAATATCCACCTCCCTTTTTGGCGCCTCAACCCTTAAGATCACTTCCCTATTTACGTGTTCTACAAACTCATTTGGAATTCCGATGTGGGCTATGTAAAGTTCCCCGCACCTTTTGGAGGCAGGATGCAAAAGGTGACAAACCTTTGGAAACTGAAAGGTAACGGTGATGTTTGCCCTAACACTCGGTGTATAAATTTTTCCGCTGTCTGCGGAAAGTCCGGAGGGTATATCTATGGAAAGAATGGGCGTTTTTGTCCTCTCTAAGGCTTCTATTGCTGTCTTGGCTGGACCTTCTACGGGAGGTTGAAAGCCCGTTCCAAAGATGGCATCCACTATAAGCTGGTAGTTTTCCAAAGGGGGAAGCTCTTTTAGAGGTTCAAGCCCTAAGTTTTTGAGAATTTTGAGCTGAAATTCTGCGTCCGCCTTTACCTCCCCAAAGACCAAAAAAACATCTACTTTGTAGCCCCAAAGCAGAAGGTGTCTTGCACAAGCCAAACCATCTCCCCCGTTGTTTCCCTTTCCTGCAACAACCAAAATTTTTGTATCCTGCCCAAACCTTTCTCTGATAACCCTTGCTACGCTCAAAGAGGCATTCTCCATGAGCACTAAGGATGGTATGCCCAACCCCTCTATGGTTTTCCTGTCCGCAAGGATCATCTCTTCCGCTTTAAGGATTTTCACATTTAAAATAATACACTATACATCGGGTGAGAAATTAACCAAACATAGCTTTCTCTGAAACCGCTATAGCCAATGGTATTACCCATAAAGGTAAGCCAAAGGCATTATACCTTTCCTCGCTTAAGGTAACGTGTAGTTTATGATTATAATATTACTCTAAAGTTTGTAGGAGGTAATGTTATGGCAACCATAAGCTACGAAGAAGCTTTGCAGATGCTTAAAGAACAGCTAAAGGGCTTAGAGGAATCTGTAAAGATGGAAGAGGTGGGGGTAGTCTATTACGTGGGTGATGGTGTAGCAAGGGCATACGGATTGGACAACGTAATGGCAAACGAGGTGGTTGAGTTTGAAGGTGGTACGTTAGGTTTGGCTTTCAACTTAGAAGAGGATAACGTGGGTCTGATTGTGCTCGGCAGTGAAAGCAATATAAGGGAAGGATCTCTGGTAAGAAGAACAGGTAGAATTCTTGATGCGCCAGTAGGTGAAGGCCTTATTGGTAGGGTTATAGACCCACTTGGAAATCCCTTAGATGGAAAAGGTCCGTTGCAGTATGAATACAGGTCTCCTGTAGAAAAGATCGCTCCCGGTGTGGTAAAGCGTAAATCTGTGCATGAACCACTGCAAACGGGCATTAAAGCGATAGATGCTATGATTCCCATTGGAAGGGGTCAAAGGGAGCTGATTATAGGAGACCGCTCTACTGGTAAAACTACCATATGTATAGATACTATTCTCAATCAAAAAGACACGGATGTTTATTGCATATACGTTGCCATAGGGCAAAAGAGATCAACCACAGCACGGATTATAGAACTGCTTGAAAAGAGCGGAGCGATGGAATATACATGTGTGGTAGTCGCTTCTGCCACAGACCCAGCATCTTTGCAATACTTGGCTCCCTTTGTGGGATGTACCATAGGTGAGTATTTCAGGGACAACGGAAAGCATGCACTTATAATTTACGATGACCTTTCAAAGCATGCAGAAGCTTACAGACAGCTATCTTTGCTTATGAGAAGACCTCCGGGAAGGGAAGCGTATCCGGGAGACGTTTTCTATCTTCATTCAAGGCTTTTGGAAAGGGCTGCCAAGCTCAACGACGAGCTAGGGGCAGGATCTTTGACTGCTCTTCCAATAATAGAAACTAAGGCTGGAGACGTAGCCGCATACATTCCTACAAACGTTATATCCATCACAGATGGGCAGATATACTTAGAGCCTGACCTGTTTAACAAAGGTATAAGACCTGCCATAAACGTAGGTCTTTCTGTTTCGCGTGTGGGTGGTGCGGCACAGATAAAGGCTATGAAACAGGTAGCGGGATCTCTTAGGCTGGAGTTAGCTCAGTTTAGGGAGCTGGAAGCCTTCGTGCAGTTTGCCTCTGAACTTGACAAAGCAACCCAGCAGACCATCAACAGAGGACTGAGGCTTGTAGAGCTTCTAAAGCAAGAGCCATACAATCCCATACCTGTGGAAAAGCAAATAGTAGCCATATATGCGGGGACCAATGGATACTTGGATGACCTACCTGTGGAAGCGGTTAGGAAGTTTGAAAAACAACTATACACATACCTTGATAAACAAAGACCCGATATCCTAAAAGAGATAAAAGAAAAGAAGGCCCTTGATGATGAGCTCAAAAAGAAAATAGACGAAGCGCTCAAGGACTTTAAGTCTAAATTCACACCTTGAAGGTTTATGTAGGATGTAGTGGTTTTTACTACAGAGACTGGGTGGGGGTCTTTTACCCACCCAACTTAAAAAGACAGGAGTGGATAAGGTATTATGAGAAGTTCTTTAACGTATTGGAGCTTAACTCTTCCTTTTACAGATTTCCGGATAGAAGTAGTATAAAAAGTTTGCTGGAAAGGACAAGCAAGCTCAGGTTCTCTGTAAAGGCTCATCAAGTTTTTACCCACAGAAGGAACTTTTCTTCGGAAGACGTAAAAAAGTTCGTCTATTCCATAGAGCCCATAATTCAGAAAGAAAGGCTTATAGCCATACTCTTTCAATTTCCGCACAACTTTGGTTATTCTACAGAAAGTCTTGAACACCTGAAAAAGATTTCTAAGGGATTCTCTGGTGTGGATAAGGTGGTAGAGGTAAGAAACAAAAGCTTTAGGAGGGCTGACTTTTACCAGTTTTTGGAAGAAAATGGTTTTTCCTTAGTGAATAGCGATGCGCCGAAGGATAAGAGGTTTTTGGTGGGACCTTGGGTGGGAATTGGGGCAATAAACTACGTCAGACTTCACGGAAAAGACCCAGAAAACCTCTATGACTATCTTTACTCTTTGGAAGAGCTGAGAAAGATTAAAAGTAAAATAAAAGAGTTGGGAGATAGGGAGACCTACATATTTTTTAACAACACTGCAAAGGCTAAGGCAGTGCTAAACGCCCTTCAAACTAAGCTTTTGTTTGGAATTGATGTAGAAATTCCGGAAAGCTTACAAAGAGCCTTTGAAGAAAGGGAGTGGGAATGATGAACCGCACCCTACTTTACGGAGAGGGGCTTTTTGAAACGATGAAACTGCCCATATCGGAAAAAAGGCTTAGACTGCACTACGAAAGGTTAAAAAGCTCTGCAGAGTTTTTTGGTATACCCTGTCCAAGCTACGAAGAGTTTAAAAAGGATTGCACGATAGAGGTAAAAGAGCAAACTTACCTCAAGTTTTGCCTGATAGCCAAAGGGGAAAGCTATTATGGCGGAAAGGCTAACGATTATGGAAAGCTTATTTTGGTCAAAAGGTTCAAACCTTTAAACGGGTCCGTCAAACTAACTATTTCTCCCTACAGAAGACACTCTGCGGACCCCACTTGCAGACACAAGACAACGAACTACCTTTTTAACGTGGTAGTAAAAAGGCAAGCTATGGAGGAAGGTTTTTACGATGGGATTATAGTAAATGAGCGGGATGAGGTATGTGAAACCTCTTCTGCTAACCTTTTGTTCCTTAAGGGAAACACTCTTTACACACCAGCTAAGGAAAGTGGAATACTTGAAGGCACTACCTTGAGGATTTTGAAGGAATTTATGGATGTTAAGGAGGAACGCATAAAGGTTGAAAAGCTAAAAGATTTTGAGGGTGCTTTTATAGTTAATGCCTTGATAGACTGCTTACCGGTTGAGATTGAAGGATTTGGCTTAAGGATTCTGAAGGACGTGTCTTTGGAGATAAAAAAGTTATTGAAAGGTTCGGAGTTGAGTTATAATTATAAATAGTAAAGGGTGCGTAGCTCAATGGCAGAGCGGGCGGCTCATAACCGCCCGGTTGGGGGTTCGAGTCCTCCCGCACCCACTTTAGTTCAAAAACCTACCAAGCACATCTCCAAAGAACACAAAAACTCCAATCCTTATAGCACGTGCCAAAATGCTGGCTACTATAAAAGCCAAAAAGGGCATGTTAAAAATACCTGCCAGCCAGCACACCAACTTGTAAGGCTCTCCCAAAAGGACTGCAAAAAATCCATACCTGTTAAAAAGCGCCTCTCCCTTTGTGTATAGCCTCTCTTTAAAAAGCCTTTTTACAAAGCTCTCTCCCAAAAGCTTGGCTAAAAAGAATGCCACAATTGCACCTAAGATATTTCCCAAAAAGGCTACGAGACCTGCGGTATAGGGGTTTAGCTTAAAAAGTGGAGCGGTAGCTACAAAGGGATAAGGAGGCACCGGCTGGATTATGGACTCGGTAAAGGAAAGAACGAATAAAGCGGTATAGCCATGAGATAACACAAAGCTTTCTGCCCAAGCCTTAAGCTCTGGGAAAAACTTCTCTATCAAAGCTCCACCTCCATCCCATCGTAAGCGCATATGGTTTCCACGCCTGTTTCTTTTGTAACTTCCACCGCTATGTCTTCTAAGCTGTAGTTCAAAAGCACTTCGTATCCAAAGTGGGTAAGTATGGCGTGCTTGGGCTTTAGATGGGAAAGGATTTTTTTAGCGTCCTGAACGGTAAGGTGTTCTATGTATTTTTCTTTTCGTAAAGGGTGGTGTTTATTATGATGAGGTCCAAGTTTTTGGGATAGACTTCAAGCATTCTGTCCTCATAAAGTGCGCAGGAAACGTATAAAATCCTCCTGTTGTATAAAATGGCGTAGGTTTCTGTGTGGTGATGTTTGTGTTTCATAACAGCCTTTATGCTCAAGCCTTTGTATTCGTATTCTTTCCCTTCTTCTAAAATAAATTCCTTTGCGATCCTCTCCCTTCTGATAAAAGGCAGAACTACTCTGTTTTCTCCTTCAAGGGCAGACAGGGGAGCAAAAAGGACTAAATCTCTTTTTTTCCCCCCATCGGTGGCAGATTCAATTACTGAGTTGATGTCCGAAGAGTGGTCCAAGTGTATGTGGGATAAAACTACACAGTCTAAGTTTCTTGGGTCAAATCCCATATCATGCAAATAAACAAAGGCTCCAGGACCAGGGTCTGTGTGGATCCAGAGGTCAGAAAGCCTCAGAAGAAAACCACCAGACCGCCGGATGCGTCTGAAAACGCTTGCCCTCCCGCCCGCAGTGCCTACGAATATCAGTTTATCACTCAAGGATTATGGAACCGCTGGGGCAGTCCTGCGCTATTTGAAAGACTCTTTCTATGAGACTTTCAGTTATAACCTTTGCATATACTATGGGAATACCGTCTCCTCTGTCTGAGAATACCTCTGGCAATTCTTCGTAGCAAAGCCTGCAGGCGGTGCAGGTATCTATGTCAATCTTTATGCTTCCTCTGTAATTATGGACCCACTGGGGCATTCGTCTGTGACCTCTTTTACCTCTTGCTCAAGCTCTGGGGGAACTACCATCCAACCATCTGGACCAGGGGATACCACTTCTGCGATTCCATCCCCTCTGTTTTTGTATACCTCTGGCACTCTATCGTAGCAAAGCTCACAGGATGTGCAGGTGTCTGGGTCTACTTTAGTCTTCAAAGCCATACTCTAACCTCCTAAAAGTTTTGAATTGCATAAATTATATCATATTTAGAAAATAAATATGTCTTTAATCATATAACTCCCAGTGTTTCTGCCACTGTTTTACCTATAAACGCTGGGTTTTCTATAACATATACACCAGCATCTTTTAATGCAGACATCTTTGCCTGAGCTGTTCCCTTTCCTCCGGTAATTATTGCTCCTGCGTGTCCCATCCTTCTGCCCGGAGGTGCGGTTATACCCGCTATGTATGCAAAGACAGGTTTTTTGACGTTTTCCTTTATGTATTCTGCCGCTTCCTCTTCTGCAGTTCCTCCGATCTCTCCAATCATAAGTATGGCTTGAGTTTCTGAATCCTGATTGAACATGGCTATAACGTCTTTGTGAGATAGTCCATGCACTGGGTCTCCTCCTATGCCTACTGCGGTGGATTGTCCAAGTCCGTAGCGCGTAAGCTGATAGGACGCTTCATAAGTTAGGGTGCCACTTCTGGAAACAATCCCAATGTTTCCTCTTTTGAAAATATGCCCTGGCATTATACCTACTTTTGCCTCTCCGGGGGTGATAACTCCAGGACAGTTGGGACCTATGAGCTTTGCGTTGGGATAGTTTCTGATCATGTAGTGTTTTACCTTCAGCATATCCCTTACTGGGATACCTTCTGTGATGCAGACTATAAGCTCTATGCCCGCATCTAAGGCTTCCACTATGGCATCCGCCGCAAAGGCAGGTGGGACGAATATAAGAGAGCAGTTAGCTCCCGTTTCTTTAACCGCTTCTTCTACAGTATTGAAAACTGGTATATCCTCTACAGTTTGCCCACCCTTTCCGGGAGTAACTCCAGCAACAACCTGCGTGCCATAGGCTTTACACTGCAAAGCATGAAAGGACCCTTCCTTTCCAGTAATACCCTGAACCACAACCTTGGTATCCTTCCCCACAAGTATTGCCATACCAACCCCCCATAAAAGAGTGTAAAAGATTATAGCACAAGTAATCCTTATTCTTGCTTATGTGGAACTTCCAAAAACTTGTAGAGCAAAAACTTAATTTCCTTAAACCCTTCTTCCATTCTCCTCTCTACGGAGTCTATCCTTCTGTTGATGTCTTCAAACCTTCTGTTTATGTCCTCAAACCTTTTACTTATGTCCTCAAATCTTTTGTTAATGAGGGAAACCGTCAATGTGATAACTGCAGTTATGATAGAGGAAGTTCCCACGATGATTGTCAGAACTTGTTCCCAGCCCATTTACTCCTCTTTGTGCGGAACTTCCAAGACCTTATAAAGCAAAAACTTTATTTCCTTCAGCTCCGTTTCCATACGCCTTTCCAAAGAGTCTATCCTTCTGTTTATGTCTTCAAACCTTTTGTTGATGAGGGAAACTGCCAGTGTAATTATTGCAGCTACGATGGAAGAAGTTCCCACGATGATTGTTAAAACCTGTTCCCAATTCATAGAATACTATTTTATGCCTCTTGAGAAATTTAGAGTTTCAAAATAAAAAACCCCGCACAAGGCGGGGCTGGAGTAAAGGAGCTTTTAAGAGTTAGAATTGAACTTGGAATTGAAGAGTCACGTCGGTGAAGCTTTTGCCATTACCGACGTTTGCTTTTGCAGCACTGTTAAGATTCACGCTATCAACACCAAGAGACACCTTTGCCGCTTGTCCTTTGATGTAGTAATGAGCCCACACGCCTACCCTTGTGTTTTTGGGGTCAGTGCCAGATGCTTTTCTCTTGTTTTGCTCAAACTTTACAGCGAGGGCTGGTTTTCCAAAACCTACCACTTGGTCGTAAAGCAGTTGTCCTTGGGCATAGATGTGTGAAAGGTCTAAATCTGATGTACCATTTGCATCTTTAACACTTATATATCCCACTTGCAAGTTGGGCACTATATCTCCAAACTTTTGCTCGTATAGTGCATCTACTGTCCACATCTTTGTGTCTTTCCTTTACGCCCAACTACCCTATAACCTGCACCAATTGACAACACATTTTGCTTTCCAAGGTAGGTATCGCTTACAGTGTATCCAGTTTCGCCCTTAAAGCCAAGCATGGTGGGAGTAAATTGAAGCCTTACGGTGTATGCCAGGCTGTCGTCAGTAGAGCTACCTATGGTGGCACCATCGGTTACAGCTAAGTAATACTTGAGCATTCCTTCTGCTACGTTACCCCAAACAACCACACCAGCGTCTCTGGGAGTGCCAACTGCAGATTGCACGCTTAGAGGATTAACACCAGAACCAAGCCCTTGACCTGCATACGAAGTAGGAACCAACAGAGCATAGGTGCTGGTTAGCGATGCTCTGGAGAAAGGTGCCCTCTGCCATCCTGCTTGAACTCTAAACTCGTCTGCAAACTTCAAGCCTATGAAGGAGTCTCTGGTTATAAAGCTATTTTGAGCACCACTAGACTCAGCATTGATGGTGAAATACACCAGCTTATTCACTTGCCCACTGGCGGTAATGTTGAATAGTGGCACTTTGAAGTTGATCCTGCTTTTTTCGGCATTTGTCCTCTTCCCCTCATAGGTTCCCTGGATAATGGTGGAGAAGCCGATGTTGGCAAAGGTTTGTTCATCTACCTTTACCCTCCAGGCGTGGGCTGGCAATGTGGCAACTCCCATAAGTGCTGCCATAGCTAATAGGCTTTTCCTCATGTTTCTACCCTCCTTTAAAGTTTTTGATGGTTTTAATAATAGCATTTTAAGAAAAGTTTGTCAAGCGTTTTTTTATTTGCAGGATTGCAGTTGGCTTTTTTAAGCTCTTTGTTTTTCCACACTTTTTGCCTTTGGATTTTTTGCAAGTTTGCAAAAGTTTTTAATCGGAAAGGGAGCTGATCAGATCAACCCACTTTTTGATGTTAGTCTCTATTGAGTAGTTCTTTGCGGTGTTTATTGCGTTTTCAGAGAGCCTTGAGTATTCTTCTTTGCTGATGTTTATCATTTTTTCAAGCTTTTGGGCTATTTCTTCTTTGTTGTCAACCTGGGCGCTAAAGCCGTTGAAGCCATCTATCAGATATTCCCCAATGCCTCCTGCCAAGGTAGAAAGAACCACTTTACCACAGGCCATAGCCTGCAAAAGACTGCCCGCAATGCCTTCGGACCTTGAGGTAAGCACAAAGTAGTCCCCCGCTTGTAAGATTTTCTCTACATCTTCTCTGTAGCCGAGCGCTATGGTGTGGTTTTCAAGGTTGAAACTTTTTATAAGCTTTCGTGCCTGTTCTGAGTCCGTATCCTTTCCCACAAGTAATAATTTCAAGTTTTTGTGCTTTTTGACCACCCAAGAAAATACTTCCAAGAGCGTATCCTGACCCTTCCGCCAAGGTTGCCAATTGGCAACATTCACAAAAACCTTATGTTCTTTTCCCAAGCCAAGCCTTTTTCTGTATTCTTCCCTTAGCTCCTCCGAAGGTTTGAACCTTGAAAGGTCAATACCCGACTCTATAACCACTATCTTCTCCGGAAAAAAGCCAATGTTTATAAGATGCTCCGCAACCTTTTTGGAAACCACAACTATCTTATCCACAAACCTATATTTAAGATGCTTTGAGAAAAAGGAAGGAGTAAAGCCAGACCTTCTTAGGGCTATTATCTTAGGTTTCTTCTTCAAAAACGGCAGTATGCCAATCACGTAATTTAAAGACCAAGAGGAGTTGGCTATCAAAACATCGTAGTTTCCCTCTTTGACAATTTGGTATAGTCTTAAGTAATTTTTTATGTTAAACCTTCTTTTACTGCCGTTATCCACCTCGTAAAACTTTAGTTCCACCTTCCCTTTTAGCCTTTCTATCATCTCTCTGTGCCCAAAGGCTAAGGCAAGATGCACTTCAAAGTGTTTGCTAAGGTGTAAAGCGTTTAGGTAGGTCTGTTCCTTAGTTCCGCACCATCCTAAGCCGTCTATAACTTCCAACACCTTCACCGCACTCTAAGTAATATAATATTTCACAGCTTATGTTTAAAAAGACAGAAAACTTGCTTACCGCCTGGGCAGATTTTTTAGACACCATACGGAACTTCTTTAAATCAAAAGGTTACTTAGAGGTAACAACTCCGACCTTACAGAAATACCCAAACGTGGATCCCAACTTAGAACCTATCAAGGTCAAGCTTAATCTAAAGGGAAAGGAAAGGGAGTTTTGGCTTCATACTTCACCCGAGCACGCAATGAAAAAATTGCTTGCAAAGTATCCGACAAACATGTTCCAGATAACCAAAGTTTTCAGGAATGGAGAATACGGAAGATTACACAGACCGGAATTTACCATGCTGGAGTGGTATAAGCTAAGGGCAAACTACGAGCACCTTATAGAAGAGATTGGAGAACTTTTAAAAGTCTTTGGGTTTGAAAACTACGAGGTCCTTGAGCTTGAAAGTGCCTTTGAAAAATACTTAGGTGTGGTTCTATCCGAAGATGAAGAGGTCCTAAAAAACAATCTCATATCCTACGGATACGAGTTTGACGATAAGGAAGATTGGGAAAGCTTATTTTACCGCCTATACATAGATTTGGAAAAGCACCTTGGCTTTGAAAATCCTACCTTCCTCGTAAATTTCCCTTCCCAGCTTGCAATTTACAGCGTGGTAAGGGACAGATACGCAGAAAGATTTGAGCTATACATAAAGGGTGTCGAAATAGCAAACGGATGGACGGAGGAAAGGGACCCGGAAAAAGTAAGAAAAAGAATGGAGTTGTGGGTAAAGGATAGAAAACTTCCGGTGGATGAAGAGCTTTTGCATGCGTTAGCCAATCTACCAGAATTTGCAGGATGTTCCATAGGCTTAGAAAGATTGTTTATGGTAGTTTATAATATAGAAAGCTTAGACAAACTTCCTTGGACCTTTACGATGGAGGAAAAAGAATGAACAGTCTAAAGGACGCCCTTAAAACACTTTTGGAACCTTCCTATGCTCCCTTTTTAGTTTCAAGCCTTTATTTGAGACTTACACCAGAAAGCAGAGCGGATCAGAAATATCTAAAGGTCTTTAAAAACATGGTAAAGGCTCAAAAAGCGAACTTGGAAAAGAGAAACCTCAGCAGAGAAGTTTTTGACTCTGTATTAGAAGACTTTCAAAAAATGGAGGCTTTTGTTGGCGATCCGGAAAATTTGAAGTCTTGTGGAGCAATAGCCATCTTTTCGTGCAGTAGTAAAAACGTATTTGTTCCCGTAAAGCTTCCTTACGCATACAGAGACAGGTTGATGGTGTCAGTAAATCCGTTGGTCAGGGAAATAGCAGCCATAGACGAAGAATTAGGTAGAATTGGCGTTGTTCTTTTAGACAGAAAGCACATTAGGTTCTTTTTGATGGATTTTGAAAGCATTGTAGAAGTTTCTGATTTTCTGGAACCGTTGGCCACAAGGTCCCATAGGTTTCACAGCGGTGGTGCTGCGTTGAAGGGAGCACAAGGCACCTTTAAATACTCCATACCCTCGAGGGCTTCATCACCAAACATGGTCCAGCACTCTATGGGTGAATACAGGTTCCACATGAGGATTCAGGAAGAAAAGCACAGGATATTTAAAATAGCCAACGACGCCCTTATGGAAGCATGGAAAGAAAGCAAGTTTGACAAGTTGGTCATAGGAAGCTTAAGGGAAGATATAAAAGACATAGAAAGTCACCTACACACTTACCTTTTGGAAAGATTGGTGGGCTATGTAAGGCTAAATCCTTCGGAGGCAAATGAGCAGGAGATTAGGGAAAAAGTCTTGGACTTGCTTTGGCAGAAAGACAGAGAGCAAGAGGAGAGTCTTATAAATCAGCTTAGGAGTTTGGAAGGGGAAGGTTTAGCGGTCAGCGGTCTATCAAAGACTCTTGAGCAGTTGTACGTAGGAAACGTAAAGACCCTTCTTGTCGCAGATAGCTTTGAAAAACCGGGTTTTTACTGTCCGCAGTCTAACTTGCCAACCTTAAAGCCCGAATGCCCAGTGGATGGAGAGGTGCCCTATCCAGTGGAGGATGTGGTGGATGAGATAATAGAACTTGCTTTAGAAGAGAGGGCAAGCGTAGAAGTAATAATCAGAGAAGACCTTCAGAAGAAGTTGGACGGCGTGGGAGCTCTTTTGAGGTGGCGGATATAAACTTTTTTATGGAAAAGGTAGCGGTATTCATAGATGGCTCTAATATTTTCCACGCCATAAGACAGCTGAACATAAAGATAGACTACACAAAGCTCGTGGACTTTCTAAAAGAGGACAGAAGGCTTATAAGGGCATATTTTTATGGTGCGGTTCCACAGGAAAAGGACCTAAAAAAGAACACACCCGAGTGGGAAAGCTATCTAAGACAAAAAAGATTCTTAGAGGAACTATCACTGCAAGGCATAAAGGTAAAGACTGCAAACCTAAGAAGACTTCCCAGTGGAGAGTTTATAGAGAAGGAGGTGGATATAATGTTGGCTACCGACATGTTAAGCCTTGCGTATAAAAATGTATATGACACTGCCATCTTGGTGAGTGGAGACAGCGATTTTTCTTATACAGTGGAAGAAATTCAAAGCTTGGGTAAAAGGGTAGAAAACGCATCTTTTAAGAAGACAAGTTCTCATATTCTTAGAAAGGTCTGCGATAGATTTATTCTATTGGATGACTACCTTGATAGGTTTGTGGTGGAGGAAAAACTGCAGGTAAGTCAGGAGGTTAGCTTTTGGGAAAAGGTGCTCAAACTATGGAAAAGGTAGTTTCTCTTAACCTAAACTCAAAGTGTTTAAAGGAATTAGACTGCGTAGATGAGTTGGAAGGTGATTGGGCAATTACGGTGGGCGTTTTTGACGGCGTGCATCTTGGACATAGATATTTAATACAAAAGCTTGTGGATAATGCAAGAAAGAGAAATCTTAAATCTTGTGTTCTGAGCTTTTATCCACATCCCTCAAAGATCCTATCTCCAAGCCAACAGCCTTGCGAACTAACAGATCCTTTGGAGAGGGCAGAGAGGATCCTAAGTCTTGGTGTGGATAAAGTGGTTTATATAAACTTTGATAGAGAATTTTCTAAAATAAGGGCAGAGGATTTTCTGAAGGATGTTATCTACAGAAGGTTAAAGTGTAAATATCTTTTGGTGGGATATGATTGGAGGTTTGGCTACAGAAGGGAGGGAGAAATAGAATTAGCAAAGGAATTTGGACAAAAGTTGGGTTTTGAGGTAGAAACCGCAGAACCGTTTTATAAGAACGGGCACCTAATAAGTAGCACCTATATTAGAAGGCTTCTACACAGCGGGAGGTTAGAAGAAGCTTTTGAATACTTAGGAGAAAGGTATTACATAAGAAGAAAAGTAGTGAAGGGTTCAGGTAGGGGCAGTTTGCTTGGCTATCCCACCGCAAACCTTGGAGGAACAGAAAACCTGTGTTTAAAAGAAGGAGTGTATGCGGTTATGGTAGATGATAAATATTTAGGCGTTGCAAACTACGGCTATAGGCCTACCTTTGATGGAAGGACAAAGGTGCTTGAGGTTCATCTTTTAGACTTCAAGGGCAACTTAAGGGGTAAGAAAATAAAAGTGGAATTTCTAAGCTTTATAAGGGAAGAGAGAAAATTTCCCTCAAAGGAAGAACTGCTAAAGCAGATAGAAAAGGATATCCTTACTGTGAAAGATAGCTTCCGTAAAGTATCTCCCCGTTTTTGAGAAGCACAAAGGACTTTTCCATCTTATCCTTTAGCCCCTTTTTGTTTTCTATAAAGTCATAAAGCGTCTTTGGCTCTCCGTGGGCTTTTAGTAAATATTCCCTTTCTTCTCCGTTGTCAAAGATTATCTTCACAGGCAAGCAGTAAAACTTTGAGTTCTCTCCTTCTGAACATCTATGTATCTCGCCTATAATTTCAATAGCCTTGCTTCTGGCAATGATGTCCTCTTGTTTCATGCAATAAATTATAATCGCTCCTCAAGGTGTTCTGCCAAGTAATCCGCAAGGTGCATAACCTTTTGCCCCGTTTTGTAGGTCTTTACACCATCTGTTAAGTTAAGAACACATCCGGGACAGGAGGTCAAAACTACGTCTGCGCCGGTTTTGTTGATATCCTCTATCTTTTCTCTTTGAATTTTTTCAGAGAGCTTTGGGTTTGTTATTGAGAAAAGTCCCGCAAAGCCACAGCAGGACTTATCCTTTTCCCCTTTTATCAGCTCATCTGATTCTACCCTTTGGATCACACCGTAAAAAACCTTTTCACTCACCTTCATCGCACTGTATGAATGGCAGGGCACGTGAAAGGTAACCTTTTCCCCTTTTCCTTTGAAATTTAGCCTACTTTCAAAGATTATCTCAGAAAAGTCATAAACCTTTTTGTCTATACCATAGTCTTCCTGTAGGGCTCCTCCGCATGTGGGACAGGCTACCACTATGGCATCAAACTCATACTTTCCCATCTCTTTTAGGTTATGTTCTTTAAGCTTTTCAAAAGCAGATATGTTGCCAGAGTAGTAATGAGGCGCTCCACAGCACTTTATATCCTCCGGCACTATCACGGTCCAACCTGCTTTGTTCATAAGCTTGACCACGCTTTCCCCCGTTTTGGAATAGAAGGCGTCTATCATACAACCTGTAAAAAACAGTAGTTTTCCTTTTTCCTGCTCAGCCTTGAAGGTTTTACCCCTTAAACCAAAAGCCTTTCCATCGGGCTTTGGCATAAACTTGACCGCTCCTGTGGGAAAGAACACTCTAAACTCTTTGTAAGGAAGCTTGTCCATTACTTTCCCCAAAAACTTAACCGCTTTCCTCCCCACATTGGACTGCAAAACATCCAAGGCTTTAAGTCCAGTTTCTTTGATGAGGGATCTATCCTGTTTGTTTCTGGCACTGACGATGATTTCCTTGTATTCCACGCCGTTGGGACAGATCCACTCGCACCTTCTACACATGGCACACTGGTCTAAGTGTTTGTAAGCTTCCTTAGTTTCCGATATTTCCCCCTTTAGCAACATCTCAGCCAACACAAGCCTACCCCTTGCAAACCCACCCTCCTCCATTATGTATGGATAGGTGGGACAAACGGATTTACACAGAGCGCACTTTACGCACTTTTGAGCTAAATCCAAAGAGATCTCTACTTGCTTTTTATACATAGGGTTTAAAGATATACTAAAGACCTTATCTTTATGTGATTAGTCTCATTATGGCTCCACCACCACACAGTGATAGCCTTTTTTTAGAGCGTCCCTCACTTTTAGTACATCTTGTAAAGAAACCTCCTCTATGTGCTTTACGTAATCTTGCTCCATCTTGTATCCAAATCCTACAATTTCCCAAAAGCCTAAGTAAAAGGCTTGCCTTCCTCTCGTTTGTCTATCCAAAAGGTAACCACCTATGATCTTTCTTTTGGCGAGAGCTATGTCTTCTTCAGTTATGTTTGCGTCCTGCACCACCCATATTAGGTCCTTTATTGCACTTTCCTTCTTTTCGGGGGAAGTACCTATGTAGGCAAATAGCCTTGGAGAGTAAAGCCTGATGGGAGACATAGAATAGGTAGCGTAGGCATAGCCTCTTTTTTCTCTAAGTTCGTCAAAGAGCTTGGATGTCATTCCATCTCCAAGAATGCTGTTTAGAACTCTAAAGGCAAAAAAGTCTTTACCCTTTGGGGGCACCCCCTGAAAGGCACAAAGGACAGTTGCCTGAGAACCATCCCTTTGAACCTTCTGTATAAGACTATCTTCTACCAAAAGCTCCTGCGTGCTAAAGCTAAATTCCCCCGAAGGTAGGCGAGAAAAGACTTCTGAAAATTTTCTTTCCATTTCTACAAGATCAACATCTCCCACAACCGCTACTACAACGTTTTTGCCTTTCAAAAGCTCCTCCCACCTTTTCAAAAGGTCTTCCCTACCTATCTTTTGCAGATCCTCTTCTGTCCCTAAGGGGGAAACTTCGTAGGTAGTTCCTCTGTAAGTTATAAGTCTTAGCTTTTCCATTGCAAGCTCAAAACCATCCTCCCTTCTTGACCTTATGCGGGACAAGGCTCTCCTTTTTTCCACCTGAAGGTCTTCTTCTTTGAAAGATGGTTCAAGGAGCATACTCTCTATAACCTTCAGAGCTTGATCAAGCCCTTGGGGCCTTGTGGCAAAGCTTATCTCCACATAATCGTCTGCAGCAGAAGAACTTATGAATCCTCCCCAATCTTCAAAGGCGCTGGCAATTTCATAAGAGCTGTAGGTTTTTGTCCCCTTTGTCAAAAGGACTGCCATTAGGTTGGTGGTTCCTCTCTTTCCTTCTCCGTGTGTGCCCCCTTTTATGAAAATGGAGCCTGCAATAATTCCTCTACCCTTTGTCTCCTTTAGGATCAACTTAACACCGTTTTCCAAAACAACCTCCTTCAAGTTCTGACCTCCATAGACTAAGCCCAAAAGCAAAAAAATTATAAGGATTGTTTTCATCTTTGTGGCACCATAAGTATCTCAGAGTAAGGTTTGCTGAGTATGTATTTTCTTAAAACGTCTAACACGTCCTTCTTTCTCACAGACCTTATGTTGTTTTCAAAATACAGATAGTAGTCCAAAAGTCCCACCACAGTCAGAGAATAGCCAATGTAGTATGCTTCCCTCTGAACTTTTTCTAAGGAAAAAACTTCCGAGTTTATGATCTTTTGCTTTGCCTTTTGCACATCCTCATCTGTGAGGTTATGGGACAAAGTTTCAAGCATCTCATAAACTTTCTTTTTCACCTCTTCGTATTTTTCTGGGTCAAAAACCGCAGAGATAACAAAGAGGTTGTCCCTTGGTCTTGCAAAGTCCCCTGAGTAAACAGAGTAGGCAATACCCTTTTCCACAAGCTCCCTATACAAAATTGACGTCCTTCCACCACCTAAGATTTGGTCTAAAACCAAAAGGGAATAGTATTCCTTAACACCTACGGGCATTACTCTCCAACCTATTATCCAATAGGCCCTCTCAAGTCTTTTATCTTCTATTTTCTTAAACCTTGGTTCCAACTGTTCAGGTTCTGGGACATATTGACTTCTTACCACAGGCTTGCCCGCTTCTTTGCCAAAAGTTTGTTCTACGTATTCCTTCACCTCTGACGGATCCACATCTCCCACAACCACAATTACCATATTTTGAGGCTGGTAGTAATTTCTAAAAAACTCAAGCAAGCTTTCTCTTGTAAATCTGCTTATGGTTTCTTCATAGCCTATTATGGGATGTCTGTAGGGAGAAACTTTATAAACAAGCTTTTCAAACTCCTCCCAAAGCACGTCTGTAGGATCGTCCTTTCCCCTCCTTAGCTCTTCTATAACTATAGGTTTTTCTTTTTCTATCATATCTTCATCTAGCTTGGGTTTTTGTGTAAGCTGATAGAGAACCTCTAAGGCTTCCTTCCAATAAGGCTTGGCTATGTTTATGTAGTAAAAGGTATATTCCTTAGAAGTTCCCGCATTCATCCTACCGCCAAAACCTTCCACGATCCTATCTATCTCACCATAAGCGTATTTTTCAGAACCATTAAAAAGCATATGCTCAAGAAAGTGTGCCATACCCTTTTGTTGATAGTTTTCTTCTATGGAACCAACCCTAAACCACACTTGCAAGGATACCGCCTCTGTATCCTCCCTTTTCTTTACAACCAAAACCGCTCCGTTGTTTAATCTATACTTTGCTATTTCTTGCAAAGCCAAAGCCTGAGCCATAAAAACAACCTCCAAAAGTAAAATAAGAACAGCTATCACAAGATAATGATTTTAATTTTTTTCGTTGATTTTGCAACCTAACAGATCTTTAAGTTTTTGCGGTATAGAAACTATTTTTGCCCCTTTGGTAAAGCAATGTTTGGTTTTTCCCACTGCCTTTAGTCTCTCTTCAACCCACACCTGATAGCTGAAATGGAAAAAATACCTATCCATCTCCGTTAGATTAACTTCCACATTTACTTCCTGATCGTAGAGTATGGGTTCCCTAAATTGACAATAGGCTTCAAGCAAGACAACTTCATAACCTTCCTCTCTGAGCTTAGAGTAAGGCACGCCTATGCTTCTCAAAAACTCACCCCTTGCTTCCTCGAAGAGCCTAAAGTAGTTTGAATGATGGACTATTCCTTGAGCATCTGTTTCGTAAAAGTGAATGCGCCTTTTGTATATCACTTTGCTAAAACCCTTTCTACCTCTGCTATATCCGTTATACCTTTGCGGACCTTTAGCAGTCCCGCTTCATAAAGTGTTCTCATACCCTTCTTTTTGCCAAATCCCTTATATCTTCAGCGGTAGCACCTTTGACAATAAGTTTTCTCATTTCTTCGTCCACTTCCAAAATTTCATGAACCGCAATCCTCCCTTTATAGCCCGTACCATTACATTGCTCGCACCCACCGGGCTTTGCCTTATAGATTGTTATATCTTCGTCTATGCTTTTTAATACGCCCAATCTCAGCAGTGCTTCCCTTGGTGTATCGTCTACGATTTTACACTTAGGACACAGTTTTCTTAGCAATCTTTGGGCAACCACAAGTATGACAGAAGAACCAACCAAGAATGGTTCTATACCCATGTCAACAAGTCTGGTTATAGAAGAAGGTGCGTCGTTGGTATGCAAAGTAGAAAATACTAAGTGTCCAGTAAGAGCTGCCCTTATACCTATTTCTGCGGTCTCTGTATCTCTTATCTCTCCTATTAGGATTATGTCTGGGTCTTGCCTTAGAAAGGCTCTTAAGGCTGACGCAAAGGTGAGTCCTATTCTTTCGTTTATCTGCACTTGGTTTAGTCCTGGGATAGAAACCTCCACTGGGTCCTCTGCTGTCATTATGTTGACATCTGGACTATTTCTCTCCATCAATGCAGCATACAAAGTAGTGGTTTTCCCAGATCCCGTAGGACCAGTAACCAGCACCATACCCCACGGTGTCCATATAGCCTTCCTAAACTTTTCTAAGTCGTCAGGTTCAAAGCCAAGGTCTTCCAGCCTTACATTAAGATACTTTTCTGCCTCTTGAATTCTCATAACTATTTTTTCCCCATAAACAGTGGGAACAGTGGAAACCCTAAGGTCTACCTTTTTACCACCGATCTTTACCCTTATCCTACCATCCTGAGGCCTGCGCTTTTCTGATATATCCAAGTTTGACATTATCTTAAATCTTGCAGCTACCGCATCCTTTATATGCACCGGCAATTCGTGAAATATTCTTAATACTCCATCTACTCTGTATCTAACTATCAACTTTTTTTCTTGGGGCTCTATGTGTATATCCGACGCTCCCACATTTACCGCTTCCATTATAATAAAATTAGCCAGTCTTACTATGGGTGCTTCAGAAGCTTCCCGTCCCAAAATGTCGGGAGATAATTCGGTTTCCCCTGCTTCTATTTCAATATCACCTACTTCACCTATTTCTTCTAAAATCTTCCCCTCCGGTGGATATAGTTTATTTAGAATGTCCTCTATAACCTTCTTTGAGCTTGCATAAGGTATTATGTTGTCAATTCTGCTAGCAAACCTCAATTCGTTTATTGCAGACTGATTGAACGGATTTGTCATAACTACGATAAGCTTGTTATCTTTATAGCTAACAGGAGCTATCAAGTGTTTTCTTAGTATATGCTGAGGCAGTTTGTTCAGTATTTCAGCAGGTATATTTATATCCTGTGGATTGCCTTTCCACAGTTTGTTAGAGGCGTACTTTGCGTAAAAATCCAAAAGTTTATTATCATCTAAAAAACCAAGCCTTAATAGCGTGCTTATGATATCCTCGTCCTTTTCCTTAGAAGATAGTGCTTTTGCAACCTGTTCCTTAGTTATGTATCCTGTTCTGTTAAAAAACTCTAAAAGCTTAACATCATCCATAGCTTTCTGCTTCTGTGGGGAAGCGTCCCTTTTCTACATCCTCCTTAAACTCGCTTAGAGCTTTCCTAAACAACTCTATTCCGTTTAAGTACCTTCTAACGAACTTTGGCTTTATATCCTCCACCAAACCTACCAGGTCGTGAAAAACAAGCACCTGTCCGTCGCAGTAAGGCCCTGCGCCTATTCCTATGGTTATAGACTTAGCAGACTCTGTTATTTCTTTTGCAAGAGTTAGGGGAACCGCCTCTAAAACTATCATAAACGCTCCAGCTTCTTGCAAGATCTTAAAATCCCTCTTAACCCTTTCTGCTTCCTCCTCTTTGCCCACCACCCTGTAACCACCTATGGTGTTTATCTTTTGAGGAGTAAATCCAACATGTCCCACTACGGGAATACCTATGCTTACCAGTTTGTAAACTAACTCCGCAATCTCTTCTCCACCTTCCAGCTTTACTGCATTCGCTCCTGATTCTTTAATCACCTTGCCACAGTTTTCCAGTGCCTTTTCTAAGCTTGTGTGATAACTCATAAAGGGCATATCGGTTATAACAAAAGCCTCTTTAGCTCCCCTTCTGACTGCTTTTGTATGATAGATCATCTCCTCTAAGGTTACTTCTAAGGTAGAACTTTTTCCTTGGAAAACCATTCCCAACGAATCACCCACCAAAATACAATCAATACCAACCTGATCGCAAAGCTTGGCAGAAATATAGTCGTAAGTTGATATCATCGTGATCTTTTCCTTATTTTCCTTCTTCTTAAAGAGGGACCGAATGGTAATCATTACTCAGCTTTTTTCTTCTTCTTTTAAAGAAACTTCTTCCTTTGCTCCATCCAACGTTTGGAGAAGTTCAAAAGCTAACGCTCTGACTTTTTCCAGATCCTGAAGTTCCCTTAACTCCCTTATTAACGGAAAAAGTATGCCTAACAGTTTATCCTTGTGAGGTCCTTCCCCAACCTTAATCTGATAAGCGCTTGCAATTATAGGGTTAATAACTGCCTGAGTTAATTCTTTTGCAAGCTTTCTATCTTCTACTTTGCTTAGGGCTTCCAATTCTTCGTGTATTTTATTCAACAGATTTAAACCAAATTCATATTCCCTTGTCATTACTATAGCTCCTCCACATGTAATTTCTCAAAAAATGCGCTACTCTTTTATTATAACTTGAAATTTTAAAGGGAAAGTTCTTTGTAAGGAACCTATCTTCCTCAAACTCTGTTATAATTGAAGAAAAGCCATGAGCATACTTGTATTTGTTAGTATGACCCCCTTGGGCAAAGGGGAAAGTGTGAGCCATTATGTCTCAAGGGTTGTGGATGTTATAGACAAATCAGGATTGCCTTACGTGCTTACACCTATGGGAACCATTGTGGAAGGGGAAAGCTGGGAGGAGGTGATGGAAGTCCTAAAGAGGGGCTTTGAGGAGCTAAAGAAAGACTGTTCCAGAATCTCCATAACTATGAAAATAGACTACAGAGAGGGCAAATCAGGTAGATTGGTTTCCAAGGTAAAATCTGTGGAGGAAAAACTGGGTAGAGAGATTAAAAAGTTGTGAGTGTAAAAAAGCTAAGCAGAAAAGACTTAGAGTATGGTTATGCATTTAAAGTTTCAACAAGCGAAGTAGAACCGGAAGAGCTCTTCCTAAAGCAATATAGAGTAGAAAAAGCTTTTGATTTAGCTCTTAGCACAACCAGTGAAGGATACAATCTGTTTATCTCTGGTCCAGAAAGCGTAGGAAGAACCACCTATGCATTGCGGAGACTGAAGGAAAAGGCACAAACGGAACCCGTTCCCGAAGACTTGTGTTATGTGTATAACTTTGACGATCCCCTGCGTCCAAAGTATCTACTCTTACCAGCGGGAGTTGGAAGAGGTTTTGTAGAAGAAATAGAGAGAATAGTAGAGCTGCTCAAAACAGAAATACCCAAAGCTTTTGAAAGCAAGGAATATGAAGAAGAAGTTGCCAGAATAACGAAGGAAATAGAAAAGAAAAAAGAAGAAATACTAACAAACTTGGCAAAGGAGGCAGAGGCTAAGAACCTGGGAGTTGTAGTCACTTCAATGGGAATAAAGCTATTACCTATAGTCGGCAGGCGTATAGTGGAGGAGCCAGAGCTATTTGCCAACCCAAAAATTCAAGAAAGCTTTCAAAAGAATCTGTCAGAATTTGAAGAACAATTTAGGGATTACATCAGAGAACTCAGAGAGGCGGACCATGAACTTATTGAAAAACTGAGAAAGCTTAAAGAAAAGGTAGCAACTTTTGTAGTTGAAAAGTTATTTTCAAAATGTGATGAAAAGTACTGTAAATACCCTACTATAGCTGAATTTTTGGAAAGGCTAAAGAGAGAGATCGTAAAGAGCGTGGACCTTTTTCTTATGTGGAAAAGTGCTATGGGAAATACTTTTATGCTAACTTACCTGGAAAAGGCCTTTAGAAAATTTAAGATAAACCTGATTGTGGATAACTCGGAACTAAAGGGTGCCCCTGTAATTTACGAAGAGGTGCCTTCTTTTCAGAGTCTCTTTGGCAGTATTTCCTATAGCATGGAGATGGGCGTGCTTTATGCGGATCACACGAGCATAAAGGCGGGTAGCTTACACAAAGCCAGAGGTGGATATCTTTTGCTCAGAGTGTCTGACCTTCTAAAAAACTATTTCCTTTGGGATGCATTCAAAAAAGCTATCATGCACTCAAAGGTGCACATTCCAGGTTACGCCTTAGAAGACTTATTTTTATCTTATATTGGCATTTCTCCTGAACCTATACCTATTCGTTTAAAGGTAGTTCTTATAGGAGATTATCTAACCTACCAGTTACTTTCCCTTTATGATCCTGAGTTTAGAAGACTTTTTAAGATCAAGGCAGAATTTGATCCGGTGGTAGATTTAGACCAAGAGGTTTATGATAAATTCCCACGCTTGGTAAAAAAGATAATACAAGATGAAGGTATAAAAGATTTAGAACCTGAGGCCCTATCTGAGTTGTTCAAACACGCAGTAACACTCTCAGGAAGCACCAAAAAGATCAGCATAGTTATGGGAGATATGGTGGATATTATGAGAGAGGCTAATACTTTTGCAGGAGAAGACAAACTGATAAGGAGAGAACATATAAAGAGGGCAATAGAGGAAAAGTTCTACAGATCAAACCTAATAGAGGAGAAAATAAGAAAGGCTATATTGGAAGGAAAAATAATATGCTCAGTAAAAGGCAAAAGTTTGGGACAAGTGAATGGGCTTAGCGTTTATGAGCTTGGAGACATTAGCTTTGGAAAACCAACAAGAATTACCGCATCTGTTTATCCTGGTGAAAAGGGTGTGGTAAGTATTGAAAAAGAAGTAGCACTAAGTGGTCCAATCCACTCAAAGGCTGTTCTAACACTTAGTGGATACTTAAACGGAAAATATGGTAAAGAGGTTCCCCTTTATCTTTCCTGCACCCTAACTTTTGAGCAATCTTATGAAGAAGTGGAAGGAGACAGTGCTTCTGTGGCTGAACTTTTAGCCATACTTTCTGCTATTGCAGAAGTTCCAGTAAGACAAGATATAGCAGTTACAGGTTCAATAGATCAGTTTGGAAATGTTCAACCTGTAGGTGGAATCAAGGAAAAGGTGGAAGGATTTTATAAAGTTTGTAAGGCATTGGGCTTTACAGGAACGCAGGGAGTTATAGTGCCGTCCAAAAACTGGGATAACTTAGTTTTGTCTGATGATGTTTTGGAAAGTGTAGAAAAAGGCGAGTTTCACATATATCTAATAGATACCGTAGACGATGCTATTGAACTGATGACAGAGATGAACGCTGAAAAATTCCACAGGCTTGTTAAGAAAAGGCTTATGGAATTTTACAAAAAGATAACCATGAGGAGGGACAAAGTTTAGAGCATAGGGTTTGCTTTGTGTTATACTTTACTCATTCAAGGCTATGAGAAAGATAGCTTATGTGTTCCCCGGACAAGGTTCTCAGTATGTTGGGATGGGCTATGATTTTTACAGAGAGTTTCCAACTGCAAGGGACGTTTTTCACTCCGCAGAAAAAGCACTTAGGTATGACCTTCCCAGTATAGTATTCAAAGGTCCAGAAGAGGAATTGAACAAAACGATAAACACTCAGCCAGCCATACTGACAACTTCTGTAGCTATTTATAAGGTAATGGTAGAGCTTGGCTTTCCAAAACCAGATGTGGTAGCTGGACACTCTTTGGGGGAATACTCCGCTTTGGTGGTAGCAGGTGGTGTGGAAATTTTTGAGGCGGTAAGGTTAGCTCACCTAAGAGGAAAGCTCATGCAGGAAGGCGTTCCAGAAGGAAAAGGCGCTATGGCTGCAATACTCAAACTTCCTCCAGAAAAGGTGGAAGAGATATGTAGGCAAGCAAGCGACGTGGGAGTTGTGGAACCTGCAAATTACAACTCTCCAGAGCAAACTGTAATCTCAGGAGAAAAACAAGCGGTGGAAAGGGCTATGGAGATCGCAAAGCAAATGGGAGGTAAAGCCATTCCTTTAAAAGTTTCTGTCCCTTCTCACTGTTCTTTGATGAAAGGACCGGCAGATGCCTTCAGACTAAAGCTTGCCCAAACCCCAATAAAGAACCTTTCAATTCCCTTAGTGCAGAACTACACCGCAAGAGAACACACTATGGCCCACGAGGTTAGAGAAAATCTATACCGTCAGCTGTTTTCACCCGTAAGGTGGTATCAGAGCGTGCAGTATATGGTAGATAAACTTGGAGTGGGTGTGTTTGTAGAAATAGGTCCAAAGAACGTACTTTCTAAACTGATACAACAAACAGTTAGTGGTGTTTCAGTTTTTAACGTAGAGAAGTTGGAAGACTTAGAAAAGCTCAAAAAAGTGCTGTGATAAAATAGGCATCATGCTTTGGAAGAGATCTGCTTATGAGCTTTTGTCTTTGATGAAAAGAAAAGAAGTAAAACCTGTGGAAGTGCTGGACGCTTTTTACAGCAGATATTTAGAAACAGAGGATAAAGTTAAAGCATACATAACCGCTTTTTACGAAGATGCAAGGGAACAGGCAAAGGCTTTGGAAAACAAAAATCCAGAAGACTATCCCCTTTATGGCATACCAATAGCCATAAAGGACAACATAAACGTAGAAGGATACCCCACCACGTGTGCGTCAAGGATCCTTGAAAACTACATATCCCCTTACGATGCGACTGTTGTAGAAAAACTTAAGCTTGCGGGTGCTTTGATAGTTGGGAAGACCAACATGGACGAGTTTGCCATGGGCTCATCCACAGAATACTCTGCCTTTTTTCCCACAAAAAACCCATGGGATTTAGAAAGGGTGCCGGGAGGCTCCTCTGGTGGTTCTGCGGTGGCAGTTGCGGTCCAATCTGTACCACTTTCCCTCGGCTCAGACACAGGAGGTTCCATAAGACAGCCCGCGAGCTTTTGTGGTGTTATTGGGCTAAAGCCAACTTATGGAAGAGTTTCCCGTTATGGACTGGTTGCCTTTGCTTCCTCCCTTGATCAGATAGGACCCTTTGGGAGGTGGGCAAAGGATGTAGCGCTGATCATGGAGGTTATATGCGGTTTTGACCCAAAAGATTCCACCAGTGCAAGGGTGGAGGTGCCAAAGTTCAGCCAGGAGATAGAAAATGTCCCAGAAAAGCTAAGGGTAGGCATTCCAAAAGAGTTTTTTGAATTTGAGATAGAAGAAGGAGTCAAAGAGTGCTTCGATGGGTTTTTAAAGTTTTTAGAATCTCAAGGGTTTGAATTGGAGGAAGTATCCCTTCCCCACAGCAAGTATGCCATACCCACATACTATATAATCGCACCTTCGGAGGCAAGCTCCAATTTGGCAAGGTATGACGGCGTGCGATTTGGATACAGGGCAAAAGCCAAAGACATAAACCAGATGTATGCAGAAACCAGAGATTACGGTTTTGGTCCAGAGGTAAAAAGGAGAATACTTTTGGGTACCTTTGCACTATCTACTGGATACTACGACGCCTATTACCTAAAAGCAATGAAAGTAAAAGCTCTCATAAAAAGGGACTTTGAAGAAGCTTTCAAAAAGGTTGATGTTATAGCTTGTCCCACCTCACCTACCACTGCCTTTAAGTTTGGAGAAAGAACTTCCGACCCAATAAAGATGTATTTGGCGGATATATTTACCGTTAGCGTAAATTTAGCGGGACTTCCGGCCATATCTGTTCCCATAGGAAAGACCAATGGACTGCCCGTAGGGGGACAGCTCATAGGAAAAGCCTTTGATGAAACCACACTTTTGAAACTTGCCTATCTTTGGGAACAAAATTACAAACACTACGAAGAAACACCTTTATGAAAATACTTTCCTTAGACACTTCCTTTTCTTTCCTAAACCTTTCGGTGTTAGAAAATGGAAAGCTAACCTTAATTTACTATGAGGATAGCAACAAAAAGTCTTTGGAACTTTTGCCCACTGTGCTTAGAAAACTGGGCTTGGAACCAAAAGACTTTGATGCCTTTTGTGTATCCATCGGAGTAGGTTATCTAACCTCCCTTAGAGTGGGAATAACCTTTATGAAAACCTTAGCATACATAAACCAAAAACCTATATACACATACGAAAACTTAGAACTTATGCTTAAATACACTTTAACTCCCCCACCAAAGTCTGCTTTCCTGAAGGTAAGCAGAAACCTATTTTACAGGGTGAGTGATGGAAGCTCTTTAAGCCCAGTAAAAGTTTGGAAGGGAGAACCTTTGGAAGGTAACGTAATAGCTCTAAGGTCCCATTCTGTGGATTTTGCCAACTACCAGCTTGATTTTTTCCCTTTTTCAGCCTACGGAGCCCTTCTGGCATACGAAAGGTTTCTGTCCGGTGACAAGGGAGAGGATGTTTTTAAGTTGGAACCGTATTATATTAATTCTTTGCCTTAACTGTGCTTAGGTAATTTCTTACCCAGCGTATAATACTCTTTATGAATGTTTATGACATACTAAAAGACATAAAAGAGGGACATAGCTATGAAATAATAACCACTTGGCACGGTATTCCGGTCAAAATTAGGTTAAAGGTTAAGTGGGTTTCTTTGCAGGACAGGTTCATAAGTTTTGATTTTTCTGAGTGTAAATTTAGGCGCGCTTTTGCTGAAGAGAAAGTGTATATAAAGTTAGGTGAAATTTACATTGAATGTGACATCTTTAGCAATATAAGAGATGAGCTGGTTCTTTCGGCTAACAGTATAAGCCCTCCACCCCCAGTTATAATGAGGGAGTTTGTAAGGGTCGAACCAGATGAAAACAAGCCAGTTTTTGTGTCTTTTTGCATAGGCGACGAATGCATAGGTCCTGCAAAGGCAGTAGATATTAGCGAAAAAGGTGTGGGTATTGTGCTTTCAAAACAAGAGGTAGAAAAGCTGTTTTCAGCTTTAGGCACAGACAGTAAGGAAGTTTATCATAATAACATCCCTTTAATTATAGAGATTCCTGGAGAAAGCCCGATAAATGCAGTTGGAGAGTTAAAAAATATCATAGGTAAGCAAGATGAAGTTTATTTTAGATTAGGTTTTAAATTAGATTTAAAGCCTTCAGATCTAAAAAAATTAAGGAACTACATAATTAATCGCCAAAGAGAAATACTGGATAAACTTAGGACTTTATGAGTTTGATTCTTAGATTAGCTATCAGATATCTTACGAGCGTTAAAGGTTCTGCTCTGTTAGTATCTCTAATTGCTTTTTTGGGAATATCTCTCAGCGTAAGTGCCATATTGCTTACGATGGGCACTTTTTCTGGGTTTCAAAAGGCGCTCAAAGAAAAAATTTTATCCACCACACCTCATGTAATAATCAGCGTAATTGAAGAGGGTAACTACGAGGTAGAAGAAAGGAAATTAAAAAACCTTCCTGAAGTAAAGAATGTGATTTATGTAACAATATATCAGGGTATGATTTCCAAAGAAGGAAGAGTGCAAGCGGTGAGTGTGAAGGGAATGAAGAAGGAAGAGGTAGGTTTAAACGCAGAAGGTGGTGTTTTGGTAGGGGAAGGTTTAGCCAGTTTATTGGGTATAGGATTGTGGGATGAGATAGTGTTAATTTCTCCGTTCAGTGTGAGAACACCCCTTGGCTTTGTCCCAAAGGTGGGATACTACAAGGTGGTAGGTTTTATAAAAACGGGCACTTTTGAGCAGGATTATCTAACAGTAATAATGCCCATAGAGGATGCTCAAAAATTCTTTGGACAGCAATGGCAACTGAAGGGTTACGAGGTGTATATAAAGGATCCTTACTTAGCCCAAGAGGTAAAGGAAAAGATAGGGAGAATATTCGGTTCAAAGGCTTTTGTTAGTTCGTGGATAGACCTAAATCGTCAGCTCTTTAACGCTTTACAGCTTGAAAAGATGGCTATTTTCTTTGTCTTACTGCTCATGGCAACCCTATCCTCCTTTAACATAACAAGCCTGCTTTTTATGAAAGTAAGGGACAAGGTAAGGGATATAGCGGTGCTTAGAACTTACGGATTTAAGAGGAAAGACATAATGCTTACCTTTTTAATGCAGGGTCTTATTTTAGGTTTCAGCGGTGCCGTTTTTGGAACATTCTTGGCTTTTGTTGGGCAGTTCTTGATAAACCACTACAGGCTTATAAGGGTGCCTTCAGAAGTTTATCTGATGGATCACATTCCTTCCAACATAGAACTGGTGGATGGAATTATTACTTTTGTTTTGGCATTGCTGATTTCACTTTTGGCAAGCCTTATACCTGCCTACAGGGCAGGGAAATTGAGCGTGGTAGAAATTCTAAGAAAGGACTGAAACAAGTTTGCAATCCAAGCTATACGGATGTGCTTTTACCACCTGCACCAACACAGTTTTACCTAAGAGCTCTTTTGGTCCTTCCACATTGGCCCATCTGTTGGTGCGCGTCCTTCCTATCAGTTTGCCATTTTCCCAACCTTCAATTAAAACTTCCTGATAGGTGCCCTCGTATCCTTTGGCTATTTCAGAAAGAATAGCCTTTTGAACATTCAAAAGCCTTTCCATCCTTGCGGTCTTTATTTCGTCTTCTACCTGACCTTCCATAGAGTAAGCGGGAGTTTGGGGCCTTGGAGAAAACTTAAAGGAAAAGAGCTGTTCAAACTTTACAGTTTTTATCAAATCAATGGTTTCCTCAAAGTCTTCTTCGGTTTCCGTAGGAAAGCCTACAATAACGTCTGTAGAAAAAGTTATGCCCTTTTTGTATTCTCTTAGCATTTGGATTTTTTCCAAGTATTCTTCCTTTGTGTACCCTCTGTCCATGAGTTTTAGGATACGGTTAGAACCTGCTTGCACAGGCATGTGTATATGTTCGCAAACCTGAGGTATCTCTCCTATTGCCTTTGCTATTTTTTCGTCCATATCTTTTGGATGTCCTGTGGTGAATCTTATCCTTTCTACTCCATCCACCTCCGCAACTCTGTAAAGCAGTTCAGAAAAGTGCATGCCTATGTCTTGACCCCAAGCGGTTACGTTCTGTCCAAGAAGGTGTATTTCTTTAACACCATCATCTATTAGATACTTTACCTCCGATAGAATGCTTTCCAAGCTTCTTGACCTTTGCCTTCCTCTTGTCTTTGGCACTACACAGTAAGTGCAGTTTTTGTCACATCCTTTCATAACTGTAACGTATGCACAGTATTGATTGTCCCTAACGGTTGGATACTCCCAAAGCTTATCTTCGTCCTCGGGTGGATTTTCCAATATGGCTATAGCCTTGTAACCTGCCTGCGCTTGCTGGATAAGCTCTGGAAGCTGGTGTATGTTGTAGGAGGAAAACATAATATCCACTACTGGAGCTTTTTTAACAAGCTCCCAACCCATTCTTTGAGCCAAACAACCACACACTCCTATCAGTGCCTTTGGGTTCTTTTCCTTTATCTTTTTGTACTCACCAAGATAGGAGTATACCTTTTGGTCTGGTTTTTCTCTTATGGTACAAGTGTTTATAAGTATTAGATCCGCCTCTTCGTAGTTATTTGTTTGCTCGTATCCCAAGCTATGTAAAATCCCCTTTATTCTCTCCGAGTCGTTAAAGTTCATCTGACAACCGAAGGTTTTTATGAAAAACTTCATATTTAATAATATAAACCCCTATGGAAAAAAGGTGGATAAAAGCCTGCTTGGAAGAAGCAAAAAAAGCCTATAAGATTGGAGAGGTACCCGTAGGTGCCATAATCGTAAAGGACCGCAAAATAGTATCCAGAGCGCACAACAAGGTTGAAAGGTTAAAAGATGCCACAGCCCATGCGGAAATGTTGGCTATAAAAAGGGCCTTAAAAAAACTTAAGACAAAATACCTTTATGGTTGCACTATGTATGTTTCTTTGGAGCCCTGTCCTATGTGTGCTTATGCACTAATTTTAGCTCGCATAGAAAAAGTAGTTTTCTTGGCAAAAAGTGAAAAAACTGGAGCGGTTATGAGTCTTTATAATCTGCTGGATGACCTTCGTTTTAATCACAGGGTAAAATGGGAGTACAGGCCTTTCAAAGAAGCACAACTGCTTGTTGAAAAGTTTTTTGAAATAAAAAGATGAAAGTCCATGATTGAGCGCTATGAGGATCTTATCAATTAGGAACAAAGGACGGAGCTTGTGTGTTTTAAATTGTGTGAAGTTGAAAGGCTGTTTAAATCGTTTTATCATATATTCCCAAAAAACGTGTGAGGTTGAAAATAACTATGAGAGCTTTAATACTTGCGGCAGGATTGGGTAGTCGGTTCAGGAGTAAAAAGGCAAAAGTGTTGCACACCATAATGAACAAGCCCATGGTTTGGTATGTGTATCAAACAATTAAGGAACTCAACGTAAAAGATATAGGGGTCGTGGTTGGACATCAGGCTGAGGAGGTTAAGAAAATATTTGAGGGGGAAGATAACCTGTTGTTTTTTACTCAAAAAAATCCGAAGGGAGGGACTGCCGATGCGGTCATTTCAGCCATAGACTTTTGGAGAGATTATCAAGGCTACCTTCTTGTAATCAACGGGGATAACCCTTTGGTAAAAAGCCAAACCATAAAAAACATGCAAAGATATATACACTTAGTTGAAGAGTATGAAAACATAAAGCTAAGCGCCCTTATACTTTCCAGCTTCTTTCCCGATCCAACAGGATACGGAAGGGTAGTAAAGGACAGTCAGGGCAATGTAATAAAAATCGTGGAAGAAAAGGACGCGTCTTTTGAAGAAAAACAGATAAAAGAAATAAACGGTGGAGTTTATCTTTTTTACAGCCCACATTTGCTGAACGTTATTTTTTCAGTAAAGCCAAGTCCAGTAAGCGGAGAGCTTTATCTTACTGAAGTCATCAATTTAATGAGTCAAAGGGGGTTTGTAGTCAGAAGCTTTATGGCGGAGGAGCAGGCGGAGGTTATGGGAGTTAATAATCGTTGGGAGCTTGCTATAGCGGAAAACGTGATAAGGCTAAGGATAATAGAAAAGTTAGCTAAGGAGGGTAATACGATCCATCAACCAGAAACTGTTTGGATAGAGCCAAGCGTAGTTTTGGAGGGTGATGTGGAAATAGAACCAGGGGTTGCCATAATGGGAAACAGTAGATTGGGTAAAGGTGTGCGGGTAGGAAGGGGAAGCATTATACAGAACTCCATCCTTGAAGAAGGCGTAATAGTGGAACCATACAGTGTAGTGAAAGATTCCTACATAAAAAGTGGGGCAGTGGTGGGTCCCTTTGCACACGTGAGGAACCAGTCAGTTGTAGGTGAAAGATCTCACGTGGGGAACTTTGTAGAAGTTAAAGCATCAAACATAGGAAACCAAGTCAATGCCAAGCATCTTGCTTACATAGGCGATGCGACCATTGGCGATCGCACTAACGTAGGCGCAGGTGTAGTCTTTGCCAATTACGACGGTAAAAAGAAATACCAAAGTTACGTAGGGGAAAATGTCTTCATAGGCAGTAATTCTCTGATAATAGCTCCCATACAGATTGGCAGTTATTCTTACATAGCAGGTGGCTCAGTAATAAACAAAAACATAGAAGGGGGTGCTTTGGCTATAGCAAGGGCTAAGTTAAAAGTGCTAAAGGACAAAGGCAAAGAAAAGCTTACTCAAAGTGAGCCGGGAGGGATTTGAACCCTCGACCCACGGATTAAAAGTCCGTTGCTCTACCAGGCTGAGCTACCGGCTCTACAAAATTTATTATATACTAATTTTAGGGTAAATTAAATTTCAAAGGAGGGAGCCTATGATCGTAGATTTGGACAAAAAGCTCATAAGACTAAAGGTTGTTTATTATGGTCCTGCAATGTCTGGTAAAACTACTAACTTAGAAAGTCTTTCCAAATTGGAAGGTTTAAAGCTTGCAAAAATAGATACAAAAGGTGAAAGAACCTTAGTCTTTGACTTTTCAACTAAAAAAGTGCCTGTTAGCAACATGACTGCTTATTTTGCACTCTATACGGTGCCCGGTCAAGAAATATACAAAGACATGAGGCTAACTGTCTTGAAAGGTGTGGATGGTATAGTTTTTGTTGCAGATGCTCAAGCCCACAGGCTTGAGGAAAACATAAGGTTTTTTGAACTTCTCAAAGAAGATTTATCCAAGGTAGGCAAAAGGTACGAAGAGGTTCCTAAGGTCATACAATACAACAAAATGGATTTGGACAATGTGCTTCCTTTAGAAGTCTTAGAGGAGAAAATAAACAAAGATGGATTATCCTCGGTATGTGCCAGCGCTATTAGAGGTAAAGGGGTAAAAGAGGCGTTTAGTATGATAGAAGCGTTGTTGCTATCACGTTTGGAGAGAATGTTAGGATGATCTCGGGTTATTTTGTTTCCCAACAGGACTTTGTTGATCTGGTTAATGGATATCTTTCTAACAAAGAGGGCATACTTGGGATTTACTTAGAAGGTAAATCCATAGAGTTATACATTGAGAAAGGCTATATAAAGGGTTTTTATGTAGAAATGGAAGACCTTGTCGATTCAGAGGCCAACACGCTGTCCCTTTTAATTTATAGCTTATTTAACATGCTAGATAATCCAAATGCTTTGTTCGCATTCAAAACAGGCGTGGAGAGAGATAACTTCCTTAAACTGCACGAACCTATATCTGCTGAGGAGTTGATCCTTCAGCTTCAGCTTGCTTACCAAGAGTTTAAATCCCTTTTAACTCTTATCATAACACCCTTTGCCACCCTTAGGGTGTTGAAACCCTTTGATGGTATGCACCATTACGATGGAAAGACTGTTATTTCTGCAATCCTTACGTCCAAGAATACGTTGGTTTCTGAAATAAGGAAACTGGAGGAACTTTTACGGTCAGGATTTCTGGATATAGGACAGTTTATAACTCCCGAGGTTAATAAAAAAGCCTTTGAGATAAACTACATAGTCAAAAATGTAAGTTTGACGAATATAAACGTGTTTTCCATATTTGAAAGCCTTAAGCTGAGTAAATTTACAGGTTGGATTAGTATAAGCAAAGCTAACGGCAGTTACAATGCCTATTTCAAAAGAGGCAAGTTCTTAGCGCTTTATCCCTACAGCCCTGATTTCTTTGGCTTCCTTCTTAGCACCAGAAAAGATTACACGATAAGCATAGTTAGCATGTCTGAAAATCTTTTAGAAAACTTCATGCTAAGACATTCAACGAAAAAATTGATAAACAATCTTTCTGATGACTTTGTAGAACTGGGAAAAATTTTCTTAGGGATTATAAGGAAAGGATTTAGTGGCTTGCTAACGCTACAAAGAGGAAACGAAAGAATGCACTTTGTGTGCAAAAACGGTGTTTTGTTGGCTTCCCTACTGGATAGGGATGGGATAGAAATATCCAAAATGGAACCCTATAAGGAAAGCTTTTTATTGGAGCTTGTGCCCTTTGAGCCTATGGAAAACTTTTGGGAAGTGCTTCATCTTCTTTTGATCAATACGGTTTATAGCATAATTTTAAGGCATAGCAGTCAAGCGATCCAAAGCATACTCTATTATTTGGCATCCTCTGACCTGTTCAAAGTAGTGGAAGGGAGTGTGTACTTTAGAACGGATCCTAAGGGTAGGAAAGAAGAAATCTTGGGCTTTCTGTCTTTTCTTTTGGATGTGGGTTATAAGATTTTAGGCAAAGAGAAGTTAGAAGAGGAATTGGAGAATTCTTTACATCCATACAAGGAGATTTTTAAGATCTTAGACTTAGAAGACTACACAAAGCTTTGGAGCGAGATCGTTATTGATAGTTAAGGACCAAGTTTTCTTGTTGGTTTTCTAGTTTAAAATGTTAGAGTGATGCTGGAAGGTCTAATACAAAAGAACAACAGTAAGATCCTGCTGATCGTTCTTGATGGAATAGGTGGGCTTCCGGTAAAGGGTGGAAAAACTGAATTGGAGATTGCAAACACTCCAAACTTGGACGCCTTAGCTAAGGAGTCTGCCTTGGGTTTGCACCTGCCTGTGGATTACGGAATAACTCCGGGTAGCGGTCCAGGGCATTTGGGTATATTTGGATACGATCCGGTGGAGTATCAAATAGGAAGGGGAATATTGGAAGCCTTGGGACTTGGATTGACTGTAAGGGAAACAGACATAGCTATAAGGGGCAACTATGCCACTGTGGAATACCAAAACGGAAGTGTAATAGTCAAGGACAGAAGGGCTGGAAGGATCCCTACGGAGGAAAACAGAAGGATAACTCAAAAACTAAAGGAGTCTATAAAAGTTATAGACGGAGTAGAGGTGCTTTTGGAAGCGGGTATGGAACATAGGTTAGCGGTAGTTTTGAGGTTTCCTGAACCACTTCCAGAAAACAGCGCTCTCATAAACGATACGGACCCTCAAAAGGAAGGCAAGCCTCCCCTTGAACCTAAGGGAAAAAACGAGCATTCTCAGAAGGTAGCAGATGTGGTAAAAAAGTTTTTAGAAAGGGCTTCCGAAGTCTTAAAGGACGAACCAAAGGCAAACTATATACTTTTGAGAGGCTTTTCCCAAAAGCCAAAGATGAAAAGTTTTGAAGAAAGGTTTGGACTTAAAGCCTGTGCCATAGCGGTTTATCCGATGTATAGGGGCCTTGCAAGCCTGGTTGGTATGGATGTTTTGGATGTTCAAGGACAAAGTCTGGAGGATCAAATAAAAGTGCTAAAGGATAACTGGAATAACTATGACTTTTTCTTCTTACATATCAAAAAAACTGACTCTTACGGAGAGGATGGAAACTGGGAGGGTAAGGTTAAGGTTATAGAGGAATTTGATAGTAAATTACCGCAGATCTTAGCTTTGAACCCAGAGGTGCTGGTCATAACGGGGGATCATTCCACGCCTTCCCTTTTGAAGGGACACTCTTGGCATCCTGTGCCCGTGCTTTTAAAATCTCCGTATGTGCTTGGTATGACATCCAACAGATTTACCGAAAGAGAGTGCTTAAAGGGAGAACTTGGCATCTTTCCTGCAAAAAAGTTGATAAACTTAATGCTTGCCCATTCCCTAAGACTTTCTAAGTTTGGAGCGTAAAGAGAACAAAAGGAAACTAAGAAGGCTGGCACCAAGTCCAGCAAGCAGTGCAAATTGATGATGGAATACGTATTCCAACACAACCCACACAAAAAATCCGCATATCATGCTTGCCACTGCGGAGGTTTGGTCCGAAGTCTTAAAGTAAAGCGCTCCAACCATAGGAACGAAAAGGGATACCAAGCTAAGCGCAGAAGAACTTTCCACAAGGCTGAATATAGATTCGCCACCAAAGGCAAAGGCTAAGGACAAAAGCGTCACTATAATTACGCTAACCCTGGTTAGTCTTAAAAAACCTCTGTCCGAAAGGTTTTTAAAGATTGGTCTTAGTATGTTTTCGCTTAACACCGCAGACGGTGCCAAAATAGCACTGCTTGCGGTGCTCATAATAGCAGAAAGTAAAGCTCCAAAGAATAAAACCTTTGTTATCTGAGAAGTGTGCTCCATGATCATGGTGGGCAACATAAGCTGGGGGTCTATGTCAAGCAGGTTTGGATATTTAACCCTTGCAAATATAGCCAAAAGCAGTGGGATTAGGGCTACCGTAAGATACATAAACCCTGCGGTTATAGAAGAAAGAACTGCTACCCTTTCTGATCTCGAAGACATCACTCTTTGAAACACGTCTTGCTGAGGTATAGAGCCAAGCCCTATGGTTATCAGTGCGCTAACAAAAAGAAGAATCTCCTCTATGCTAAAGCTTGGAAAGAACTTATAGTATTCTGGAGGTTGGGATGCAACTACTGGGACTACATCAGAAAAGCCATTGGAAACCTCATAAAGCACAAAGATTAAACCTAAGACAATGACTACGGTCTGTATAAAGTCCGTCAGAGAAACTGCCCACATACCTCCAAAAAAGGTGTATAAAAGCACTATAAGGGAGCCAATTATTATGCCAAAGCTTTGAGATATGCCTGTGGTGATGTGAAGGATTATACCTATGGCAACCATTTGAGCAGCTATCCAGCCAAAGTAAGAAGCAATGAGCATAATGCTTGCGACTATCTCTGCCTTCCTGCCGTATTTGATCCTATAAAAATCTCCAAAAGTAAGAAGGTTCATTCTGTAGAGGGGTTTGGCAAAAAAAAGACCAACGAGTATTAGACATAGAGCTGCGCCAAAGGGGTCTGCCACTACACCCCAAAGACCTTCCTTTGCCATCACAGAGGATGCACCTAAGACTGTTTCTGACCCAAACCAGGTAGCAAAGGCTACGAAGGTAGCCATATAAAAAGGTAGATTTCTACCTGCAAGTATGTAGTCCCGTGAATTTTTAACCAACCTACCTGCATATACACCTAAGATCAAAGTAAAGAGCATGTAAAGGACTACAAAAACTATGATCATATTAGTCCAACTTTCCTAAGTATGCGAGCAAAGCGGTTATAGTAGCGGGCGTTATGCCATCTATTCTGCTTGCCTGCCCCACAGTCAAAGGTTTGAACTTCTTAAGTTTTTCCTTAGCTTCATGAGTTAGCCCGGGCACTTTATCGTAGTCTATGTCTTCGGGAATGGGTGTGTCCTCAAGCTTTTTCAACTTTTCATTTAGTTTCCTTTCCCTCTCCAAATAGGGTTCATACTTTAGCTCAATCTCCACCTCCTCTGCGACATAAGGGTGTTCTGGAATTGCTACTCCCAAGCTTTTAAGGTCGTGTATGGAGTATTCAGAGGTGAGTAGCTGGGATAGGCTGTAGGGCTTTATATCTGAGCCTATGGCTACGGAAACTTTATATCCTTTATAAAACTCAAGCCAGGAGTTTATTTCCCTTTCCAACTCCTGCACCAGTTTATACTGCTCTTCAGACAAAAGTCCTAATTCCCTTCCCAACTTTGCGAGCCTGAGGATAGCATTGTCCTGTCTTAGGTAAAGTCTATATTCGGACCTTGATGTAAAGAGTCTGTAAGGTTCTGTAACTCCCTTTGTGGTTAAATCGTCCACCATGATGCCTATGTAACTTTCGTCCCTTCTTAGATATATAGGTTCCTTTCCAAAGGCTCTCAGACAAGCGTTTATGCCTGCCAGTATGCCTTGACCTGCTGCTTCTTCGTATCCGGTGGTGCCGTTAAAGTTGCCCGCATGGAAAAGCCCCCTTATTTTCTTTGTCTCTAATGTGGGATAAAGCTCAGTAGGTGGAACTATGTCATACTCTATGGCATAGGCAGGTCTTATGAGCTCCACCTTTTCTAAACCGGGTATGGACCTATACATCTCCCATTGGACTTCCTCAGGAAGAGAGGTAGAAAGACCATTTGGGTATATTTCTATGGTGTCCCAACCCTCCGGCTCTAAGAATACCTGATGTCTTTCCTTATCAGGAAACTTTACCACCTTGTCCTCTATGGATGGACAATACCTTGGACCAATACCTTTGATGAGACCTCCATAAAGCGCGGTTCGGTGTAGATTTTTTCTGATTATCTCGTGGGTCTTTGGTGTGGTGTAGGTTATCCAACAAACAGCCTGTTTTTCCCTTTTTCAAACCAGTATGTGCCTACGGGTTCTGTCCAAAAGGAAAACTTAGGGGGTGGATCGTCTCCCGGTGCAATCTCAAGGTTGGAAAAATCTATGGTTCTTTTGTCAAGCCTTGCAGGTGTGCCTGTCTTAAATCTCATTAGCGGAAAGCCGTGCCTTTTGTAAAACTCAGAAAGTCCGGTAGAGTTTGGCTCCCAAGCCCTGCCGGCGGGAAAGGTTTTGTCTCCTATGTATATAAGACCGTTCAAAAAGGTTCCGGTAGTTACCACTACAGCCTTTACCTTGTATTCAAGCCCAAGCCTTGTCTTTACAGCTACAACCCTTCCATCCTTTACGATAATATCCACTACCTCGTCCTGTTTTATGTGAAGGTTCTCTTGGGTTTCGCAGACCTTTTTCATGTATTCTCTGTATGCTCTTTTGTCCGCCTGAGCCCTTGGAGACCAAACAGCCTTTCCCTTTCTCGTGTTCAGCATCTTAAACTGTATGCCCGTATGATCTATAGCCTTTCCCATCTCCCCACCAAGGGCATCTATTTCTCTTACCACAATTCCCTTTGCTACTCCACCTATGGCAGGATTGCAGGACATCTGCCCTATGTTATCCGCATTTAGCACAAACATTACTGTCTTTGCTCCCATGCGAGCAGATGCCAAAGCAGCCTCTATACCCGCATGACCCCCACCTATTACAGCTACATCAAACTCATCAACCAACATGTGAATAAAATATATTACATGAAGGTTAAAGAGTTAAGTCAAAAGCAAATAGAATTTCTAAAGACAGTCTTTGAACTTGAGGACTTGCCCTTGGATCAAGAAGTTGAAGAGTTCTTGGAATCAATGGGATGTAAGCTATACCAATGTCTGAGTTGTCGCAAGCTAATATTTCATGACAATTATGAGTTTTGGAACCTGTCCGACTGCTGTGATGACAATTCTAAGTTGGTAGCTGATGGGCTTTTGTGTGAGGTGTGCTACGGAAGAAGTGCAGAAAACATGAAAGATTGGATCTTTTTCAAACCTACCTATTTAAAGACAGTTGAATTCAAAGGAAAGTTCAATGCCCCAAATAAAGAGCTTTGAAGAAGTAAAGGAATTTATAAAAGGTACTTCCGAAAGGACCGCTATATACGTTGGATGTGACTCTCGTCAGGTAAATGATAGCACGGTTTTCGTTACCGTGGTAGTAGTTCATATAGATTCCTGTAGAGGAGCAAAGGTCTTTTGGAAAACTGAGAAAGTAAAGCGTATAAGGTCTCTAAGGCAGAGGCTTATGGAAGAAGTCAGCAGAGCTGTTTATACCGCCTTAGAACTCATAGACGTGGTGGGCAACAGACCTTTTGAGGTTCATCTTGACATAAACCCAAACCCTCAGCACAACTCTTCCATCATTCTAAAGGAAGCCATAGGCTTTGTTTTGGCTCAAGGATTAAAACCGGTGGTAAAACCAAAATCAATAGCAGCATCTTCTGTGGCAGACTACATAACTGGAAGATACTAAAGTGATCTTTTAACCCTTTCTTCTTTTTCTACAATATCCGTTATCTTCACTCCAAATTTATCCTCCACGACCACTATCTCACCTTTTGCTATAAGCTTGCCGTTTACCTTTATATCCACAGGCTCTTCTACCAAGTTATCAAGCTCTACCACAGATCCTGGACCCAAATTCAGTATTTCCCCCAAAGTAAGCGTTGTAGAACCAACCACAACCTCTACCACCAAAGGAAGGTCTAAAAATTTCTTTAACTTCTCTTGAATTTCTGACGTTGAAAGTGCTTTGGACTCTTCTTTTTCTTTTGTTTTCTCTTCTTGTTCCTTAAGCGCTTCTTGCCACAGATCAGCTAATTCTTCGTTTTTTTGCTCTTCCATAGATATATTATACCTTATGCTTTTCTTCTAAAATAGTTGTTGTTAAGTATTCCATTATGCAGTATGTCAATTTTTATTGGAAACTCATAGCAGTTTCGTGTGTTATAATCTAACAAGATGGACCATCAAACAAAACAGATCAGTGCCTATAGGATATTTTTATCTGGTTTAGTGCAGGGTGTAGGTTTCAGAAGCTGGACAAAGCGCTTAGCTGAAAGTTATGGTTTGGATGGATGGGTACGCAATCTACCGGATGGTAGGGTTGAACTATTCGCCCAAGGAGAGAACGATGTGCTACAGGACTTTATATGGAAACTGTGGGAAGGTCCAAAAGGAGCAAGGGTGGATAAAATGGAAATAATAAAGGAAGCTGTTAGCCATGAAGAAAGGGGTTTTTATATTAAGTATTAGCCTTTTATTCAACTTTTCCTTTGCCCAAGAGTGTAAATATCACAAGGTTAAAAGTGGAGAGACGCTGGAAAAAATAGCAAAAAGCTATGGAGTAAAAACTCAGGAAATATTAGAAGCTAATAAAAATATAAATCCAAACAAATTGAAGATAGGAGAAAGGATATGCATACCCGTTTCAGAGGCTAAAAACCCAAGGACAGAAGATTACGCTATTTATAAAGTCAAAAAAGGAGATACCTTAGAGAGTATAGCAAAGAAATTCGGAGTGGATTGGAGAGAGTTAAAAAGTTTTAACAACCTAAAAACAACCAAACTATTAGAAGGTCAGGAAATAAAGATTCCTGCAAGATCTGTTAGTAAAAGAACTCAAAATCAGATAAAAAACTACGAGACCTATGTAGTTCAAAGGGGTGGTAGGCTGGAGCATATAGCCAAAAGGCTTGGAGTTTCAGAAAGGGAGTTGGAAAGGCTAAACCCAGAATTGAAGGGTAAGTGGTTGGAAAAAGGAACTGTGGTGAAGGTGCCCCGTGTTGAGAGAGGAAAAAAGAGAAGGTTGAAAAGTATGAAATATACATAGTCAAAAGAGGTGGTAGGCTGGAAGATATAGCTAAAAACTTAGGAGTTTCTAAAGAAGAGTTAGAAAAGTTGAATCCAGAGTTGAAACAAAAGTGGTTATCAAAAGGCACAAAGGTGAAGGTGCCTATAAGGCAACAAAAAGAAATAACTGAAAACTATGAAACCTATGTTGTAAAAAAAGGTGCTAAACTTGAGCATGTAGCAAAAAGGTTGGGTGTTTCAAAAGAGGAGTTGGAGAGGTTAAACCCAGAGCTAAAGGGTAAATGGTTAGAGAAAGGGACGGTTGTAAAAATACCTGTTAAGGATAGGGTTCGTGATGTAGTGTCTGCAGAGAAAGAAAGTAGACCCTCTCTACCTCAAAAAACAGAAGAAAGAACACCAAACGAGCAAACTGATGAGAGAATTCCAAAAAACAGCTTGCCTTTGCCTGTGGAAGGTAGTATTACAAAAAGGAATAGAGGAGTGAATATAGTTGCAGAGTGTGGAACTCCTGTTAAAGCGATTGAAGATGGAAAAGTAATATACAGTGGTAATGACCTACAAGCATATGGAAACATGATTATATTGGACCATGGAAAGTTTATATCTATATATGCAAATAATCAAGAAAATTTAGTAAAAAGAGGGGAACAAGTATCCAAAAACCAACAAATTGCATTGGTGGGAAGGAAAAACAACTCTGAGAACTGTGCGCTTTATTTTGAACTTAGAAATAAGGAAGGTATTCCCTTAGATCCCACAGAATACTTTAGAAGCGCCCAATAATTATTCCAAATGATCTATGTAAATGATGGTTTTCTGCGTATTTTTTTCTATTCGCTTTATGGTTCTTATCTCATATATCTGATTGTCATTTTTTATTACTCCTGCCTTTTCTAACACATCCCAAAGACTTTTCAGCATATTATCAATATCTCTCTTCCTTCTATTTGGTAGCACAAGGATAACCTCCATAGATAACGGTCCCTCTAATGGATCACCGCTGTATTGCTGCTTAATTTCCCAAATGGCTCTCATTTCCCAGTTTTTTATTCTGGGAGGTTTAAAAACCTTACCACCTTTTTTTCTTATGTATCTGTTGCTTTTTGGCACCGGAAGGGAGGAAAGATGTAATTCTATTTTCTTTCTTCCTTCACTCACACGTAAATTCAACCAGTAGATCCTGTTCTTTGAAGTCCTTTACCAAAACATCCACCAATTCTCCCTCTTTCACTTCCCACTCAGTTTCCAAATAACAAACTCCATCTACCTCTGGAGCCTGAAACCATAGCCTGCCAACTGGGACAATGCCCAAGTCTTCATCGTATCCATCCACTAACATCTTAAATTTTTTTCCAAGCAAACCTTTGTATTTCTTTTGGATCACCTCGTTTTGAGCTTCGTAAAGAGCATTCTTCCTTCTTTCCTTCTCCTCGTAGCTTACCCTATCTCCCAAGACTTCTGCTGGAGTATTTTCCTCCAAGGAATAACTAAAAACCCCAACCCAGTAAAAGTAGCCCTTTTCCACAAACTCTAATAGCTCCTGAAAATCTTTCGGACTTTCTTCTGGATAGCCAACTATAAAACTTGTTCTTATCACCGCATCAGGTATGGTGTGGAGTATTTTGTCTATTAACTTCTCTACAAAGTTCTTATCGTAACCCCTTCTCATGCTTTTTAAAATTTTGCTAGAAACGTGTTGAAAAGGTATGTCAAAGTAGGGAAGGACCTTTGAAGATTTGGCTATGTAGTTTATAAGATCATCGCTAACATCTGTTGGATATAAGTATAAAAGTCTTATCCAGTTTATGCCCTCTATCTTCTCAAGCTTCTCAAGAAGCTTAATTATAGCATTTTTTCCATACAGGTCTCTACCGTAATAAGTAGTGTCTTGAGAAACCACGCATATTTCTTTAACCCCCTGCTGAGCTATCCATTTAGCCTCTTCCACCAAATCTTCTATAGGCTTTGATCTGTACTTACCTCTTATTTGGGGTATAGCACAAAAGGAGCAAAGTCGGTTGCATCCTTCGGAAATTTTAAGGTAAGCATAGGACCTTGGTGTTGTAAGAATTCTTTTATTTTCTTTTACTTTTTCAAGCCCCAAAAACTCCAAAATCTCATCCCAACTTTCTGTTCCAAAATAAGCTGAGACCTCTGGTATCTCTTTTATCAGCTCCTGTTTGTATCTCTCTACCAAACAACCCATCACTATAACCTTTTTCTTTCCCGCATACTCAAGGATATAGTCTATTGCCTCCTCTTTGGCTGGATTTATAAACCCACAGGTGTTTATAATTATCGTGTCTGCCTTCTTAGGATCGTTAGTAAATTCCGCCCCTGCTTGTTTTAGCTTGCCCAGTAATACTTCCGTATCCACAAGATTTTTAGAACAACCTAAGCTTATAACTCCTACTTTTAGCTTACCTTTTCTGCGACTCATCTTCTCCCTTCCTTAAAAACTGTTTTGGATTTTTATCAACTTTTACCATCCTAAAACCACCATCCTTCCCTTCAACTACTAAATAATTCTCTACTTTTCCTTTCCTTTCCACAACTATGTATCCTACCACACCCTCCAAATCAGTAAAAGGCTCCTTTGTGTAAGCTATAAATAGAAAAACCAATAATACGAATAAAACTTTCATAAACTTTCCTCCTTCATAAGTACAAATAAGGTAATATCTCCTTTGAGCTTTTCTCCTTCAAACTTACTAATCCTCAGGGAAGAGGGATAAGAGACAAAACCTTCTTCACCTAAGTCCTTCAGAAAACTAACTATTTGAGAGTAGCTACCAATAAAAGAGAGTTTTAGTTCTGCAGTAGGATATTTGACATACGTTTGCCCTTGATCTTTTGCGATCTTAACAATCCGTTTACCCTCTTCTACTTTCTCTATATCATACCCTATTTCAACAGGTTTTCCAAGGTTTGCTGAAAGGATTACAACCCCATTCTTCTTAGCTATCAGCCCCAATCTTCTATACACTGTGCCTGGGTCCTTTTTAGAGGGGATTTCTCCAACGACCTTTTCCAACTCCTGCTTTTTTTGTGAAAGCTGTACCTGTAGTTGTTCCTTTTGTCTTTTAAGCGAATCTAACGACCTGGGATCTGTTAGCCTTTTTAACTGCTCTATCTCCGAATAGATCTGATCCTTTTCTTTTTTAGCTTTTTCAAGCTCTTCTTGTAGTGGAGATAGGAACATTAAATAAATGTAAGCTATTACTGCTATGGGTAAAAAGATCAAAATCACGTATTTTTGCCACTGCGGAAGAGCCTCCCATTGAGCCTTCAGCTTTTCCATCATTTCCCTCCAATATTCCTTTCTATGTTTAACTTAGCCAAATAGTACTCATAGCCACTGGGATTTGTTTTTCTTTCTATGCTACTTACAAAAACTTCGTTATTGGCTTTTTTTAAGCTAACTGTGTAAGCGCTTATGCTATTATAATCAAAAGAGCTTAACTCAAATTCTGTGGTTAGTTTTCCACTCCCTACGTCTAGGGTTTGGTTGTATGCGATGATCCAGCTGGCAGGAGGAACGGAAGAAGAGAAGGTTTTAAATCCTTCGTTGAAAGGAATGTATAGCTCTTTTAAACCTATTAATATGTCTTTACTGCGATCCAAGGCGTCTATCTCACTTTTTAATTGGTTTATTTCAGACTCTATCTTCTTTTTCTCCTCAACTATCCGCTGGACCTGAACGCTCAGTCTGTTTTTTTCCGCTTGTAGTTGATCCACTTCCCTTTTTATCTTGTTCAACTGCGTTGAGGCTTTCCAATACCATGCCCCTACACCCAAAACACTTAGCCATAGTGCTACAGAAAGATACACCTCTACCTTGACCAACTTAACAAGTTCGCCTATCCTTATTTCTCTTAAAGTTTTTTTGTAAGGAGAAATTTCCGCTTTTCTTGGCTTTTTTTCTTTGAGCAGGTTAATTCTTATCATTTTAGCCCCTCTCTTATACTAAGTATATAAGGGACAAAAAAGTTGGGCGGGAGTTCTCCAACATCCAGGATTCCTATTACTGGTAAATTTTCAAGCAATCGCTCTAAGAAACTCTCGTCTGCCAATGCTACACCGGCGATGTAAATGTTCGATATATCATTTATGACGATTAAATTCCTAATTTCTGCAAGAAAGCTTTCCAATAGCTCTTCATCGTTGTTTTTACTGTATTCCCAATAGCTCCAATGTGTAATTGAATAAACAAGATTGGAACTGCTATACGATAGAAGTATGGAGTAATCGTAGTCTATATACAAAATAGAGAAGGGAATGGAAAGTTTGTGATATATTCCGTAGTTTGCAATGGCAAGTACTTCATAATCAACTATTTCGGGCTTTAGGCCCACAGAATGGATCAGGTTGGCCAGTCTATTAACAGATTCCGCACGTGCCATTACTAAGGCTACATTTAAGACCTTTTCATCCCTTAGAATGAAATAGTCATACACTGTCTCTTCCTTTATTTCCGCTGATTCTTTTTTACTATCCAATTTATGGCATTTTCTAAGTCTTTCTGACTTATGGTTGAGGGGTATTTATAAAGTTTTAGCATACCATCGGTAGCAGGTATGCAAGTTATAACCCCCTCCCCTTGTATTCCAAACTTATTCACCAAATCCTTTAACACAGTTATTTTTTTATTTTCGTCACCATCCTCAAAGATCACTTCTTGGGGTGGAAAGGATGGTTTTTCTCCACTTTTGAGCAGTCTTATAAATCTCTGACCAACCTGTAGGGCTATCTGGGGTTTTGACTTTTTAAGCGTAGGAAGGCTTAATTTTTTGATGCGCTCAAGGAGTTTCATATCCGCACCTGCTTACTTCTATTTTCTGCTTCTATTATTACCAGTAGTGTCTTTAATACTGAGTCTGGATTTAAAGAAATACTGTCTATTCCTTCCTCTACCAAAAACTCGGCGAAGTCTGGAAAATCGGAAGGACCTTGACCGCATATGCCTACTTTCTTTCCCTTTTCCTTTGCTACCTTTATAAGCTGGGATATGAGCCTTTTCACCGCTTCATTTCTTTCATCGTAAAGATGGGCCACTAATCCCGAATCCCTGTCCAAACCAAGGGTAAGTTGGGTAAGATCATTGGAACCTATGGAAAAACCATCAAATATGTCTGCAAACTTGTCTGCAAGAATTACGTTAGATGGAAGTTCAGCCATCACATAAACTTCCAAACCGTTTTCTCCTTTTTTAAGCCCGTATTCCTCCATAACTTTGAGCACTTTTTCTCCTTCTTCCGGCGTTCTGCAGAAGGGAATCATAACCTTAGTATTTGTAAGCCCCATTTTGTTGCGAACTCTTAGAATGGCTTGGCATTCAAGCCCAAAGGCTTCTTTGTATGTTTCTGAATAATACCTTGATGCACCCCTCCATCCTAACATTGGGTTTTCTTCCTCAGGTTCAAACAACTCTCCCCCTATTAGACCTTTATACTCGTTGGATTTAAAATCTGAAAAGCGCACTATCACAGGATTTGGATAAAAGGCGGCGGATATTTTGGCTATTCCGTAGGATAGTTTCTTTACAAAGTATTGGGTTTTATCTTCATAACCAAAAGTTAGATTTTCAATATCCTCGATGAGTTTTCTTAGAGCTATCTGTTTTCTGTCTTTACCTTTTGCTAACTTGCTTTTCAAGGGCTCTTGCGCATGCTTGTATATGGAAGCCATGGAGCAAACACCCTTATCATCAATAGCACCACACTCTTCCAACTTCTTTACCAAAGCCTTTAGATCCTCGTAGTGTAAAAGGGCTAAAGGATGAATCTTTATGTAGTTTGCTATGATGAACTCCTCCCTCGCCAAGCCTACCCCATCGTTGGGTATAAAGGAATACTTAAAAGCGGATTCTGGATTGCCTACGTTCATCATAACTTTTGTCTTAGGTCTGGGTATTTCCCTAAGGTTTATCTCATCTACTTCGTAAGGTATGTATCCTTCATAAATATAGCCCACCTCACCCTCTGCGCAGGAAAGGGTTATTGTATCTCCGGTTTTGAGCACCTCCGTAGCCTTGTGGGTTCCCACCACTGCGGGAATACCAAGCTCTCTTGCAACTATCGCTGCGTGAGCGGTTCTTCCCCCTCTGTTTGTGATAATACCGCTGGCTTTTTTCATTATAGGTTCCCAGTCTGGGTCAGTTATATCTGTAACCAATATCTCCCCTTCTTCAAACTGCCCCGCATCCTTTAGGTCGTGAATAACTCTTACCCTTCCGTGTGCTATTTTGTCTCCTACCGCTATACCGTATAGGACTCTCTTTTTAACCCTTTCTTCCAAAGGCACACTAAATTTGTAAACCTTAAGCACGTTTTCCTCTTTTCTTGAGTGGACAGTTTCTGGTCTGGCTTGAACTATAAACAGCTCGTTTAGAATACCATCCTTTGCCCACTCTATGTCCATCGGCGTCCACCTACCATTTTTCTTAGTGTAGTGTTCTTCTATGAGGATGGCCCATCTTGCAAGCTTTAGAATTTCGTCATCTGTAAGAGCAAAACGCTTTTGTTCAGACAGAGGCACATTTACTATCTTTGTCCTTTCCTGACCTGCACCGTAAACCATTTTCCTGTCCTTTCTACCCAATTTTTTCTCTATTATGGCTGAGTATCCCGCCTGAAGGGTTGGCTTAAAGACCATGTATTCGTCCGGAGTTACCATTCCCTGAACCAACAGCTCACCTAAACCGTATGTAGCATTTATCACCACAGCGTTTTTAAAACCTGATTCTGTATCTAAGGTGAACATAACACCAGAGGCACCCAGATCAGACCTCACCATCTTTTGAACACCCATAGCTATGCCAACCTTTAAGTGATCAAAGCCAAAGGAGTGTCTGTAGGATATTGCTCTGTCCGTGAAAAGGGAAGCAAAGCCGTTCTTTATCGCAGTTAAAACGTTTTCTGCACCCACCACGTTTAGATACGTTTCCTGCTGTCCTGCAAAGGATGCATGGGGTAAGTCCTCTGCGGTAGCCGAAGACCTAACCGCCACATCAACCGCAAAGGAGTTATACATTTGAGACAATTCAGAGTAGTATTTCTTTATCAACTCCTCCAATTCTGGAGGAAACTCTCCTCCTCTTATAAGCTCTCTTACCTCATGACCTCTCTTAGCTAAGTCCTGTATATTGTTTGGGTCTAGACCGTCTAAGATCTTCCTTATGGCTTCCTCCAGTTTGTTGTATCTTAGGAACTCGTAGTAAGCGTAAGATGTTACCACAAAGCCGTAGGGAATGTTGATCCCTAAGCTGGAGAGGTTCCTTAACATTTCTCCCAAGGATGCATTTTTTCCACCAACCAACGGCACATCCTCTATACCTACACTGTCTAACCACACTACAAGTTTCTGTTTCATGTTTAAACCTCCAAAGTTTGTTCAAAAACGATCTTTTCAAAATCTGCAAATTGATTAAACAGCTTTTTTATTCTGTAAAGTAAAGCCAGCCTGTTTCTTCTTAGAGAAGGGTCCTTATCCATAACCAACACTCTGTCAAAGAACAAGTCAATGTTTTTTTCAAATCCCAAAGATCTAAAACTCCCACCCTTTCCGTTTCTAACTTCTTGACCTCCTCCCAAAGAGCTTTCTCTTCCTCCTCTTGCATAAGCTCCTCTTCCACAAAACTGTCTTCCCACCCCGCAGGCAGGATCTTAACCACCCTTTTGTAAGCCTCTACTATATCTTTAAATTTCTGTGACTCTTTCAGATTGGCAAGCTCTTCGGTAAGCTTTATGATTTCATACGGTTTTAGTGGGTCCTTTACTTCCAGCACCGCCCTAACCACATCATAACCGTATGGTTCTAAGTAAGCCTCTAACCTACTTCTTATAAACTCCTCAAAGCCTTCTGGCAGATCTTCCAAAAGCTTTCTCAAGTCCAAGTTGTAGCGATTTTTGTGAATTATGGCAAAAACTCCATAGGCGTTGCGCCTAAGTCCATAGGGATCTGAGCTTCCGGATGGCATCTCTCCAGCCTTTATGAGGGTGTAAAGGTTGTCCAATTTGTCAGCTATAGAAAGAACTTGAGAAATAGGACTTTTTGGAACTTCTTCGGAAGGTGTTCTTGGAAGGTAGTGCTCGTATATAGCCCTTGCTACTTCTTCATCCTCTCTCCAAGCTTTGGCATAAACCATACCCATGTATCCCTGAAGCTCGTCTAACTCTTTAACCATGTTTGTTAAGATGTCTGCCTTAGAAAGAAGCGCAGCTCGTTTGAGCTTTTCTATCGTCTTTTGATCAAATCCAAGCATCATAGCTATCTTCTCAGAAAGAGAGATAAGCCTTTGGGTTTTTTCCCACATACTGCCCACTTTTGGATGGAAGATCACACCCTTTAGAGCATCCACTAAACTTTCCAACGGTGTTTTTAGGTCCTCTTTGTAGAAAAACAGGGCATCTTCAAGCCTAGCCCTTAAAACCTTTTGGTATCCTTCTAAGATTTTTTCATTTGGTTTGTTGTTGCTAAAGGCGATAAAGTATGGGATGAGTTTGCCCTCTTTGTTTGCAAGACAGAAAAACCTTTGGTGGTGGGCAAGGACTGTGATCAAAACCTTTTCTGGAAGTTCTAAATACTTTTCTTCAAACTTGCCTACGACAGGAAAAGGAAATTCCAAAAGATTTGCCACTTCCTCTGGTAGTCCCTCTGTATACCTCGGCGTGCTTCCCAAGGCATAAGATTCTTCCCTTAGCATTTCCAGAATAAGGCTCAACCTTTCGTCAAAAGAAGGTATAACGAACCCTTCCTTTAGCTTTTCTTCATACTCCTCTGCATCTTTTATTAAAATAGGACCCTTTGAGAGGAACCTGTGTCCAAAGGTTAGGTTGCTGGCTTTTAGCTTACCAAAACTCAAATGCACTACTTTGTCTCCATAAAGCGCACATATCCACCTTATTGGTCTTGAAAAGCTCAAGCTACTGCTGTCCCATCTCATACGCTTAGGTAAAGGTATGGAAAGCAAAATGCTTTCAAATTCTTCCTTAAGCCTTTCCAAAGGGCTTTTGTCCTTATAGACCCTCTTTATCGCTACGTATTTTCCTCCCCCTCGCTCAACTTCTAAAACCTCATCCAAAGAAGCTTTAACCCTTTCCAAAAAGCCAAGAAGTGCCTTTGTAGGTTTCCCCTCTTTGTAAGCTATGCCCAAAGGTGGTCCGTATATTAGTTCTTCCTTTTCCTCTGGTTTGTCTTCAAAGTCTTCTGTAATAACCGCCAAGCGCCTCGGTGTGCCATAGGTTTTTTGTATGCCAACTCCCAAGACCTTTTCCAAACTTTCCTTAAGACTTTTCAGTGCTTGGTTTATTACGTTAGCGGGAAGTTCTTCTGTGCCAATCTCCAACAAAAGCTTCATCCTTCCACTTCCTTTAACAAAACTTTAGCGATGTTCGACCAATAGGTATTTTTTGAATCTTTTATGGTTTGATTTAATACACTCTTTGCCTCGTCTTTTTTCCCCATATCCAGAAGTATCTGAGCTTTTAACAGCTGAGCAGAGGGATGGTTAAACCTTTCTTTTCCTATGGACTCAAGCACCTTTAAAGCTTTCTCCTTCTGCCCTTCTTTAAAGTAGGCAAAGGCAAGTCTTTCAGTATAAAGGGCTATCAGCTCTTCGTCCCTAAGGTTAGATATCATCTCTTGAATTATTTCGCTTTCTTTTTTGCCCACATCTATCTGCAGTGAGTAAGAAAGGATCAAAGGCTTAAAAGCACCACCCTTTTTTAGACCTTCTTCTATCAGACCCTTAACCTTATCTAAATCTCCACTCTGCAGGTACTTTCTTATCTCCCACTCTATATAGGAAACCTGTTGATTCCTTCTTTTTTCCCATTCCTTGTATAAAACAAAGCTACCTACCAACAGCAGTAAAGCTATAGGTAAAACTAAAAACCTTAAAGGTAAAAACAGCATTCCATTAATACATTTTAAACCAATTTGCTTAGCATTTCCTCCACTGTTTTTAGGTTTTTAACTACCGATTGAACCGATCTTTCCCACATTTCCCTCTCCTCCGGTATCATGGGGATCTTTATTATTTCTTCTATTCCGCAGTTTCCGAGCTTTACGGGAACTCCCACACACGCACCTTTAACCCCGTAATACTCTCCAACTTCGCCATCCAAGTAAACAGAACAGGGAAGTATCCTTTTGTTGTCCGTAACTATAGCTTCCACCATTTCCACTATGGAGGCTGCAGGGGCATGATAGGCAGAGGTTCCCATAAGATCCACTATCTCTCCACCTCCAAACTGAGTTCTCCTTATAAGCTCTTGAAGTTTTTCTTTACTGAGTATGTCCTTTAGGGGTATTCCGCCTACGTTGGATATGGATATAAGGGGGACCATCTCATCTCCATGACCACCTATGACGTAAGCGTGTATGTCCTGAGGAGAAACCTTTATTTCTTTTGAGATGAAAGTCTTAAAGCGTGCGGAATCCAAAACTCCAGCCATACCCATCACTCTTTTGGGCTCAAAGCCAAGAAGTTTATAAACCGCATAGGTCATAAGATCCACTGGGTTTGTTACGACGATAACTATAGAGTCTTTGGCAAACTCTTTTATTTTTTGGGCTATAACCGAGAGTATGTTTATGTTTTTCTCCAGCAAATCCTCCCTTGACATACCCGGCCTTCTTGGAAAGCCTGCGGTGATTACCACTATGTCACTTCCTTCCAAGGCTTCGTATCCATCTCCCTCGGGACTGACCGAATAGCCCTCCACCTTTCCGTCTATGTTTAGAGCTGATAGCATTTGCTGTATATCTAAGGCTTTACCTTTGACAGGTTCTATGATCCTGTCTCCATCCTTTTTTGGCAAATCAAACATGCGCACATCCACCAAACCTCTCAAAGCCAACAAAGCTGCAGTATGCTCTCCTACATTTCCTGCCCCTACTACCGAAACTACCTTTCTTAGTTTCATACCTTCACCCCCTGTTTGCTCTTTATCCAATTTAACAAACCACCTTTCAAAAGAACGGAAATTTGCTTTTGTGTTAGGTTATAGGTGCATAGCACCTCCTCTCCGGTGGTTTTGTTTATAACAACGATTTCCTTCCCTTCCTTTAGTCTTTCTTTTAACTCCGGTATGAGTATCTCGTCTCCTAAAGAAAACTTATTGTAGTCCTCCTTATTTTTGAACTCTAAGGGAACTATACCAAAATTGACGAGGTTTGCATGGTGAATACGGGCAAAGGACTTGGCTATTACCGCTCTAACTCCTAAAAATCTTGGAGCCAATGCGGCGTGTTCCCTTGAGGATCCTTGTCCGTAGTTTTCTCCACCTATTATGATGTTTGCCTTCTTTTTGTTGTCTCTTATCTCCTTTGCCCTGCTTACAAAGTGTGGATCTACGTAGTGATAAACGTATTCGCTTATGGCGTAGATGTTGGAACGCAGAGGTAGAATTTTAGCACCTGCGGGCATGATGTGGTCTGTGGTGATGTTGTCCCCCACTATGAGAGAAACTTCTCCTTCTATGCTTTCTGGAAGTTCGTCAAACTCGGGAAGTGGTTTTATGTTTGGACCTCTGTAGATCTCCACCTTCTTGGCTTCTTCTTCCGGAAGTGGTTCTATAAATGCTTCGTCTCCGTATGGAAACCTTTCCGGCATTTCAACCTTTATCCACTTTAGACCAAGCTTTCTTGGATCTACAATCTCTCCAGCTATGGCGCAGGCAACGCAGACTTCTGGAGAGGCAAGATAAACCTTTGCATCCGGAGTGCCAGACCTTCCCTCAAAGTTTCTATTAAAGCTCCGCACAGAAACACCACCTGATGGTGGCGCAAAGCCCATACCTATGCACGGACCACAGGCACTTTCAAGAATCCTTGCACCAGCCTTTAGGAAGTTTAACAAAGCTCCATTTTGGGTTATCAGCTCCAAAGCCTGCTTAGAGCCTGGAGCAACTGCAAAAATTACGTCTGGATGGACCTTTTTACCTTCTAAAAGCTTTGCTGCCCTTGTAAGATCCACAAAGGAGGAGTTTGTGCATGATCCTATTACCACCTGATCTACCTTAATTCCCTCCACTTCTCTGACAGGCACCACGTTATCCGGAGAGTGGGGGCAAGCTATTAATGGTTCAAGCTTTGAAAGGTCTATCTCTATGATCTCGTCGTATTCTGCATCTGGGTCTGGCAAGAGTTCTATCCAGTCCTCTTCCCTTCCCTGAGCTTTAAGGTATGCTCTGGTTATCTCGTCGGAAGGAAAAATAGAAGTGGTAGCTCCAAGCTCTGCACCCATGTTGGTTATGGTTGCCCTCTCTGGAACAGAAAGCTCCTTTATGCCTTCCCCAAAGTATTCAAAGATCTTTCCCACTCCTCCCTTTACCGTTAGCCTTCTTAAAAGCTCAAGGATGATATCCTTTGCGGTAACCCACTCCGGAAGCTTACCTATTAGATGGACTCCCACTATCTTTGGCATTTTTAGATAAAAAGGCTCTCCAGCCATTGCGGAGGCTACATCCAACCCACCAGCTCCTATGGCTATCATCCCCATCCCACCAGAGGTGGGTGTATGAGAATCTGAGCCAAGCAAGGTTTTTCCAGGCTTTGCAAACCTTTCTAAATGCACCTGATGGCATATGCCATTGCCGGGTTTGGAAAGCCATATACCATACCTTTTTGCCACGCTCATTAGGTATTTGTGGTCATCGGGATTTTTGTAGTCCGTCTGTAGCATGTTGTGGTCTATATAGCTAACGGAAAGCTCAGTTTTAACCCTATCCACGCCCATAGCCTCAAACTGAAGGTAGGCCATAGTTCCCGTAGCATCTTGCGTAAGCGTTTGGTCTATCTTTATGGCTATCTCCTCTCCGGGCACAAGCCTACCGCTAACCAAGTGACTTTCAAGGATCTTGTATGCAACAGTTCCTTTAGCCATGAAAACCTCCTTTACAAAAGTTGATGATATTAATTATAACTTTTTGGAGCTTGGTCCTGAGTTTAATTATTCAAGTTTAAAATAATCCTATGCAAAAACCTTGGGAAGGAAGGTTTAAAGAGAAAACAGAAAAGCTTGTGGAGAAATTTACTCAATCGGTTAGCTTTGACAAAAGGCTTGCCCTTCAAGATATAAGGCAAAGCATTGCCCACGTAAAGGCGCTGAGCCAAGCTGGAGTAATCACAAAGGAAGAAGAAGAGCTATTAATATCTGGATTGCTAAAGCTAAAGGAAGATGTGGAAAGTGGAAAGATGGAGTTTTTGGAAGAGTTAGAGGATGTGCATATGAACATAGAAAGAGCTTTAACGGAAAAGGTAGGAGAGGTGGGTGGGAAGGTGCATACCGCAAGGTCCCGTAATGACCAGGTAGCAACCGACGAAAGACTTTTTCTAAAGGAAGAGATAGAAAAAATACTAAAGGATCTAAGGAAGCTAAGAGTAGCTTTGGTAGAGCTTGCTGAAAAAACGGTGGATGTTTTAATACCTTCTTATACACACCTTCAGAGGGCTCAACCTATAAGGCTTGCTCATTACTTTTTGGCATACAGAGAAGCCTTTTTGACAGACAGCTTAAGATTTGCCAATGCTTACAGGTTTGCAGATGGTCTTCCCTTGGGTAGCGGTGCGAGTGCGGGTGTGGATTTCCCCATAGATAGGTTTTATACCGCAAAGGAACTTGGATTTAGGTCTGTTATCAGAAACTCTCTTTATGCTACCGCAGAAAGGGACTTTATCCTTGACGTGCTTTACGCTTGTGCGGTTTGTGGTATGCACCTTTCAAGGCTTTCAGAGGATTTAATATTGTGGTCAACGGAGGAATTTGGCTTTGTATCTTTGCCAGACAGACTTTGCACCGGCAGTTCCATAATGCCTCAAAAGAAAAATCCAGATGTGTTGGAGCTAATAAGAGGAAAGACAGGAAGACTCTATGGGAATTTAATAAGTCTTCTAACCACCCTAAAGGGACTCCCTTACGCATACAACAGGGACTTACAGGAGGACAAAGAACCACTCTTTGATAGCTTAGATACCCTAAGAAGCTCTTTGGAAGTTATGACTCTTTTGCTAAAAGGTTTGCAGATAAACGAAGAAAGAATGTTTTCCTGTGCTGGTGGCTTTACCTTAGCTACAGATTTGGCAAACTACCTTGTGCTAAAGGGCTTACCCTTCAGACAAGCCCATAAAGTAGTGGGTTCTTTGGTGGGCTATCTTTTGGAAAAAGGTAAAAGGCTTGAGGAGGTTAGCTTGGAAGAGCTAAAAGAGTTTTCTGAGCTTTTTGATGAAACCGCCTTGAAGCTTTTGGACCTAAGAGTTTGCGCAGACAGGAAGAAAACCTACGGAGGCACATCCAAAGAACAGGTGCTTATGCAGATAGAAAACGCAAAGAGAGAGGACGGTCTGCTATGAAGCTTTTTATATACTTTATCTTCTTCATAGCTTTGCTCTTAGGTTTTGGTTACTTGGTATATCTAAACAGTTCTCCTGTGGAGTTTGTTCTTACTCCTGAGTTTAACGGAACGTATTATCGCATACCACCCATTCCCCTTGGGCTTTTGGTAGTGGGGAGTTTAATTGTTGGTTTTGGATTGGGATATGTTTTTAGTTGGTTTGGAAGGTTGTTTAAGGGATGATAAGCGTGCGTATGAGGGCTGAGCTAAAGGGTTTGCACGTTTCCGGAGCGGAAAGGCTTATAGAAGAAGGGTCTTTAAAGCAAGTGGTTCAAGAGCTTCTTAGAAGGCCAAAAGCTTACGACAAGTTGGTAATTACTGTGGAAAAAGTAGAGAAGGTATTTCTGATCCCAAAGGCTTTAACTATATACAGTTATGACTTTAAGTGTGTTGAAGATGCGAGGGCTTTTGCGTTGGAAAAGTTGGAGGAGGTAGGAATAAAGCGGGAGCTTGGGCAGAAGGCTTTAGAGCTTTTGGACAAAGGACCAAATCCAAGGGGTGGTAATATGAGGGGTGCAGTGCTTATGGACGTGCAAACGGGGGAAAGATTGGAGCCAGACAAAGAAAGGGGCATAAGAACAGTAAGGGTAGATTGGAAGGACAGAAAAGCCATAAAGCAAGCCCTTTTAAAGAGGGGGATAAAAAGGAAGTATTTAAACAGGCTTATGGATGCTTTGGCATTGGCTACAAAAAACGTCCATTGTGGTGTTTTGGCAGAACTTTGTTGGAGCGACGACGAAGACTACACTACGGGCTATGTTGCAAGTAACTTGGGTTACATCAGAATAAATCCACTTAAAGAATTGGGGAAACCAATAGGCGGGAGAGTTTATTTTGTGAAAAGGGAAGACTTGGAAAATCTGATAGAGTGTTTAGAAAGCAAAGCTGTGCTGATAGAAGCTTTAACTTAACAGGCGAACTAAGAAAACCAGCACACCCAAAAAAGAGTTAAAGAATACCACACTAAAGCCAGTGGGAAGGTCAAAAAGAAAGGAAAGAACTATGGCTAAGGTATTAACCGCAGAGCCATATATCCAAGCAAACACAAGACCCTTTCCTAAGAGCTTGGCGGTAAGGGCAGGAGCAACCAATATGGAAAAGACCACCAACACTCCCACCAGATTTACCGAGCTTGTTACGGTTAAAGCAAACAGGACAAAAAAGACAAAATCCTTCAAATACCCTTTTAAAAACCTTTCCCTTATGTAGAGCAAAAACCCGATGAACGCATACAAAAGGCCTGTTTTTATTGTTTCTTCTCTAAAGACAAAAAGAATGTCCCTTGCGGTAAGCTTTAGAAGCTCTTCCATACCGTGGGGAGATTTGGAAAGCAAAAGCACCACCGAAGAAAAGCCCAAAGCATACATCAAGCCTATAAAAGCTTCTGAATACTCTTTAAACCTTTGGGACAAAGCAATGAGAATACTTGAAAGCAGTGCAAAGGATAAGGAAAGAAAGTAGGAGGGTCTGTCAAAGAAAAAAGGGAGAGGGCAAGCCCCGAAGCAGAAGCCTGCGCTATGGCAATGTCTGTAAAGATTATCCCCCTCCTTACTATCTCAAGCCCAAAGTAGGCGTGAATGCCCAAAAGAATGAAGGAAAGCAGTAGGGCGTTTAAGAGTATGTCTGTCATTGGCTGAACCTTCTGAGGATCTCATCAAACAAGGAAAATAGATCCTTGGCTTCTGGCATCGCACCCACGTCGTGGGGTAAGATTAGCACTTTGGCATTTAACCTTTTTGCCAAGTATTCTGCAGTCCTCTTTTCGTGATAGACATCCTGAAGGATAAACTTCACTCCTTGGGCTTGGGCGGTGAGGTTTTCTATGTGCTTGGCAGTTGGAGGAATGCCCGGAAGTGGTTCCAAAGTTCCCACCAAAACTATCCCGTATCTACTTAAGAAATAGTCATACAGCTTGTGATAGCTTATAACCTTAGTTCCCCTTAGCTTTGAGAATTCTCTGTCCCACTCCTTTAACTTTGCGTTCCATCTTCCCAAAAAGTCTTCAAGATTAGCTCTGTAGTAAGAGCAGTTTGGGCTATCCAGCTGACACATTCTTTCTGCGACAGCCCTTGCCAAAATGGGTATGTTGTGTGGGTCCAAATTGTAATGGGGATTTCCTTCTGGATGCACATCTCCCATCTCTCTGGAAACTCTCTGAGGTTTCTCTATAAGTTCCACAAACTGGGAAAGGTCCAAAAAGCCCTCTCTACCTGGCTGAATCCTGGGATTGTTGGATTGCTGAAGAAGGGGAGGAAGAAAGCCTATCTCTATGCTTGCACCTTGGATGATCAAAAGGTTTGCGTCCCTCATTTTAGCAATGTGAGAAGGCTTTGGAACAACAAAGTGAGGGTCATCGGTGCCTTTTGCGATGATATGAATCTTTACCTTATCTTTTCCTATCTCCTTTACCAGCTCTCCTATCCAGGGATAAGTCGCAACTACTTTTAGCTGGGCTAAACTAAAACCAACAAGGATCAAAATAAAGAGCATAACTCTCATGTCTTTAGCCTCCTTTTAAAAAGCCCCCAAAGGGGGCAAACTTGTCAGAAGGGGTGGGCACCGTGGGCTCCTATGGCAAAGTTAAACTGAAGGATGACCTCATTTACTGTTTTTCTTCTACCTCCTTCGTAGAATGCCCTGTTTTGTCCTGCTTGCAGTCTTATGCGGGAAAACTCCGTAGGACTAAACTCAAGCATAGCATAGTAAGCGGGAAGGTTCTTTGGCAAATCCTCCTTAACCCCATCTTTTTTGACGTAGTTTTTGTTTATAAGGTTGTACTGAATACCCGCTCTCCACCTTTTGTCAAACTTAAAGACAAGTTGAGAATAAAAACCTCCCTGCTTCTTTTTAACTTCTTCTGTGTTTAGCGTAGAACCATCGTGTTCAAAACCTGTCCCTTTACTGTCTTTGTAGATATACTCCCCTTGGAAGGATATATACCTTATAGAGTCCAGATTATACCTTGCGGTAAGGTCAAAGCCATAGAGCTTGGTCTTTCCCGCAAAGGCATGCTCTTCACCTTCGTGTTTATGGTATATCCTGCTGTGTCCAGTGCCATAAGAAAGTCCGGTTAAGATTGAAAGATTACCAACGTCAAAAGACGTTTTCACAAAACCCACGTATAGGTTTGGTTTCCTTGTTTCCGAGACCTCTACTGTGCCTATCTTAAAGCCATCTGTTCCAAAGCTTTGTTCGTTTTCACCCTGAAGGACTTCCGCACCGAGTAGTAAATAGAAAGGTGTAGGCGCAAGCCAGTTTATTTGAATGCCTTTTTCTGTAAGTCCGTCATCTCCAAAGAAGACTTTATAGACTAAGGGCTGGGTTGCAAAGTCCCAGGCGTGTGGGTGCTGAGAGTTTAGCCTTCCAAAGGAGCTTCTAAATTTACCTACTTTTAGTTGAAAACCACCGGGAAGTCCCCTCGTTACCGCATAAGCTTCCTCCACTTCCGCACCGTGCTCGGAAAAAGGAATAGTGGCGTAAAGGTCAAAGTATGGATCTACCGGTGCATAAAAGAAAAGCTCTGCATAGTTTAGGTTAAAGCCTCTTTTTTCGTTTAGGGCTCCGTGTCCGTGTTTGTCATGTTCGTGCTTGTGATACAAGCCAGGGATTTTAAGCTCTCCAAGTTCTTTGTCTTTTTTGTTCCTTCCCACAAAGGATGTATCCACTATCAAGGAGATGTCTGGTAAAAAGGCTGTCTGCCTGAAGGGAGATATTTGAAATGCTTTAAGCCTTTCTTCGTACTTGCTTCTTAGCTGAAGGGTTCTGTCTGCAGGTATAGGTTTTTCTTCCTTCTTGTCCTCCTGCTTTGCTTCAGGCTTTTGAGCCTTCTCAAGGGCTTCAATTTTTTTCTCAAGTTCCCTTATGAGCCTTCTTTGTTCTTCAAGCTGACGCTTTAGCTCTTCCAAGTTTTCTTGGGCAAAAGAAAGGCTAAATATAGAAAGCAAAAGCATTGCCTTCTTCATAGCACTACCTCCTTTAAAGTGTTATTACTTGTTCTACGCCCAATTGCTTGGCTTTCCCATAAAGCATGGGAAAACATCCAATGACCGCACCTTCTACCAGCTTGTCTGCAATGTTTCTCTCATAACAACACTGGTCGCAACCCATCAAAAAGCCAACCTTTCCGTCCTTTAAAAGCTTAGAAAGTCTTTCTCCTATTGGATTGCCTTTAACCAGCACGTAGGTGTTATCCTGAAAAAAGAACATACCCATTTGTACCTCCTGAAGTTTTTTGTGTTTAAAAAGTGGTGTGGTTAGGAAGGGTTTATTCCGTTGGTGGTGCTCTGGTTAGTGTGTGCTTTTTATATGAGGACGAGGGCAAAACTTGCGGTGCTTTTGGGTTTTCTAAGGAAATTGTGGGGAAATGGAAAGTTAATTCTAAATTTACGTCATTTGTGTGCTGTGGCTGATGCTGGACTATACAGAGCTCACAATCGTGATGGTATTGAAGGTCTTCGTGATGATGCTCTGAAGCCTTGAAATCCAAAACTAAAAGAAGAAGGATCAAGATAAAGTGCGTTAAGAGTTTCATATCTTTGTATTATTATAGCAAGATAGCACAAAACTTTCCTTTTCTGGAGTGTCTAACCTTAATGAAAGATAAGCCTTTGGAAGCAAGTAATGACTGCTTAGATGATAGACCCTTTTATGCTTGGGCAGTTTGCTGAGTATGTAGCTAACCACACCGCTTGGCACTTTCCAAAACAAGATCTTGTCTTTTTCCGAGTTTATACATACTTTTAGCAAATCATTCACTTCGCTGAAGTTTTTAAACCTTTTTTCTTCAATAAACAGAAAATCCCCCTCTTCCAAATCATTTAGCAGTCTTTCTGCGGTATCCAGCTCATCCATAGCTATACCTTCAATGTATGCAATACCTTCCCTTGCATCAAACTCTTCTATCGGAAAGCACACCTTTTCGTGCTCAATACCTAAATCCCCACCTTTTGGAAACTCTTCAAAGATTTTTTTGTTCAGGTTTTGTCCTATAAAAACCAAAAATGGCTTTTGCTCTGTTTCTAATCTTTCCCATGTTATATAACCAAAGCTGTAGTTTAAACCAAGGGGCAATGGACTCTCAAGGCAATTGACTACTCCCTTTACTCGGTATACGCCCTTTGGAAGGTTTAGCAAAAAACTTTCAAGTTCCTGTTTTGAATAATAACCATCAAGGTGTAAAGTAATGCTATCAAAGACTGAGTGGTGTCCTTTCAAAGCAGGGGGTGTTTTCAAAGTCCCAAAAAGCTTATGAATGTCCTCATCTACAAAACCTTCTTTTGCCAAAAAGAGAGGCTTTTGATAAGAGTGAAAAAATTCTAACTTTTCTCTCAGCTGGGCATTGCTTAAAAGGTCTGCCTTTGTTAGGACTAAGCAGTGGGCTGAATCTATCTGAGATTGGACCAAAGCTGTTTTTAAGACATCATCCTCCATATCTAAGCCAAAAACGCCAATGATGAGTTCTACAACATAACCAGAAGTTTCCAAGCTGTAATAAATAGGAGATGGGTCCGAAAGGCCAGAGGTTTCCACTATGAGAAATTCAGGCTCTTTTCTCTTTATTTGGGCTAATGCACTTAAGAGTTCTCCTCCAAGCTCACAGCAAAAGCACCCTCCCTCAACCCCATACACCTCCATACTTTCCTGATACAACCTTATTTTGTCGTAATTTACCTTTCCAAAGTCATTAACCAGTATAGCTATCCTTTTTTCTTTAAACTTCGGAAGCAGAGATCTTATTATGAAGGTAGTTTTTCCACTCCCTAAAAAGCCTCCAACTATTAAGGCTGGTATTCTCATTAAACTAGATAAGGATTTACTACCCTTTCAAACACTCCGTAAAAGTGCTTAACCAGTTGTCCCTGAGCCTGCCCAGACTCTGCGGTAAGGATCCTTTTTATCACCTCAAACTTTTGCGCATCTATCACAAATACCGAGTCCGCCACCCTGTTGCTAACGTAAAACTTCTTCCCATCTTCCGAAAATACCACGTGTCCCATGTGTCTGCCCACACCCACGTCTATGACCTTTATCCTCTCAAAATTCTTCAGGCTTATTATTTCAACTTTTGTATCTCCGTATTGGGTTATAACCGCATACTCTCCGTTTGGAGATATATAAGCATGTCCTACTCCCTTAACCGCAGAGTCTATGACCTTTACCAAATCGCCGTTTGCATTATAAACCCTAATCGTTGTTCCTTCAAAGGGAGACGCTCCTCTGTTGCAAACCATAAAGTGTTTTCCGTCGTTGGTAAAGTTCCCGTGATGACCCTCTATCCTTGCAGGGTTTGCCGACTCCTCTGCGCTTAATTCCACACTTAAAGTCTTCAAAAGCTTTGGCTTTGAGGCATCAGATATATCATAAACATAAACTATGGGAGTAGATTTTGTAGATTTTGGCTCGTTATACTCTACCGTAACCCACACGGTGTTTTTGTTAAAGTCAAAGTAATGGGGATTGCCAGACACATCCACATGGGCAACTACGGAAAAGTCCTTCGTGGATATGATAAAGAACCTGTTGTCTGAGTAACTTCCTACGAAGTAATACCTGCCATCTGGGCTAAAGGCGCCGTGCATACTAAAATCTCCTTTGTGTCCTGTGTTTAATACAGGCAGTTCCACGATCTTTACAATCTCAAGGTCTTTTGGAGATATAAAAGCAACACGATTTTTACCGTTATCAATGCCAGAATGATTCACCGCTACCAATCTTCCATCAGGAGAGACTACAGGATGCTTAGGCCTTGAACCAGTTTCAATGTCTTTAACCTTCCTTAGATTGACAGTGTCTATCACGCTTACGGTCCTTTGGTCTGGTGCATTGTTTGCGACAAAGAGATACCTGCCGTTTTTACTAACCGAACCCAGCGTCCCACCCTTCCCACCAGTGGATATTCTTGCTATTACTTCGTCCTTTTTAGTATCAATGGCTACCACAAAACCGTCCCCCCTAAGGGCAAAGAGAGGTGTTTCCATTGGCTTTTCAGCACCTGCAAAAGAAAAGCTCTTATAAAGGGTAGCATAAGCGACACCAAAGCCCGCAAGTTTTAAAAGTTCCCTTCTGCTCGTTTTCATAGTATATCCTCCCACAGATTTATAGCGCTAATTTTAGTTTTTTGAGGGAACATTTCAATAAAAATTGTTTCGGGTGTTTATAAGTGTGTCTAATGTAAGTTTTTTAGAATATGCTTAAAACCTAAAAGGTGGTCTTGGAATACCAAGAGGACCTTTAGCATTTTTCATACTTCTTATATATTTTTTCATCTGTTCGTACTCTTTAAGTAGTTTATTCACATCAGATATTGACGTACCGCTTCCTTTCGCTATTCTAATTTTTCTACTCATGTTTATTATCTTTGGATTTCTCCTTTCTTCCTTGGTCATGGATTGGATAATTGCCTTCTTTTTCTTTATTAATTTTTCGTCTATTTTAATATACTTTACATAAGCAGAAATTCCAGGCACCATGCTTAACAGCTTATCTATGGGACCCATCTTTTCTATAAACTCAAATTGCTTTAGCATGTCTTCCAAATTAAACTCCCCGGTTAAAATCCTTGTAGCCATAACCTGAGCTTCATCTTCCGGTATAACTTTTTGAACTTTTTCCATTAGACTTTGCACATCTCCAAGGCCCAATATTCTCTGAGCAATTCTGTCTGGATAGAAAGGTTCTATGTCCTCAAGCCTTTCTCCTGTTCCTACAAACTTTATGGGAATTCCCAAAGCTTCCCTTATAGAAAAGGCTACACCGCCACGGGCATCGCCGTCCATCTTGGTAAGGACCGCACCGGTAAGCCCCACCTTTTCGTGAAACACCTTTGCTACCCTCAAAGCTTCTTGCCCTTGCATTGCGTCCGCTACATAGAGGACCTCAGAAGGAGATACAGCCTCTTTTATGGCTTTCAGCTCTTCCATAAGCTCGTCATCTATATGTAATCTTCCAGCGGTATCCAAAAGTAAGTAATCCACTCCTTCAGATTTTGCTTTAGAAGAAGCAAGCTTAGCTATCTCAATGGCACTCAATCCTTCTTCAAATTTATAGTATGGGACATCTATTTTTTCCGCCAATCTTTGAAGCTGTAGCATAGCCGCAGGTCTTCTCATATCTGTGGAAGACACTGCTACTTTGTTTCCTTGTTCCCTTAGATACTTAGCCAATTTTCCTATGGTAGTGGTCTTTCCAGTACCTTGAAGCCCGACAAACAAAACCACTCCCTTTTCCAGTTCAGACCTACTTCCACCGAGTATTTTTACCAACTCATCATAAACCGTCAATAACAAGTGTTCGTAGGGTGAAAGCTTTTTAGTTATATCCTCTTTGAGAGCTTCTTCCCTTACCCTTTTGAGAAAGGTTTTAACGACTTCGTAATCCGCATCGCTTTCCAATAAAGCTGTCCTTATTTCCCTTAATATGTCGTTTATCTGCTTCTCGCTTAATTTCCTACTTTTTTCTGCCTTAGAGAGAGCTTTACTAAACTTATCTATTAATAACTCCAGCATAATTTTAAAATTATACCAACACGTCAGTTGGATAAAAGCTATTTAGGGATAAAGAGTAATAAGTTCTGCTTAACTTTGCTATAATCTTGTATTATATTTTAAAACTAATGATTGACATTACAAAGTTAAAGACCTTTGTGGCGGTTGCCGATTTAGGCAGTTTTTCAAAGGCTTCTGAAATACTATACATCACCCAACCTGCGGTTACACAGCAAATAAAAGCTTTAGAGAAAATGGTTGGTGCAAAACTGTTTCAAAGGCATGGTGGGCGGATGGTTCTAACGGAAGAAGGAAAGCGTATCTATGAACTGGCAAAGTCTCTCCTAAGGGACTATGAAAGCCTTATGGAGGAAATGGCAAAGATAAAGAAGGATTTTAAGGATACTTTGTTTGTGGGGATAAGCACTACACTGAGTGAGTATAAGGTTCCAGAGCTGTTGGTGGAGTTTCATAATCAAATGCCAGGCATATCCATAAGGGCTTTTGTGGAAAATTCCCAGCAGATAGAGGAAGGGTTATCCTCTGGCGTTTTAAACATTGGACTTATTGAAAGAGAACCCTCTGAAAAATTCAAGGCGATCCGATGGTTTTACGACGAGATAGTATTTTTTACCCATCCATCCCATCCTTTTGCCAAGGTGGGGGAAATAAAGCCGGAGGATTTATATTCAGCAGACTTGATATTCAGAGAAATAAGCTCGGGCACTAGGAGGGTAGTAAAGGAGGAGTTGGAAAGATTGGGAATAATCTTTGAAAAATTGAGGATAAAGATTGAAATAAACTGTGGAAGGTCTATTCTTAGTATGGTCAAAAGCGGATACGGCTGTAGTTTTCTTTCAAGAGGAATACTAGAAAAAGATTTGCAAGAAGGCAACGTAGTTGAAGTAAAGATAAGTGGATTTAATGCAAGAAGATGGTATTATATAGTTTTTCCAGAAGACAGTAAAATAACCTTTTTAGCAAACAAGTTTGCAAAATTTTTGCTGTCCAAAAGCAATAATGAGCTTATAAAAGATGAAGAAAGGGTTAATCTTTGATGTTGATGGTGTTATAATAGACGTAAGCCTTTCTTATCATTATGCTATAAAAAATACTGCAGAAAAATTCTTAGGTATTAGCTTGGATATAGAAAAAGTCAGAGAAATAAAGTTTAAAAATGGTATAAACAACGATTACATAGCTACCTTAGAAGTTATAAGAAGTTTCAATAAAGAAGTTTCTTTGGAGGAGATTATAAAAGAATTTGATGCTGAGTACGAAAGACTCAAGCATTTGGAGAGGTTGATCCTAAGCAGGGAGTTTTTTAAAAAGATCAGAGAGTTCAAATGTCCCTTAGGCATACTTACAGGGAGACCAAGGAAGGACTTAAGGAATGCCTTTGACAGGTTCGGACTTTGGGAATTTTTTGATTTTGTAGTAGATGACGACACGATAGAAGACCCCAGTTTGAGAAAGCCAAATCCATATGCCCTTAACTTTTGTTTGGAAATTGCACAGTTGGACGGTGCAATTTACGTAGGAGATAGCCTCGCGGACTACTGGATGGTAGAAAACTACAAAAAAATCTATAAAAAACCTGTTGATTATATACACTTCGGTGAAAGGGTGAAACCCAGTGGAGTTAAGGTTGTGTCTTCTGAGGATGAGCTTTTTCAAGCTCTGAAAGAGGCTTTGCAGAGTCGGGAGTTAGTATAGGTATGTCTTCAATTATTTCGTAAAACACGCCACATCTCTGACATATCAAAACTTCCAGCTTTTCATCGTATTTTAGATCACCCTTACACCTTGGACAAGCCAAAATATCCAAAAGCTCTTTGCTTATACTCATTTTGCATCCAACCTTTTTATAACTTCATCCGTTATTTCTATTTCCGCAGACCTATAGACAAACACGCTACAATCCAAAACTCCAGTGAAATTGGCTTTCTTTGAAATATCTTCAGATATTTCTTTTATTTTTTTGTAAGTTCATCTTCTGTTTTTATTCTCAACTCTGTAAGTTCTTTTTGGGCTTTTTGTTGAAATTCCATAGCTTCTGTTTCTAACTTTTGATATTCTCTTATCTTTTCTTCCCTCATCTTTTGACTTATGGCTTTACTTTCTATTTGCTTTTTCAATTCCTCTAATTTCTTTGCTTTCTCGTCCAACTGCTTTTGATAAAACTGAAACTTACTTCTCAATTCCTCTTGTGCTTTCCTAGCAGTTTGGGATTCTTGGAGTATCCTGTTGGGGTCTATGCATGCAAACCTTTGCTGGGCAAAGGACAATCCACCAAGAACTAAGGAAAAAAGTAGTATTTTTTCATTACAAACCTCCTATTAAACAGCTTATATTATAACAATTATTCAGCCTCGTCTTGAGTTTGAATATCCTCGTCCGAGAATATTACCTTGGGTGGTGGAACCTTTATGATTCCTTGCTTATATCCGAGGTCCAAAAGCAACCTTACCGCTCTCCTACCATCTTCCCCATAATCCAAAGTCCTTTGATTAACATACATACTCACGAATTTATCCACCTTAGCCCTATCTTCTTTTATGTCCCTTGCGTATTTTATGGCAAAACTGAGAGCTTCTTCCCTATGGGAAAGTGCATACTCAACACTTTTTTTCATCAATCTTTCTATCTTTCTTATAACTTCATTCCCTAAGTCTTTTCTCACCACGTTGCACCCTAAGGGTAAGGGAAGACCAGTCTGGAATTTCCACCATTCTCCTAAATCTACTAATTTTAAAAGTCCTTTGTCTTTGTATCCCAACTGTCCTTCGTGTATTACCAGCCCTGCTTTAACTTGTCCAGATAAAACCGCATCAAGAACTTGGTCAAAAGGATAGACTACTGGTTCAATTTCTGGCTCGTAAAGCTTTAGAACTAAATAGGCGGTGGTTAAAAGTCCAGGAACTGCTACTTTTTCTCCTTTTAAGCTTTTTAGCCCCTCTTTTGCGACAACCAAAGGTCCATAACCATCCCCCACACTTCCTCCACTGGTAAGGACTAAGTATTTGTCTGATATATAAGGATAAACATGGAAAGAAACTGCGGAAACTTCATAAGTTCCCTTCATTGCATGCTCGTTTAAGGTTTGAATATCCGCCAGCACGTGTTCTATCTGCAAACCTTCCGTGTCTAAAATACCTGCAGTCAAAGGATAGAACATAAAAGCATCATCTGCGTCTGGACTGTGGGCTATTCTTATCAGCATGGAAATATAATGGGGCGTTCCCTAACCTCTAAAGGAACTAACCTGCTTGTCCGCCTTTGCCATTTCTCTTCCAGCAAAGGCAAGACAAGGGCGGACTTCAGAACTTGCAAAGCATTTTGATGGGAGTTGGGATTACTCGGCTCGTTTATTGCGAATGATTGCTTGCGCATTAATTCCAAAAGCCTTTTTCTGTCGGAGCTGTTAAGTTGGAGTTTGAACCGCACGTTTATATACATCATCACTTAAGGCTTTCCTTTATGCGGTCTATTATTTTAACCGGTAATGGGTCATATCCGTATATATCAGCCAAATAAAAGCTTACCCAGTCTTCTAAATAGGCAAGATACATAAGTCTTTCCTCTAAGCTTTGGCCTTTTCCTTGTAAGATTAAAGGAGCAAGTCCCAACTCTTTAAATATCTGAACAGTTATTTCAACTCTTTTTATAACCCTTGGGTGGTCCTCTGGGTCGTAGAGTATTATAAAATGACATAGGTTTCTGGCAATGGGGTTATCCAAGCCTACCACTTCGTTGTGATGAAGCTCTGGGAGAACTGCGGTATAACAAAGGGTTTTTGAGTTTTCGTTTATCTGGGTTTTCCAACGGAAGGCAATGGGTTCAGTTAGAGGTGTGCTATAGACTACTGGAATGTAGTTTTGTAAAACCTGCGCTATGCTGTGAGCGGTTTCCTTTATCTCTTCCTTGTTTTCGTTTAGGTTTTTTCTTATGTTTTCTAAGCTTTTACCAAAGCCGAAAAGACTCATAACTGCAGAAAGCATGAAACCAAAGGCATAGCGTGGCGCATAGCCAGAAGGCACGGAGATAAACCTAAAACCTTCCTTATCCGCTACTTCCTTTAGTTTGCCTCCGGAGCTGATGCATATTATGTTTAGTCCCTTTTGTATAGCCTCTTGCACCGTGCTTAAAGTTTCTTCCGTATTTCCACTGTAGCTTACCGCCACCAAAAGCCAATCCCGCTTTGCATAGGGCGGAAGTTGATAGCCGTGGAGTGAAATGACGGGAATACCTATCCCCCTCCTTTCCAACAAAAGCTTTAGCACATCCCCCACTATTCCAGACCCACCCATTCCAGAAAAAACAATACCTTTGTAGTTTTCTATGGATAGAGCATCCACATCGTATGGACTAAACTGACTTGGCATTGTATTTAGCCACTCTTTTGCTTTCATAAAGTACCTCCATCCCTATTTTTCCTTATAGATAAACATAACATGGTTTGAGTGGAAAATCAAAGAACAGTTGTTAGTCCCAACCTTTGATTGAAGTTTATAGCATGCTCAAGAACATCTTTGTAGATCTTTAACGGTGTAAGGATTACCTTTGTCTTTTCGTCCCATTCTGCTATGCTTAGGATGTTTTCCAAAAGTTTTATCATAGCTTCCAAACAGCTGTTTATACTGTTTACAGCGTCCAATCTTTCTATTTCTCTTTCCAACTCTTCTGGAATGTTTGACAAAAAGGTTATATCAAAGTTAAAAATTTCATAGAGGTCATAGATCTGGTCTAAGGATTGAGAGATAAGCTCTGTAAATTCTCTTTCAAAATCTATCAAAATCTTCAAAAGGTTTTGCCTTTCTTCTGGCGCTAAACAAGCTTCTACAAGTATTTTAGATTCCTCTATGTCTGGTTTTATCTCTCTTAACAATCCCTCCAGCAGGTCCAAGTTAAGCTTTATGAGCTTATCCTGAATCAGCAGATTTCTTAAGACTTCTGACTTTCTCATATAAGTCCTCCATGTATATCACTCCACATTGTTTAAGCTTTTCTCTAAACTCACTTTTTAAAATATATCCCTGCGAAGAGAGAATGGCTACCACCTTTTGATGTATCCTTTCTCCATGGGTATCCAGGTCAAAGAGAGGTATGACAAAAGTTTCACCCTCTAAAATGTCCGCAAGGTCTGTCAGTCTTTTCCCAGCAATTGTTATAACGTTATCTATTCCCAATTTTTTTAGAGCTTCTTTATCTCTTTTGCCTTCCACTACAACAACTGCGTTTTTTGAAGCTAACCTTAGTTCATCTAAAACTTCCCTTAGATTCATCTAAGTATGTGTTTTTGTATAGGATGTAATTATAAGCAGACTGTTTTATCATTTCTATCTCTTCAGGTTTGAGGTCTCTAACTACCTTTGCGGGAAAGCCAGCTACCAAAACACCGGATGGAAATTTCTTTCCCGGCGTTAGCAGCGCACCTGCGCCTATTAGCACGTAATCTTCCACTTCTACCCCATCCATCACCACCGCAGACATGCCAACTAAAACGAAATTTCCTATTTTACATCCATGAAGCACCACCCTGTGTCCAATAGTTACATAATCACCTATGATGGTTGGATAAGTTTCGTGGGTCACGTGCACTACAGAGTTGTCCTGAATGTTTGTCCCTTTACCTATGCGTATGTAATTTACATCTCCTCTGACTACTGTTCCAAACCACAAACTTGAATCCTCGCCTATTTCTACGTCTCCAATAACAACCACATTTTCGGACATATAAACAGAAGGATGGATCTTAGGATATATCCCCCTGTAAGGTTTTATTAAAGCCATTATGGAACCTCCTTCACCTTAGGTGTTTCCTGCAAAAACTCTGGATCCACTATACCCTCTAATTCGTCCTGCTGATCTTTTTCCTTCTGGATTTCTGGACTACACACACTTTCTGTGCCACTGACGAAGGCCATGGGGGTAGGACACTCCACAAAAACTACCCCTTCTGGTATTGGGAAATCCTCCTGTGGATACATGTAAGCTGCAAGGGACATAAAGTCAATCCAGATAGGAAGGGCAACCTTTGAGCCAGCCATTCCTTTCCCCATACTTCTTTTCAAGTCAAACCCAACCCAAACACCTGCCACTATGTGTGGAGTAAAGCCCACAAACCATGCGTCCATATAATCGTTGGTGGTTCCGGTTTTGCCTGCTACGTATCTTTGAATGGAAGAAGCAGAAACACCAGTTCCTTCCAAAACCACAGCCCTTAGCATATCCACAAGCACCCTCGTTTCTTGAGGTGGAAGCACCTGCTCACACTGGGGACCGTTTTCCTCCAACACCCTCCCATCCAAAGAAATGATCCTTACCACAAAGTAGGGTTTGCACCTAACACCTAAGTTGGCAAAGGCTTGATAGGCGGAGGTGAGCTCTAAGGGCGTAACCTCTATGCTTCCAAGGGCCATTGAGTAGTAAGGTTTTAGTTCCAGTCCAAGACTTCTTCCAACCTCCATAGGAAGGTCAAAGCCTATTTCTGCCAAAAGATTCACCGTAGCGGTGTTTATACTCTTAGCCAACGCAGTTCTTAAGGAAACTGGCCCGTAGTCTATTCCCTCGTAGTTTTTGGGTGTCCAGTCCTTTCCAGTGGATGGATCGTAAAAACTTTTGGGGCTTGCGTCCACTATGCTCACCTGAGTGTATCCTTTCATCAAAGCAGATAGGTATATAATTGGCTTTATGGCCGATCCAGGTTGTCTTTTGGCGTAAACCGCCCTATTGAAGGGACTTCTCATGTAAGAATATCCACCTACCATTGCCCTAATAGCACCGGTTTTTGCATCAAGAGCTACCAAGGCACCCTGAAGGTCTGGCAACACCTCCCACTTGAGCTTGCCCTTTACCCTGTAAAATCGGACAAATACGTAATCGCCCTTTTCAAACGTAAGCTCTCCTTTCTCTGCTCTGAATTCCTCTTGACCGATCTCTACAACATACTCGTCCCCTAAGACGTTCTTGATCTTTCCTATAAGAACCTTTCCTGGTCTTATATCAACCTTTTGCTCTTTATACATCCTCTCCGCTTCGTAGTAATCCGAGGGAAGGGATGGAATTCCGTTTGCCTTTGCAACACGGAAAATGCCTCTTTCCAAAACCCTTCTTGCATGCTCCTGTAGGTCTTTGTCTATGGTTGTATAGATGGCATATCCCCCTGCAAGGATAACTTCACCGTATTTCTCCACCACGTATTCTTTTACATAGTCCAAGAAGTAATCCATGCCATAATATCTGTTTTCTAATCTTAGCTTTATGGGTTTTTGACTGTATGCCTGAAATTCTTCCTGAGTTATGTATCCATCTTCTAACATTCTTGAAAGCACATAGTTTCTTCTTTCTAAGATCCTTTCGGGATTTCTAAAGGGATTGTATTTTGTGGGAGCCTTTGGGAGACTTGCAAGGACCGCCGCCTCATCCACCGTCAGCTCTTTTACTGACTTACCAAAGTATATCTTTGATGCTGCTTCCACACCGTAAGCACCTTGTCCAAGGTAGATGTAATTTAAATAAAGTTCCAGTATCTGATCCTTTGAAAACTCCCTTTCTATCTTTATAGCCAGCAAAGCTTCCTTTATCTTTCTTGAAAGGCTTTTTTCGGGAGTTAAGAACAGGTTCCTTGCCAGCTGTTGGGTTATGGTGGATGCTCCTTGCTTGATGTCTCCGCTGAGGATGTTTGTTATAAGAGCCCTGAGTATAGCTATGGGGTCTATGCCAAAATGCTTGTAAAAGTTTTTGTCTTCTGCGGATATAAAGGCGTGCCTGACGTGCGATGGTATGTATTTTAGCTCAACGTAATACCTCCTTTGAATGCCAATGTCTCCAAAAGGTCTTCCTTTGTGATCGTAAATAACTGTAGCTTGCGGTGGTTTCCAGTTCTTGAGAGCTTCGGGCGAAGGAAGACTGAAGTAGATTAAAAGGACAAAAACTGTTGAAAGCAAGAAAGATGCCCCCAAAACTACCACCAAAAGTAAAAATAGCTTATAAGCAACTTTCCGCATAGCTTTATCCAATTATTCATCTTTACGTCCCCAAAAGAAAGCTTCTACTTGGCTAAAGGATAATTTAAACTGTATTATTCCAAACACAGTGTGTTATATTATAATTGGAAGGCTAAGCGAATGGTTATGCGTCCGTAAGGCTTTTTGGAAGGAAAACCTTTTCAAGAGTTAATCCCTTTGCTTTGGCGGTGTAAGGACACCTTTTACCGTTTAGGAATTCCTTAATATCGCTGATGGTTAGCTTACCCATACCTAAGTAAATTAAACATCCCGCTATGCGCCTTACCATGTATCTCAAAAACCTCCTTGCCCTTACCCTTATCTCTATTATTCCATCTACTTCTTCCACACTACATTCCTCAAGCTCCACAAAGGGGTTGTCCTCCTCTTCTAACTTGGCAAAGCCTAAAAAGTTGTGATTTCCAAGAAAAAGCTCCGCACCTTTCTTCATGATTTCTTTGTTCAAATTATAGGGGATGCGCCACAGAAAAGGTTCCAAAAAAGGGTCCCTCGTATGGGAAGGAAAAACCCGATAAACATAAAGCTTACCGGATACGGAATACCTAGCGTTAAAGCTAAGGTCTTCAAACCACACCTTTTTTACACCTACGTCTTCAGGTAGCACCGCATTAAGAGCTTTCAAAAGATTTTCTAAGGGAAAGGTCTTGGAGCTTTTGAAGTTGGCTATGTATTCCTTTGCATGAACCCCTGCATCCGTCCTACAGCAACCTATTAGCTTTATTTTTTCTCCAAAGAGTGTGCCCAAAGCATCACTCAAAACTCCCTGCACAGTCCTCAGATTTGGTTGCACTTGCCAACCGTGAAAATTTGTCCCTACGAAAGAAAGCATCAGACAGTAGTTGTGCATCAAAAATATAATAAAAAACTACACACGCAAAACTCTATCTTATCCTTCCTACCTTCTCAACGCATTCTTTCATTACCACCTTTGTTAGGGTTTAGGGATATTAAAAATCCTTGCTCTCCAAAGGGCTTTCTAATAAGACAACTCAACGCTTTTGATATAATTTAACACAGCTCAGAGGAAGAAATGTCCTTTGTCATAGAGATTAACAACCTAAACCTAATTATAAACGGAAGGCAAATACTAAAGGACGTTAGTTTTCAGGTTAAAGAAGGGGAAATATTTACCATACTTGGGGGGAGTGGAAGCGGTAAAACCACCATTACAAAGTGCATAGTTGGTTTGCAAAAGCCTACCAGTGGTCAAATTAAGGTTTTTGGAAATGACCTATCAAAACTAAGCCCTATACAGCTGAACGAACTCAGAAAAAGTATTGGATATGTTTTTCAAAGTGCTGCCCTCTTTGATAGTCTTAAGGTTTGGGAAAATGTAGTTTTTTACTATCTTGAACATTCACGGATGAAAGAGGAAGAGCTAAAAACAATAGCGCTAAGGTATCTAAAAATGGTAGGCTTGGGAGAGGAAACCTTAGAACTTTATCCTGCAGAGCTCTCCGGTGGGATGAGAAAGAGGGTGGGAATAGCTCGTGCCATAGCGACAGAACCCAAACTTATCATCTACGATGAACCTACTTCTGGCTTAGACCCCATAACCAGCAGATTGATAGATGATCTTATTCAGGAACTTAGGGACAAAACGTCCTCCACCGCTTTAGTGGTTTCCCACGACATGGTTTCCGCTTTTAACATATCGGATAGGATAATGATAATCAAAGATGGGCAAGTGGTATTTATAGGCACACCCCGTGAAGTTCTGACGCACGAAGATGAATTTGTTAGAGAGTTCTTAAAAAGTGGCTTTGGCCAACTTCAAGTAACAAGCAAAGGATCATAAAAAACCCGTCTCATCACAGGATAATCGTTTATTACACCTTTTGAAAACAGAAACTGAAACAGGTGATTGCTACCAATATAAAAGGAAACCGCAGAGGCGGTCAAATACAGCTCCCACATCCTATAAAAATCCTTCCCGTATTTTTCTATAACGTAGTCGCTTACCCTGTAAAACCTTCTTAACCACTCCTTCAAAGTAAAGTAGTAGTGTATCCTCCAGTTGTCCAAGTCTATGAGATTGAAATCTAAACCTTTTGTAGCTCTCAATACCTCTTCTATTGAAGGCAAATACCCTCCGGGAAAGATATACTTCCTTATCCACCTGCTCTGAGTAGAAGGATGCACCTTACCTATTGTATGAAGTAAAAATAGCCCACCTTCCTCTAAAATACTTGAAACCACTTCAAAGAACTTTCTGTGCCTTCCTTTCCCTACGTGTTCAAACATGCCCACCGATACAATCTTGTTAAACTTTAGCCCTAACTTTGGCAAATCTTCGTAATGAAGGAGGAATACTTTAACTTTTTGCTCCAAGTTATATTCCTTTATCTTCTTTTTCACATAATCGTACTGCTGCTTAGAAACAGTTATCCCTACTGTATCTACATCATACAGCCTTGCAGCTTCAAGGATGATAGATCCCCATCCGCATCCTATGTCCAGCAACCTGTCTCCCTCCTTTAACTGCAATTTTTCGTATATTATCTTCCTCTTTTCCTGCTGAGCCTCTTCTAAGGTGGAATCATTGGATTTGAAAAAGGCGCAGGAGTAAGTCAAAGATTCATCAAGCCAAAGGCTGTAAAAATCATTTCCCAAATCATAGTGCCTTTGAACCTCTCTTGTTTCTATAAACTTTAATAGATTGAATAGCTTAAGAATAAACTTTAAGAGATTAAATTCTAACCGTTTTCCCTTTTCGCTAAAATAATTCAGACATCCGCAGAGCAAATCCTCCAGATTTCCTCTAACTTCAATATTTCCTTTAATGTAATGTTCTCCAAAACCCATTTCAGGGTCCCTAAGAATATCTTTAAGCACCTTAGGATCTTTTATCACAACCCTACACTTACCTTCTCCTATTACCCTTCCATCGTAAAATTCTACTGATAACCCACCTTTAACGCGGCTTGATAGATCCTTTATCAGACCTTCTACCATCTTATTCCCCTCCTTTGCGCTAAAATAAAAATTTATGATAAGGAAGGCGGTTTTACCAGTTGCAGGGTGGGGGACGAGGTTTCTCCCGGCAACAAAGGCAATGCCAAAGGAGATGTTCCCGGTCATCGACAAACCGGTGGTCCAGTTCATAGTGGAGGAGTGTCTTCATGCGGGTGTGGATAACATAATCTTTGTAACCGGAAGGCACAAAAGACCTATAGAGCATCACTTTGACATAAATTCAGACCTTGAAAAGCACTTGGAACAGGCTGGCAAAGATGACCTGTTGAAAAATGTAAGGGAAATAAGCAGGCTAACAAACCCAATCTACATAAGACAAAAGGAACAATTGGGTTTAGGTCATGCGGTTCTTGTCGCAGAACCTGTTGTAGGAAACGAGCCCTTTATAGTAGCCCTTGGAGATGTAATCATCGATGGAGAGGAAAATGTAATAAAGCGGATGATAGAAATATACGAGCGCTTTGGCAAAAGCGTTATAGCGGTGTTTGAAGTTGATAAGGAAATGGTAAGCAAATACGGTATTGTTTCGGTAAAACACATAGAAGAGGATATATATCTTGTGGAAGATTTGGTAGAAAAACCCAAAAAAGAAGAAGCGCCATCAAACCTTGCCATAGTTGGCAGGTATCTTCTTACTCCAAAGATTTTTGAAAAGCTTAAAGTAACCCCCGTAGGTAAAGGAGGGGAGATACAGCTAACTGATGCCATAAGACTCTTGCTTGAGGATGAGGTGGTTTATGCAATAAAGATTGAATCAAAGGTTTATGATACAGGCACTCCTCTTGGCTACCTAACCACTTTGGTAGAGTATGCTCTAAAAAGGGAAGACCTCAGAGACGATTTTCTCAGATTTCTTGAAGATATTGTCAGTAAATATAACCAACAGACAGGTAAAGCTTAAATTTTTTTAAAAAATCTTTTTCTCCTGGAAAGGCTAAATCTACTCTTGCTGGACCTATAGGTGTTCTAACACCTGCTCCAAAACCAAAACTGTGCTTGATGTCCTTTGGAAGACTGTTAGAAGGTTCTACGCCCCCTATATCGTAAAAAGGAATCATAACAATAGAACCTTTTAAGGGAATTTCTAATTCAAGCCTACTAAAGACAAAAGATTTACCACCGTTTGGTTGGCCTATCTCCTCAAAAGAATAGCCCCTTAAGTCTCTGAAACCCCCAAGAAAATATCTATCAAAGATGGGGACTTTGCCCTGAGCAGTACCGCCGGCAACTTTAAAGCTTAAGTTCAAGTTTGAACCTATAGGTATAAGGTAAAAGGTGGAAAGCTCAAGTTTATTGTAACTAAAATCTCCGTAAGCTTTAAAAAAACTCAAGTTATTGTATTGGATACGCTTAGGATTGAAAATATCGTCTTTGTATTCCCTCAACAAAAACAGTCCATATTTACTAATTGTAGCGCTACTACCTAAAAACCTATTGTTTGTAATAGAAAAAACGGGACCTATAGAGCTCCATCTGGTAATCCTGTATCCTAGGCTTAAGGCAAAGCCTTCTGTGCCAAGGCTGTAAGATTTGTGCTCTCGATGATCTTTGAAAAGACTACTTTTAAACCAAAGTTTTCTGGTAAAGAGGAAAGGATCTTCAAAGTTTAAACCGTAGGTTTCCCTTTTTCCGGTAAGTTTGTAATTGAGAGTAGTGGTTAAACCAACTCCAAACAGATTCTTAAGACCAACGCTTAGGTCTAAGATCAAATCTTCTTGTGTGTTGTATCCGAGTCCAAAGTCGTAAAATCCTCTTTTATCCTCTTGAAGTTTAATTAGTCTATGAACCTGCTTTTTATCCTTGTCCAAAAAGGTGTCTATTTTGACTCCCACAAAGGAATTGCTTGTTATAAAGTTATACAAGGTTTCATCTAAGGATCTTTCCGTATAAAAGTCCTCTTTTACCGTCATGTAAGATAGCTCTCTTCTGTTTGTTACGTTTGCACCGTAGTATAGGTCCATACCCAACCTATACCTTGGACCCTTAACAACCTTGTATACATAGGAATAAAAAGTTGTATCTTCACTTTCTTCCAAAATAACATCTATGTCAAAGACTCCCTCCATGTAACCGTTACCTTCAAGATACCTACTAAGCCTTACGTTTAGCTGTTCTATTATGGAAGAGTCATATACCGCTGGAAGCTTTCTGTTTATCTCTTGAAATATTTTTTAATTTCCCTATCATCTCCGGTGTATGAGATGCTTCTCAGTATTTGCCTTTTTCCCTTGGATATTTCAAAGGAAACCATCACAATTCCCTTTTCCTTGTCTAACTCTTTTTTAATACTACCTTCCGCAAGGGTGTATCCTTGTTTTTTTATCTCTGTCAATATATCTCTTAGTCGCTTTTCAAAAATATCTTCATCATACTCTGTATATTCGCCATTTATAACCGCACCATACCTTTTATTTTCTTTTATGTAAAAGTAAATTTTTTCATCATCCAAACTATAACTAATTTCCACATCAAAGAAACCCTTTGAACGGTAAAGATCTATAAGCCTATTCTTAGCTTCCTCCAAAGAAAACAGATCTACTCCCATCTCTCTTAAACCCGAAACCTTCAACAGCTCTTCCTGATTGAAAAATTGATTTCCTTCAAAAAAGACCTCATACCTTTTCCCTTCAAACACAGAAAATACTGGATAGGCAAGCTTTCCTTTACCTACAGCGGTCTTTAACGTGCTTATAGGATGGCTAAAAAGATTCTTAAAACCTTCTGCAAGTGACCCTAACAGTTTTAGCGGATGCCTTTTAATCTTAGGACCTGTTGGCATAAAAACGCTTAAAAAAGGCTTATTCGCACTTACTTTATGCAAACCTTCGTAATATACATAACTATCCCAAAAACCTAAGCTTATGTAAGCTTCTTGCAGATCAAAAACCTTTTTGGCTAACTCCCCCTCCTTAACTATCTTGCCTTTTATTAACTCCAATTTTTCGTCCAAGAACTCAGCATCCAAGCTTGAACCCTTGTATATTCCACCACCAAGGAAAAACACATCGCCCTCTTTTATGTTTATATCTATCTTGGCGAACCCAAATTCATCAATCACAAGCTCTACCTTTGCTTGCATCTCAAGAAATCCCCTTTCCCTGTATAGTTCCCTTAGCTTGTTCTCTATAACTTGTGCATCAACGTCCTTTAACGCCATACCTTCATAAAGGGCTAAGTAGCTTAGTATTTCTTCTTTCCAAACTGCCATGTTTCCCCTTATTTTTATCTCTTTCAATATAGGATATCTTTCTACTCTTATTATCACATCTCCATTCCTCTCCTCTACACTTACATCCTTTATCTCGTCCAAGCTTTTTAAAATTTCCACCATTTTGGAATAATTTTCTTCATTCAAAACACTCTCAAAGTTGTTCTTGGGTAATGGATAGTTGGAGATAAGCAATACCTTAGAAAATGAAGAAAGAGGTAGGAGATATATAACAGCCCACCACACAAAAAGAAATTGACAAAAGCCTTTCATTGACATAAATATTAAACAATGGAAATCATAGGGGGGGTTAATAAGAAGGTTTTTAATGTAGAAAATCAAGACACTTATTCCTTTTTCCTTACTCATTGTTTGTGTTTTGAGCAGGTTCTGAACCTAATCTTAAGTGACGAAACATTACGTTCAGAAGTTACTGATTTAGTCTTTCATCAGTCAAAGAAAGATAAGCAGTCTTTTGAAAACATCCAAATATTCCCAAAAGGATTTCAGGCTTTGAACATAAACATGGAAGACTTTCAACAACCAAATGTAAAAATTGAAAACAAAGCTCCTGTTGAAGGCTCTAAAGACGAAATACACAATTATCCAAGTTTAAATAAAGATCAAATGGTTAACAACACAAAAGTTTTACAGGATTTTATACCAATGGGTGAAAAAAACAGCACAACGGATTTTCCACATTCAATCTCAATAAGCAATGAGCAAAAAATAGATAATCTTATTCGCAAAGTTTTTGCTACAGAAAAGCATAATGAAAACATAAATTTGGAAAATCTCATTCAATCTAAAGTGTCCCGCATAAGGCACAGTGTTGAAGATAATAAACCTGATATATCCTATCCCGAGAAGATTAAAGACAAGATAGCGGAGCGCGTAGATAGTTACGACTCAGAACCATTAGTCCTAAAGTTTGAAGAAGAGCTAAAGCCAACTCAAGAAGTAAGAAATGCAAAACATTATGGTGCGCAGGAGCATAAAATCTTTCATGTAAAGTTTGAAAATGGAGACCTAAGGATAAGGTTTGTGAAAGATTCGCTGAGTATAAGTTTGAATATCAAAGAAGACATAAAGGTGCCATCAGCATACGATAGCTATAGGCTTATAGAAAGTCTTTCCCAAATGGGTTTAAGGGTAGATTTTTTCAGCATAAACGGTAAAAACCTTCTGTGGGAGTTTAGACAGGGGCAAGAAGGAAAGAAAGAAGGCAAATTTAAAGATGTAGAATCAAGCACACGTGATGAAAAAAGGACCTTTAGCTTGTATTTGTAAAAACCCCCCAAAAAGGGGGAGTAAATTTATAGAAGCTCCTTAACCTTTTGTACTACCTCTTCGTAGTTAGGTTCCTGAGTTATTTCTGGAACAAGTTGGATGTATCTTATGTATCCTTCTTTGTCCACAACAAAAACTGCCCTTGCCAGAATACCCTTTAGCACCCCTTCGGATATCAAAACTCCATACTTTTCCATGTCTCTGTAGCGAAAGTCAGAGGCTACTGTAATGTTGCCTATGTTAAAGCTTTCGCAGAACCTCTTCTGAGCAAAGGGTAAATCCATAGAAATTACTGTTACATCAACACCAGACATACCAGCCATTAGCTCGTTAAACTTTTTAGTTTCAGTTTCACATACAGGTGTATCCAAGGAGGGTACTGTAACTATAACCTGAACTACCCCCTTTGCACCACCCACAGTCTTTTCCTGAAGGTCCTTGGTTACCACAATTGCCTCTGGCGCCTTCTGTCCAATTTCCAAAGTTGGACCAGACAAAGCAACAGGATTACCTTTTAAATTAACAGTCTGAGCCATTCCGCATACCTCCTTTTAAATTTTTTTTACTACTTATTTTAAATAAACCTATAAGTCTCAAACAATGATTAATCTCAGTTTTATAAAAAGCTTAAGGTTTTTTCTATTCTGTGTATTCCTTCTTCAAGTATGTCCTCTGAAACGCAATAAGAAATTCTTATGTAACCTTCCCTTCCAAAGGCAGACCCTGGAACTACAGCCACATTGCCCTTTTCCAACAAAAATTCAGCCAGTGCAAGATCAGAACCTAATTTAGCGGAGTAAAAACTCAGATTTGGGAATATGTAAAAAGCGCCTTTTGGCTTCGCTACGCTGACGTTGGGTATGCGATTAAGTAATTCGTATGCTAAATCTCTCCTTCTTTGAAAGGCATTATGCATAGTTTGAATAAATTTTTTACTCTCTGGGTTTTTCAGAGCTTCAAGGGCACCATACTGTGCGAAGGTTGTTGCATTGGAAATGGTCTGACTGTTAAGATCTGCTATAATCTTAGAAAACTTTTCGGGACATGCTACATAACCTATCCTCCAACCTGTCATAGAATAGGTCTTTGAAAAGGCATTTACAGTAAAGGTTATTTCTCTGATCTCCTTAGAAAGGCTTGCAGGACTTACAAACTTTTCATTGTCATACACAAAAGCTTCATAACATTCATCCGAGATTATAAATATGCGGTGTTTTAAACACAGATCTGCTATCTTTCTCATCTCTCCTTCCGGGATTACTGCTCCAGTAGGATTGGATGGGGAGTTTAGAACCAAAGCTTTAGTTCTTCTCGTTATATGGGGCAGTATATCCTCAGCGGTTAATACAAATTGCTTTTCTTCACTGAGCATTATTTCCTTAGGTTTTGCCCCACATAAAAGTATCTGCTCTGGATAGGTGACCCAATACGGAGAAGGTAGTAGAACCTCATCCCCCTCCTCAAGTATAGCGGTAAAAACTAAATACAATGCCATCTTAGCACCTGCTGTTACGACTATCTCCGATGGTTTGTATTCTACACCGTTCTCTTTTAAAAGCTTTTCTGAAAGAGCTTCTCTTAAAGGAAGAATTCCAGCAGAAGGGCTGTATTTTGTCTTTCCTTCTTTTAGGGCTCTTATACACGCTTCCTTCACAAACTCTGGAGTGTCAAAATCTGGCTCTCCAGCCCCAAAACCTATCACATCCACGCCTTGACTTTTTAGGTAATTTACCTTAGCGGTTAGCGCTAACGTAGGTGCAGGCTTTATGTGAGATACTCTTTTGGATAGCATGATCTTTTATTATAAAACACATTTGGTAAAGCGTTGAGTTATTTTTAGCGAAATTGGGTAATGAGTTTAGTTTTAGATAAGATTTCTCTTCTTCATAGCCTTAATTATTCTCTTTCTCGCTTGGCGTTCTCTTCTTTTCCTTTTCTCGCTTGGTTTTTCATAAAACTGGCGTCTTCTTACTTCTGTTAGTATTCCTTCTTTTTCTACTATCCTCTTAAATTTCTTGAGTGCCTTTTCAAAGGGTTCATTTTCTTCAACCACCACCAATACCAACTTTTTCACCTCCTCTATAAATTATAACACGTTTTCCGAATACTCCGCTTTTGAGGTTGCGGTCTCCCAAAGGACGACTTTTATTACTTTAACCTCTTCCAACAAATTTGCTTCTTTTAGTTTTTGCTTTAAGAAATCATAAAAGAATTTGGCAAGGGCTTCCGCTGTAGGACAAAAGTCTACGGGAAATATTTTTAATGCTCCGTACTTTTCTGCCAACTGTTTGAGTTCTGGATACATCGGGTCATTTACGTCTATTATAAAGCTGTGGTCTATGGTGTCTATTAAATCTTTTAGGGCATTCTTGACGTGATAAAAGTCTATTACCATATCCTGCTCGGATAGACTATCCGAACCCAAAACCACTTCCAAGACATAACTATGTCCATGTAGGTTGACACACTTGTTTACAGGTATTTCCTTTCCTAAGGAAAAGTTTGAACCTCTCCCATGCGTTAAGTTTTGTTTCCAAACCCTGTGTCCTGCTTCAAATCTAAAGGTCTTTGATATCTGCCACTTCAAACAAGCTCCTCCAATATTTCTCTTTTTACCTCCTTTATTCTGTTAAACTCATCCACATATACAAGTGTTGGTTTGAAACCGCTCAGCTCCTCTTGGTCAAAAAGGCCATAGGATGCTATTATGATTATGTCTCCCACTGCTCCTAATCTTGCTGCAGCTCCGTTTAACCTCACTTCTCCAGAATACTTAGGTGCGGGTATAACGTAAGTGGAAAACCTAACTCCATTGTTTATGTTATATACTTCTATCTTTTCATAAGGCAAAAGGTCTGCTGCCTCCATAAGGCTTGCATCTAAGGACAGGCTACCCTCGTAGTGCAACTCTGTGCCAGTTATACGCGCTCTGTGTATCTTAGATTTTAGCAGAAACCTCCTCATGGGAGTATAAAAATATAAAAATCCTTAGATTTTTGCAAGCTCACCACCTCAGCTCGCTTCTTTTGGCGTAAGTTTGGGGTTTTGCTTGAAAGAAGTCCGTCTTTGTGTCATTTATCGTTCTAAACTGATCTATCCACTTCATAGGATTTTCCGTAACTTCTGGATAGAGAGGCTTGTAGCCGATTTGAGAAAGTCTAAGGTTGGACAAATACTTTATGTATCTTTCAATAAGCTTGTCGTTTAGCCCAAGAATTTGGTTGTTGGTCACATATTTGCCCCACTCTATTTCCTTATCTGTCGCAAACTTGAAAAACTCATAAACCCACCTGTTTATCTCAGGAGTGAAAAGCTCAGGCGATTCCTCTTTTAAAGTGTTGATTATATTTCTAAAAAGTGTCACATGCGTTAGCTCGTCCCTGTTTATGTACTTTATCTGCTGGACAGTGTTTAACATTTTCCCTTGTCTTCCCAGCGTGTAGAAAAAGGCAAAACCAGAGTAGAAGTAAAGGCTTTCAAGCACATAGTTCCCAAAAACCGCCTTTATAAAATTCTCTTCGTTAGGTTTTCTTATGAATTCGTTGTAAAGCTCCGCTATTACTTTGTTTCTTTCCATAAGTTTTTCGTCTTCTCTCCAGTAGTTGTATATTTCATCTGCCTTTCTTGGATCAACCACGCTTTCCAGTATGAACTGATAAGAGTAAGAGTGTAGCGCTTCTTGGAATTCCTGAGAGGTAATAGCCATTACGAGTTCTGGTGCGGTCAAATACCTTGCAAACTCCTTTAGCATATTCACTTGATAGCTATCCAAGGCTATAAGAAAGCTCAGCACAAGTTCGTATGCCCTCTTTTCGTGTTCAGACAGCAGTTTTTCGTATTGCTTTTTGTCTTCCAGCATTGGTATTTCTTCCGGTATCCAGAAGTTGGTAAAACCCATGGTTTTGTATAGATCGTATGCCCATTGGTATTTTATGTTGTTAAGCTCCATTATGTTGGTTGGATTTCCAAAGACGATCCTTCTTTTACTTGCGGAACGGTCCCCTTTTGGATTAAAAATTAGCACCCTTTCCATGTCAGTTTTTAACATAAAAAGTATAGCATACCTGGGGGGATGTTAGATTTTCTGAGAAATCTCTTTACACTTAGTGTTCAATATACCAAAACTTCCCCCTCTTTTTCTGTAAGCTATTTTCAATTCTCCTGTTTTGGCGTCTATAAAAGGTAGAAAATAGACACCACTTTCTTGAAGCTCAAGGATGGCATCCTCTTCGCTCATGGGCTTTTCTATTACCAGCTCTTCCTCAATTATCTGAGGTTTTTCCCTTTCCTCAGAAGGTGCAATCATAGCGTTTATAACTTCTTCCTTTATCTTAGCACCGCGCCTTCTTTGTTCCAATCTTCTCTGTTTTAGCTTTATTATCTGCCTTTCCGCTTCATCAAGCACCTTGTCTAATGCGGAAAATACGTCTATATCCTCCTCCCATGCGTGGATGACCCCACCGCCCCAGGTTTTTAAGTACAGATCCAAATCAACCCTATAAACTGTAGGTCTGCTTTCACCTGCGTATTCCTTATGCTTTGCCCTTGAAGCGGATAGGGTTACTACAACTTCTACTTGATCTTCTTCCGCTTCTTTTAAAAGCCTAGAAAACCTTTCCAACTTACTTTCTACAAAACTCTTCATAGCGTCTGTCCACTGAACCGCCTTTCCCACAAATTCTATGTTCATAAGAAACCTCCAAATGTTTGTGGAAGTATAAAAATTTTAACAAATTTTTGCTAAACCGATAACCTTTCCAACTCTCTACGTTTAAGTATCTCTATAAAACCCCTTTCGGTGTTTATAATGCCCATCTTCTTCCACTTACTCATTACCCTTATGGTAGTTTCCACAGTGGTGCCGGTCATTTCTGCTATGTCGTTCCTCGTCAATGGAGCATCTATGACTATGGTATCCTCATACTTTTTACCTATTCTGTCTGCTATCTCTAAAAGGACCTTTGCGATTCTTTCCTCTACCTTACCGCCCGCTATACTCTTTAAAGTTTCATATGTTTGCAACAAGGTTGCAGTAGCCTCACAGGTCATTTTAATAGCAATGGCAGGATGTTTTATGGCCAAGTTTATAAAATCTTTGTTAGATATGTAAAGGGTTCTTGATTCTGTTATAGCCTTAGCTGTGTAGGTATTTTTGGGAGTTCTTTTTCCCCATTCTATCCAACCGAATATGTCGCCCGGATATACAAGACGAACTATTACTATTTTTGCATCGTGAGTTTCTTTTAAAAGCTTTATCAATCCGTCAAGAAGTATGTATATGCCAGGTTCTGCCTCTTCTTCAAAAAACAGATATTCACCTTTTTTAAAGGTCTTTTCTTGCATATATTGAATGGCTTGTTTAAGCTCATTTTCAGAAAGGTCCTCAAAAAGGTGCAGTTTTCTTAAATCCTTAATCTTCCCTTCTGCAGAAGTAACTTTTGCCATCCTTTTCCTCCTATCATTACTGTTGGTTCAAAGATAACGTAATCTGTGTGAAAGGGAACTTTATTGATACCACCAAAGGTGTGATTGTCCCCTATGGCTATATGCACTGTCCCCATTATTTTCTCACATTCCAAAATGTTATCTGCCCTTTTTGCCTTTGGATTTGTCCCCACGCCCAACTCTGCAATGATCCTTGCCCTTTCGTGCTCTTTGAAAACCTTTTCTAAATACTCTACGTATTGATCAAAACCTTCAACCTCTTCTACTGCACCATCTTTAAACTTGAAGGTTAAGGGACTATCGAATTGCCTGTCAGGTCCATAAAGAATGGTCATCTTACCGTAAGCTGAATCTTCCAACGGTGCGATAAAGGATTCTCCAGCAGGTAGGTTGCCGTAATCTCCAGGGTTGTGAAACAGGCCCGTATCCGCTATACCATACCTTCCTTTTATGGAAAACTCCAGTTGAGTTCCATCTGCTTTTATTTCCACCCACTCCCCTTCGGTTAGTATATCCGCCACTTCTGTGCTAATTTTGCCTACTTCGTTCCAATCCACATCCATGGGACCGTAAAACATTTCTGGTTCAAAAAGGGGCATGGATGCATACCTTACCCCGAAGTATTTCGTAAGAACTTTTCTGTAAAAGGTATGGGTTGTGGAGTAGTATGGAAAGGCTACCACCACCTGAGGCACATCCTTTGCATGCTCTTTGAGTATGCTTAAAACCTCTTCCTCTGAATAATTTTCTTTGTTTAGTATTCTGTCAAACAGACCTCTCTTTTTTAGCTCATCTATTGCAACTTCGCCAAAGGTGTTTAACCATACCTCTTCTGGTGGCTCCTTTCCGTGCTGTCCAAGGGAAGGATAGCATATTTTTTTACCTGCTTAGATATTGATCTTCCAACCTCGTAAAATTCCTCAAGAAGGTCAATCAAATAGCTTTTTGTATCGTCAGTAATTAAAAGCAGACTCTCGCTCTCTTTCAAATTCATATTGACACGATAGAGCCTTTCTATGTGAGTCTCAAACATGTAATAAAAATTTAATACTTTTTAAACGGTTAAGGAAAGCAGTAAAGAGGGAAGAAGATTTATAAGCCTGACTTGCTCAAGAAGTCCAAAGATTTTAAGACCCAGCACGATAAGAAGGCCTCCACCTAAAAAGAGGGTGTTTGCAACAGATTGATCTCCTACAAACTTTCCCAAAAGGTAAAATCCAAAGGTTAAAGTCCCTTGGAAAGCAAGGACATAAAAAGCGGAAAATAAAACTCCCCTTCCAAATACACTACTTAAGATAGTTGAAGAGATCCCATCCATAAGTGCCTTTGAAAGTAAAAGACTACTGTCTTTCTTGTTTGCCTCAAGAAAGCATCCCATAAAGGTCATTGGACCAATGGTAAAAAGCAAAGATGCGGTCAAAAATCCAGACTTTTTCTCTCCCTGAAGCCTTTCCATCCTCTCTTCCAACCGCAGTATATATCCAATCCCACTTCCAAAGAGGAGCAAAAAGAAAATTTTTAGAATCTCCGGTTTGTTCTCTGTCAGGAGCTTTATTCCCAAAAGGATCGTAAAAACTCCTATGGCGTGGGTTATACCGTTTTTAAACCTTTCCGGTATGTATCTTTTGGCGTATAGTCCAACAGCAGAACCAAGGAGAATAAGTGCTGTATTTACCAGTGTGCCAAAGCCCACAAACATATGTTAGCTTTGCTGAGAGGTTTTAAGTATGTTGGAAAATAGCTCGTAAAGAAAGTCTGCTCTGTCTTGGGGTGTGTATCTTTCAAAGACTTTCTGTCTTGCCCTTTCTCCAATTTCTAAAGCTTCGTCCGGATTGTCCAAATAATAAAGAACTTTCTCTTCTATTTCAGCTCTGTCCAACGGAAGATAGGTTATTACTTCTTCTTCTGGATTGAAAAAGCCAGGGAGGGTTGCCCTGTAATCCACAAACATGGCACATCCCATACATGCTACCTCCAAAGGGACAAAGCCTATGCCCGTTGGTACGCTGTGAGGATAGGAAGTGATAACAATAAGACTTTGTCCCAAAAGATCCAGAAGCTCGTTCCAGTTCTGAGGCACTATGGACTGATGTCCTTCAAAGAGTTCTCCCTGAACTTCCCCAAAGATCTTTAACTCCATGCCGTCAAGAAAGCTAAGCAAAAACCACCTTTTCTTTGCGGTAGCATAAAGGGATATTTGATTTAAAAAGGTTAAAAACTCCTGAGGTTTTTCTTGCTTCCACTTGATGTATTCTTCCTGAAGGTTCGGGTTAAACATTGAAAGTATATAGTCGTGGGCTTGAAGTATATGGACTTCTGGATTTCTAAACATAAAATCTCCCACTTCAAAGAATACGCCCAAGAACTCTTGCTTAACACTTTGAGCGACATGGTTTGCAATGATGTTTGGGTCTATTGCGGGTCCAAAGAAGGCAAGGTTTATATTCCTTTCTATGCTTGGTTCTTTCATCTGCTGAAGGTCTAAGAAAGGTGTAATGTAAGAGGGTATCTGTTTTATCCCAAGGAAAGCTAAGCTGTCTGCGTATTTGAGGTCACAAACTATTGGCAGAAAGTTGGTGGCAGAGCTTATATCCATAAGCGGTGGAAAGTTAAACAAAGGTTCATCTGTGAAGATAGACACATGCACAAAACCAGCGGCATCAGAAAGAGCTTTCTTGCTATCCTCTTGATTTACGGTAATCACACCGTTGGCGTTTAGGTCTATACAGAAAAAGGGTGAGAAGTCTAAAAGCTCTTTAACTTTTTCGTTTAACTCTCCTTCTGCTATGTTTAACTCCAACACTTCTGCACCTTTTTCTTTGAAGCTTCTGACAAGAGCTTTAAAGTGTCTTGCTAAACCTTCGTATTCTCCGACTTTTAAAAACGCTACTCGCATATGTTGATTATAACTTAAAATTAGTAAAGCGCTTAATTTATAATATCCCTGTGCTTAAGTAATTTTTCACCTAGCGTATATAATTAGTTAGTGATGATAAAGGCTATCTTCAGTAAATTGTGTCCTAATTGTGGTGGGGATATATCTTCGGAAAGGCTAACAAAGGGTCTTCCTTGTGAGAGGTGTCTTCCGGTTGTGGAGCATGATCTTTGTAAAAGTATCAAAGATGGTTCATTGAAGAGTATATGCAATGTGGAAGAGGAGCTTTTGGAGTGGATGGAGGAGTTTAAAAGGGGACTTTCTGCAAGTCCGTGGGCTCTTCAGAAAACTTGGGCTAAAAGGGTGCTGGTTGGAAGTTCTTTTGCCCTCCTTGCACCTACGGGTGTGGGTAAAACCTCCTTTGGCCTTTCCATGGTTTCATTTTTGGCAAAAAAGGGGAAAAAGTCCTATGTGATACTTCCTACAAAGCTTTTGGTTGAGCAAACGGTAAGAAAGCTCAAAGATTTTGGCATAAAGGAAAATGAAATACTTTTCTTTGGAGATGACAAAAACAAGGAAAAGGAAGAAAAGAAGAAAAGGCTTGTAGAAGGGCAATTCCTCGTTTTGATCACCACCTCTATGTTTCTTTACAAGAACTATCAAATTATACCAAAGGACTTTTCTTTTATCTTTGTGGATGACGTAGATTCCTTTTTGAAGACTGCAAAGAACGTGGATAAAGCCCTATACCTTTTGGGATATACAGAGGAAGATATAGAGCTTGCCCTAAAACTGATAAAGCTTAAGGAAAAACCAAACAAAAGTCAGGAGGACTGGGACAAGATCAGGGATTATTCCAAACAACTACGGGAGATATCTAACCAAAAGGCTGGAGTCCTTGTGGTTTCTTCTGCAACCTCTAACCCAAAGTCCAGCAGGATAAAGCTTTTTAGAGAACTTCTTGGTTTTGAGGTAGGCACACCTACCTTTTACCTGAGAAACATAGTGGATGCTTACGAAGATATCAATGCCCTACCTTTGGAAGAGTGGATAAGAAAACTTGGAAAAGGAGGTCTTATTTTTGTGCCTTCGGACAAAGGTAAGGAATACGTGGATCTTCTTAAAGAAGAGCTAAGCTTTAAGGGTATATCTTCTTTAACCTACGAAGAGCTGACGGAAGAAAACCTAAGGCTCTTTGAAAGTGGGCAGGTGGATGTGCTAATTGGCATAGCATCCTACAGAAATCCCTTAGCCCGTGGCTTTGACATGCCTCATGTAGTAAGGTATGCTCTGTTTTATGGGGTGCCAAAGATAGTGGTTTCGTTAAAGCTTGAGTCTAATCTGTCCCATCTTCTTTGGGCTTTGAGTTCCATAAGGTCTAACATAGTTAAGAAACTTCCTCAACTTTCTCAAAAGCTTGATGGATGGCTTTCTCAGTTAAGAAGTTATCAGTATCTCACTGAAGAATTTCTAAGCGACAAGCCTGAGTTGAAGGCTAAGATAGATAGGTTAAAGGCTGAGCTGGAAGAATTCCTTAGGTCAGAAGAGGTTTTAAGCATTCTCAGACAGTCCGAAGATGTGAGTTTGAGGGTTACGGAGGAAGGTTATCAGCTGGTAGTTTCGGACGTGACCGGTTATTTGCAGGCGAGCGGTAGGACTTCACGAATGTTTGCAGGTGGAATAAGCAAAGGGCTTAGCTTAGTTCTCGTAGATGACAAAAGAGCTTTCAATCATTTAATTAAAAAGGTAAGGTGGTTTAGTGAAGACATTCAATTTGTTAAAGTGGGAGAGATAAACCTTGAGGAGCTGATGCAGGAGATAGAAAAGGACAGGAACCTTATAAGAGAGTTTATAAAGAGTGAGAAACCTTCCAACAACACTGACCTTTTAAAACCTGTCCTTATAGTGGTGGAATCTCCCAACAAAGCCCGGACCATTGCCAACTTTTTTGGAAAGGCTGTGCGAAGAAGGGTTGGTGGTCATGAGGTTTTGGAGACTTCAACCGAAAGCCGTTATTTGATGATAACCGCATCTTTGGGACATGTTTTGGACCTGGTCAATGAAGGTGGATTTCATGGAGTAATTTTGAACGATGGAATTCAACCTATGTATGAGGTCATAGAGGGCAAGAGGGAATTGGTGGAAAGTTTGAGAAAGTTGGCTTTTGAAAGCGAAGAAGTTTTCATAGCGACGGACCCAGATGCGGAAGGGGAAAAAATAGGGTGGGACATAGCTCAACTTCTAAAGCCCTTTGCTAAAAGCATAAAACGTATGGAATTTCACGAGATAACAAAAAAGGCTATCGTCAAAGCCCTCAACGAGCTAAGGGATGTGGACGAAAACAAGGTTAAGGCGCAGATAGTCAGGAGGGTTTCGGACAGATGGGTTGGGTTTGAGTTTTCACAAATGCTTTGGTCCGCTTTTGGTAAAAACTGGCTGTCCGCAGGAAGGGTTCAAACACCCGTTCTTGGTTGGATAGTGGAAAGGGAAAAAGAACACAGAAAAAAGATCTATAAAGTTTTGGTAAATTTAGGAGAAAAGGACAGAAGGCTCGTAGTTGAATTTTCGTTTGAAGACAAGCAATCCGCAAAGGAGTTTTTTGACAGCTTAGAGTATGTGGAAGTGCATACTCTTTCCGAGAAGGAGGAGTTAAGGTATCCTCCACCACCTTATAGAACGGACACCATGCTAAAGGACGCCAGCGACAAGTATAGATTTTCCCTTCCAAAGACAATGGAGCTTGCCCAAACGCTCTTTGAACTTGGTTTTATAACATACCACAGGACAGACTCAGTGAGGGTTTCCGATTACGGAATTGCCTTAGCAAAGGAGTATATAAAAGAAGAGTTTGGAGAGGAATACTTTAATCCAAGGGTTTGGGGAGAGGGTGGAGCCCACGAGTGTATAAGACCTACAAAGATGCTTGAACCAGAAGAACTAAGGTCCATGCAGGTGAGCGGACAGCTTGAAGGCATAACCAATCAGCACATACTTCTTTACGAGCTAATATTCAAAAGGTTCGTCGCAAGCCAGATGAAGCCGGTAAAAGTTAAAGTGAAGGAGATTCTAATAAAGGCAGGGAATTTGGAGCAAAAAAGGAAATCATAGCGGAAGTGTTGGAAGATGGTTGGAACAAGGTTCTTCCTTTGGAACTGAGTTTGTCCTTAGAGGGAAAATTGGACGTGAGAGAGCTAAAGCAGTTCAGAAAACAACCAAAAGCCTACCTTTACACTCATGGAGAGCTTGTGCAAGAGATGAAAAACAGAGGCGTGGGAAGACCATCCACCTATGCAATGATAATATCCAAGCTAATTGAAAGGGGATACGTGATAGAGAGAAAGAACTTCTTGATACCTACAAGTTTGGGTAAGATGGTGTATGAATATCTCAGCAAAGAGGAAAAAATTAAAAAGTTTCTCTCTGAGCAATTTACAAAGGAGTTGGAGGAGCTTATGGATTTAGTTGCAGAGGGTAAAGCGGACTACCAAAAGATCCTTAAAGACTTATATCAGGACATAATAAGTGTTGAGCAAGAAGTGGAGGTAAGGCGATGATACTACACCCAATGTTTTCTTACACTGCCATTTTCTTGGCTATTGTTGTGTTTTCAATGTATATATTGAGTAGTCTTTCAGGCAGAGAAAGTTTAAACAGGTATGCCCTATACGGAAACGTAGTCCTTTCTTTTATCCTTCTTTTAGCGGTGTTTTTTGGTTTTAGATTGTCAGAAGTTCCGCTGGTTGCATCAAAACTGCCTTTCCTTTGGGCTTTTCCTCACAAATGGAACGGCATACTGCTAACAGTATTTTCCTTCATAACTTTGGCTTACTTTAAGCTAAAAAGTGAAGGCTCCAAGAAGATTGGATTTATTCTTGGCCTTCTCGGTTTGGTTTTGGTTGGTTTTCAGCTTATAACAGGATGGATGCTAAGGTTGGTGTTCTTTGCCTAAGTTTCTTCTATATGCCTGAAGGGTATTCAGAAGTAAAGCGCTTACCGTCATAGGTCCCACACCCCCTGGCACGGGTGTAATAGCATAGGCTTTGTTTTTAACCGCTTCAAAATCTACATCTCCCAAAATTTTATCCCCTACTTTGCTTATTCCTACGTCCACCACCACCGCTCCTTCTTTTACCATATCTTCCTTTATAAGGTGTGGAACTCCCGTGGCGGATATTAATATGTCCGCTTCAAGGGTGTATTTTTTTATGTCTTTCGTATGTATATGGCAGACGCTAACTGTTGCATCCCTCCAAAGCATAAGCGCACTAAGGGGCCTTCCCACTATAAACCCTGCACCCACAATAACCACGTCTTTTCCCTTTAAGTCTATTTGATAGTGTTTTAAAAGAAGGTCTATGCCTAAGGGAGTGCATGGGATAAAGCCTCCTTCAAGCCTTCCCAAGAGCCTACCCATGTTTTCTGGATGAAATCCATCCACGTCCTTTTTTGGTGAAATTGCCAAGATCACATCCTCCATAGGTATGTGTTTTGGCAAAGGCAATTGCACTAAAATACCATCCACATCTTCTTTTGCGTTTAACTCTGCAATCAGTTCCAAAAGCTCACTGAGGTTAGTGTTATAAGGAAGATGATAAAGCAAAGACTTTATTCCTACGTTTTCACACGCCTTTCTTTTATTCCTTACATACACCACACTCGGAGGATCGTCCCCTACGAGCACCACTGCCAAACAGGGTTGTCTTAAGCCTTTTGCTATGTAACTTTGTATTTCTTCTTTTATCTTCTGCCTTATATTTTCTGAAAGCGCTTTGCCATCTAAGATTATCGTTGAACCTTCCATTTTGTCCCTGCCGGAGTATCTTCCAAAATCACGTTCAATTTTTTAAGTTCCTCTCTTATGTAGTCAGCTAATTCATACTGTTTTATCTTTCTTGCCCTATCTCTAACATCCACTAAAAGGCTTATAAGTCTTTCATCCACAAAAGGTTTTTCTTGCTCTGTTTCCACTTTCTGAACCTTTTGACATTCTGGCTTTATGTCTTCGAGTATTCCAAATATACCCTTTACATGTTTTAGAATGGAATCTACCGCATACTGATAGGCAGACAGTTCTTGTGTAGTTATTGCCTTTCTTTCAAAGGCGCTTTTCTTTATTTTATTTAGTTCCGAAACTAAGTTGAAAATTTGGGCTAAGCTTGCGGGTGTGTTGAAGTCTTCACTTAATTCTTCAAAAAATTTCTCCTCCGCTTCCTTTACCTTTTCAAAGAGTGGATGAGGTGCGCCGGAAGCTTCCACAGTAGGAAAGTTTTTTAACAACTCTAGATCAAGAACCGCATCTCTTAGCCTTTCGTAAGCCTTTTTTGTCTCTTCCATCTTTTCCCAAGAGAAGTCTAAGGGACTTCTGTAGTGGGTAAAGAGAACTAAAAGTCTTAAAACATCTGGATGGTATTTAGAATAAACTTCCCTTAGGGTTATGTAATTTCCAAGGGACTTGGACATTTTTTGACCGCCTACGGTTACCAGTCCGTTGTGCATCCAGTATCTTGCAAAAGGCTTTCCGGTGCAAGCTTCAGCCTGAGCTATTTCATTTTCGTGATGAGGAAAAACAAGGTCCAAACCTCCTGCATGTATGTCTATGGTTTCGCCCAAGTGTTTGAATATCATTGCTACGCATTCGGTGTGCCAACCTGGTCTTCCTGGACCCCAGGGAGAATCCCACGCAGGCTCTCCAGCCTTTGCGGACTTCCAAAGGGCAAAGTCCAAAGGATTTCTTTTCTTTTCGGAGGGTTCTACTCTCGCACCTGCCTCCAACTCCTCAGGGTTTCTCTTTGAAAGCTTACCGTATTCGGGAAATGCGGATACGGAAAAATAAACATCTCCACCAGATTCGTAAGCGTAACCCTTCTCAATAAGCTTTGATATCAGCTCTATTATCTCCTTTATGTGTTCAGTTACCCTTGGCTCTACATCTGCAGGTTTTACACCTATGGCTTCCATGTCTCTGTAATAGCTTGCTATGTATCTGTTGGCTATGGTCATAAAGTCCGTGCATTCGCTTTTTGCCCTGTTTATGATTTTGTCATCCACATCGGTGAAGTTCCTGACAAACTTTACCTTATAACCAAGGTGCATCAGATACCTTCTGAACACATCAAAGACTATCAAGCTTCTACCGTGTCCCACGTGGGAATCATCATAAACAGTTACACCGCACGTGTATATCTTAACCTCAGGTGGATTTATAGGCACAAATTCCTCCAATTTACCACTTAAGGTGTTGTATATTTTCAAGCCCATAGCTTTAGATTATAATGCGTAAAAGTGTTTGAAAACAACTCAGGAGGCTAAAGTTGAAAAAAACGGGAGAATTTACCGTAGCTTACAACAAAGAAGCAAAGGCAGAGTATGAGGTTATAGAAACCTACGAAGCGGGTATTGTGCTTGAAGGTTCAGAGGTAAAGGCTCTCAGAAACAAGCAAACGGTTTCCTTCAAGGACAGTTTTGTAAGAATAGAAAACGGAGAAGCGTGGCTTTATAACCTATACATAGCTCCATACAGGTATGCTACCATAAAACCACCTGATCCCTTGAGGAAGAGAAAGCTTTTACTGCACAAAAGGGAAATCCTTAAACTTTTTGGTAAAGTTCAGCAAAAAGGTTTTACCATAATACCCCTAAGGGTTTATTTCAAAAACGGGAAGGTAAAGGTAGAAATTGCGCTGGTAAAAGGTAAGAAAGCATACGACCGCAGGGAAGAGCTAAGGGAAAGGGATATGAAAAGACAGATGGAAAGAGAACTAAAGCATTGGCGATAAGATTATATTTATATAAAAACCCCTTTACTGCAGGAGGTGAAAAAGTATGGGATACATGATTAGAAGCGTGCTACTGCTTGGTTTGCTAACCGGTATATTTCTGTTTGTAGGAAATCTGATAGCTGGTAAAGTTGGTATGACCATTGCGCTAATACTTGCCGGCATTATGAACTTTTTGACTTACTGGTTTTCCGATAAGATCGTTTTGGCTATGTATGGTGCAAGGGAGATAAGCTACGAAGAGGCTCCTTGGTTGCACGCCATGGTGGAGGAACTTGCCAAGAGGGCAAACATACCAAAACCCAAGATCTATTTAGTCCCGATGGAACAGCCAAACGCCTTTGCTACCGGAAGGGGTCCGAGCAATGGTGTAGTAGCGGTAACCTCCGGCATACTCAGGTTGTTAGATAGAGACGAACTTAGGGGTGTTTTAGCCCACGAAATTGGACACATCAAAAACAGAGACGTGCTTGTAGCAACAATGGCTGCTACGATTGCTGGAGCGATTTCTTATTTGGTTAATATGCTTCAGTTTGCTTTGCTTTTTGGACACTCAAGGGATGAAGAGGGCAATCAAAATCCTTTATCTATAGTAGGCAGTATTCTTTTGATAATCGTAACTCCCATAATAGCTACTCTAATTCAGATGGCAATCTCAAGGTCAAGGGAATATTTGGCGGACGAAACGGGTGCAAAGATAAGCGGGGACCCTCTTGCTTTGGCAAGGGCTTTGGAAAAGATCCACTATTACGTTTATAACATCCCTGCAGAGGTCAATCAAGGAACTGCCCACCTCTTCATAGAAAATCCGCTAAAAGGTGGAGGCATATGGGAGCTCTTTTCTACTCACCCGCCCACAGAAAAGAGGATAGAGAGGCTAAAAGAGCTGGCAAGAAGAATGGGTAAGCTATACTGATGGACCTTGAGAGTAAGTTTGTCGGCACCATCGTTGGTGCCGCTTTGGGAGATGCAATAGGAAAATCGGTAGAAGACTTAACTGAGGAAGAAGTATTCAGCTTTTACGGGGGACCGATAGAAGGATTCGTAGATCCCCATCCCCAAAGTCCAGCTTACGGCTTTAAGCCCGAAGAAGTTTCTGATGAGACAACCATTAGTCTTTTGCTTCTTGAAAGCATAGTAGAAAGAAAGGGCATAGACCCCTATCATTTCTTTAGCAAGCTGGTAAAGTGGAGAAAAGAAGAGTCAAAGCATCGCTATCCAGATCCGGCCCTATTAACAGCCATAGACCTTCTTTCCTCTGGAATAAGCTTAGAGAAAGCCTGTTTTTACTCTTCTTCTGTGGAAGGTGTGTTAAGAAGCACGGTTGTGGGACTTTTCCACTTTTATAATCCCTATCTTTCTGCAGAAGGTGGAAGGTTGGTATGCATCATGACTCATAGAAGCAAAGAAGTTTATGACGTATCAGCCATGCTTTCTGTTTTCATTGCAAGTTTGGTAAGCGGAGAGTGGCATCTGGAGGAGCTAAAGCAAAGAATAAACCTTCTTTCCTTTCTACAAGAGTTTGCCAAGTATGAAAATAGCAAAAAAGACATAGAGCGCGTGAAAGATCTTTTACAAAAGCGTGCTTCTTTGAACGATGCTATAACAGCCCTTGGCAACTCTACCTACGTTTTGGAAGCCTTTCCCCTTTCTCTGTTTATCTTTTTAAGCAACTTAGATGATCCCCAAAAGGCATTCTTTGAGAGTGTGAATTCTTATGGTAAATTTGGAGGAGACACAGATTCCATAGGCTACTTGGTAGGTTCATACATAGGAGCCTACTTTGGTGCAGAAGCTTTTGATAGGGAACTTGTTGAAAAATTGGAAAACTCAGATTATTATATTTTCTTAGCCAAAAAACTTTTTGAAATAACACAAGAAAGATAGGAGGTTGCCTTATGCCTTATAATTTACAGGAATCCTTTTTGAACACTATAAGGAAAAGAAAAGTGAAAGTGATCGTGTATCTCATCAACGGAGTGCGCATTCAAGGTAGGATAAAGTCCTTTGATACCTTTACAATCCTTATAGAAGATAAAAGACAACAAACCTTAGTTTACAAACATGCCATAAGCACCATAGTGCCTTCGGAACATATTCAGATTGAATTTGAAGAGGAAGGTGTACCCGGGCAGGCTTAAATGCCCGGCTTTGTTTTAAAACATTCCCGGAGGTTTGCCTTTAGAAATAGCCAACCTCTCCACTACCTCTCCCTTTTTGATGTGCTTTTCTATTATCTCATCCACATCCTCTGGTCTTACCCTTCCATACCACACACCTTCTGGATAAACCACTACCACAGGTCCCACTCCACAGGCATTTAAACAACCTGTGGGTGTTATCATACAGCTCATAAAAAGTTCAGGGTCCATTTGCTGTTTTTCCATAAACCTTTGCAAAACTTCCCTGCTTTGCCTGTCCGAACAGGAGCCCATAGGATGTCCCGGTGGCCTTTGCTGGACGCATACGAACACGTGCTTAAACTCCATGCTTTACCTCCTTAAATTTTTTTGCATAAATTATAAGCGATGGTTTATAATGCACCCAATGATTACCGTCAGGGCAACAAAAAAGCTTAACTTTGAGTTTAACGGATACAAGTTCAGCATAAACCAAGGAGAGGAGCTTTTGTTTGCAGAGGATGTCTTTAAGCTCTTGCCTGAGCAAATTCGGGAAAGCTTCAAACAAACATCCACAAAACTTCCGCCCATTTACGAAGGAGAAAATCTAAACGGTAAAACCATATTTGTCTTTATGCAAGGAGCAATAGGAGACGTGCTTTGTTCTACGGTAGCACTTAGGGAACTAAAAAGAAGGTATCCGAGGGCTAAGCTTTGGGTAGCGGTGTCTGGCAGGGCAAAGCCTGTTTTAGAAAAACTGCCCTATATAGATAGATTACTCCCCCATCCTACACTACTGAGGGATGTGTTGAAAGCAAACTACATAGTAAGGGCTGTGGAGATGGTCAATACTCCATCCTTTGATAACCTCAACATGGTCAAGTGGTTTTTGTGGAAACTAAGGCTATACTTTGCGGAAGACGAAACGCCGGACGTTTATGTAGACCATAAAGTGGTGGAGGAACTAAGGCCCGTTTTTGAAGAAATAAGAAGGCTGTCTGGTGGTAAAAAGGTTTTGCTTTTCCATTACCTTGCCTCCTCTGTTCATCGCACCTTACCACCAAAGATGCTGAAGGATTTGGAAGAATACATTTCAAAGGAATACGTGCCCGTAGTGTGCAGTCTTCCAACAGAAGACATCGTAGTGGAAACTTCCCTTGACATTTACGGAATAAAGGCTGCGAACCTATCTTACCTTATGAAGGACTTAAGATACTTGGTTGCTGCTGTTTATCTTTCAGACGTCGTATTAACCACAGACACCGCCACCCTTCACATAGCAGGTGGTCTAAAAAAACCCACCGTTGCCATAAGTGGTCCAATAGAGATATTCAATACCGCAGGCACCTATCCAACGGTTATTCCCGTAAGGGCAAATTACACCGGGCAAACTTGCAAGTCTCCTTGTGGAATACATGCCATAGGAGAGCCATGCCCAGAGGCAAAGCTTAAAAACCAGTTTTACAGTCCATGCTTTGAGAACATACCACCAAAGGTTATATACTACGCCCTAAGGGATGCAGAACTAACAACTCAGGAAGACTATCCAAAGCCAGAAAGGTGTCCGTTGTGTCAGAACTCTTCTAACTTTAGCCTTTTTGAGGTAATAAACGGCTACCGCATATTTGAATGTCCATCCTGTGGTTTGCAATTTAGCTATCCAAGAAGGGCTATGGACTACGACCAAGCTTATGAGGGAGAAACAGAAGGTTTGTTAGAATTTACCCAAATACCTTACACATCTTATTTGGATGCCCAAGAGGAAGAGCTTGAGCGCAAAAAATGGGAAAGATTGCCAAGGTTTAACGTTCTACTACCTATACTTTCTCTGATTCCAAAGGGAAAGCTGTTGGATGTGGGTTGTAGCACTGGAAACTTTCTTTTAATAGCCAAAAAGTTTGGGTTTGACGTTTACGGGATGGATGCGGGAGAAAAGGCAGTAGAAATAGCAAGGAAAAAGTATAAACTTAAGGTTGTAAAGGCTTTGACCTTTGACGAGCTTCCGGAGGACTACAGAGGCCCTTACAAGGTAATCACCGCCTTTGAGGTTATTGAGCACTTAGAGGAGCCGATGAAGTTTTTAAATGAGATCTACAGTATGTTAGAAGAGGGTGGCTTTGTGATCCTCAGCTGTCCCTCCTACTTTAAGTTTGAAAACATGGCGCTGAGCTACAGAAAGTTCAAATGGTGGTGGGGTGACTATCCACCGAACCACATCAACAGGTTCAAGCCCTGGACGCTTTTTTATGCGCTGAAGTTGGCAGGTTTTAAGGAGGTTGTAGTCTTTACCGAGCCTCTTTTGACTGGAACTGTCCTTGAGGGTATTACTCCAAAAGCGGTTCAGTTGAAGGACAACCAAAACAGAATTATCAACCTTACTCCACAAACGGTAGCTTACATAATTCTTGAAAATCTGAAACCTCTTTATGTAAATGCCCGACTGCTTGGTAACTTTCAGTTTGCCATAGGAGTAAAAGGTGATAGTGGTATAAACTGGGAGAAAGTTTTGCAAGACAGCATTGCCATATCCTGCGCAGATATTATGTGGCCTCACTAAAGAAGGTCAAAAAGCTTAAAGTTTCTGATGCTGAAGTATACGGAATACAAAATGGGTAGATAGCCTACGTTGTTTAGGTAATATAGCTTTTCTGGAGAAAGTTTTGAAAGGGTGTCAATGTTTCCTATTAGCACGTTCTTAAAAACTGCCTTTTCCCCCTTGGCTTCCACCTCTAAGCTTGAAAGAAGCTTTAGACATCCAATTTCTAACATCTCCTTGGAGAAGTTGAGAGCCTTTTCAAAGTCAAAAGCCAACTCCTCAAGCTTGGACTTTATGTCTGAGAAAAAGGCGGTTTCATTGCCTTCTTCATCAAAGAGCCTTTCTCCTTCTTTGTCTTCCCAAACCCTATCAAATACCACCGTCCATTGCTTGACTTCTCCTTCTTTTGTGCGCACAACAGAAAAAGGATAGAGCTTTATCGCATTGGGTATTACATCCACCTTGAACCTTCCCTCGGGATCTAAATATACGTTCCTACGGTTTATCCCCATCACCACAAAAGGAAATACTTCCCCTTCTGAAACACCAAAAAACACCGGATAATACATAGAAACGCTCAAGATTTCGGAAAACCCTACAGGCACCACATCCACGTCCCAGCAAAAGCTGTAATCTTCTGGAAGCTTTATCCTTAGCTCTTTGTGCAACTCAGTATCAAGAAACGTAGGCTTTTTTATAGCCCGAAAAACCCCCAACACGGAAGAAATTTTAATTAAAAAATTGAAAAAAAGTCCGATATAAAGAATTAGAAAACCTTAAAGGAGGTGTTAGCTATGAGGATCAACTTTAACTACGAAGCTGCATCAACCCACACCGCATACCTTGTAAACCAAAGGGAGATGAACAAGTCTCTCCTGAGGTTGTCTACGGGTATGAGGATTTTGGAAGCTGCAGATGACGCAGCAGGGCTGTTTATAGCAGACCAGCTGTCCATTGTTGCTACCGGTTTAGAAGAAGGCAACAGGAACATAAGAACTGGCATATCCGCCCTCAGGATTGCGGAAAATGCAGCTGGTCAGATCTTTGAAAGGCTAAGGGGGATCTATGCAAGGGCAGTAAGAGCAGCAAACGATATCAACGACCCCAACGCGAGAGCTTCTCTACAACAGGAAATAGCAAACCTAAGGGACGCCATCCAAAAGATCGGAACAGACACAGAATACAACGGGATCAAGCTTTTGGATGGAACATTTACCGGCAAATACATCCACTACGGACCAAGGATGGATCAAACTGTATTAGTCTCCATAGGGGACGTGAGGGCTGAGTCCTTGGGAGCGCATATAGTAAGCGGAACTGGACGTATTACCTCAGGTACCGGAGAAATTTCTTCTTCTGCTCCAGACGAGTTTCTTTTATCTTCAGCAACCGAATACTTAAGGGTAGCGGGGCAGAATGTGTTGAGTGTTACTTCTGGAACATACCTTGTTGACGCTGCTACCGCCGCACGCAACATAAACAACAACGCCACTTTGGCTGCCATGGGCATAGAGGCAACCGCAAGCAACAGAAGTGTGGCAGAAACTTACACTGGATTAATCACCGGCGATGGTACTGTGACACTTCACTTTTACATTGGACAAGAAAGCGTAACCAGTCCTACCTTTTCAATAACTGGAATTACCGCAGCTACCACGCTGAACGATTTAGTGACTCAGATCAACTCCGCAGCTTCTGCAGCAAACTCCCCCATTTCAGCCCGTGCAGATAACGGAAAGTTAGTCTTGGAAACTTCCAACGGAGAGACAATAGGCATAGAGGCTGAAGTTAACGTATCAAGTGGCACTGTATATGTTAACCTTGGCCAACTTCTAGAAGGTGCAAATAGTTTTTCTTTTACGAGTTCAGGCACTGCCCACGCCATAAAGGTGGGTAGCTTGCATATAGCAGGAACAGACAGCTTTGTGGTAAATGAAAGTGGGATTGATATTGTGGGTGGAACTGGGCCTGATGCTACTATAAACTCCACCTTCACTAACCTATACGCCATAGATGTAACTTCAAACGAGGGAGCAGAAAGGGCTCTGCTTATTACCAAAAAGGCGATGCAGTATGTGGATAGACTGCGTTCTGACATTGGTGCGGTGATGAACAACCTGCAGTCTATCTTTGACGCCCAAAAGGTAGCCTATGACAATACCAAGGAAGCGGAAAACGTCATTAGGAATACCGACTACGCAGAAGAGATGACAAACTTCACCAAACTACAAATAAAGATGCAGTCCACTATAGCTATGTTGGCGCAGGCGAACGCATTGCCTCAGTTGGTGCTACAGCTTCTCAGGTAAAAAGTATTTAAGGAAGGGTCTTTGACCCTTCCTTTTTTAGGTTTTAGCCATGAGGGTAGATAAGGTAAGTCAAGGTTTTGAATACAAAGAGTTAAACGTGGAGGGACAGAAGCTTTTGTCCAACGTAGAAGGTACGCTAAAAAAGATCCAAAAAGAAATGGAGCAACAGATAAAAGAAGCTCAAGCTGAGAGGAAAGTAAGCTCTGAAGAACTCCAAAGGCTTTTTGAGGAAATAAAAAGAAAGTTTGACATGCTAAGCAAATACCTTAAAATAGACATAGACCAGGAATTGGAAATACCGGTGGTGAAGATTATAGAGAGGGAGACCAACAGGGTAATAAGACAGATACCACCTGACTATCTTTTGGAGCTTATGAAACGCATAGACCAGCTTTTAGGTTTGCTTATAGAAAAAGAGGTATAAATCATGGCTGGAGAGATTTACTTTAGCAACATAACCGGGAAGTTTGACTGGGGTTCCATAGTGGATCAAATCTTGCGCATAAAGTCTTTGCCCCTTGAGAGGATGGCTCAGGAGAGCGCTCAGATAAAAGCAAAGCAAGAGAGCCTATCAAAGCTGGCAAATGCTGTAGACGCCTTCAACAACCTCTTTTCCAACCTTTCAGTGGAGGACCTATTCAAGCAAAAAAGTGCCACCTCTTCTAACACGGACGTACTAACTGCCACTGCAAGTGCAGATGCCCCTAACGTAACCTTAAACGTAACCGTAGATCAGCTATCTTCTAAGGAAATAATGCTTTCAAGAGGTGGAGTAAGGGATCTGAACGATACCATAACTTGGAACGACTTTCAACTGCGATATGCAAAAGACGATGGTGACTACGAAACTTTTAGTATAAGCGCAGGTAGTGGCAAGCTTGAGGACCTTGTAAGACAGATAAACGAAAGGGCAGGCTCAAGAATAGTGGCAAGCATCTTTTACGACGGAACAAAATACAGACTTATGCTATCTGAAAAGAACGAGGCAGACTCAAGGTTGGAAACAGACCCTTCAACTAACACCTTTGTAATTTCTGAAGCAAGCGCTATGAACCTAAACGGAACCTGGGGGCTTGACTACGGCAACCCTCTACAATTTGCCAAGAATGCGCAGATCACCATAGGAAGCACTACCTTTAGCAATCCCTCAAACACTTTGGAAAACGTAATAACTGGTCTGACCGTAGAACTGAAGAATACTGGGAGCGCTACGATAACCATAAGGGACGATTACTCAAAGGTAAAGAATTTCTTTTCGGACTTTGTGAATAAATACAACGCTGTTGTTAAGCAGATAAACGAGATGACGGACAAAGATAAAGGGCTATTCCAAGGTGATCAGATAATAACAGGAGTTAAAAACTCTTTGGCAAACATGTTGGACCCTCTATTCAGATACGGTATAGTCTCTTATAACGAAGATGGAACACTTACCTTTAACGGCTCTGCTGTGGATGAGCTGGCTTCTAACAATCCCCAAGAGCTAAAGAGACTAATAGAAGGTTTAAAAATTAGCTATGGAACCTATTTGGAACAAACAAGGATAGACTTTCAGTTCTTCATCAACGACTATCAGTCCAGTATAGATGACATAAACGAAAGGATGGCTAAGTTTCAGGAACAGTTGATCGAGGAAGAGCAAAGATTAAAGCGTGAGTTTTCCAGCGTGGAAGTTTTTATAAACCAGGCGCAAGAGATCATGGAAAGAATGAGAATCTTTATAGTATCCCTATCTGAAATGCAAGGAGGTAAAAAATGATCAATAACCCTTACCTTGAAAACATGGTGATGAATGCAAACCCAGTGCGTCTTGTTATAATGCTTTACGATAAGGCTATTTCTTCCCTTGAAACCGCCCTTGAGTTGATGGACAGCCCTTCAGAGGACTTTGATTTGAAAGAGAGAAAATACCAAGCCATAGGAAAAGCCTTAGAGATCATAAACGTGTTGGACGCAACCTTGAACATGGAAAAAGGAGGAGAGATAGCAAAGAACCTAAGGGAGATATACACTGCTTTGATGGATGAGCTAACGTCCCAGATGTTCAAAGAAGACCCAGCAAAGCTTGAAAGGATAATAAACATACTCAAAGGCTTAAGGGAGTCTTGGGAAGAGGTAGAAAGGATCCATTATGGAAAAAGCCAAAAGGTTGCTCCTGGAATGTGAGTTAGCTCTAAAGGAAAGGCAAATAAACACAGCTCTTGAGAAACTTCAGGAGCTTTCCAGTCTTCCAATGGACAACCTAACAAAAGAGCAGGCTGAGGAATTGCTAAGGCTTATAGAACACACGATAAAGTGCGCAGAGGATTACAGAAACTCCTTAGCGCAGGCACTTGTAAATCTAAGAAGGTTTAAAGGAGTCTAAATTCTAACTCGTATAATTCTCCTTTATCTTGCACCGGAATGGTGCCCACTCTTCCTGTAAGAACAAAAACCCTTCCGTCCTTTGTGCTAACTACCGCTTGAATGGCTTCCAAAAACTCGCTTCCCCTAACTGTCTTTGAGAACACGAGACTTTTTTTCCTTTCTCCAACTATCACAAGCTCCCCTCTGGAAAACTTAAGAATGTCCAAAATTTTAAGCACGTTCCCTGCCGTGTTTTTTGGCACCAAGGCAAACCTAAAGTTTAGCAAATTAACCAAAGCCGGTTTTGGATAGAAAACCACTCTGTCCTTTATATCCTCAACTATTTCTGCGTAAGCGTAGGAACCGTCAAAGCTGTCTTCCGACGCATAAACTTCCGAATCACCTTCAAAGACTTTTAGCCTTCCGGTCCCATCCACAAAAATTAGATAGTTTTCGTAGTATATGGCAGAGTCTATTCTAAAACCCCTTGGTGCTAAAAAGAAGCCTCTTTCTTGGAGTTTGTTTCCTTCAAAACTCAACCTCAGCACGTTACCAAACTTTACCTTTGAGTCAAACCTTTGGCCCAGAAAGGTTTCCTTTGGTTTTGTTTTGTCCAAAACACCCATTATGTATGGCACATCCTTTAGCACAGGCACTAAAACTCCGCCTACCATCTTGAGTATTACAGAGTTTGCCCTTGTTCCAGAGACCATATTTACGATTATGTAATCCTTCTTTTCATCTCCTATGGATGCCACCACTACGGATACGGGCACTCCCGCAGGTAAAGAGTAAGAAGCTTTTAAAACTATGTCGTTTCTGACGATTTCATACACCTCTACCCTTCCAGAAAAGAGAATTACCAGATGGTCCTTTCCGTCTCCTGCCACATCTCCCACATCCGCAGAGATGGGGAGACCTGGTAGCTGTTTTACAAACTTTCCTTTAACCAAAATATTTATGTCCTCTAAGCTTGCCTTTGGCACTCCCACTGTAGGTTTTTCAAAAAAAGCTATAGCAGAGCCCTTAAATTCTACCCCATAGCCCCTTTCAAATTCTCTAACTGTATAAGCGCAACCTTTACCCTTTTCTACTCTGGCAAACACAGAGCTTAACAGAAAGTATCCCTCTTCTGAGCCTTCGTAGCAAAGACTCTTTATCTCAACCTTTACCCTATCACCGGGCTTTATACCTCTACCTTCTACCAGCTTTCCCACGGAAAAGTTATCTTTAACCTCTTCCACCACTATCTTACCAATTCTTTCTAACTCTTTCCCGAGGGATTGCTTTGTGATAGGATGGATGATCTCTTCTCCTTCCCTAAGGACTGTCAGCTCTTCCTTTTCTCTCAGATTTTTTATATCCACCCAAACCCTATCTCCCTCTACCTTTATAACGTAACCTTCCCTCTCAAAGAAGGCTTTTAGCTTTTCCTTCAGCTCGTCCGAAAAGCCAAAGGAGAGAAAAAATAGAAAGATCAATATAACTCTTGCCATACTTCCTCCAAGGACTTTATTATAGCGTCAGTCATTTGCTGGGTGCCAACCCTTAGGCAACCTTCCGAGTATATGTCCGGTGTTCTGTAGCCCTTTTCAAGAGTTTTTTCCACAGCTTTTTCTATGGCTTGCGCTTCCTTTTCTAAGTTAAACGAATACCTTAGCATCATGGAAACTGAAAGTATGGTGGCTATTGGATTGGCTATGCCTTTACCCGCAATGTCTGGAGCAGAGCCATGCACTGGCTCATAAAGGGCATACCTTTCTCCAAGGCTTGCAGAAGGCAACATACCCAAGCTTCCTGTTATTACCGCAGCTTCGTCTGAGAGTATGTCTCCAAAGATGTTTCCTGTGACGATCACGTCAAAGGAAGAGGGCCTTCTTACTATCTGCATTGCGCAGTTATCTACGTAAAGGTGTTCCAACTCCACCTCCGGGTAATTTTTACTCTCCTCTTCCACGATCTCTTTCCAAAGCCCGCTAACCTCAAGCACGTTGGACTTATCCACGCTGGTTAGCTTCTTTCTTCTTTTCATTGCTATCTCAAAGGCTTTCTTTACAACCCTCCTTATCTCATCTTCCGTATATCTCATGGTGTTTATGCCAACACGCTTGCCGTTTTCTATAAAGATCCCCCTTGGTTCTCCATAATACACATCTCCGGTCAGTTCCCTAATTACGATAAAGTCAGTTCCTCTTGCGGTTTCTTCTTTTAAGGGAGACGCTTGAATCAGAGGCTCATAAACCTTTGCAGGTCTTAAGTTTGCGTAAAGGTCCAAAGCTTTTCTTATCTGCAGTAATCCTTTCTCCGGTCTTTTGGATGTGGGTAGGTTATCCCACTTTGGACCACCAACCGCACCTAGCAGGACCGCATCCGCTTGCAAACATAGGTCCAGGGTCTCCTTTGGAAGAGGCTCACCCTTTTGGTCAATGGCTATGCCACCAATTAGACCCTCTTCCAACTCAAAGCTGTGTCCAGAGAGCTTTTCCACATGCCTTAGCACTTTTATTGCAGAATCTACAATCTCTGGACCTATTCCGTCCCCTTTCAAAACCGCTATTTTATAGACCCCCATGAGGGAAAGAATTATAATATATCCTGTGGATTTGGAGAAAATTTTGGAAAAGTTAAAGGATGTTGTCCTTGGAGAGATAAAAGAAGAACTTAGGGACTTTAAGGTATCTGTGAGCGGTGAGCTAAGCGGATACAGATTGGCTATTGAATCAATGAACGCAAGAATGGCTGGCATAGAAGCCAGAATGAGCGCTTTGGAAGAACGTCAGCTTGCCTTGGAAAGAAAGTTGGACGAAACAAACAAAAGAATAGACGAGCTTAGCAAAAGAATTGATGAGACAAACAAAAGAATTGATGAGACAAGAGCTGAACTGAAAGCAGAAATCATGCAAAATACTATAAGGATTGATGAAACAAACAAAAGAATTGACGAAATAAGGGCTGAACTAAAATACGAGATAAGGGAAAACACCGCAAGGATTGATCAGATAAACAGTAGGATAGACTATCTGCATTATAAACTATCTGAGATAAGCGGTGAATTAAAGGAAGCTATTTCGAACAAAGAAATAATCAACGATATACTTCTTAGGGTAGAAAGGCTTGAATCAAAACTATCAAACTAAGTTAAGGAGTTCTGCCATGGAGCTAAAAGTTTATGCAGAAGAAAAGGTAGATAGGGCAAGGAAGGTATTAAGGACCTTGAGCTCTATTCCTACGGAGGTAAAAAACAGAACCCTTTTAACCGCTGCAGAGCTTTTGGACAAAAAAAGGGACCACATAAAGGAGCAAAACAAAAAAGATGTGGAGTATGCGGTAGCCCAAGGTCTTTCTCCTGCTTTGATAGATAGGCTTGTTCTAAACGACAAAAGAATAGATGGTATGATAAAGGTGCTGAAGGATGTGGCGAGCCTTCCGGACCCTGTGGGAGAAATAACCCGTATGTGGACCCTTCCCAACGGCTTAAGGGTTGGAAGGATGAGGGTGCCTTTGGGTGTGATCTTTATCGTCTACGAAGCAAGGCCCAACGTAACCGTAGAGGCAGCTTCCCTTTGTATAAAGTCTTCCAACGCTGTAATACTCAGAGGTGGAAAGGAAGCTATAAACTCAAACAGGGCGCTTGTGGAACTGTTAAGAGAAGCTTCAGTTAAAGAGGGGTTTCCGGAAGAAGCTATTCAGTTCATAGATAGACCGGAAAGGGAGATAGTTTGGGAAATCCTTAAAATGGAGGGTAAGGTAGATGTAGCTATTCCAAGGGGTGGAGAAAGTTTAATTAGGGCGGTAGCCGAAAACGCAAAAGTACCGGTTATAAAGCACTACAAAGGAGTTTGCAACATATACGTAGATGAAGAGGCGGACTTGGAAAAGGCTTATCACATAGTTTATAACGCAAAGGTTCAAAGACCATCTGTTTGCAATGCGGTAGAGAACCTGATAATCCACAGAAATATTCTTAATAGCTTTCTTCCAAAGATGGCCTACATACTCGGAAGGGCTGGTGTGGAGCTAAGGTGCGATGAAGAGAGCCTAAAGGTAATAAAATCCCATCCAAAGCTTGACTTTGTGAAGGCTGTTCCCGCAACGGAGGAGGATTACTACGAAGAGTTTTTGGACTTGATACTTGCCATAAAGGTGGTGGGCAGTTTGGACGAAGCCATAGAATTTATAGAAAAGTATGGTTCAAAGCACTCAGACGCCATAATAACAGAAAATTACACAAAGGCTATGAAGTTCCTTGCAGAAGTAGATTCCGCTGCGGTTTATGTTAATGCATCTACAAGATTTACCGATGGCAACGAGTTTGGGCTTGGAGCAGAGATGGGTATTTCCACAGACAAAATACACGCAAGAGGTCCAATGGCTTTGGAAGAGCTAACCATACAAAAGTTTGTAATACTTGGCAACGGGCAACTTAGGGATAACTTTAGAATACCTGACGAGATTCTTGCGGAATGGAATACGTAGTAGCTTTTTTAGTACTCATAGGTGTTTTAATTTGGTTTCACGAGCTTGGGCACTTCTTGTTTGCCAAGCTTTTTGGTGTAAAGGTGGAAGTCTTTTCCATAGGCTTTGGTCCTGTGCTCTTAAAAAAGCAGTATGGAGAAACTGAGTACAGGCTCTCAGTCATACCCTTGGGTGGATTTGTCAAGCTTTACGGTGAAGAGGATAACTTAGCGGATCCGAGAGCTTTCTCCTCCAAGCCCAATTGGCAGAAAATACTAATAGCCTTTGCGGGATCATTCTTTAACTTCATTCTGGCGATCCTTGTCTTTTGGTTTCTTGGTGTGTTGGGTAAAGAAGTTCCAAAGTATGCTTTAGAAAAACCTGTGGTGGGGTATGTGCAAGAAAATAGCTTGGCTGAAAGATTAGGTATAAGGGAAGGGGACTTGGTGCTTTCCGTAAACGGAAAGGAGGTTAAAACCTGGAAAGACTTAGAGGAAAGAATGCTAAGAGAGATCTTTGCAAGGACAATAACTGTGGAAGTGCTAAGAGGTGGAAAGGTTGAGGTTTTAAGGGGGGAGTTGGATGTTAGAAACCCAAAAGCCTTTGGCGCGGAGCCTATCATAGAGCCTGTTATTGGTGGTGTGTTAGAAGGAAGCCCTGCCCATCAGGTGGGTATAAGAAAGGGAGACAGAATATTAAGCATAAACGGAGTTGAGGTTAAAACTTGGCAAGAGGCGGTAAAGCTCATAAGGTCCTCCGAAAAGATAAACCTAAGAATAGAAAGGGACGGAAGGGAAAAAGAATTAACGATCCTTCCTATGAGGGATCCAAAAACCAACCTTTCCGTGATAGGTGTTATACCACATATAGAAACGGTAAGACTAAAACAAGGAGTTTATGAATCCTTAGTTGCCAGTGTGGAAAAGATCGTTCTTCTTTCTGGGCTAACCTTAAAGGCTGTGTGGAGTATGATAACTGGCGCTTTGTCTCCTACAAACTTGGGGGGACCTATAGCCATTGCCCAGTTGGCAGGACAGTCTGCCCAGCAGGGAATAATCCCTTACTTAAACCTGTTAGCCTTTATCTCTGTTCAATTAGCCATATTCAACCTTCTTCCACTTCCCATGCTTGATGGGGGCCTGATAGTTCTATTCTTTATTGAGATGTTGAGAAGAAAACCGCTCTCTGTTAAGTTCAAAGAAGCTTGGCAAAAAACGGGTTTAGCTCTTATAATAGCCCTTTCCCTTTTTGTAATACTAAACGACTTGATCAGGCTTTTCTCTGGGAAGAAGTTTTAGAAGGGTTTTCCTGGCACTTTCTCCCAATCCTTAAGGAATAGCTCTATTCCTTTATCCGTCAATGGATGTTGGAATAGCTTTTTCATTACCTCAAAGGGCATAGTGCATATGTCCGCCCCTATGAGCGCCGCTTCTACCACGTGCATTGGATGTCTCACGCTTGCTACTATGATCTGCGTATCGTAATCGTAATTGTCAAAGATGGTCTTTATTTCCCTTATGATTTTCATACCCTCGTTTGACGCATCATCCAATCTACCTACAAAAGGTGAAACATACGTAGCTCCAGCCTTTGCAGCTATGAGAGCTTGGGATGGGGAAAACACTAAGGTAACATTAACCGGTATGCCTTCTGATTCCAACTCCTGCACAGCTATTATACCCTCTGGAGTCATGGGAATCTTTACCACCACATTGTCGCCAAGATCCGCAAGCTTTCTACCTTCTTCAATCATACCCTTTGCGTCCCTTGACACAGTCTCTAAGCTCACCGGTCCATCCACCAACTGCAGAATTTCCTTTGCTACTTCCAGAAAGGGCCTGCCTGTCTTTGCTATAAGGCTTGGATTGGTAGTAACACCATCCAAAATACCCCACTCTAAGGCTTGCTTTATCTCTTCCACATTTCCCGTGTCCAAGAAAAACTGCATGGAAAACCTCCTAATTGTTAGTTTTCTTTAGTTTTTCATAAGCAGAGACCAAGTATCCCAAAAAGGCATTCTCTGGCTGAGCTCCTACAAACTCCACCAGCCCTTTGTTTATAACTATTTTCGGCACACCTACAACTTGATACCTTTCTGCAAGGTCCATGTTTTCTCCCGCATCCACTATGATTGCACTTACGTAATCGCTAGCTATTGCAAAGTTCATAGCGGTTATAGCTGCAGAAGGACAGAATCCACAGGTGGTAGTTACAAAGACCATGATCTCCATAGGCAAGTCTATGGTTTGGAGGATCTCTATGGTCCTGTCGCTCAGCTTTGGCTTTCTCTTGGAAACTTGAACAATTCCGTTTATAAGCGTGGAAAATTCAAGACCTGCAGGAAGTCCTATGTATCTTATACCATAGTCTTTATCTCCTTCTATGACTAATGTGGGCACCCGCTCTATCTTGTAGATCTCAGCTATGTTTTTGTCTATAACCGGCGAGTAAATCTCAAGTTTTAATTTATTAGAAGATAAACTTTCCACCTCTTTTAAAAGTTCCTCTGCAGTCTGACACGTATCACAACCTATAGCTAAACTAAACAGTTTGACCTTTACCTCGTTTTCAAGCTCCTTTTCAAACAGATCTCTAAGTTGGCTTCTAATTTCCAAGTTTAATAGCATTCAAAGATCCTCCTAAAAAATAATTATAACTAAATTTGCTACTTCTAATTCCAATTTCCCTTGACTATTGAAAATCATTTGCATATAATAGCATTTATAAAGATTGGAGGTTAGACAAATGGAGTTAGCTATTGGTGGAACAAAGGACTTTGAGTTTAACATCAAGGATCCGAAGTTTTTGGACGAAAATGCCCTTTGGGAAGAGGCAAAAAGGGTTTATTCCAAGTGCAAAGACTGTAGGATGTGCGTAACCTACTGTCCTTCTTTTCCAGCACTTTTTGATGCGGTCGATAAACACGATGATGACCTAAGTAAGCTTAGCAAGGAGGAATTGGCTCTTCCCTTAGAACTTTGCTTTCATTGTAAGCAGTGTTATTTCAAGTGTCCTTATACTCCACCACACGAATGGAGAATAGACTTTCCGCACCTTTCTTTAAGATACAAAGTTTGGAAGTTCAAAACCAAAGGCGCCAAACTCACAGACAGGTTTTTGGTTAACACAGACTTAGTGGGCAAACTATCCGTTCCCTTCGCACCAATAGTTAATACGGTCAACAACATAAAACCTGTTAGGGTAATTTTAGAAAACTTTATGGGTATAGATAGGAGAGCAAAGCTTCCACCTATAAACTCTCAAACTCTGATAGACTGGTATAAAAAGAACAGAAATCCTGTGAAGGGGGAAAACGGTAAGGTAGTAGTCTTTCCCACCTGTCTTTTTAACTACAACTACTTGGAAAAGGGCATAGCTCTCCTTAGGGTGCTTGAAAAAAACGACCTTTGGGTTGAAATTCCAGAAGTTCAGTGCTGTGGCATACCTTTCTTTGATGTGGGGGACATAGACGCTTCTATTGCTAAAGCAAAACATAACGTCCAAGTGCTAAAGTCATACGTAGATGCTGGGTATGACATCATCGTGCCGGTTCCCACCTGCGCCCTGCAGATAAAGTATGAGTATCCTCTTCTTCTGCCGGATGATCCGGAGGCTAAGAGAGTTTCCGAAAAGGTCTTTGATGTGCACGAATACCTTTGGAAGCTTCACGAAAAAGGTAAGTTCAACAAAGATTTCAAGGTCTCCATGGGAAGCATTGCATACCATATTCCTTGCCATCTAAAGTCCCTAAATGTAGGATACAGGGCTGTAGCATTGATGAGGCTTATCCCCAACACAAAAGTAAAGCTCATTGAGAGATGCTCTGGACACGACGGAACCTTTGGTGTAAAGAAACAGACCTTTGATATGGCATACAAGGTAGGCTCTAAGCTGTTTGAGGACATAAAAAGCTCAGGGGCAGACATTGTGGTATCAGATTGTCCGCTGGCAAGCAATCAGATTGAGTTAGGCACTGGAAAGAAACCACTTCATCCTATAGAGGTGCTTTATAGAGCATACGGATTATAATTTTTAGCCATGTTCAAAGTGGTTTTTAATGGAGTTGAGTACAATGTAAAGGAGGGAACTACGGTAGGACAATTTTTTGAAAGGGTAGGAGTGAGAGATGCCCTCGGTGCCAAACTAAACGGAAAAATACTGGATTTGCAAACACCTATAAGAGAGAATGGACACATAGCCCCCATATATCAAAAGGATCCAGAAAGTCTTGAAATAATGAGGCATAGCCTTTCTCATATAATGGCGCAAGCTCTTAAGGAGATATACGGTAAAAAGGTAGTCCATCTTGGCGTAGGTCCTACCACAGAGGAAGGCTTTTACTACGACGTAGAGGTGGAAGGCGTCAGGATAAAAGAGGAGGACCTTCCTAAGATAGAGGAGAAGATGAAAGATATAATAAAAAGAAACCTTCCTATTGTTAGGAGGGAGCTTGAAAGGGAAGAGGCAATAAAACTTTTTGAAAGCTTAAATGAACACTACAAGCTTGATATTATCCGAAGGATAGATGCGCAAGACATAATATCCATTTATGAACAGGGGGATTTTGTGGATCTTTGTAGGGGACCTCATGTGCCCCATACGGGAATGGTAGGAGCTTTTAAGCTTACCCACATAGCGGGTGCCTATTGGCAAGGAGACCCATCCAAACCCATGCTCCAAAGAATATACGGCATAGCCTACTGGAGCCAAGAGGAGTTGGAAGAAAGGCTAAGGTTTTACGAGGAGGTAAAAAGAAGGGACCACAGAAAACTCGGTGCAGAGCTTGAGCTGTTTCTCATAGACGAGGATATAGGAGGAGGATTGGTAATATGGCTTCCGAAGGGTGGTATTTACAGAAAAATTCTGGAAGACTTTTGGAAAGAAGAACATTTAAAAAGAGGCTATCAGCTCATATACACCCCACATGTAGGTAAGGCACACCTTTGGCAAACAAGCGGACACCTTGAGTATTACAGACAGAACATGTATCCACCTATGGAGATGGAAAAGGAGGAGTATTTTGTCAAACCCATGAACTGTCCCTTTCATGTTGCAGTGTACAAAAGTAAGCTAAGAAGCTACAAGGAATTACCTTTAAAGCTGGCAGAGCTTGGCACAGTCTATAGATACGAATTATCCGGAGTTTTGCACGGACTTATGAGAGTCAGAGGTTTTACCCAAGATGACGCCCACATTATATGCACGCCCGAGCAGGTGGACGATGTAATACACGAAACCTTGGACTTTGCCATCTGGATGTTAAAGGTATTTGGCTTTGAAGACTTTAAAGTCTATATCTCCACCAGACCGCCCGAAGCCATAGGTTCCCAAGAGCAGTGGGAAAAGGCAGAAAGTTCCCTTAAGAAAGCGGTGGAGAGTCTGAAGCTGAGTTACGAAATAGACGAAGGTGGAGGAGCTTTTTATGGTCCAAAGATAGACATAAAGATAAAGGATGCCATAGGTAGATTTTGGCAGTGTTCCACCATCCAGTTTGACTTTAACCTGCCAGAGCGCTTTGACATGGAGTATGTAGGTCCAGACAACAGAAGACACAGACCTTACATGATCCACAGGGCAATCTTTGGTTCCATAGAAAGATTTACGGGCATACTGTTAGAACACTACGCTGGGCTACTGCCCTTCTGGCTGGCCCCAGTGCAGGCAAGAATAATCCCTATATCCTCTAAGCACGTAACCTACGCAAAAGAGCTTTTAGAATTTCTAAGGTCCCACAAATTTAGGGTAGAAATAGACGAAAGGAACGAAAGGCTTTCTGCTAAGGTAAGGGATGCGGAGCTTTCAAAGATACCTTACTTGCTCATAGTGGGAGACAGAGAGGTGGAAAACAGGTTAGTCTCCGTCAGGTCCAAGGCAGAGGGAGATCTGGGGCAAAAAAGCTGGGAAGAACTTTTGGAGTTTTTCACAAGCTTAACAGAGATTAAAGTGTGTTAATATGTTTCTCTAAAACTTAGAGGAGAGTGTCATGGAAGAAAGAACCTATGCAGTCCCCTTTGCTTTGGTAGGCTTTTTTTAACCTCCAAGCCCGTAGAAGAGAGCATAAGGGATGATGTAACTCCGGAGGAGCTTGAAAAACTGCAGGAAATAATCCAAAGGATGCTCTTTACTGAGGGAGTTCAGGTAGCTATTTATCCATCTGTAGTTCCACCGGACCAAGCGGAGGATGCAGTGGAAGAGCTTGAAGATTTGATCTTTGGAGAGGAGGAATGACAAAAGTTATCCTTTGCGGAGCCCTTGGGAGGATGGGAAGGGCGATCTTAAGACTCTCGCTTGAATACAACAACTTGGAAGTGACTGCTGGAGTAGAACATCCAGATTGTTTGAGAGACCAAGACCTTGGAAAAGCTGTAGGAATGGAAGAGTTCAAAGGTAGAGTGCTAACCTCAAGGTTAGAAGAAGCCCTTCCCTTGGGTGATGTGGTGGTGGATTTTACTGGGAGTCCAACTGCTGCTTTAGCCCATGCCAGACTTTCTGCCTACGCACGCAAACCAGTGGTTATAGGGACCACGGGCTTTTCCCAACAGCAGGTGGAAGAATTAAAAGAACTTTCCAACTTAGCCCCCATACTTTTATCTCCAAACATGAGCTTAGGTGTAAATCTTCTTTTTAGGCTCGCACAGATAGCAGTAAAAGCCCTAAGGGACAAAAACTTTGACGTGGAGATCTTAGAAATCCATCACAGATTCAAAAAGGATGCTCCGAGTGGAACAGCTTTAAAACTACTTGAGGTGTCTGCTCAAGCTCTGGATAAAGATCCATCCCAAGTGGGCAAGTTTGGAAGGGAAGGTATAGATCCAAGAGGGGATGAAATAGGGGTTATGTCTTTGCGAGGTGGAGATGTGGTAGGGGAGCATACCCTTTACCTCATAGGCTTTGGAGAGAGGATAGAGCTTACCCATCGGGCTACGTCAAGGGACATATTCGCCAGGGGAACTTTGGAGGCTTGTCTGTGGATAAAGGACAAACCGCCAGGGTTTTACACCATGCTTGACGTTTTGGAGATATAGATGAGTTTTTACGAGCTTATAGAAGATATAACCGCAGATACTGGTATAAGGGTTAGGGCAAAAAGCTTAGAGGAGCTTTTCTGCAAAGCAATCCTTGCTACCTTCAACGAGATAACGGACATAGAAAGTGTTCAACCATCAAAAAAGGTAGAGTTGGAAGTTTTTGGAGAACTGCCCTATCTTTTAGCGGACACCATAAACAAAGCTTTGGTTTTGCACGAAAAAGAGAAGTTTGTAGCCAGCGGGTGTGATCTGGTGGAGCTAAAAGAAAACGGTGTCAGAGTCATACTTTCAGGTGGAGATTACGACCCAAGTTTCCATCCCTCCAAACTGGTTATAAAGGCAGCCACCTACCACAGGCTAAGGGTAGAAAAAGTTGGTGAAGAGTTTTTGGCAGAGGTAATATTTGACATATGAACCTAAAAGCTTACGCAGAGCTTACTAAGTTTGAACACACGATTTTTGCTCTGCCTTTTTTGCTATCTTCCGTGGTCTTGCTGGTGGATAGTTTTCCTTCTCTTTGGACGCTCTTTTGGATACTCTTAGCTTTTGTATCCGCAAGGACCTTGGGAATGTCCCTAAACAGACTAATAGACCTTCCCATAGATAAGCAAAACCCACGCACGAAGGATTGGATACACGCTAAAGGAATCATTTCGGAAGAAAGCATAAAAAGATTGGCAATTTTGTCAGGAGCTTTATTCCTTCTTTCCTCTGCGATGATAAACTTGCATACCTTTTTCCTTGCCCCTTTGGTTGTGTTTCTCCTTTGGCTTTATCCTTACGCAAAGAGAATAACCTACTACCCCCATCTTGTGTTGGGCGTGGTCTATTTTCTCATACCTGTGGCGGTTGATATTGCCTTAAACGAAAGTATATCTAAGACCGCTCTTGTGCTCGGAGTGGGAATGGGTTTTTGGGTTGCAGGCTTTGACGTTCTCTACTCCCTTCAGGATTATGAGTTTGAAAAAAGCTTTGGTCTTAAGTCCATACCAGTCAAGTTCGGGCTTGGAAAGGCAATAAAAATATCGCGAGCCTTCCACTCTATAACTTTTCTGTTCCTTTTTAGTTTGATCTTTTTGTAGATTTTCTGGGTTTTATTTACGTTCTTGGTATGCTCCTTCTTGGAGCTTTTCTTTTCTACGAGCATTCCCTTGTAAAAGAGAATGACCTTTCAAAGATAAACAAGGCTTTTTTACTGTCAATGGCTATGTGAGCATAGCATACTTTTTGACAGTTCTCTTTGATAGATTGCTATAATTTTCTTATGTTTTTCCAAGACATCATCATAAACTTACAGCGCTTTTGGGCTGAAAAAGGATGCGCAGTTTGGCAACCTTATGACATAGAAACGGGGGCTGGGACAATGAATCCCGCTACCTTTTTAAAAGTGCTTGGACCTAAGCCTTGGAATGTGGCTTATGTGGAACCTTCCAGAAGGCCAAAGGATGGAAGATACGGAGAAAATCCCAATAGGCTTCAGCACTACTTTCAGTTTCAAGTAATACTAAAGCCTGCACCAGACAATCCGCAAGATCTTTACCTTGAAAGCTTACAAGCCTTGGGCATTGACCCAAAGGAGCACGATATAAGGTTTGTGGAGGACGATTGGGAATCTCCCACCTTAGGTGCCTGGGGCTTGGGATGGGAGGTTTGGCTTGACGGTATGGAAATAACTCAATTTACTTACTTTCAGCAGGCTGGTGGGATAGATCTTGAAGAAATCTCCGTGGAGATAACCTATGGACTGGAGCGTATCGCCATGTATCTTCAGGGTGTGGATAGCGTTTATGACATAAAGTGGAATCAGTGGCTTACCTACGGAGATGTGTTTAAAAAAGCAGAATACGAGTGGAGCGTGTATAACTTTGAAAAGTCGGATCCCAATCTTCTTTTTAATCTCTACGAGCTATACGAAGGAGAGGTAAAAAGGCTACTCCAAGAGCGGTTAGTTCTTCCCGCATATGACTACCTCCTCAAATGTTCCCACACCTTTAACCTACTGGATGCAAGGGGTGTAATATCCGTGCAGGAAAGGGCAAGGTATATACGCAGGATGAACAACTTAGCAAAGGAGATAGCCAAACTCTACCTTGAGGTGTATGCATGAAGACAGAGGTTTTTACGGATAGGGCACCAAAGCCAGTGGGTCCTTACTCCCAAGCGGTAAGGGTAGGGAATTTCCTGTTTCTTTCAGGACAGATAGGCATAGAGCCAAGCACGGGCAGGTTAAAGGAAAACTTTCAGGAGCAAGCAAAACAGGTTTTTGAAAACATAGGTGCAATCCTTGAGCAAGCAGGATACTCTTGGGAGGATGTGGTTAGGGTTGTGGTGTATCTAAAGGACCTTTCAAAGTTTAAGGAGTTAAACGACATCTACGAGAAGATCTTCAAAGAAGTTAAAGTTAAACCAGCAAGAAGCACTGTAGAAGTTAGCAACCTACCACTTGGAGCGATGATTGAGGTGGAAATCACCGCCTACAAAGAAGGATAGAACAGCCACATGTGATTCAAAGGCCCGTGGCCCTTTCCGATGCTAAGAGAGTGCTTTATAGCTCCTTGCACGTAATCCCGAGCCTTCTTTACCGCTTCTTTAAGCTCTAAACCTTTTGCTAAATAGCTTGCGATTGCAGAAGCTAAGGTGCAACCGGTGCCATGTGTGTTTTTTGTATTTATCCTTTCGTAAATTAAATACTCAAAGCCTGAACCGTCATAAAGAACATCCACCAGTCTATCCCCTTCCATATGACCGCCTTTAACAAGAACTGCCTTTGTCCCAAGAGAGTAGAGTGCTTTACATGCCTGCTCCATATCTTCTACGGTCTTTATCTTTATACCCGTAAGGGCTTCTGCTTCTGGTATGTTTGGGGTAATGATGGTGGCTAAAGGTATGAGAAGCTCTTTGAGAGCCAATTCGTCGGAACTTTTCAAAAGCGGATCGCCAGACTTTGCCCGCATAACTGGATCCACAACCAACTTTTGGATGTTAAAGTCCTTTATAGCCTTTGCTACTGCTTCCACTATTGCGCTATGAGAAAGCATACCTGTTTTTACCACATCCACACCTATGTCCTCTACCACCACCTTTATCTGCGCATAGACAACCTCAGGTGGCAAATCCCACACCCCAAAAACTCCAACTGTGTTTTGAACGGTGATGGAAGTAATGGCGCTCATTCCAAAAACACCAAGGGCGGTAAAAGTCTTCAAATCTGCCTGAATACCTGCTCCACCTCCACTATCGGACCCTGCCACAGTTAAAACCTTAGGAATACCCATGGGATATGGTATTATATAGTCTCAGATTACCTTAGGGGGGTAGAAAATGAGGGAATATATAAGCATAATTTTAGTTCAACACGAGGGGGAGCCTCCCAAGACTATTAGAATTCGCAAAGCTTACCTGAAAGCCCTTTTTATTCTCCTTGGCATGCTTCTTTTTTCGTCCTTAATGGCTTACATCTTTGGCTTATCCTTACTTTTCGAGAAGCTTTATCTGGAAGCTCAAGTAAAGAAGCTTGAGGAAGAAAACAGGAAAATATCCCAGAAGAAACAAAAACTCGGTGAGGAAAAACGCCTATTAGCCCAAAAGCTAAAATCTTTAGAAACCCGCCTGATAGAAATAGAGTCCTATCTATCCCAGAGAGGTATTACAAATATCAAAGTTTCTGGTGGATTGGGTGGACCAAGTTATCAAGGGTCATCCCACCTGGATATTTCACATATAGAGTTTCTTGAAAGTAGAGCTAAGCAGATACTTTCAGATATCAGAAGCATACCCTTAGGCTATCCTGTTTATGGAAGAATAACATCAACCTTAGGCTGGAGAAAGAATCCTTTTGGAAAAGGGTACGAGTTTCACACTGGCATTGACATAGAAGCTCCTATGGGTGCAAAAGGTTAGGGCGACCGCAGACGGTGTAGTGGATTTTGTAGGATGGTATGGGGAATACGGAAATACAGTTATACTAAAACATTCTTCGGGCTATACCACCCTGTATGCCCATTTATCAAA